>Ga0307289_10001228_pt1 | contig 10946 bp, 10 predicted proteins | sample ER_DNA_143_FD_194483 | JGI IMG/M metagenome (GOLD analysis project Ga0307289, IMG submission 194483) | Bulk soil microbial communities from the East River watershed near Crested Butte, Colorado, United States - ER_DNA_143 | ecosystem: Environmental > Terrestrial > Soil > Floodplain | place...
CGGGCCGGACTCCGCGACGCGCCACCACCGCGATGAACGCAGCGAACCTCGACGCCACCGTTGCGGCCGTGTGGCGCCTCGAGTCACCCCGGGTGCTGGCTCGGCTCGCCCGGTTCGTCGGTGACCTCGACACTGCCGAGGAGCTCGCGCAGGACACATTCGTGGCCGCGATCGAGAAGTGGCGGCAGGACGGAGTTCCGGACAACCCGGCCGCTTGGCTGCACACGACGGCCCGGTATCTAGCCGTCGACCGAATCCGACGGCGCGACACCCACCGCAACAAGGTGCGCCTGGCGGCCGCTACCAGCCCGCAGGTCGTGGAGCACGACCTCACCGAGCTCGTCGACGGCGACCTCGCAGACGACCTCCTCGGCCTGATCTTCATGGCCGCCCACCCGATCCTGTCACCGGATGCGCGCTCGGCCCTCACCCTGAAGCTTGTCTGCGGCCTCGACACCGAGGACATCGCCCGTGCCTTCCTCGTACCCGGACCGACCATCGCCCAGCGCGTGGTGCGGGCCAAACGGACCCTCTCAGCGGCAAACATCCGGTTCGAGCTCCCCGGTCCAGCCGAACGGCCCGGACGCCTGGCCGCGGTGCGTGAGGTCATCTACCTCGTCTTCAACGAGGGGTACTCGGCTACCAGCGGGGACTCGTGGATGCGCACCGACCTGTGCGCGGAGGCGTTGCGGCTGGGTCGCATGCTGGCCAGCCTGACGCCCCACGACACTGAATCGCTGGGTCTGCTGGGGTTGATGGAGCTCCAAGCCTCCCGGCTGAAGGCCCGCACCGGACCGGACGGCGAGGCCGTGCTCCTCATGGACCAGGACCGCAACCGCTGGGACCACCTTCTCGTCCGCCGCGGACTCGCCACCCTCGAACGCATCGACCAGCTGGGCGGCACCGCCGGGCCCTACGCCCTGCAGGCCGCGATCGCCGCCTGCCACGCGCGAGCCAGCACTCCCGAGGACACGGACTGGGTCCGCATCGCCGCGCTCTACGACGGCCTGGCCCAGATCAGCCCCTCCCCCGTGGTCGAGCTGAACCGTGGCGTGGCGGTCGCGCAGGCGTTCGGACCGCAGGCGGGGCTGGACATCGTGCTGCCGCTGTTCGACGTCGCCGAGCTTCGCCACTACCACCTACTGCCGGCGGTCGCCGGCGACCTGTTCTGCCGCACCGGGGAGCATGGTCGTGCCCGGAAGCACTTTCTCCAGGCGGCATCGTTGACCAGCAACACGCGGGAACGCACGACCATGCAACGCCGCGCGGCCGAGTGCGCTGCCCAACACGCGGACGAGAGCTCTGAGTAGCGGACTCAACCCAGATGACGATCAGCTGCACCGCCTCGTTAGTACGCGCGAGCACCACGAAGATCCGAGTCGGGATTATTCCCAGTGACCCGTCGTGGCAAGCTCAACGTCATCGCCGAGGCGCTCGCCGCGCTGATGGCCTCGCGCGCCATCGAGGACCACAATCTTGAGGAAGCGGTGACCCGGTTGCGCGATGCAGTCGGCCTCGAAGAGCGCCACTGAACCAAACGTCAGGTCAACCCGGGAGAAAGCTCAGCCGCACCTTCCGGTCAGGGTTGTCGGCGTTCGTGTCCACCAGCACCACGCTCTGCCATGTACCGAGTGTGGGCCGGCCGGCAAGCACTGGCACCGCGAGCGACGGTGAGATGAAGGCCGGCAGGACGTGGTCACGGCCATGACCGCGGCTGCCGTGCCGGTGCCGGTAAATGTCGTCGCGAGGGAGCAACCGGTCAATGGCCACCTCGAGGTCAGACTCAGAGCCGCTACCAGTCTCGATCAATGCGACACCCGCGGTTGCGTGCGGAACAAAGACGTGACACAGGCCATCGCCGCGGTCGCGACAAAACTGAAGAATCAGGTCAGTGATATCGGTGACAAGACTGGTTCCGGTACGCAGCTGCACGACATCGGTGTCCATTCCTCCATCATCGCGACTGCGGGCTATCACTTCCCAACTCGCGCCAATCGAGTTGGGAGATGGGACCTCGAGCCTTCGAGCCGTTTCCCGACGTCGGTCGCGCGTTTCGCGCATGGGCAGGGCTTCGCGGATCGAGTAACGCGAGCGATCGCGACGCCAATCAGCTGATCAGTCATCTGCGTTTCTCGAAATCGCCCCCGCCCCCGAGCGGCGGCCACCTCGCTTCATCCACGCTCAAATCTTCGTCAGCGACTCATCTCAGGGCGATTCTGAGAATCGTCGCCGGTCAAAGAGGTGATCAAGGCTCAACCACGATGTCGGTCCCCGACGCGGTGAGGTGCACCCCTTCGGAATCGGCACTTACGCCGGTCAGCTGATGCCCGAACGGCAGTGTGCCGAGCGGGACCAACAACCTGAGCCGTTTGCCCAGCAGTAACCGGCTGGCTGCATCAAGCGACCCAGAACCCGTGTTGAGGCTCTCTGGTGAGATCAGCAGCGCATCGCCTTCGACCGATAAAGTCGCGTCGGCGGAAAGTGGCACGGTCTGATTCGCTATCTCGACGTTTCCAGTGACCCTGACCGCACTGTCCCGTCCTGGTGCGAGCGCCAAGCGCCGACCGGTGGCCGCAAAGTAGGCATTGAGATCCTCGTAGGTCAGATCCAGGTTCTCCTCCGAACGCCCGATGCCGACTCGGCGGATGTCGCGTACCAAGACATCGTGGAACGGTACCCGGACGTCGGATAGCTGGGATTCGACACGATCGATGCGCAGGGGGCCGCCCGTAACTCCCTCGGTGGTGACGTGCACCTCGGAGTAGACACCGCGGATCACCTGCGGCAGAAAGAAGATGCCGTGCACATCAACCTCGGGAGGGACCTCGACGCCGGTCGCATCCTGGATATTGCGCGACAGCAGCGTCTCGGCGCGGATCCTTGCCAGGGTGTCCGCGCCCCACAGGAGCAACGCAACGACGACGATCAGGCCAAGCACCTGAAGGAGGAGGCGTCGGCGTTCCGGCGATAGACCACGTCGGCGTGGCCTCGTCTCAGCCATCGCCGGACTCCGTACCGTTGATCGCCGGATGCCGTTCACCTCGGGTGATCCGCCGACTCGGCCAACTGGCGCGATGGCCTAGCACGGTGAGCAGTGCTGGCGTCAGTACCGGCCGTACGATCAGGGTGTCGATCATCAACCCGACGGTCACCGCAAAGGCGATCTGACGAAACGTGGCCAGCGGAATGATCGCGACGAGCGCGAACGTCGCCGCCAAGATCACGCCGGCTGTCGTAATCGCTCGCGACGTTCGGGGCACGGCAACCATGATCGCTTTCGCCAGTGGCCGGCGGCTCGCCGCTTCCCAAATCGATCCAACCGAGAAGACGGTGTAGTCCGCACCCAGTGCTATGAGCAGCACCGCCGCAGCGAACGGCGCGTAGAAGGTCAGCCCTTCTTGGCCAAGCACGTCCTGGAAGAGAAACGTCGTCAGCCCCAGCGCCGCTGCGACGCTCAGTGCACTGGCCGCCAGCAGCACCACCGGAGCGACGAGCGCCCTCAGGTAGAGGATCAAGATCACGAGCTCGATCGCGAGTGCCGCCAGCACCGTGATTTCGATGCTTCGCCGAGTCAGCTGGGCAACCGTGGAGGCGAACATTGTCTGGCCCGCAACAGACACCTTGGCATCGGACAGGCCAGACTGCGCGACGAGGTCGGGGAGGCTTGACTCCAGGTGTCGTACGTTGCCGATGGCCTCGGCGCCTAGCGGGTCGCTGTCATAAATCAGCAGATAGCGTGCGGCGTTCCCGCTTTCCGACAACAACACGCCGCGCGGCTGCTTGGTCGGCATATCTGCCGGCCCGATAACGCGGGCGACCCCAGGCTGCTGAGCCAGCGCAGTCTGTAGGCGGGCCAGTTCCGGCCGCTCAGCCACCACTCCCGGCTTCTCGACGAGGATCTCTGAGGGCGCACTGATGCCACGGAGACCGGCCACGGACAGTAGGTCAGCGCCTTCGGCGACGCTGTCGTCTCGCGGCAGGGCGGCAACGAAGGATAGGTCCAGCCGGGCATGGGTAAGCGGCACGGCCGCCGCCGCGAGGCCGCCGCCGACAGCGATGACAACAAGCAGCGCCGACGCGCGGCGCGTCAGCAGCGCCAGCCCGAGATGCCTGCGACGCGGCGCGGCGCGGAGGAAGCCGTTCCGGGATTGTGAACCGCGGACCGGAAGCACAGTGAACAAGCGCCAGCCCAGGATGGTCATGACCGCGGGCGCCAGCGTCAGGCAGACTGCGAGCCCGACGAGCACGGTGAGAGCCAGCGCCGGGCCGAGCCCTCGGAAAACATGAAACGGTGCGGCCAGCAAGGCGATGGTGCCGCCCGCGACAGTCAAGCCCGCCACGGCGATGATGGGCGCGTTGACGCGCAGAGCGGCGCGGGCAGCCTCTTTCCGGTCGAGTCCGCCGCGAAGCTCATCTCGAAATGCTGAGAAGAGCAACACGCAGTAGTCGGTGACGACACCCAACAGCAGAGCAACAAGGACCGGCTCGAGCTGGGCAGGCACCGTGAAACCCCATGCCGCAGCGAAGCTGGACAACAGCGGGAAATACACCAGGTAGCCCACCGCTGCGACGCCCACCACGACCAGTGGCGCCAGCAACGAACGAAAAGCGAAGGCGACCAGTGCCATGATCACCAGCACGGTGGCGACCTCGAACAGGCGCAAACGGGAGTCGAGGTAGTTGAGCTGGGCAATCTGGGCCGGGACAAAGCCCGTCACGTACGAGCTGACATCCGGCTGGTTGTTGAAGTGCGCGGCGTACCTGTCGGCGAGCTGCACCTCATCGCGCAGGCCAGTGCCGGGCGCAACGTACACGTATGTGACGGCTACATCTGCCCGGCCGGTCGGAACCGGGATCGCTGCCGCAATGGTGCCCGCCTTCGGCTGGATGCCTGACTGCAGCGTGTCCTGCGTCGTCGCTAGCCCCCACAGCAACGAGTCGGCACGGGTCAGCAAGCTCAGCCCATCAGCCTGGTGTACGACGACTGTGGTGCCGGAGAGCAGTGGCACCCGAAACTCCTGGAGAATGCGCTGCTCGACACTGAAAACCGGGCTATCAGCGGGTAGCAGGTCGCCGAAGCTGGTACCGGTTGTGGTATCTGGCCGATACGGGATAAGTACGGTCAGCGCCACGGCGGCCGCCACCCAACCGACGAGAACAATCCAGCGAAGCGTGATGACAATGAAGCGATAACCTCTGCCGAGGCCAGAAGAGACCACCGAGGCAGCTCGGCCCACCCAAGACCCATTCGCCGACTGCACTGGCCGCTCCCGTCCGACCCTGCTCGACCAACCGGCGTCCAGAGCGCCGCTTACGATCGAAGATCAACTAGCCGCTCCATCCTAGGAGGCGCGACGTGGCTGGCACCGATTCGAAACACCAAGCCGATGATGCGACTATGCCGCCCCAGCGACGATCTCGCTGGTGGATCGCGGTGCTTACCTTTGTCGCGGGCGTCGCCGTCGGCGTCCTTATCGTCGGCTTCCTGACCAGGAGCACGCCGGATTTCTCGGGCGCTCCGAGCGCTCCGCCGACGAGCCCGTCGCCCGCCGGAAGCCAGGGTGTGCCCGCCGCGGCCAGTGCCCAAGTCAATGCCGCCTGCCTGCGAGTGATCAACGAAGCCCAAGACGTCGCCACGATCTTGAGTGAGGTCGGCCCGGCGATCACCGCCGTGAACCTCCAGCAGCTCGACGACATCGTGCGCCGGCTTCAGTCCATCCAGGCGCGGCTGGACGACGATCTCCGAGACTGCAAAGTCGAGGCCCAGGTCAACAGGACGCCAACGGCGGTGCCATCACCCTTGTCGACGGTGGAGCCCTCAGCCTCGCCGACGCCGCTACCAACGCCTAGCCCGACTCGCTGACACAGCGACGCCGCGCAGGCATTGCCCTCTCAGGACCGACTCCGACCTCTTTCGAGCTCTAGCAGAACCCGCTTTCGGTCCAGCCCACCGCCATATCCTGTGAGGCCGCCATTGGCACCGATCACCCGATGACACGGAACGATGATCCCTATCGGATTGCGGCCGTTGGCCAATCCGACCGCACGGTAGGCTCCCGGCGACCCGATCTGCTCGGCGATGTCACCGTACGACCTGGTCTCCCCATACGGGATCGTCAGCAGCCCTTCCCAGACCCGCCGCTGGAAGTTCGTTCCAACCAGATCAAGCTCGAGGTCGAACTCTCGGCGCTCGCCCGCGAAGTACGCGTCGAGCTGCTCGACTGCGTCTGAGAACGCTTTGTCGTCGCGCTCCCAACCGCCATGACTCGGTTCATGGGTCTGGTCGACCATCCATAGATGCATCAGGCGGTGATCTTTGCCCGCCAGGGTCAGCGGACCTACGGGACTGACAACGGTTCGGAATTGCATTACAGACATCATTTCTCCTTTATTGGCGGCCAGGCATTCACGGAGTGGTCCAGGGCGGTCCACAGATGTTGGGTGGCGTAGGACCGCCATGGGCGCCAGCGAGAGCTGCGCTCCGTAAGAGCACGGGCGTCTTCCGGCAGCCCCAGCTGCTTGGCGGCGAGCCGAACACCAAGATCAGTGGCGGGGAAGGCGTCGGGGTCGCCTAGACCTCGCATAGCGATGACCTCAGCCGTCCACGGTCCGATACCGGGTAGTGCCGCCAGCTGTTGTCTGGCACGGTCCCAATCGCAACCCGCATGGAGAACCACACGCCCGTCGGCCAGCGCATCAATCAACGCAACTACAGAACGCTGCCGAGCCATCGGGAAGGCCAGATGGGCGGGATCGATGTCGGCAAGCTCCTCAACCGCGGGAAAGACGTGCGTCAGGCCGCCCATCGAGTCGGTCACGGGCCGGCCGTATGCGGCGACCAGCCGGCCGACATGCGTACGCGCCGCCTTGATCGATACCTGTTGGCCGAGCACCACCCGCAGCGCCAACTCCGGCTCTTCGACCGTGCGAGGGATGCGCTGTCCGGGCGCTTTGGCAACCAGCGACCGCAAGTCGCCGTCGGAGCTCAGCGCCTCGACTACCGCCTCCGGATCGGCGTCGAGATCGAGCAACCGTCGACAACGGGCAATCGCGGCGGACACGTCGCGGAAATCGTCCAGCACCAGCAGACAGCGCACATGATCAGGAGTCGGTGTCAGGCTGACGATTCCGCTCCCGGACGGAAGCCGCAACGTGCGCCGATATGCGCCGTCACGTACCTCTTCGCAGCCGGGCACCGCAGTGGCCGCCAAGTGACCGAACACGCCCTCGTACGCGAAGGGCGTTCGCAGCGGCAGGCGCAAGGACAACGCTCCCGTTGCGGCCGGGGTGCCCCGACCCGAGCGGCCCGTCGCCCGCCTACGCAGGCCGGTTGGGGTGGTCTCAAAGACCTCTCGCACGGTGTCGTTGAACTGGCGGATGCTGGCAAACCCGGCTGCGAATGCGACATCGGCGAACGGCAACTCTGTGGTTTCGATCAATATTCGGGCGGTCTGTGCGCGTTGCGCACGAGCCAGCGCCAGTGGACCAGCGCCGACTTCGGCCTGCAAGAGACGCTCGAGCTGGCGGGGGGTGTAGCCGAGCCGGGCCGAAAGCCCGGTGACACCGATTCGGTCGACCTCGCCGTCGGCGATAAGCCGCATCGCCCGCGCCACGACGTCGCCCCGTATATTCCATTCAGGAGAGCCCGGCGAAGCGTCCGGACGGCAGCGCTTGCAGGCGCGGAATCCGGCACGCTGGGCCGCGGCCGCGGTCGGATAGAAGCGGACATTGCGGGCGAACGGCGATCGGGCTGGGCAGCTGGGCCGGCAGTAGATCTTGGTCGTCAGCACAGCGGTGACGAACCATCCGTCGAACCGCGGGTCCTTGGACTGAACGGCTCGGTAGGAGCGGTCGAAATCCTCATGCACGTATCAAGAATTACACCCGATCACCGACATAACTGGCGGAAATCCGACATGGTCGTGCTCCATGCCTATGAGTCAGTGATCGGTGCACCCGGCGTCTTTCGTTTCCTCTAAGCACGCATCCACGCGGAGCGCCGCCAGCGATGATCCGGCCGGTTACGAGAGCCGTGTCAGCCTGAACATCGGAAAGACGCGTGATGTCTTGGTCTCGTACGCGGCGAACCCCGGACGCAGCTCGATGAGCCGGCGCCACAGTTCGTTACGCTCCTCTCCCGTCACCTCTGTCGCGTCGACCGGAAACGTCGCGGTTCCTACCTCGACTGTGATTCGAGGGTGTTTCTTGAGGTTGTAATACCAGTCCGGGTTCGTCGGAGCTCCGCTCTTGGTCGCCGCGATGATCATGTCGTCCCCATCGGGCAGATACGTGAGCGGGTTCACACGCTCTCTGCCGGAGCGCGCCCCGATGTGGTGGATGAGGATCATATGGGCACCCTCGAAGTAGCCTCCGACCTTGCCCGCGTTTGCGTGGAACTCCTCGATGATCTTCTGGTTCCAGTTGTTGGGTCCACTGGACTCACTCACCGGTAGCCTCCTGACTGCTTGAGTTACGGCCGATTCAACCTACGCCGACGAGTTGCGTCGTGACGGAGCAACGGACGGTCAGAGGCGGAGACTCGTCATGCCGCCGTCGATGCGCAGGATCGTGCCGGTGGTCGACCCGGCGAGCGGGGACGCAAGCGACGCGATCCCGTACGCGACCTCCTCGGCGCTGACCAGGCGTCCCAAGGGCTGCCGTAGTCGCAGCGCCTCGGCCGCTGCCTCGGGGTCGTCGGCGGCGTCAAGCAGCCGGGCGACCCACGGGGTATCAGCGGTCCCGGGCGCCACGGCGTTCACGCGGATCCCTTCGGATGCGTGGTCGGCGGCCATGGCGAGAGTGAGCGCGAGCACCGCGCCCTTGCTGGCGCCATAGAGAGCTCGCTGTCGGACGCCGATGAAGGCGACCGCGGAGCAGGTGTTCACTACCGCTGCATGCGGTGAGCGGCGCAGGTGCGGCAGCGCTGCGCGCGTGACTCGAGCGATGCCCGTGACGTTGACGTCGAGCACGCGGGCCCACTCTGCATCGTCGTTTTGGCTGACGTCGCCGACTGCCCCGATGCCGGCGTTGTTCACCAGAACATCAAGGCCGCCCAGCTGCTCGACGACCTCGGTGACCGCGGCGTCGACCGCTGGGGTATCCGTGATATCGCAGTGCAGGGCCAGCACGCCATCAGGCGCGCCGTCGGTGCTGCGGTCAAGGACGGCCAGGCGGGCACCCCGCTGCTGCAACAGGCTCGCGGTCGCCGCCCCAATCCCACTGGCGCCGCCGGTGACGACGGCGACGAGGCCCTGGAAGTCAGTCATGTCGGAGTCCTCTCAGCTGAGCAGTGGATCGACGTGGATCTTGGGCCCCGGGCCTGCCGCCTCCGGCCGTTCACCGGCGAGCACGGCGCTGACCTGCTCGAGGCCGACGGTGGCGGCGACGAGCGGCCGGGGATCGACCGCACCGCTCGCGTACGCCGCGATGGTCGCGTCGAGACCCGGAGAGCCTGACAAAACGCCCACCGCCGTGACGTCTTTGAGAGCCAAGGTCCGGGTGTCGATGTGGCTTGGGCTGCCGGCCAGCCCGATGTAGACCACCCGCCCGGCCGGCTCCACCAGGTCGAGGGCAAGAGCAGGCAGGTGCGCGGCATTGGAGGCATCGATCACCGCGTCAAAGGGCTGGTCAGGGAGGCTGTCCTCGGTCCAGACGTGCTCGAATCCGAGGCTGCGGGCGAACGCGAGGGACTCCTCGCTGCGACCCATCAGGTGCACCTCGGCGCCGGCAGCGCGGGCGAACATAGCGGCAAGCAGCCCGATGGTTCCCGGGCCGAGCACCAGTGCCCGGTCGCCGGACGCTAGGGCCGCACCCTGCGCCGCACGAAAAGCGTTGCCGCCCGGCTCCACCAACGCACCGACCGCGGAGTCCACGGAGTCAGGCAGAGCGTGTAACGAGGTGGCCGGTACGGCCACCTGCTCGGCCAGGGCGCCGGGACGGTCCCCGCGCACGCCGAGCTCGTACCGGTTCTCGCAGACGTGCTGGTAACCCTTTCGGCAGCGACGACAGGTGCCGTCGCCGAGCTGGGTGTCGCCCATGACCCGGCGACCGAGCCATGCAGAGTCGACTCCGCTCCCAAGGCTGGCGACCGTGCCCGCCCACTCATGGCCGAGCCGCATCGGGTATGACGAGTTCCCCTGGTGAAGGTAGGCCATATCGCCGGTGAAGAACTCCATGTCGGTGCCGCAGACACCGACCCGCTCCACGTCGACGACAACCTCGCCGGGGGCCGCCGCGGGGGCCGGCACCTCCTGCACCCCGCCCTGCCCCGGCGCGTTCAGAACGTACGCGCGCATGCTTCGTGTGCTCATCACAGTCATTATTTCGTTCGGCCAGGAGCCGTTCACTCCAGCCTCGACACCCCGTCCCCCCTCGGCTAGGAAGGAACCATGTCCTCGTCGAACGACGGAAGCCGGCTGCGGAGCGCCCAGTGGTACGCCGGCGATGATCGCAACGCCTATATCCACCGAGCGTGGATGCGTCGCGGAGTGCCCGGTGACGCGTTCACCGGCCGTCCGCATATCGCAATCGCGAATACCGCCTCGGACCTCACGCCGTGCAATGCCCACCTGACCGAGGTGGCCGCGTCGGTGAAGAACGGCGTGTACGAGGCCGGCGGCATCCCGCTGGAGCTGCCGGTGGTGTCGCTGGGCGAAACCCTGCTCCGTCCCACGGCGATGCTGTGGCGCAACATGGCCGCGATGGCCACCGAGGAGATGCTTCGGGCCAACCCGATCGACGGCGTGGTGCTGCTAGGCGGCTGCGACAAGACCATTCCGTCCTTGCTCATGGCCGCCGCCTCGGTCGACCTGCCCGCTGTCGTGGTGCCCGGCGGGCCGATGCTGACCGGCACTTTCCGCGGCGTCTCCCTGGGCTGCGGCACAGACGTCTGGCGGTTGTCGGAGGAGGTCCGGGCCGGCACCCTCTCCGCGGAGCAGTTCACCCGC
>Ga0307289_10001230_pt1 | contig 10944 bp, 13 predicted proteins | sample ER_DNA_143_FD_194483 | JGI IMG/M metagenome (GOLD analysis project Ga0307289, IMG submission 194483) | Bulk soil microbial communities from the East River watershed near Crested Butte, Colorado, United States - ER_DNA_143 | ecosystem: Environmental > Terrestrial > Soil > Floodplain | place...
TGGTCGCGCGGGTCAAGACCACCCTGCGGCGGGCCAGCGAGATGCGCTCGCTCTCCCCCCTGACCGGGCTGCCCGGCAACAACCGGATCGAGCAGGAGATCGCCCACCGCATGGAGCGGGGCAAGGCGGTCGCGGTCGCCTACGCCGACCTGGACAACTTCAAGTCCTACAACGACCGCTACGGGTTCCTCCGCGGCGACGAGGTGATCTCGCTGTTCGCCCAGGTGCTGCGGCGGGCCGCCCAGGACGCGGCCGGCCCCGACGGGTTCGTCGGCCACATCGGCGGCGACGACTTCGTGGCCCTGGTCCCCCCCGAGGCGGCCGAGATCTTCGCCAGCCGGGTCATCACCAGCTTCGACGACCGCATCCCGACCCTGTACGACCCCGAGGACGCCGGCGCCGGCTCGATCGAGCTGGAGGACCGCCAGGGCCAGCTGCGCCGCTTCCCGATCGTCTCGGTCTCGCTCGGCATCGCCTCCAGCGCCCAGCGCGTCTTCACCAACCACCGCGAGCTGGTCGCCACCGCCACCGAGCTCAAGCACGTGGCCAAGCGCCAGCAGGGCTCCAGCTACGCCCTGGACCGCCGCACCGACGGGTTCTAGGGGCCGGGGGGCTCATGAAGCGAAGCGGTCGCCCCCCGCGATCGAGCCCACCCACGCCGGGTGTACGCTGCTGGTGACGTAGCAAGCGCGTCTCCGGGGCGGGGTGGAAGTCCCCACCGGCGGTGAGAGCCCGCGACCCCCGGCCGCATCCGGCTGGGGTGGACCCTGTGGAACCCAGGGGCCGACGGTGACAGTCCGGATGGGAGGAGGCGGCGGCCGCGCGCTGGGCTGTCCTGCCGGTGCGCGACCGCCACCACGCCCTGGGCAGGAGGGCAGTGGTGGCAGCAGACCAGGAGCCCGACGAGGCCTGGATGGCCCGGGCGGTGGCGCTCGCCGAGGGCGGGCGCGGCACGGCCAGCCCGAACCCGATGGTGGGGGCGGTGCTGGTGCGCGACGGCCGGGTCGTGGGGGAGGGCTTCCACCGGGCGGCCGGGCTGGCCCATGCCGAGGCCCTGGCCCTGGCCGCGGCCGGGGCGCTGGCCGCGGGCGCGACCTGCTATGTGACCCTGGAGCCGTGCCCCCACCACGGGCGCACCCCGCCGTGCGCCGACGCCCTGGTCGCGGCGGGGGTGGCCAGGGTGGTGGCGGCGGTGGCCGACCCCGACCCGCGGGTCGGGGGGGCCGGGCTGGCCCGGCTGCGGGCCGCCGGGGTGGCGGTCAGCGTCGGGACCGGGGCCGAGGCCGCCGCCGAGCAGAACGCCGCCTACCTGACCCACCGGCGCCTGGGCCGGCCCCGGGTCACCCTCAAGGCCGCGGCCAGCCTGGACGGCAAGGTGGCGGCCCCCGACGGCACCTCCCAGTGGATCACCGGCCCGGCGGCCCGACAGGACGCCCACCGGCTGCGGGCCGAGGCCGACGCCGTCTGCGTCGGCGCCGGCACCGCCCTGGCCGACGACCCCCGGCTGACCGTCCGCCTGCCCGGCTGGAGCGGGCGCCAGCCCCTGCGGGTGCTGGTCGACGCCGCCGGCCGGGTCGGCACCGGTGGCCACCTGTTCGACGGCGAGGCCGAGACCCTGGTCGCCACCACCCCCGCCGCCCCGTCCTCGGCCGTCGACGCCTGGAAGGCCGCCGGCGCCGAGGTGCTCATGTGCGAGCCGGCCGGTCGGGCGGTCGACCTGCATGACCTGACGAGGGACCTGGGGGAGCGGGGGGTGCTGGAGCTGCTGGTCGAGGGCGGGCCGCGGCTCCAGGCCAGCCTGTGGGCGGCCGGGCTGGCCGACCGGCTGGTCTGGTACCTGGCCCCACTCGCCATCGGCGGGGAGGGAGCACCGGGGCTGCTGGGCAGCGGGGCGGCCACCCTGGCCGACGCCCGCCGGCTGCGGCTGGCCTCGGTCGACCGCCTCGGCGATGACCTCCGGGTGGTGGCATTTCCTGAAGGTGAGGAGGAACGCTGATGTTCACCGGCATCGTCGAGGGGACCGGCACCGTGGCCGCCCTGGCCGCCGCGGCCGACGGCGGCGGGGCCCGGCTGGAGGTCGACGCGCCCTGGCTGGCCGGGCGGCTGCAGCCCGGCGAGTCGGTGGCGGTCAACGGCTGCTGTGTGACCGTGGCCGAGACCACCGCGGGCGGGTTCGCGGCCGACCTGGTCGCCGAGACCCTGCGCCGCACCGCCCTCGGCGGCCTGGCCGCCGGGGCCGAGGTCAACCTGGAACGCCCCATGGCCCTGGGCGGCCGCCTCGGCGGCCACCTGGTCCAGGGCCACGTCGACGGGGTGGCGAAGGTCCTGGACCGGGTGCCCGTGGGTGACGGCGAGGAGGTCAGGGTCGAGCTGCCCGCCGACCTGGAGCGCTATGTGGACGAGAAGGGGTCGGTGGCGGTCGACGGGGTCAGCCTGACCGTGGCCGGTGTCGGGCCCGGCTGGTTCGCGGTCGCCCTGGTGCCGCACACCCTGGAGGTCACCACCCTGGGGCGGCGCCGCCCCGGGGACCTGGTGCAGCTGGAGGTCGACGTGGTCGCCAAGTACGTGGAGCGGCTGGTGCAGCCCTGGACCGACCGGGCGGGTGCCCCGATGAGGGCGGGCGCATCCGAGACCTCAGTGGACGGGACGGTGCGCCAATGACCGGCTTCGCCGCCGTCGAGGACGCCGTGGCCGCGATCGCCGCCGGCGGCATGGTGGTGGTCGTCGACGACGCCGACCGCGAGAACGAGGGCGTCCTGTTCAGGGCCGCCGCGGCGGCCACCCCGGAGACGATCGGCTTCTTCGTCCGCCACACCTCCGGGGTGATCTGCACGCCGATGCTCGGCGAACGGCTCGACGAGCTCGACCTGCCCCTGATGGTGGCGGCCAACACCGCCCCCTACCGGACCGCCTTCACCGTCTCGGTCGACGCCCGCGCCGGCACCACCACCGGCATCTCGGCCGCCGACCGGGCCACCACCATCCAGGCCCTGATCGACCCGGCGACCCGGCCCGCCGACCTGGTCCGGCCGGGCCACATCTTCCCCCTGCGCTACCGCGAGGGCGGGGTCCTCAAGCGGGCCGGCCACACCGAGGCCGCGGTCGACCTGGCCCGGATGGCCGGCCGGGCCCCGGCCGCGGTGCTGTGCGAGATCGTCGACGACAGCGGCCAGATGGCCCGCCTGCCCCAGCTGGAACGCTTCGCCGCCACCCACGGCCTGCCGCTGATCTCCATCGCCGGCCTGATCCGGTCCCGGCGCCAGCACGAGAAGCTGGTCAGGCGGGTCGCCGAGGCCCGCATCCCGACCCGCTGGGGCGACTTCACCGCGTACGCCTACGAGTCGCTGCTGGACGGCGAGCAGCACCTGGCCCTGGTCAAGGGGGCGGTCCAGGGCGAGGAGGACGTGCTGGTGCGGGTCCACTCCGAGTGCCTGACCGGCGACGCCCTGGGCAGCCTGCGCTGCGACTGCGGCCCCCAGCTGGAGGACGCGCTGGCCCGCATCGCCGACGAGGGCCTCGGGGTGGTCGTGTACCTGCGCGGCCACGAGGGCCGCGGGATCGGGTTGGGCCACAAGCTGCGCGCCTACAGCCTCCAGGAGCAGGGCCGCGACACCGTCGACGCCAACCTGGACCTGGGCCTGCCGGTGGACGGGCGCGAGTACGGCATCGGCTCCCAGATCCTGGTCGACCTCGGCGTGACCACCATGCGCCTGCTCACCAACAACCCGGCCAAGTACGGCGGCCTGGACGGCTTCGGCCTCCAGATCGTGGAGCGGGTGCCCCTCCAGACCCGGCCCAACCCCGAGAACCTGCGCTACCTGCGCACCAAGCGCGAGCGCATGGGCCACCTGCTGGAGCTGCCCGAGGAGGACGGGGGGTCCGGGGGGCTCAAGGCCAGCCCCCCGGAGAAAGGGGTCGCGACATGAGGCGGGTCTACGAGGGGTCCATCGACGGCCGCGGCCGACGCGTCGCCATCGCCGCCAGCCGGTTCAACCGGCTGGTCACCGACCCGCTGGTCGCCGGGGCGGTCGAGGAGCTGCGGCGCCACGGGGTCGAGGACGCGGACGTGGACCTGGCCTGGGTGCCGGGCGCCTTCGAGCTGCCCCTGGCGGCCGAGCGGCTGGCCGCCAGCGGCCGCTACGCCGCGGTGGTGGCCATCGGGGCGGTGGTCCGCGGGGCCACCCCGCACTTCGACCACGTCGCCGGCCAGGCCGCCGCCGGGCTGGCCGCGGTCACCCGCGCCACCGGCGTGCCCGTGGCCTTCGGGGTGCTGACCTGCGACACCATGGAGCAGGCGTTGGACCGGGCCGGCGGCAAGGCCGGCAACAAGGGCGCCGAGGCCGCCCTGACCGCGCTGGAGATGGCCGGCTTGCTGGAGGCCATCGAGAAGGAAGAGGGATAGTCGTGCTCAAGCTGGTCCTGCCCAAGGGCAGCCTGGAACGGGCCACCCTGGCCCTGTTCGAGGCCGCCGACCTGCCCGTCAAGCGGGGCGGCGAGCGCGACTACCACGGCACCATCGACGACCCCAGGGTCGAGCGGGTGTCGCTGCTGCGGCCCCAGGAGATCCCCCGCTATGTCGAGGAGGGCTTCTTCGACCTCGGCATCACCGGCCGGGACTGGATCGAGGAGACCGGCAGCAAGGTGGTCAGCCTGGCCGAGCTGCCCTACTCCAAGCAGACCTCCAACCCGGTCAGGGTGGTCCTGGCCGTCCACCGCGACCTCGGCGCCGCCCGCCCCGAGGACCTCAGGCCGGGGCTGCGCGTCTCCACCGAGTTCCCCAACCTGACCAGGCGGTTCTTCGCCGAGCTGGGCCTGGCGGCCCGGATCTTCCCCTCCCATGGCGCCACCGAGGCCAAGGTCCCCGAGATCGTGGACGCGGTCGTCGACCTGACCGAGACCGGGTCCACCCTGCGCAGCCACGGCATGGTGGTGATCGCGACCCTGCTCACCTCCTTCACCGAGGTGGTGGCCAACCCCGAGTCGGCCGCCGACCCCGAGCGCCGCCAGGCCATGGACGACCTGCTCACCCTGCTGGTCGGGGCGGCCACGGCCCGGTCCAAGGTGCTGATCAAGCTCAACGTGGCCGACGCCGACCTGCAGCGGGTGCTGGCCGTGCTGCCGTCGATGAAGGCCCCGACCGTGACCGAGCTGGCCGACTCGGGCTTCCACGCCGTCGAGACGGTGGTCGACAAGGCAGGCGTCAACCGGCTCATCCCCACCCTCAAGGCGGCCGGCGCCTTCGACATCCTCGAGCTCCCGATCTCCAAGATCGTCGCCTAGAAGGCTTCCAACCTGGCGGTTCGGGCGTTTTGACCTGCGCTTGTGCCTAAGTTGGCGTCGCGGTACAGTCCGCGCGGCCCGGCCGACATGCCTCAGCAACCGGTGTCGAGGCCGCCGGGGTCGACAGGAGGGAAGCACGTTGCCTGAAGGCACCGTCAAGTGGTTCAGCAACGAGAAGGGCTACGGCTTCATCGCCCGTAACGGCGGCGACGACGTCTTCGTCCACTTCTCGGCCATCCAGACCGACGGCTACAAGACCCTCAACGAGGGTCAGGCCGTCGAGTTCGAGATCACCGACGGGCCCAAGGGCCCCCAGGCCTCGAACGTGCGGCCGCTTGCGTAAGGAGCAGGAGCAGGACGGGCCTTCGGTTCGTTGACGTCCGGCATCACGCAAGGTTGGCAGGCCCCGCCCCTGGGCGGGGCCTTTCGTGTTGCCGCCCCCGGGCTCAGTCCTCCCCCGGCACCCACAGCCCGCTGGGCGGCCGCAGGATCCCCGAGTCCTCGGGCTCCGGTTCGGTCTCGGGGGGCGTGCGGGGGCCAGAGCCCCCCGCATCTGCGGCGACCTGGGCGAAGGCCAGGCGGAGGTTGGCCAGGGCGTCGCGGAGGCTGGGCTCGGGGGCGCCCAGGCGGCCCTCGGTGGCCGACAGCAGCCCGCCGAGCGCGTCGATCAGCAGGCGGGCGGCGTCCAGGTCGCGGAAGCGGGCATGCTGCTCGGGCGGGATGCCGAGGCGGACATAGGCCAGCGCGATCAGCGACATGGCGGCCTCGGCGACCACGTCACCCGCCGCCACCGAGGCGAGCTGCTCGCGCAGCTGCTCGAGCTGGTCGGGGGTCAGGTCCTGCTCCGACATCGGGGCTCCTCGCGGCGTCGACAGCGGGAACAATCGACGCTACAGTAGCGTTGATTCGGTCGGGTCCGAGCACCTTCGGGCCCGTCAACTACATACAGAGCAAAGCAGAAGCGAGGGCTTCTCACCTCCGGGCCCAGGGTCCAGGGGGTCACCACTGGACCACCGGTCATCGAGGTGGAGCGGCCCTTGCGCCGCTTTTTTCGTTTGGGCGCAAGCCCAGGGAGGGATGTCAGCATCAGCGTAGAGCCCAGGATCAACGACCGGATCCGGACCCCCCAGGTCCGGGTGGTCGGCGCCGACGGCGAGCAGCTCGGGGTGATGGACACCCAGGTCGCGATGCGGATGGCCAGCTCTCAGGACCTCGACATGGTCGAGGTGGCCCCGATGGCCCGGCCGCCGGTGGTCAAGCTGATGGACTACTCGAAGTTCAAGTACGAGCAGGCCATCAAGGCCAAGGAAGCCAGGCGCAAGCAGAACCTGGTGGCCCTGAAAGAGATGAAGATGCGGCCCAAGATCGACCCGCACGACTACCAGACCAAGAAGGGCCACGTCGAGCGGTTCCTCAAGCAGGGCCACAAGGTCAAGGTCACCATCATGTTCCGCGGCCGCGAGATGGCCCACACCGAGCTCGGGCGGCGGCTGCTGGAGCGGCTGGCCACCGACCTCGTCGAGATCGCCCAGGTCGACAGCCCGGCCCGCCAGGACGGGCGCAACATGATCACGGTGTTCTCGCCCCGCAAGACCCAGGGCGGTGCCAAGGGCCCAGCGCCGGTCCGCACGTCATAAGTCCAGGAGACCCCGTGCCCAAGATGAAGACCCACCGGGGCGCCGCGCGGCGCTTCCGGGTGACCAAGACCGGCAAGCTGGTCCGCCGGCAGTCGCGGCTGAACCACGAGCTCGAGAAGAAGACTCCAGCCCGCAAGCGCCGCCTCGGCCGCGAGGTCCAGGTGACGGCCGCGGACAGGCGCAGCGTGCGCCGGATGCTCGGCCTGTAGCGGGGTCGCCATACCTATCCGACGAAGCGAAAGAGAACTCCGATGGCAAGAGTCAAGCGGGCCGTCCACGGCGCCAAGGCTAAGCGCACCACCATGGAGCTGGCCAAGGGCTACCGGGGCAGCCGGGGACGCCACTACCGGGCCGCCAACGAGCAGGTCATGCACTCCCTGCGCTACGCCTACCGGGACCGCCGGGCGCGCAAGGGCGACTTCCGGGCCCTGTGGATCGCCCGGATCAACGCCGCCGCCCGAGCCGAGGGCATGACCTACAACCGGTTCATCTCCGGCCTGCGCTCGGCCGGCATCCAGGTCGACCGCAAGGTCCTGGCCGACATCGCGGTCACCGACCCGCGCACGTTCGCGAGCCTGGTCTCCAGCGCCCGCGAGGGCCTGAACGGCTCCAGCGGCTCCAGCGGCAAGGCCTGACGGGCGGCCCCGGGCGGCCCTCGTGGACGTGATCACCAGCCCCAGCAACCCCGCGGTGCGGGCGGCGCGCAAGCTCGCGCGGCCGTCGTCGCGGGCCAGGGCCGGCGGTCGCTTCCTGCTCGAGGGGCCCGAGGGGATCCGGTCGGCCCTGGAGGCCGGCCACGTCCCCGACAGCCTGCTGGCCACCGAGCGGGCCGCGGCCCGCCACGCCGGCCTGGTCAACCTGGCCCGCCAGCGCGGCACCCGGGTCGCCCTGGTGGCCGAGCCGGTGCTGTCGGCCCTGGCCGCCACCACCACCCCCCAGGGGCTGGTGGCGGTGCTGCCGAGCGTGGTCCGCCCCCTGGAGGCGCTGCCGGCCTCGCCCCGCCTGGTCTGCGTGCTGGCCGAGGTCCGCGACCCGGGCAACGCCGGGACCGTGCTGCGGGCGGCCGACGCCTTCGGCGCCGACGCCGTGGCCACCACCCGGGGGTCGGTCGACCCCGAGAGCCCCAAGGCGGTCCGGGCCGCCGCCGGCAGCCTGTTCCACCTGCCGGTGGTCGCCGGAGTCCCCTGGCCGGCGCTGCGGACCGCCCTGCGCCAGCGGGGCCTGCGCCTGGTCGGGGCCGACCCGCACGCCGCCGCCACCGTCGACCGGGCGCCGCTCTCCGACCCGGTCGCCCTGGTCCTCGGCAACGAGGCCCACGGCCTGCCCGACGAGATCGCCGCCGACCTCGACCTGGTCGTCCGGGTCCCCCTGGCCGGCCGGGCCGAGAGCCTCAACCTGGCCGCGGCCGCGGCCGTCCTGCTCTACGAGGCCACCCGGACACGTCAGGAGGCCGCCGTTGGCCGATGACGGGGCCTACCTGGAGCTGCTGCCCGACGCGGTGGTGGTGGTCGACGCCGAGGGCCGGGTCGCCTATGCCAACCCGGCCGCCGAGCGGCTGGCCAGGGCGAGCCGCGACGAGCTGGTGGGCCGGCCGCTGGACGACGCCGTGCCCCTGCGCGACGGCGCCGGCAACCCCTGGTGGACCTGCACGGAGCGGCTGCGCCGCCTCCCCGGGGTGCGCCGGGTCCCGGTGCGCGAGCTGCACCTGGTCGCCGGGGGCGAGCCGACCCCGGTCGACCTCACCGCCAGGTTCCTGCGCGACGGCGCCGGCCGGGTCGTCCAGGCGGTGTGCGTGCTGCGGGACGCCTCGACCCGGAACCGGGCCGACAGCCAGCGCGGCGAGCTCATCTCCACCCTCGCCCACGAGCTGCGCTCGCCCCTGACCAGCGTCAAGGGCTTCACCTCGACCCTGCTGCACCGCTGGGAGCGCTTCACCGACGACCAGAAGCGGGAGATGCTGGCCACCGTCAACATGGACGCCGACCGGGTGACCCGGCTCATCAAGGAGCTGCTGGACGTCTCCCGCATCGACGCCGGCCGCCTGGAGCTGCGCCGCACCGAGTTCGACCTGGCCGCCATGGCCGAGGGCATCGTCGGCCGCTTCCAGCTCCAGCACGACCGCCACCGCTTCCGGCTCACGTTCCCCGACGGCTTCCCGCGCGTCTATGCTGACCCCGACAAGATCGAGCAGGTGCTGACCAACCTGGTGGAGAACGCGGTGAAGTACTCCGACGGCGGGGCGGTGACGGTGACCGGCCAGGTCACCGAGACCGAGGTCGAGGTCGCCGTGGGCGACCACGGCGTCGGCATCCCCACCGACCAGCTCCCGCTGATCTTCACCAAGTTCTACCGGCGGACCGGCCACGGGTCGCCCGGCGGCACCGGGCTCGGCCTGTTCATCGCCCGCGGCCTTGTCGAGGCCCACGACGGCCGGATCTGGGCCGACTCGTCGCCCGAGGACGGCACCACCCTGCGATTTCGCCTGCCCCGCGGGGGCCTGGAGCTGGCCGGCATCACCTAGCCCGGCACCCGGCCCGAGCGGGGCGACCGCGAAGCGGACGAGTCGTCGTTGCCGTTCACGTGAGGAGCTCGACCATGCCAACCCCAGACCTGGACGCCGTCGTCGCCGCCGGGCGGCGGGCCATCGCCGACGCCACCGACCTCGACAGCCTGCGCGAGGCCGAGCAGGCCCACCTGGCCAGGCGGTCGGCCCTCGGGGAGGTCCAGCGCTCCCTGGGCGGCCTCGACGAGCAGGCCCGCCGCGACCTGGGCCGCCGCGTCAACCAGGCCAGGACCGCCCTCCAGGCCGAGCTGGCCGCCCGCCGGACCGAGCTGGAGGCCGAGCGGGACCAGGCCCTGCTCGAGGCCGAGCGGGTCGACGTGACCCTGCCCGGCCGGGTGCCGCCCCGCGGGGTGGTCCACCCGGTGACCCGGACCACCGACGAGATCGTCGACATCTTCATCGGCCTCGGCTACCGGGTCGCCGAGGGCCCCGAGGTCGAGACCGACTGGTACAACTTCCAGGCCCTCAACCTCCCCCCCGACCACCCGGCCCGGTCCATGCAGGACACCCTCTACCTCGAGTCGGACGACGGCCGCGAGGCGGGGGAGCTGGTGCTGCGCACCCACACCTCGCCGGTGCAGGTCCGGACCATGCAGGCCGGGCCGCCGCCGGTGTACGTGGTCATCCCCGGCCGCTGCTACCGGGCCGACACCCCCGACGCCACCCACGTGCCGGTGTTCAACCAGGTCGAGGTCCTGGCCGTCGACCGCGGCCTGACCATGGCCGACATGAAGGGCACGCTGCTCGCCTTCGCCCGCGCCTACTTCGGCGAGGAGCGCCAGATCCGTCTGCGCCCCTCGTACTTCCCGTTCGTCGAGCCGGGGGCCGAGGTCGACGTGTCCTGCTTCATCTGCGGCGGCACCGGGGCCGGCTGCCGCACCTGCCGCGGCGAGGGCTGGATCGAGCTGCTCGGCGCCGGCATGGTCCACCCCAACGTGCTGCGGGCCGGCGGCTACGACCCCGACGAGGTCTCCGGATTCGCCGCCGGGACCGGCATCGAGCGGCCGTTCATGCTCCGCTCCGGCCTGGCCGACCTGCGCACCCTGACCGACAACGACGTCCGCTGGCTGACCAGCGTCTAAGAGAGGAGCGAACCGTGCGGGTTCCACTTTCCTGGCTGGCCGACCACGTCGACGTCGACGTCCCGGCCGCCACCCTGGCCGAGCGGCTCACCTTCGCCGGCATCGAGATCGAGACCATCCACCGGGTCGGCGGCGACCTGGCCGGCATCCTGACCGCCCGGGTCCTCGAGGTCGAGCAGCATCCCGACGCCGACCGGCTGGTCCTGGTCCGCATCGACGCCGGCGGCGAGGACCGCTCGGTGGTCTGCGGCGCCCGCAACTTCGCCCCCGGCGACGTGGTCCCCTGGGCCGCGCCCGGGGCCAAGCTGCCCGGCGGGATCGAGATCGGCCGCCGCAAGGTCCGCGGGGCGTGGTCCGACGGGATGCTGGCATCGGCCCGGGA
>Ga0307289_10001231_pt1 | contig 10942 bp, 9 predicted proteins | sample ER_DNA_143_FD_194483 | JGI IMG/M metagenome (GOLD analysis project Ga0307289, IMG submission 194483) | Bulk soil microbial communities from the East River watershed near Crested Butte, Colorado, United States - ER_DNA_143 | ecosystem: Environmental > Terrestrial > Soil > Floodplain | place: USA...
CTCCTCGCCACCCTCACCGGACTTGATCTCCATCAGGGCATCCGAGGAGTCATTGGGGTCGCGCGGGGCCAGCAAGCGCGTCAACCGGTCGGTCAGCGGTACGAGTTGCGCTTCGAGCTCGGCGGCCTCGATGGCCAGCGAATGATCTTCTGCAGCGAGTTCCTTGGCCGCCGCAAGATCATCGTTGATTCGGTCGTACTCGTCCAGAACCTTCACAATCGGAACTAGCTCAGCGTACCGGCGACCCACCTTGCGGGCGCGAGCAAGATCAGCATGCACTGCCGGATCGCCAAGCGCCGTTTCCAGTTCGTGGAACTCGGCGCGTAACGGAGCGGCCGACTCAAACATCACGACACGCTCCTCTCCGACTTGTCAGCATCAGTGGTTGCAATAGCGATCACCGACGCTGACAAGTCGGTGATCGGGACGCAACAAGCGCCGGGGTGTAGGGATGTCCCCACCTCCCGGCGCTGCGTATAACGCTATGTGGACGCCTTCTTCTTGGCCGTCGGCTGCCGAGCCGCATACCGCTTTTCGAAGCGAGCAACACGTCCGCCGGTGTCGAGAATCTTCTGCTTGCCCGTGTAGAACGGGTGGCAGTTGGAGCACACATCTGCGTGGATCACACCGTTGGGCGCAGTGCTCCGGGTCGTAAAGGTGTTGCCACACGTACAGGTGACTAGCGTCTCTACGTACGTGGGGTGAATGTCGGGCTTCATATCCATCTCCTCATCAGGTGTGCCGGGTCGCCACGCAGCTGCTGCGCTTGTGGCGTGAACCGGCACCAAAAGGTGATTCTGCCGCAGGCCAACCTGCGGCACCAAATGCAGAACGGCTAGCGAGTCTGCTTTAGTCCCGGGCTAGTCCTGCGTCGGAATGCTCTTGGTGATCGCCATCAAGAACTCGGTGTTGCTTTGCGTCTTGCGGAGCCGGTCCAGCAGCATCTCCAGCCCCTGCAGACTCTCGAGTCCGGAAAGTACCCTGCGCAACTTCCACACGATGGCCAGCTCCTCGCGGCTCATCAGCAGTTCCTCGCGGCGGGTGCTCGACGCGTCGACGTCAATCGCCGGGAAGATCCGCTTCTCGGCGAATTCGCGGCGTAGCCGGATCTCGGAGTTTCCGGTGCCCTTGAACTCCTCGAAGATCACTTCATCCATCTTCGAACCGGTCTCGACGAGAGCTGTCGCCACGATGGTGAGCGATCCGCCCCCTTCGATGTTGCGCGCGGCGCCCAGGAACTTCTTCGGCGGATAGAGCGCAGCCGAGTCGACGCCGCCCGAGAGGATGCGTCCCGATGCTGGAGCCGCCAGGTTGTAGGCCCGGCTCAGCCGAGTGATGCCATCGAGCAAGATCACCACGTCGTGACCCAGCTCGACGAGACGTTTCGCTCGCTCGATAGCCAGCTCGGCAACGGTGGTGTGATCTTCGGCCGGCCGGTCGAAGGTCGATGAGATCACTTCGCCCTTGGCTGAGCGCTCGAAGTCGGTTACTTCCTCAGGCCGCTCGTCAACCAAGACCACCATCAACTTCACCTCGGGATTGTTGACGGCGATCGAATTGGCGATGGCCTGCATGATCAAGGTCTTGCCGGCTTTGGATGGCGAGACGATGAGCGCTCGCTGGCCCTTGCCGATCGGGGCCACCAGATCAATAATTCGGCCGGCCATCTGGGTCGGAGTGGTCTCGAGCTTCAGCCGCTCCTGCGGATAGAGCGGGGTTAGCTTTGCGAAGTCCGGTCGCTGCCGGGCGGATTCCAGCTCGCCACCATTGATGGTGTCGATCCTCACCATGGGATTGAACTTTTCCTTACGCTCGCCCTCGCGCGGCGTACGGATCACACCGGTGACCAGGTCGCCCTTGCGCAAGCCGAGTTTCTTCACCATCGACAACGAGACGTACGCGTCGTCCGGCCCAGGCAGGTAGCCGTTGGTGCGCACGAATGCGTAATTGTCGAGGACGTCCAAGATCCCGCGTGCGGGAACGAGCACATCGTCTTCGGAGACCACGGGCTCGGAGTCGTAGCGTTCAAGATTGCCACTGCCCCCGCGGCTACGCCGGCTCTGCCGGTCGCGGCTGCGGCGCCGGCGACTGCGGCGACTGCCGCCATCCTCTTCCCAGTCTCGGCCCTGGTTGTCTCGGCCCTGGTTGTCTCGGCCCTGGTTGTCTCGGCCCTGGTTGTCTCGGCCCTGGTTGTCACGACTCTGGTTGTCACGCTGCTGGTTCTCGCGGGCCTGCGGGTTGCGATTCCTGCGATCCTGCCGGTCGTTCTGCCTTCCGTCGCGGGACCCGTCGCCTCGGTCGCCGCTCTCACCCTGCCGCGCCTCACGAGCCTCCTCCGTACGGGGTTGCTGATCGGAGCGGTCGGATTCCGACTGCCCGTCCGCACCGCCGCTTGGCGTTTCCTGGCGGACCTGTCCGCCCTCGCCGTTCTCGACCGGCGCCTGCCGCTCACCCGGCGAGGTGGCAGCGGGCTGGGTCGGTTCAACTAGCTGCGGTTGTACGGGGTTTTCGATCATCTGCGCCTCCTCGCGCCGGCCACGTGGCTCGCGCGGTGCCTGCTGCAGCTCATCGAGCGCGCTGGCGATATCCCGGTTATCCCGGGACTGTTGGGGAAGATTGCGGTGGCCATTGTCTTGCTGGACGGCGCGAATGGCGTCGATCAACTGGCTCTTACGCATCGCGCCAATGCCCCTGATGCCCAGGGAGCTAGCCAGCTGCTTCAGCTCGGGAAGGACCATAGAGTCCAGGCCGGAGCCTTTGCGGTTGCGACGCTCAGTAGTGAGTGTTCCTTGTTCGCCGGCGCCCTCCTCGATCGGAGATGCGTTCGTCATTTCGGCGATATCTGTCAACGTGTGTCCTTGTCAGTTCGGGCACGTCCTCGGTGCCCATCCATGGCGGGGTGATACCCCGACCAGCGGGTCTTTCTTGAGGTCCTCAGCGCATCGCGACAACTGTTCTCGATATATGGCTGACGGGGATGCCTTGGAGCTTTGTCCGCGTCGCACCTGACCTTTGAGGCGCTACTCGGTCAGATGTGCGTCTTTGTGACTTGGCTGGTTTGGGAAGCCGGTCTCCGCAACTGCCCTGACCGTGTCGGCTCTATAAGGCTAGCACCTGAGCCGGGAGTTTCCATCACAGTCTGATTTCCTGGCCTCGACATGTCGCCCGAATCGATGGTCGACGCATCAATGATCGACGCTGCTGCGCCTATCTCACTGAGCCGTATCGAGAATCCTGGCATCTGTTGATCTTGAAGTACGGCCAGATCCGTCCGGGAGCCGAGCACCAAGACGCTCGGACCAGCACCACTGATCATGGCCGCGAATCCCTGCCCGCGTAGTGATTTCATCAGCTCGTAGGAGCGCGGCATGACGGCTTCCCGATAGCCCTGGTGCAACCAGTCGCAGCTGGCGTCGTAGAGCAGATCGGGTTCGGAGGCCAGGGCGTGGACCAGCAAAGCCGCCCGTCCCGAGTTGGCGGCTGCCTCCACGTGCGGCACCATCTCGGGCAGCATTCCACGGGCTAACTCGGTGCCCACCGAGGTATCGGGGATGAACAGCGCTGCCGCAATGGAGGGATGGATGTTGCTCTGCGCCGCCGTAACTCCCGCTCGACCTTCGTACGCCAAGACGAATCCGCCGTGGATCGCGGCAGCGACATTGTCCGGATGACCCTCAATAGCATTGGCGTGTCCGAGCAGCCACTCCGGTCTGGCAGGTACCTCCGCCAGCCCGGCCGCAGCCAATAGTCCTGCGACGATGGCCGCCGACGAAGATCCCAGGCCTCGCGCGTGGGGAATCGTGTTGCGGCAGCTAAGCCACAGGCCTGGTGCCCGTACACCAAGATCAGCTAGACCCACCAGGACCGCGCGGATGATCAGATGACTTTCATCCCGCGGTAGCTCGGCCGCACCTTCGCCGGACACCTCGATCCGATAACCGTCCTCGATCACCGCGAGGTTTACCCGTTCCCGCCAGTCGAGCGCGAGTCCGAAGCAATCAAAGCCGGGCCCCAGATTGGCGCTCGTGGCTGGTACCTCGACCGTCACCGACCTGCCGGGCACTAAGACCCGCTGCTGCGCTAGGTCAGCACGCATGGTCTCCTCCTTGGGATTGATCGCACCCGCCAGGTGCTTAGTCGACCAGCCCGCAGACCGATGCGATGGCGAGCAAGTCGGCCGTCACGACCTCTGCATGAATCGGACCAAGTCGCGACAGCGCCGTGTCTACGTCCTTGAGACCGTGGCCGGTCACGGTGATCGCAATCTGCAGACCAGATTCGATCTCGCCGCGTTGCCGCTTGGCCAGCAGGCCCGCAACCCCGGCAGCCGATGCCGGCTCGACAAAGATGCCTTCTTCACGGGCCAGAAAAGCTTGCGCGTCGAGGATTTGATCGTCGCTGACAGCCTCGATCAGGCCCCCCGACTCGTCGCGGGCGACACGTGCCTGCTCAGCCGATGCCGGATTACCGATGCGAATTGCGGTGGCTATGGTTTCGGGCTGCAAGATCGGGTGTCCTAACACCAGAGGTGCCGCACCTGCAGCCTGGAATCCCCACATTCTGGGGGTACGCATCGCCTTGCCGGCCGACGCATATTGCTTATAACCGCGCCAGTACGCCGAGATATTCCCGGCGTTGCCTACCGGGATGACATGCACATCTGGCGCATCCCCCAGCTCATCGATCACTTCGAAGGCAGCTGTCTTTTGACCTTCGATCCGGTTGGGATTGACCGAGTTGACCAGCGCGACCGGGTAGTCGTACGCCAGTTTGCGCGCAAGTTCCAGGCAGTCGTCAAAGTTGCCGTCAACCTGTACGACTTTGGCACCGTGCACGATCGCCTGGGCAAGCTTGCCGGTCGCGATTCGACCGGCGGGCAACAACACGATCGTGGAGAGACCAGCACGCGCTGCGTACGCGGCGGCAGAGGCGGAGGTGTTTCCGGTCGAGGCGCACACAACGGCATGGACGCCCTGCCCGGCAGCAACACTAAGCGCGACCGTCATCCCGCGGTCCTTGAACGAGCCCGTCGGGTTGGTGCCTTCGACCTTGATCCATGCCTCGCAACGCAGGACTTCCGACAACTTCTCAGCTGCAACCAGGGGAGTACTCCCCTCCCCGAGAGTGATCACGGGATCGCTGTCGGACAACGGCAGCCAGTCGCGATAGCGAGCGATCACGCCGTATCCGGGACGGTGCCTGAGAGAGGTGTTTCGGTCCGCGGCGAAGGACTCCGGAATCACATCAATCGCCTTCAACTCGCATCACGCTGGTGACCTGACGGACCACATCGAGGCCTCGAAGCGCTTGAACCGTGGCGCTGAGCGCAGCATCGTGTGCGCGATGGGTCACCAGCACGAGCTGAGCGTCAGCACCCCGCCCGTTCTGTCGCACAGTTTCGATCGACACCCCGTGCTCGGCGAAGACGTCCGCGATCGTAGCGAGTACGCCGACCACGTCAGCAACCTCGAGGGAGACGTGATATCGGGTCAAGACGCTGCCGATCCTGCTCACCGGGCGCGCCGCATAGCTGGATTCTCCAGGGCCGACCGCACCACGCAGCCGGTTCCGGGCAACCGTCACGAGATCGCCCAGCACAGCACTCGCAGTTGGGGAGCCGCCGGCGCCGGGACCGTAGAACATCAGCCGTCCGGCAGACATCGACTCGACGAAGACGGCGTTATAGGCATCGCCGACCGCGGCGAGCGGGTGGGAGCGCGGGATCATCGCGGGATGGACGCGTACCGAGACTGTCCGCTCCGCAGGACCTGCGACGGGCGGCGACAGCTGGCAGATCGCCAGCAGCTTGACCACGCAGCCAATGTCGTGCGCCGAGGCGATGTCAGTCGGAGTAACGCCAGTGATACCTTCCCGATAGACATCTGCACCCGTGACCCGGGTGTGAAACGCCAAGCTTGCCAAGATCGCGGCCTTGGCCGCGGCGTCGAAGCCCTCGACGTCAGCCGTCGGATCCGCCTCGGCGTAGCCAAGCTGCTGAGCCTCATCGAGCGCCTCGGCAAAGCCGATCCCGCCGGTGTCCATCCGATCCAGGATGTAGTTCGTGGTGCCATTGACGATCCCGATCACCGAGGTGATCTCATCACCCACCAGCGATTCCCGCAGCGGTCGAATGATCGGAATCGCGCCCGCGACCGCAGCCTCGAAGTACAGATCCGTGCCGGCTTGTTCAGCAGCCTCGAACAACGTTACGCCGTCTTCGGCCAGCAGGGCCTTGTTCGCGGTCACCACTGAGGCTCCGTGCCGCATCGCCGCCAAGATCAACGACCGCGCCGGCTCAATCCCGCCAATGACTTCGATCACCAGGTCGACGTCCTCGCGAGTGACCAGCGCCTCGGCGTCGGTGGTAAGCAACTCTGAATCGATGCCTCCGCGGTCGCGATCCGGCTCCCGCACAGCGATGCCGACCAGCTCCAGGGGTCGCCCCACCCGAGCGCGTAGATCGGCTGCCTGCCCGATGATCAATCGCGCTACCTCCGAGCCCACCACTCCGCAGCCGAGTAGAGCCACCCGAAGCGGTGTGAGTGACGAGACGTCAAGAAGGGGCGCGGGTCGCACGCTGGTCAAAGTCACGTAAACCTCATTTACACAACGACACCACGACCCCGAATCGTGGCGGTCTTATTGTTCCTCATTCAGGGGAACTCGGCGAAACCAAAATTTTTTTTGAGCCGAGACGGGTTCACCCCACGTAGCTTCTACCCAGCATCCAACGCCAGCAAATCCTCGATAGTCTCGCGCCGGAGCAGCGTGCTGATCTGGCCGTCCCGCACGGCGATCACCGGCGGTCGCGGGACGTGGTTGTAATTGCTCGCCATCGATCGGCTGTACGCGCCGGAGCCCGGCACTGCGAGCAGGTCGCCCGGGGCGATGTCAGCCGGCAGGAACTCATCACGCACTAAGATGTCGCCGCCTTCACAGTGTTTACCGACGACGCGGGCCAGCACAGGAGGCGCGGTGGAAAGACGGGAAGCCAACGTTGCGGAGTATTCGGCGGCATACAGAGCCGTCCTGATGTTGTCGCTCATACCACCGTCGACCGCCACGTAGAGGCGACTGGCGCCGCCGTCCAATGTCACCGGCTTGACAGTGCCGACCCGGTAGAGGGCGAACGTGCTGGGACCACTAATCGCGCGGCCCGGCTCGATCGACAGGTGCGGGACCGCGATGCCTAGCGCCGAGCATTCGTGGTCGATGATGCCGCGAAGATCCGCCGATAGCGCGGCAGGCGTGGACGGAGAATCGGCGCTGGTGTAAGCAATACCGAAGCCACCACCAAGGTCCATCTCACCCAGCTCAATGCCCGTCTGCGCCGCGAAGTCAGCGTGCAGTCGCAGGGTACGGCGTGCCGCGACCTCGAAGCCCTCGGCATCGAAGATCTGGGAGCCGATGTGGGAGTGGATACCGATCAAGTCCAACCAGGGATGCTCCTGGCAGGCGAGCAGCGCGGCTGCGGCACCACCGCCGGCGATGGAGAAGCCGAACTTCTGATCTTCATGGGCGGTGGCGATGTATTCATGCGTATGCGCCTCTACTCCGGTGGTTGCCCTGATCATGACCCGCGGCCGGATCTGCAGCCGCTCAGCCAGGGCGCTGAGTCTGTCAATCTCATCGAAGGAATCGAGAATGATCCTTCCGACGCCGGCGGTCAGTGCATACGTCAGCTCCTCGAGGCTCTTGTTGTTGCCGTGCAGTCCGACCCGTCGAAGATCAATTCCAGCGCGCTGTACGACAGCAAGCTCGCCACCGGTGCACACATCGATGCCGAGCCCCTCCTCAGCCACCCAGCGGGCCACGCTCGTACAGAGAAATGACTTCGCGGCGTAGTAGACGTCCCAGCCGGCGAAGGTTTCGGCGAACGCGCGGGCTCGGGCGCGCAGGTCGGTCTCGTCCACTACGTACACCGGCGTCCCGACCTGATTGGCGATCTCGACCACACTTAGACCTGCCACCGTCAGCACACCGTTTTCGTCCTTGGCTACGCCACTGCTCCATAGGGTCCCGAGCAGGGCGTTGACGTCGCTCGGCATGCTGAGCCAGCTAGGAGCCCGCGCCGTGGAATCGGCGTGAATTGAGCCGGCCACGTGGGTATGGGTCACATCGCGAAACTGTGCCAGACCCGGCCCTGCGCTCGCTGTCTTATCAGCTCGCGGACAAGGCCTTCACGCCCAGAGAGATAGGGCGTCCAGGTACTAGCGATATTCATGTACTGCAGATAAGAGAGGGGTTGGTGCCGCGGGCGCGCTGGTACATTGCCTTTCGGCCCTTAACCAGGTTGCGGCATACTCACGTGGCCGGGCCCCCGTAGCTCAGGGGATAGAGCACCGCCCTCCGGAGGCGGGAGCGCGAGTTCGAATCTCGCCGGGGGCGCCGACAAAGCGCCTAGTCAGCTGCGCTTTCGGCCAACAGGCAAACCGACCACCTCCCCTCCGTGACACATTTCCGACACATCTGCGAGCGCCTTTTCGCGCGCCGCGTCCATTGCGTCGGCCACGACATCCAACCGATCGCCGAACAGGTGGCCGTACTGGTCGAGCGTCATAGTCGCCGACTTGTGGCCCAACATCTGCTGAACGACCTTCACATCGGCGCCGGATGCAATGGCCAACGAAGCGGCCGTATGCCTGAGTTCGTGCGGTGTGAGCCGTGGAATGCCAATCTGCTCGCAGGCTTGGTTGAGCGCGCCACGTTGGAAGACGGGATAGCGCAGCGCCGCGCCGCCGCGGACGCCGACAAACACCAAGGCGTCGGGAGCTTTGCCAACTACGTGCTGCGATAGGTCCTCGAGCAGGAAGCGCGGCATCACCACCTCGCGCCGCTCGTGTCCCTTGGTAGGCCCGAACGTCATCACACCCTTGACCGGCGTCACGGATTCAGCGATCAGCGCCCTACGGCGCAGGAAATCGAGCCTGTGACCCTCAGAGCGGCCATCTCGCCCCAGCGCAGACCTGTGTAGGCCAGAAACAGCACCATGATCCGATAGTCGGGGCCGCAGGCTGCGGCCAGCTCGGCGACCTGCTGGTGCGTCAAATAGCGTTTCTCGGCCTGGCGGACACGCGGCAGGCTCACGCCGGCCGCATGGTTGACCGCTAGTCGTCCATCCTTCACCGCGTACGCCAACGCCATGCTGAGCACACGATGCGTCTTTCGAACACTCGCCGGCGCCAAGGCGAGGCGGCTAACCCAGCGTTGCACCTCAGCATGAGTCACGGATGCGAGCTGAACAGTTCCCCACCGCGGCCAAATGTGACGGCGGATGATCCCCTCATAGCGGTCGCGGGTCTTCGGCGCCAAATCAGCCTGCGCGTCGAGCCACTGGTCAGCCCATGCTCCGACCGTGACGCGGGAGCGCGCCGGGTCGACGTAGGTGCCGTGACCTTTGGAGTGCTCGATGCTGGTGAGGTAGCGCTCGGCGTCGATCTTGCGCGCAAAGGTCTTGTTTCGCTGCTTGCCGCTCGGGTCGCGGTACCGCGCGACATAGCGAAGCTGGCCGTCCTCTCGCTCGCGCTTCTCGATGCTGGTCATGGTTGCTTCCCCTCTGCCCGTTTCCGCGCTCGGTACGCCTTGACCCGAGCCGCTGTGGCGCAGCTCGGCGTGCAGTAGGTAACGCCGGTGCTTCGTGAGTAGTGGGTCGAGCCGCCGACTTGCCGGGCGAAGACCTGCCCGCAATTGGGACAGTTGATGAAGTCCACCTCGTCGACTAGGTCATTGACAATCTGCAGCGTCCCAGCCTCGAGGAAAGTCGCGACGAGTGGCAAAATCTCGTTTCCGTTGTTCGAGGTCACTTGTAACCGGGGGTGGAAGCGCGCAAGCGCGGCATTCGCAACAAGACTGAAATACGTCCACGCCTCGCGCTCGTCCTTGCATGGTCGGCCACCAAGCCGAGCCCTGGCCTCGGTCCAGATTGGCGCGAGATAATCGCCGTTCCGGTACGCCACGGCATGGCGGCCGAGCACATCGAGCACGCGCAGCCGATAGGCGACCTCGTCGAGATGGACCACCCAGCCGCGCCCTGCCACGTAGTCCGGTGCCACATACGATCGGTCGCGCACCGCAGCAAATTGCTGCCGGGCATCCAGGTCAGGATCGTGTAGGTCCTCGGCACCGCCGCTTGGCCTGTCTGCCATGGGCACTCCGCCGACAGACCGGACGAAGTCGAGCACGTCGACCGGCGAGATCCTGCGTGCTTGCCGCAGATAGATCTCAGCTGGCGGCACGGCATCCGTGTGATCCGGGCCGAGCCAAATGAGCTCTCCGTCGAGGTTTGCGGCTGGCCAGCGCGTCAGCTCGGGGACCGGTACGACGACTCCCGGCCAGGCTGTAACGGAAAGTTGTTCATCCATAGCGTTACCCATCTTGGCGGATCTGTGGAAGCGTTGTCAACGGAAGAAACGGGAAAAAGCCGTTTATAGCCGTTACGGAGGTTAGCATGCCGCGGTACCTGACCACTGCAGAATTTGCCGCACTCTGCCGTACGTCGCCCGAAACAGCCAGGTTCTGGCGCCATGTCGGCAAGGGCCCGAAGTCGTTCAAAGTCGGTCGGCGAGTGCTATATGACGCGGCCGTCGTCGAGGAATGGCTCAGCGCGCAGCAGAACGCGCAAACCGGCTCACCGGCAGCCTGATGAGCACAAGCAAAAGCCGCCCCGTGGTCAGCGGGGCGGCGGAAGAGAACGCTGCGGACGAGCTCTCGGCTGAAAGTTTACCGCCAGACACTGACAGCATCGCTGCGCAACTCCGCCGCCGCCGCGAAGCCGTGAAGCGACTACCACCGCTCGATTCCGGCAAGCGGGATCCGTGGATCTCTATCCAAGTGATGGAGCTGCGTGATGACTACCGCACGGCCCGAGCTCGAACTGCGGGGACGCTGGCAGCTCGACGAGCTCGAGGAAGCACACAACGCCTTCAGGCGCTGGCTCGGCGAG
>Ga0307289_10001235_pt1 | contig 10915 bp, 14 predicted proteins | sample ER_DNA_143_FD_194483 | JGI IMG/M metagenome (GOLD analysis project Ga0307289, IMG submission 194483) | Bulk soil microbial communities from the East River watershed near Crested Butte, Colorado, United States - ER_DNA_143 | ecosystem: Environmental > Terrestrial > Soil > Floodplain | place...
CGGGCCGCCCATGGACCCTGAGCTGGAGCGTCGCCTCGACGACGAGCTGAAGCGCTTTGATGGCTGAGAGAATTCCGCTCGCGTTCCTGGCCGGGGTCGTCTCGATCGCGTTCCCCTGCGTGCTGCCGCTCGTGCCCGGCTACCTGTCGGCGGTCTCGGGGATCGAGGCCGTGCGCCTGGAGGAGGGCGGCGTCGCCAAGCGGGTCGTCGTCGCGAGCCTTCCCTTTGCGCTGGGCTTCACGGTCGTCTTCGTCGTTCTCGGCGCGGGCGCTGCCGCGGTCGGGGGCGCGCTCTCGCACGACCGCCAGTCAGAGGTGGCGGGACTCGTGCTCGTCGTGCTGGGCCTCGCGTTCGCCGGGCTCCTGCCCTGGCCCGAGCGGCTGCTGGCGCCCGGCGCGGTGACGCGTGCGCGCGCGAGCGGCTCGCGGATCCTGCTCGGCGGCGCGTTCGCGGTCTGCGCGGCTCCTTGCGTGGGGATCACGCTCGCGGCAATCCTCGCCCTGGCGGCCGACTCCAGGACCGTCGTCCGAGGCGTCGTCCTGCTGGCGGCGTACTCCCTCGGGATCACGGCCGCGTTCGTGCTAATCGGAATCGCGTTCACGCGCGCGATGACTGCCTTTCGCTGGGTGCGCGACCACTACGCGTGGATCCGGATCGGGAGCGGACTCACCCTCGTCGTGCTCGGGCTGCTGCTCTTCTTCCACCGCGACTGGTGGCTGAACGTCCTGTTGCACCGCATGCTCGAAGCCGTCGGCTTAGGACAGCTCTAGCGGCGGCAGCTCGAGCGAGCCGTCCTCCACCACGCTCTGCGCCGCCACGACCTGCTTCAGGAGCGACGAAAGGTCGACACCGCGATGCTTCGGTGAGTAGGGCCCGAGTCGCCGCGCGGCCTTCTCGAGCTGCCGCTCGCAACCGATGCGGTTCCCCCGGCCCGCCTGGTACCAGGCGACGGCGACGTGGACGAGCCCCTGGAAGAAGTCGCGCTCCTCGGCCGGCGCCGCGCGCCAGGCGTCCTCGAGGACCTCGTGCGCGGCGAAGAACTCACCGCCACGAATCAGCTCGAGCCCGCGCGCGAGCTCGTCAGAGATCGACCCTGACCTCGCCGTCCTCGACCGTGACCGGGTAGGTCTCGAGCTTGATCGCGCGGTCGAACTCGTTCTCGCCGGTGCGGACGTCGTACTGCCAGCCGTGCCACGGGCACGTGAGCACGTAGCCGTCGAGCCGCCCCTCACACAACGGCCCCTGCAGGTGGATGCAGTGGCCGTCCACTGCGTAGACCTCGTCGCCGACGCGGGCGAGCGCGACGTCCTGCTCCGCGACCCGGACGCACGCGAGAGAACCGGGAGCGATCTCGTCCAGCCGGGCGACAGCTTCGTTCTCCGTCACGCACTCGATCCTAACGGCGGACGGTGTTACGTTTGTGCTCGTGGCGACAATCCTCCTGGTGGGGGTCGACCTCTTCTTCCGGGGAAAGATCGAGGGCCTGCTGCCTGGGCACCACCTGACCACGACCGACAGCGTCGATCCGCCCGAGCTCGTCATCTGCGACGTCTCGCGGATCGACCCGGATGAGGTCGCAGACGCCTATCCGGAGGTTCCGATCCTCGGCTTCACGAACCACACCGACACCTCCGGACTGAGGCGCGCGCACGGCGCAGGCTTCGACCAGGTGGTCGCAAAATCGGCTCTGGACGAGCGTTTGGGGGAACTGGTTGAGGGTCTTGTGGCGCCAGTAGACTGACGCGCCGTGACCTACATCATCGCCGAGCCCTGCATCGACATCAAAGACCTCTCGTGCGTCGACGTCTGCCCGGTCGACTGCATCCACGAGTTCGACCGCATCCTCATCATCGACCCGGAGGAGTGCATAGATTGCGGCGCGTGCGAACCGGAGTGCCCGGTCGAGGCGATCTTCCCCGAGGACGCGCTTCCCGGGAAGTGGGAGGCGTTCGTCAAGATCAACTACGCCTACGGCGACGGCGCGGACGTGATCAACAAGCTCACGAACGAGTACGCGACGGAGCACAACGTCCAGAACGAGCCGCTCGAGTAGCGCTTAGGAATCGACCTCGCGGGCACGCCTTTCTCGAACCGATCGAGGAGGTCTAGGCATGCCACAGCAAGCATGGAGCGCGAAGCGCGAGCGCCAGTACGAGCACATCAAGGACAGCGAGAAGAAGCAGGGCCGCTCGACCAAGCGGGCGAAGGAGATCGCCGCCCGCACCGTCAACAAGGAACGCGCGCGAGCCGGAGAGGCGAAGGAGAGCTCTCGCACCTCGACGCGCGACATGTCGTCCGGCCGCCGCGGAGGGCTCCGCGGGTCGGGCGCGAGGAGCGAGCGCGGGCGCACCAAGGAGCAGCTCTACAACGAGGCGAAGCAGATGGGAATCGACGGCCGCTCGAAGATGAACAAGCAGCAGCTTCAGCGCGCAGTCGACCGCAGGAAGTAGTCGCGTCGTTATCCTGGCCCGCGTGACCCCCGAGACACTCGACCACGTCGCCCTCTGGGTGGCCGAGAGGGATGCGATCGCGGAGTTCGTGACGGAGCGGGTCGGCATGCACATCGTCGACCGAACCGACGCGTTCACGCTCGTCGGCTCGAACGCGCGCCGCGGCAAGCTCACGCTGTTCGCGGCCGAAGGGCCGCGCGAGCCCGGCGCACTCAAGCACGTCGCGCTCCGAGTCTCGAACCTCGAGGAGGCGTCCCGGGATCTCGGCGACGGCCTGACGGTCGACCGCTCCCGCGACGGCGAGGCCTACTTCGACGTGCACGAGGGGCTTCGGCTCGGGCTCGTGGAGGCGCCGACCGACGTCGACTACGACCTCGACCACGTCGCGCTCTGGTCGAGCTCGCCCGAGGAGACGGCGCAGGCGTACCGGCGCCTCGGCTTCGAGGAGGCGCCGGCCGGGCCGTCCGGAGCACCGCGCGTCGAGGTCGGCGGGGCTTTTGTCGAGTTCCACGACGGCGAGCCCGGCGACCCGGAGAAGCCGCTCTTGAACCACCTCGCGGTGAAGGTCGAGTCCGCCGAAGAGCACATCGCCGAGGCGAAAGAGCTCGGGATCGAGATCGCGGACATCGTCGACGCAGCGAACACGTACGCGGTCTTCGTCTGGGGCCCCGAGCGGGTCAAGGTCGAGTACGTCGAGCACAAGCCGAGCTTCTCGCTGACCTAGTGCTGGTCGCGGGCGCCGGGATGGCCGGCCTCTGCGCCGCCGCGCGGGCGCGCGAGCTCGGCGGCGCTCCTGTCGTGCACGAGAAGGGAAGCCGGGCGGGGGGCTCGATGCTGCTCTCGAGCTGCGTCGTCTGGCGCTACAGGAGCTTCGAGGACTTCCGCCGTGAATGCCCAGCAGGCGACGAGCGGCTCCAGCGGCTCGTCTTCGACCGCTTCGATGCGGCGCTCGAGTGGCTGGTCTCGCTCGGCCCGGAGGTCGTCTGGGACGACACGCCGAACCCGCGCACGACCGGCAAGCGCTTCGACCCGATCAGCCTGACCGAGGTGCTCGTCCACGCCGCGGGCAACATCCGGTTGAGCTCTCCGTTGGCAGAAGACGCCGAGCCGCCGCTCGTTCTCGCGACCGGCGGCTTTCCGGTCCGCCTCGCCCGTGAGCGCAGCCTGCTCGTCCGCTCGAATCCGTGGAGCGAGGGCGACGGGCTCGCCTTCGCGATCGCTCACGGCGCGGAAACCGCCGGAGACATGGACGAGTTCTACGGCCGAGCGATGCCGGCGCCGCCGGCGGAGATCGACGAGAGCGACTACGTGCGCCTTTCGCAGCTCTGGGACGGCGAGGCGCGGGTCGTCGACGAGGATGGCGAGGAGTTCTTCCCCGGCCCGCCTGCCTGGCACGAGAACGACCTCGCTCAGGCCATCGCCAAGCGGCCGGGCGGGACGGCCTGGTTCTGCGTCCCCGCGGAGAAGCACGACGACCCGCGTGTCGTCGGGCTCCGCGAGGCGGGCGGCACCATCGTCGAGGAGTACGGCGAGCTCTGCCTGCACGTCGCGGCCGCGGTCACGCACACGCAGGGAGGGCTGCGGATCGACGAGAACGCGCGCGTCGTCGGCACAGACGGCCTCTACGCCGCCGGAGTCGACGCTGGCGGGATCGCGACCGGGGGTTACGCGAGCGGCTTGGCGCAGGCGCTCGTGCTCGGCCTCGTGGCCGCCGAAGCCGCAGCTATGTGAGCGGCTGAAGGTAGACGCAGCGGCGCGAATCGCCCGGGAGCGGGGAGGGGGCGACCTTCGTCACGCGCAGGCGCGCCTCGCCTTCCTCGACCTCCTCGCCGAGGCCGGGGGCGTCGCCGTCGTGCTCGCGCAGCTCGTAGCCGTTTGTCGTCCAGACGAAGCGCAGATGCGTGCTGCTGTGCGGCTGCCCGTCCTCCATCGCGCGCGATCCTAGCGATGCGCGACGTAAGGCGGCAGGACGACGCGGACCTCCGTGCCCCCGTCCGGCCCCGCCTCCACGAGCAGCTGGCCGCCCAGCGTCCGTGCCCGCTCCTCGATCTCGTCGAAGGTGGCGCGCCGCCGCTCGCCGGTGCCGTTGTCGGCGATCACCGCCTCGACGCTGCCGTCGCCCGCTTCGACCACGCTCAGCGAGATCCGCGTCGGGGGCCCGCGCCTGATGGCCTGGTTCACCGCGTCGCGGATGATCTGGTAGAGGCCAACCCGCGCGTTCTCGGTCAGCGCGTCGGCGGCTTCCACGTCGACGTCCACCTGGATCTCGTTCGCGAGCCCGACCTGCTCCGCGAACGACTGCACCGCGGGCCCGAACCCCTGGTCTCGCAGGACGACCGGCTCGATGTGGAACGAGAGGTCGCGGAGCGAGCGGATCGTGTCGCGGTGGCGCTGGAGCGCGGAGCTCAGAATCTGCTCGGCCTCCTCGAGCCGCTGTTCTCGAATCGAATCGGTGACGGCGTCGAGCATCAGGCTGATCCCGGCGAGCGACTGCACGGGCCCGTCGTGGAGGAAAAGCGCGAGCCTGCGCCGTTCCTCCTGCTCGGCCGTGATCAGCTGGTCCGAGAGGCGGGCGCGCTCGGCCTCGCGCACCTGCGCCTCCGCGAGGAGTCTCGCGTTCTCGACCGTGCGGGAGGCGAAGTCGGCGAGCAGCGCCGCACGCGCCTGCTCTTCGCGGTCGAGGGGGCGGGCGCGAACGAGCTGCAGCGCGCCGATCTCCTCGCCCCGGATCCGGAGCCGGAACACCGAGCCGTTCGCGGCGCCCGAGCCCGGCGGAAGCAGGGTCGCCTTCGCGCCGAAGAGCTGCTTCGCCTCGCTCCGCGTCTGCTCAAGGACCTGCTCGGGCTCGAGCGTCGCCGCGATCGAGCCCATCGACTCCACGAGCGCCTCGAGGAAGCTCGAGTGCGCGGAGAGCTCCTCCTCCACGACCTCGTGGCGCCGGCGCTCGGTGACGATCAGGTGCAGCGCGAAGCCGGCTGCGCCGACGATCGCGATGGCGAGCCCCGTGAACGCGAGCCCGCTCGAGCCGACGGCGAGCCCGATCACCGACACGAGCGCCGCGACCGCGACGACCGCGACGAGCAACGCGGCTCTAGTCGATGATCGCGTCGCGAAGCGCAATCGCCACTGCGTGCGTGCGGGTATCGGCCTCGAGCTTCGTGAGGATGTGCCGCACGTGGCTCTTCACGGTCTCCTGGCTGATGAACAGCCGCGCGGCCACATCCGCGTTCGACATCCCGTCCGCCAGGAGCTGGAGGATCTCGCGCTCGCGCGCGGTCAGCATCTCCTCGCGGTCGCCCGAGAGGAAGGCGGGCATCAGCGCCGGGTCGACGAAGCCCTCGCCGGCGACGACCTTGTCGATGGCCTTCAACAGCGTCTGGTGCGGGGCTTCCTTGAGGATGTAGCCCTTCGCGCCCGACTCGAGGCCGCGGCCGAGGAGGCTGCGCTCGCTATAGGCGGTGAAGATCAGCACCGCGGCGTCGGGGACCTTCTGCGTCAGGAGCTTCGTCGCCTCGAGCCCGTCCATGCCGGGCATGCGCACGTCCATGATCACGACGTCGGGCTTGCGGCGCTCCGCCATCGCGACCGCCGTGGCCCCGTCCGCGGCCTCACCGACGACCCGGATGTGCGGCGCGCGCGAGAGCGACAGCCTGAGGCCTTCGCGGACGACCTCGTGGTCGTCGACGATCAGGCAGGTGATCTCTCCGTTTTCCCTGGGCGCGGGGGGCTCAGACACGTGCGCGGATTGTACGGCCCACGCCGGAAAGCGCCTAGGACGGCACCGCCGGGGGAGTAGGCTTCAGCCGATGGAGACGCGGGAGCTGCACGACGTCGAGACCGTGCGGGGCGCGCGCCAGCGCTTCGTCCCGCGCGGCGTGGCGACCACCGACTTCGTGGTCGCACGGGCCGAGGGCGCAAGCGTCTGGGACGCGGACGGGCGCGAATTCCTCGATTTCGCAGGCGGGATCGCGTGCCAGAACCTCGGGCACAACCCAGAGACCGTCGTCCGCGCGGTGCACGAGCAGGTCGACCGCTACCTGCACCAGTGCTTCATGGTCGGGATGTACGAGCCCTACGTGGAGGTCTGCCGGCGGCTGGACGAGCTGTGGCCCGGCGAGAGCGAGACGAAGACGCTGCTCGTCAACTCCGGCGCGGAAGCGGTCGAGAACGCGGTCAAGATCGCACGTGCCGCCACCGGCCGTCCCGGGGTGATCGTCTTCGACCGCGCCTTCCACGGCCGCACGAACCTGACGATGGCGATGACCGCGAAGCTCGTCTACAAGGAGGGCTTCGGGCCGCTCGCGCCGGAGGTCTACCGCGCGCCCGCTCCCTACCCGTACCGCGGCGTCTCGACCGAGGACGCGATCGCGGGCGTCGAGCTGTTGCTGAAGCAGGACCTCGCGCCGGAGTCGGTCGCGTGCATGGTGCTCGAGACGGTACAGGGCGAGGGCGGCTTCATCCCGATGCCCGCCGAGTTCGTGAGCGCGCTGCGGGAGCTCTGCGACCGGCACGGGATCCTCTATGTCGCCGACGAGGTGCAGTCCGGCTGCGGGCGGACCGGCCCGGTCTGGGCGATCTCGCACCTCGCGGTCGAGCCTGACCTGCTCGTCTCCGGCAAGACGCTCGGCGGCGGCCTGCCCCTGGCGGCCGTGACCGGAAAGTCTGAGCTGATGGACGCGCCGCAGCCGGGAGGGCTCGGCGGGACCTTCGGCGGGAACCCGGTCTCGTGTGCGGCGGCGTGCGCGGTCCTCGATACGCTCGCCGAGCCGTCCTATCGCGAGCGGGCCGATGCGATCGGCCGGATCGTGCGTGCGAAGCTGAACGACCTGGCGGCGCGGCACGCGACCGTCGGCGAGGTGCGCGGGCTGGGCTCGATGCTCGCTTTGGAGCTCGAGGCAAAGTCGGGCGACGAGGCGAAGCGCGTGACCGTCGCGGCCCGAGAGCAGGGCCTGCTGCTCCTCTCGTGCGGCCTCTACGGAAACGTGATCCGCCTGCTGCCGCCGCTCACCGCGACCGACGAGGAGCTCGAGCGCGGGCTCGCGATCCTCGACGCCGCCCTGGCTGGCTAGAGCGCCAGGGCCAGCTGCTCGGCGATCACCGGCGGCTCGGGCTCGAGCCGGGTGCTGCGCCGGTCGCGGACGGCGTGCTTGCGCGCGAGCTCGGAGACCCTCGTCCGCACCGGCTTCGTCTTGTCGGCCCCGAGGTAGGCGCGGCGCGCGTAGAGCCGCTCGTAATGGTCGAGCTGCTCCGGGTAGTCACGTGCGACCGCCTCGAGGAAGTGCTCGCGCGTGCCCGGCCGCAGGAAGAGCAGGTTCGACCAGATCCCGCAGGCGCCGGCCTCGCGCGCGGCGCGGACGACCTCCTCGAGCTGCCCCGGCCGGTCCGAGATCCCCGGAAGGATCGGCGCCATGCCGACGCTCGCCTTGATCCCCGCGTCGACCAGCGTCTTCAGCGCGCGCAGCCGCTGGCGAGGATGCGCGGTGCCGGGCTCCGTGCGTCGCCACACCTCCTCGTCGAGGGTCGGGATCGAGAACGTGACGGAGACCGAAGCGCGGCGCGCGGCCTCGGCGAGCACGTCGACGTCCCGGATGATCAGAGGCCCGCGCGTGATGATCGAGAACGGGTTCGCCGCCTCCCCGAGCGCCTCGAGGCAGCCCCGAGTCAGCCGGTAGCGCCCCTCGGCTGGCTGGTAGGGATCGGTCGCGGCGCCGATCGCGACGGTCTCGCGCTCCCAGCTCGCCTTCGCCAGCTCGCGGCGCAGCACCTCGACCACGTTCGTCTTGACCCGGATCGAGCTCCCGTAGCGGTCGTCGAACGGGCGGTCCGCACGTAGCTCGAAGGCGCGGACGTAACAGAACGTGCACCGGTGGACGCAGCCCATGTAGGGGTTGAGGGACCAGTCGAACATCATCCCCTTGACCCGGTTGAGCGCGACCTTGCAGGGCTCCTCGCGGTACTCGGTGCGCATGCAGGAAGTATAGAACGTACGTTCGTGCCACCGCTCCCGTACTCTCGGGCGATGCTCGGGGACCGCGAGGACGCCTTCGGGCGGATGCTGCTCGAGGCGCTCGAAGGACGACGAGTCGTCGAGATCGTCGAGCGCGACGACGGGTTCATCGAGGCGAGCGCTAGCCCGCGCCTGTATCTGAGCCCGTTCCGCCGCTGGCCGGCGCATCACCGGCGGGCGATGCGGCTCGTGCGCGGCCGCGTCCTCGACGTCGGCGCGGGAGCCGGTCGCGTGGCGCTGCACCTGCAGACGCGTGGCCACGACGTCGTATCGATCGACGTCTCGCCGGGCGCCGTGGAGGTCTGCCGGCGGCGCGGCGTCCGGGACGCGCGGGTCTGCGCGATCGAGGACGTGGACGAGTCGCTCGGCCGCTTCGACACGATCGTGCTGCTCGGGAACAACTTCGGCCTCTTCGGAAGCCGCTCAAAGGCGAAGCGGCTCCTGCGCCGGTTCCATGGCTTGACGAGCGAGCGGGGGCGGATCCTCGCCGAGACCCGGGACATCTACGCGACGGACGACCCGGGCCACCTGGCCTACCAGGAGCGGAACCGGAGTCGTGGGCGGATGAGCGGACAGATCCGGCTTCGGATCCGGCACGGGCTCGCCGCCACGCCGTGGTTCGACTACCTGATGGTCTCGCGCGCCGAGCTCGAGGAGCTGGTCGAAGGCACCGGCTGGAAGCTCGCGCGGACGATCGACTCCGACGACATCTACGTCGCCGTCCTCGAGAAGGCGTAATGGACGAGCTTCCCGGCGGTATCAGGCGTCTCACGTTTCCCCTGCCCCTCGGGATCCGGCACGTTCACTGCTACCTGCTTCCGGGCGGCGACGGCTGGACCCTCGTCGACACTGGGCTGGGGCTGCCGGACGCGGACGAGCGCTGGGCGCCGGTGCTGCGCGAGGTCGACGTGAGGAGGATCTTCCTGACGCACTTCCACCCGGACCACGCGGGCGGGGGCGAGGACGCGCAGCGGCTGACGGGGGCGCAGGTCCTGCAGGGCGCCGCCGACTACGAGCAGTGCGAGCGTGTCTGGGGAAGCGACGACTGGTCGGAGCGGCTCGCGGACTACCTGCAGGCGCACGGGCTCCCCGACGAGGTCGCGGCGGAGCTCAGGGACGAGGCGACTGCGTTCGGCCCGTTCATCCGCTTCGCGCGCGACCCCGAGCGGGTCGCCGAGGGAGACGACGTCGACGGCTGGCAGGTGCTCGAGCTGCCCGGCCACGCTGACGGCCACCTCTGCCTCCTGCGCGACGGCGTCCTCGTCGCCGGGGACCACCTGCTCGGCGCGATCACGCCGACGGTCGGGCTCTACCCAGACTCGCGCCCGGACCCGCTCGGCGACTACCTCTCGTCGTTGAAGCGCACGATCGAGCTCGCTCCGCGCCTGGCGCTTCCCGGCCACGGCGAGCCGATCGAGGACCCGGCCGGACGCGCCGGCGAGATCATCGAGCACCACCACCGTCGGCTCGACGAGGCGTCTGCGGCGCTCGGCTCCGAGCCGCGCACGGGCTACGAGGTGTCCGTAGCGCTGTTCGGCGAGGGCCTCGACGCGAGCGGCCGCCGTTTCGCCCTCGCGGAGACGCTCGCACACCTGGAACGGCTTGTCCATGAGGGCCGCGCCGCGCGCTCCGGTGACGGCAGAAGGCTCACCTATACTGATTTGTAGATCCTGTTGGACGACGACTTTCCGCCAAGTCGTCGCGCCCCGGAGAGCGGGGCGTGACCCTCTTCGTAGAGCTCCTCGCCGTCGCGGTTCTGATTCTGCTGAACGCGTTCTTCGTCGCGGCGGAATACGGGCTCGTCACCGCTCGCCGCACGCGCATCCGCGAGCTCGAGGAGCAGGGCAACCGCCGCGCGCGCGCAGTCCTGCAGATCGTTGCCGACCCGCCCCGCTTCATCGCCGCGATGCAGCTCGGCGTGACCGCCACCAGCCTCGCCATCGGCGCCCTGGGCGAGCAAGCCCTCGCGCAGGTCTTCGACCCGATCCTCGCCTCGGTGATCGCGCTCGCGCTCGCTTTCCTGATCATCACCTTCCTGCACGTCGTGATCGGCGAGCTCGTGCCAAAGGGCGTCGCGCTCCGCCACTCGGAGACGACGGCGCTCGCGGTCTCGGCGCCGGTGCGCGGTTTCTTCGTCCTGCTCAAGCCGCTGATCTGGGTGCTTCAACGCTCGAGCGAGCTCGTCCTCCGGGCGCTCGGGCTCGAGCCCCCCGGCGAGGAGGACGACGTCCTCTCGGAGGCCGAGCTGAAGATGGTGCTGGACCGCTCGACTAAGCACGGCGAGATCGAGCAGCAGGAGCAGGAGATGCTCTACAAGGTCTTCGACTTCGCCGACAAGGAGGTCTCGGCGGTGATGGTGCCGCGGCCGGAGGTGGTCGCGCTCTCGGTGGAGCTCCCGCCGGAAGAGGCGCTCGCCGCGATGATCGAGTCGCCGTACACGCGCTACCCGGTCTACCGC
>Ga0307289_10001237_pt1 | contig 10907 bp, 7 predicted proteins | sample ER_DNA_143_FD_194483 | JGI IMG/M metagenome (GOLD analysis project Ga0307289, IMG submission 194483) | Bulk soil microbial communities from the East River watershed near Crested Butte, Colorado, United States - ER_DNA_143 | ecosystem: Environmental > Terrestrial > Soil > Floodplain | place: USA...
TCAGGCGCCCCCACCGGGCTTCGGTGACTGCGGTGAGCGCCGCTCCTTTAGCGGCCAGCTCGTCCATCGTTGTGTCCAGGTCGTCGCACATCTGGTAGAGCTCATGCGAAGGAGGGCCTTCGGTGGGGTGCACGGCGATCTCGGCGGGAGGAAGCTTGAAGATCAGCCAGTCGGCTCCGGCGTCGACATACGGGTAGTCGAGCACTTCCCGAAAGAAGGCACGATCGGCTTCGGCGTCGTGACTGTGGATGATGACGTGGGCGCCGTTGATCACCGCACGAGCCTAACTGCGCGGGGCCCAGGGGCCCACAGGTAGCCGCAGCCGATCTCGGGTCGGATGCCCTGTAACCGATCGACCTCTGCTACCGAACCAGCTTTGAGCAGAAGAGATGGCGATATGCCGAGGCACTGCGGGACGGCGTCATCGACCCGACGAAGATCAACGACGCGATCGTCGAGCTCCAGGTTCTGCGCGATGTCGAGGTGCCCCACATTCAGGTGCTGAATGAACTCGCAAGGATCGACCTGCGACTTCAAGCTCTTCCGCCCGAGGGACGTAGGCAATACATGGAGGGTCTGAGGGAGTATCAAAAGGCGTGGGACGAGTTCCCTGACCCGATCACGGCGGTGCTGGTGAACGAGGGACTCGCGAAGGAGCTGCCCGCCGTGTTCACAAACCCCCCGACCATGGAGCACCTGCACACACTTGTGACGCCGTACGGCCACAAAGTGCTGGAGGACTTTCGCCGGCTTGGAATGCAGATCGTTGCAGGCCGTCGGCTCCGGTCTTCATAGCTCGTCGGCGCGGATCAGGGCCAGCTGGGGTGCGCGCTTGGTGATGTTGATCTTGGTCACTCCCGGCGGGTCCTGATCCGAGTTAATTCGACGTTCGCCGGGCCAACACTCGCATGACGACGGAGGCGCAATCGGCGTAGCGCCTGGGCTGGACGACTGTGGGATGGTCTGGCTACCTCACCAAGATCACTTGCGGCGAGTCGCCGGTGTTGTGGTCGGTTCGGGTGATATCGCCCTCGGCAAGGACGACTCTGGGGGAGGGTTGGGACACGGCGGACTCGCTTCCGTCGAGGTCCCGGGGAGCGCTTGCTACGCGAACCGGGACCGCCTGATGGTGAGCCCTTCAACGATCCTGCACGCAACCTGCACGATCCGGAAATGCGAAGCGCTCCTGACTAGTGTTACACCTTGTCAGGAGCGCCTTTCGAGAGTAGCGGGGACAGGATTTGAACCTGTGACCTCTGGGTTATGAGCTGAATTTTCCGGCTTGAGACTCAACTGTTCTGTAGGCTCAAATACAGGTAAAATACCTAGTCAGAAGCTCTTTTGAAATCCGTGAGCGTCCATGGAGATCCGCGGTCATCCGGCAACGTTTGCCCACAAACTGCCCACAAGGCGGTTGAGAATACGCCAGGAAAGAGGTTGCGATGGCCTGGGTATCGGAACGAAGCGGAGCGCGCGGAACCAGGTATGCCGGGATCTACCGCGACCCGGACGGCAAGAAGCGCTCGGCCGGCACGTACTCGTCCCGTCGTGAGGCCCTGCGAGCCGCCAACCGCGAGGAGCAGAAGGTTCTCTCGGGCTCTTGGCACGACGGGAGTCTGGGCCAGATCACCTTCCGGGACTACGTCGAACAGGAGTGGCTGCCCCACAAGCACCTCGAGGTCACGACCCGCGCTGCGTACAGTTCGTACCTGAACAAGCAGTTCTATCCGGCCTTCGGCAAGCGGGCACTGAACAAGGTTTCGCCGTCGGTCGTCCAGGACTGGGTGACGAAGGCCCATGCTGTCGGCCTGTCACCTCGGTCGATCAAGAAGTACCACGTCTTTCTGTCTTCGATCTTCCGTCGCGCTGTTCGCGATCGGATACTCGTGTTCAACCCGTGCGATCACACCGAGGTGCCGAAAGTGATCGTGCGCAAGACGCGCACGGTCACGCCTCAGGAGTTCGAGCGCCTCGTTCGAGCCGTGCCTTCGCACTATCGGCTGTTGGTTGAGACGTTCATCGAGACCGGAATGCGCTGGGGCGAAGTCATCGCGCTGCGGCCGCGCCATGTCGACTTCCTCAGCCGCATGGTCAGAGTTGAGGACACGATCGTGGAGACGTCCAAGAAGAACTCCCCGACCGGCGAACGCTTCCTCGTGAAGCCGTACCCGAAGAACAACGAGCCTCGAACGTTTGGCGTACGGCAGGGGTGGCTGGACGAGGTCGCGGCTCACATCCGAACCAAGTCGATCGGTCGGGACGATCTGTTGTTCGCGACGAGCGTTGGCACGCCGATCTCTCGCAACAGCTTTCGAACCCAAGTCTGGCTCCCCGCAGTGAAGGCCAGCGGGGTCGACTTCAGGGTCCGCGTCCACGACCTCCGCCATGCTCACGCCTCCTGGCTGCTGGCAGGGGGCTCGGATCTGCGGTCGGTGATGGACAGGATGGGTCACCACCAGATCCAGACGACGCAGAAGTACCTCCATGCACTGCCCGAGGCCGACCGGAAGAATCTCGACGCACTCGAGCGGATATCACGCGGAGCAAACAGCTGACTCGACACCGTACTCGCATCGAAGGCTGCCAATGCCGCCAAGTAGCTCTCAATCTCGGGTCACATAGATCGGAGAACACGGGCTGGGGCTGCTGTTGGCCCCGTCTGATTGACAAGGTGCTTACCCGGCACGTCGACCCGGGCCAGATGGTTAGACAGCTGCTCACTATGCCAGCGACGGCAGCGGTGACTTCTTTGTCCCGAAGGACGATCGAGGCGCGGCAACCAGAATCTCTCACGGTCCTGCTATCCCGCTTCTGTCCACCGGCGACCGCGTGCGCACGGACCGATCGTTACTCAGTTGGTTACTCGGCCAGCCACGTGCTAGGCACACATCGTGGGGACCAGGTTCTGGCTGGGTGGCTTTGCCGTCCTCGGTTCGGTCCTCAGGTTACAAATTGATCTGCAAGATCACCTGATAACAGAAAGGGAGCAAGATCAAAATGATTGCCGAAGAGCAAGAGATTGAAGAGCGAAGAACCCTGCTCGTCGCAAACGATCTTGATGTGGTAGTACGGATCTGGAGTGCTCAAAGCCGGTATATCACCGAGCTAAGACATAATGCCAACTTCACCGAGATCAAATCCGGGCACATCGATGATACTGATACCGAGTGGGTCGAGTTTTCCATTCCGGCGACAGACTGGAACCCGGCGACTGGCGCAAAATGACGACGGCCGTGGGGCTTTGATCTTGCAGAGATCACCGCACCGACGCTGATCATGCACGGCACAGGCGACCGAATGGTGCCAAGTTCACATGGTGAGTGGATGGCAGCGCACTGTTCAGCGGCGGAGCTGCGCCTACAGCCCGGCATGGGTCACATCTCCGTGCATGACTCTGCACCAGGCGCACTTGCCTGGCTTCGCCAGGTCGTCACCGCCCGGCCCAATGCCGCACGGTCCTAGGTGCACCGATGGGTTGGCCAGAGTGGCGCTCATCTGTTGCAAAGCCCATCGAGTGGGAATGTCTCAAAATGGCGTGCGCGAACTTGCCGTTGTTGGCGAGCCTGCTGCTTCTAGCGGCGAGGCGCGGCCGACCCCGATCTCTGCTGTCGAGGTTGTAGATCGTCGTGGCGGCGGGGCGAGGGATTGCCTGATATCGCCGGTCGTGGTGGCCCTGCAATGTTGCGCCGTAAACCGATGGCCTGAGCGATGGCGCGATCGAGGTGTTGTTGCCACGAGGACAGTGTCGTTTCGAGCTGGGGTCGTCCGGTTGGTCGCGAGTCGTGGGAATCGACGCCGGTGGCGGCTCGCCAGACGGCGATTTCGCCGAGAAGCGAAGCACATAGGTCACTGTCAGGGACTGCCCAGGCGGGCAGGTCGTCGGCTGTGGCGGCTTGATCTCGCACGAGTGTGGCGAGGTCGGTGATGAGCTTGGATCGTTGGGCAAGGTAGCCGCCCCATGCCGGATTGCTTTGAATGTTTGTCGGGGGGCCCGGTATCCAGGGCAGTGGGCCATCTTCTTGTGGCGCTCGGGGTGGAAGGCGCCAGTCGAGGACGGCGGCCATGTCGCCGGCGCTGGCGAGGTTTCGTCCGCGTGCGGCTTCGTTGAAGTGGTGGTAGGGGTGGTCGCCGGTTTCGGCGGCGAGGTCGAGGAGGTGGGCGCGGAGGGTGGGCCAGGCGGGTTCGGCGGTCAGGCCGGGGATGTGCTGGTCGATGCCGTCGAGGTCGGCGACAGCTTCTGGTCCGACGGCTTGTTCGGTGGCGTTGCGGAGGGTGTCGGTGTAGCGCTGGACGGCGTCGAACATCCGGACGGCTGGGTCGTTGAGTTCGCGGAGTTGCGTTGTTGCGGACATTGGAGCGTCGTCGCGGGCGAGGATGTGCTCGAGGGCTTCAGTCGGTGTTTCGGGCGTGATGGTTTCGGGACGGATGATGCTGTGTGGGTCGCCGTCGCCGACCACCTGGAGGTAGAGGTGATTGGCACGCCGGCCGCGGGTGAGCATGGTGTAGAGCTGCTGCCGGGATTCTTGCCCGGTGAATAGGCCGTGCGTGGTGTCGGCGGAGACGCCTTGGGCGCTGTGGATGGTGGTGGCGTACCCGAGGCCGGTGGACGTTCGAACGTAGTCGGCTGGGAGCCGGGTGGTGAGCTGGCTGCGGTTGTGGCGGACAGTCAGTCCGCCGTGTCGGCCAACCTTCGTGACGGTCCATCGATCGCCATTCTTGACCCAGTCGGTGGGGGAGAGTCGGAGGCGGCGGTCGTTGGTGCGGGTGATGATGATGTCGCCGACGCTGGCCCGGTTTCCATCAGCCAGTCGTGTCTCGCAACCTGGTTTCGCATCTCCGATGCGGTGTTGACGGGCGCGGCTGTTGAGTTCGGCGACGAGGTCGCGGGTGGGTGCGAGCATGATCGCGTCCAGGCCGGCATCCCGGTCGGAAACCCAAGCAGCGAACGCATCCTGGATTGTTCTGGCGAGGTCACCGACGTGAACGCGGCCATGATCAAGATAGAAGGCGAGTGACGTTGTGAGCCCTTCGCGGAGGGCGAGGGATGCTTGTGCTTCGGCCGGATTGGTGAAGCGGTGGAGTTCGGTGAGGTGAAGGGCGCCGTGCTGATTCTCGATGTCGCGGAGGACGCCGCCGGCGCCGATGACAGCAAGTTGCTGATCATCTCCCACCAGCCGGACACTCGCTCCGCGATGGATGGCGAACTGGACGGCGGTGTCGAGGGACAAGCTGTCTGCCATGCCGGCCTCATCGATGATCACCAACGTCGAGGGACCGATGCTGGCCGCCCAGTCGGGCAGTTCGCCGTGCTGCAGTGACCAGGTGAGCTTGGCGAGTGTGTCGGTGCGGATGCTGGTCTGTTCTGCGAGGACGGCGGCAGCGGCCGCCGCAGGAGCGAGGCCGAGGACCTGGCCGCCATCCTCTGTCCAAGCCAAACTGAGTGCCCGCATCGCGGTGGTCTTCCCAGTGCCGGCCGGCGCGATCGCCAGCTGCAGCCGCGCGCCGGACGTGCACATCTGCCCGACCAGCGACGCCTGCCCGGCATCCAGGGCGGTGCCGTTTGCCGCCATCTCCAGCAAAGCCAGATCCACCGCACCCTGGTCGACGGCAGACCCATCGCGCTGGCCGGCGGCGGTGACGAGGCGTTGCTCGGCATCGAGAATCCGCTGCGAGGTGTACAGCTCGGCGCCGGCCACGGTGTAGACCGACGACCCATCCTTCCGACGGAGGGCGTCGGGTTCTTCGATGCCGTCGGACGGTGCGGCGAGGGCGATCGACCGTTGCTGGAGGACCTCGTCGACGAGCAGATCCGTTAGGGCGTTGGCGCGCTCGATCGACAGGTCGACGGTGCGGACGTGGCGTTGGGCTTCGGCCCGGACGTGCCACATCTGCCAGGTCGATCGGCTTTCCTCCATGACGGCCAGCACCCAGTCGGCGGTTTGGGCGAGCCAGGCAGCGTCGGCCATCCGCGGTATCGCAACACTGGGTGCCAGGGCGGTGGCGACCATCGCAGCGACGGCGTCGGGGCCACCGACGACCGCGGCGGCTTCGTGCATCCAGGTCGTGCGCTGGTCGGCGAGGGAGCGGGGTTCGTGTTTGGCGTCACGGGTCTCCAACGTGGCCTGCTGAGCCAGGTGCAGAGCCTCGACAGTGGTTGGTGGGCGGCCATGATCGGCTTGAAACCGCACCGCGAGTTCGCCGCGGCGGACGTTGATGAGGGCTCGTCGGCTGGACCAGCGCTCGTTCAACCGGTGGTCGACGCCGACGATCTCGCGGATCGGCCGCTTCGACGGATCAGTTCCCGAACGTTCGGCGAACCGCACCCTCAGGCTGTCGCGGAGGTGCTGTTCGAGGGCGGTGTTGTAGGTCTCTGACGCGGCAACTTTGGCTTTGAACATCACCCGGCCGTCGATGGCCAGCCACCGCCCATCGAGGGTCTGGACCTTGTTCGCGACCGCGACATGAGTGTGCAGATCCGGGTCACCGGCCCGGCTGTCGCGATGGGTGAACGCGGCACCCACCAGGCCGCGGACGTTGACCTGCCTAATCCCTTGGGGTCCGGTCCGGGTGAACAACGCCTGCTCCTCGATGAACCGCAACGCATCACCGACTGCGGCTTGGTGAGCTCGTTCGATCACCGCCGCGACGCCGGGTTCGGCGACCGCCCACAGGGTTGACACCGACTTGACTGGTGAGAAGGACAGGTCGAAGCCGGCCACCGTCGTCGACCGCGGCCGTGAATCTTTCGCGATCTGGCCGGCCAACTCGCGGGCATCGACCGGGTCGCGGCCGTGCTCGGCCCGGAAGAACCCGCGGGCCACCTCCGTTCTGATCCGCGCCCGATCCGCCGCCACGACCGTCACGTCGGTTGAGGCGCTCAACTCGGCGATCCGCTTGGCCACCTCGACCTGGAACGGTGTCGCCCTATCCGATTCACGGAACGGAGTGCCGAGCCGCATCACGTTCTCGACGTCACCCACCGACAGGATCGGCCTGTCCCGCTCATGCAGCCGCTGCTCCGCCAACGGATGCATCCCGTGCCCGAACAGGTTCCGCATTTGCTCCGCTGTGACCGGGTCGCCGGCGCTCAGACCGTCGATCCCGTCCAGGCCGGAGCCGACCCAGACACCCGGCGATTCCCCCCGTTCGGTGTAATACGACGCCAGCCCGACGTGCCCCTTGTCGGTCGCGTCCAGCGCCGCGACCTGACGGGTCAGATAGTCGTAACCCGACCCTGCGGTGAGCTTGTGCATGCTCATGGTCACACCCACATAAGGCAATTTCAGGCTTCCAGCCGGTCACGCCGCGCGGGGGTACTTTCCGTCGGTGCAGTAGGTGTGTTCGACTCGGAGCTCTGAGAGTTCGAGGGGGTACGTCGGACGGAAGTGCGGCGGTCTAATACATCACAGGACTTAGAGGCGGTGTAGACGAGGCCGAGTAGACGGCGGGTGATGAGTCAGCAGTCGATCTGGCAAGCGCGGCGGTAAAGATGAGTCTCTCAGCAGGAAGGGCCGAACGTGCGCCGCCGACCGTAAGCCGACCGCTCAGCGGGACGTCATCACTCAGGCAAGCAGAGCCACTTCGGGCCTCTTGGCGTCTGGTGGTCGATCGTGTCTATGTTGCGCCGCAGGAGAAAACCTTTCGCGAGCAGGTCTTCGAGTCACCGAAGTCCGTCTAGCTCCTCACCGACCTCGAAGAGGCCCGGCGTGGCGACGGTAGCGCCGATGGCCAGGCAGCTGTCGCGTTCGCGGTGGATGGTGCGCAGAACGTCGAGGTTCTTCTCGATCGACCCGTCGATGCCCTCAGGCTGCGGTCGGGTGATCATGACGCAGCGTTCGATTTGTTGGCGGACGTCCAACTCGGCGTTGCCGAGGCGCACCCGGGAGCCGACGAGCGCGTCCTCGCCAGCACTGTCCAAGATGACGTTGGCGCGGAAGCGCCGCCGCGGCCAGCCCGCGATGGTCGCCAGCGACAGTAGCGAGACGTTGGCCTGCCCGCTGTCGTGGAACGCCCCGGTGGAGCCGTTGAAGGGCTCCCAGCGCGCGTCGTGCTCGAAGTCCGCCGGGTTCTCGAACACCCGCTCCCCGGGCTCGGCCGCCGCCCGCAGGGTGACAGGTCGGGCTAGCCAGTCCGATAGCGCTTGGTCGTCGTCGGCCGTCGTACCGTTCGGCAGGGTAATTGTCACGCTGCCGTCGTCGCGGTACACCGCTGCCGCGAATAGCAGCTGCGGTACCCGCCGGGCGGTCAACCCGAAGCCCGTCTGGGTGTCGAAGAGAGCGAACGCGCGGTCGCCGCGCAGCCCCTGCGGCTCGACCTCGGCCGCATCAAGCCGTTCGCCTTGCATGGACTTGACTGGGAAGCGCCAGATCTCCCGCACCCTCACCGCTTCACCGTAGCGGGACCCTCCTCCGGGCGCCTGACAATTCGGTGAGTGGACCCGACAGCAGAAGCACTCAATGGCCGATGTGCGCGTCGAGCGGATCGACTTGGCGCCGGGCCCGGTCAAGCCTGTGAGACCGCCGCGCGTACCTGGTCCAGCATTTCCTTCTCGCCCTTGCTGACCTGCGCCGCGCCGAACCCCATGAAACCGCCCTCCTTGGCGGCGTTGGCGGCGGCTTGCGCCGAGGCGACCAGCCACTGGCCGAACGCCGCCGTCTCTTCGGGGGTCGCCTGAGCTGCCACAATCGCCTGGACGGCGCTCAGCTCGACCAGCACCTGCTCACCACTCGGTGCGGTCCCCTCCAACGAGGGGCGGTACCCATTGAGCGGGTTCCGCTTCTGCTGGACCTCCGCCTGGATGTCGAGGGCCACCTCGGTCACCAGTTGCTCCCGACTGGAAGGATTCGTGGCGGACTTCACCGTCGCCATCGACTCCTTCGCGGCCTCGATCGGACCGCTGGGATCGGCCAGGGAAATGGCCAGACCGGCCACGAACGGCGCCCGCACGATCCGGCTCCACTCCTCCTCAGAGAAGTCACTCTTGGTCGTCACGGCAGGTCCTTTCGTTGGAGGCTGGCGGGTGGGTGGCCCCGGCCGCCGGCGCGCCCTCGTGGCAGTCTCCCGCGTGCGCCGGACATTGTCACGGTCCGCTTGGTACGTCAGGACCGACGACCATGCCGCCGATCGAAGATCAGCGCAGGGCTTCCGTCACGTACGCGAGGACGAGCGCATTCTCGGAGCTTGATCACCAACTCATTGGTCATCCCAGTCCCACCGTGTGGCCGCTGCCCACAAGCCGACCGACTTACGGTCGTCGTGATCTAAGGTTGCCGTCGCGTGGAATCAGATGCCTGCAGTGACCACGCTTCCGATAGTTCCTCACCCTCGTCAATCGAGCGCTCAGATATGCGGCGACGTCAGAGCGGTGATCACCTGCAGCAGCACGTCGAACTGCAGCCCCTTATCTGCAGCGCGTTGCTTGACAGCCTGGACCCAGTCGTTCCCAGCCTCTGCATACACATCCTTGGGTTGTCCCTCGAGTAGCGCGTTCGCTGGGCCCTGGTGCAGCCAATCAGCCGCTGACTCCTGATCTATAGAGGTTTCCGACTCCGCCATGGTCATGCGTCGCTCGACCTCCTCAATCCGTACGTCAGTCCAACCGCTCTGGCTGAGGAGCTTTTCGACATATGGAGCGTCACCTAGGGAGAAGGGCCCGAAATCAAGCGGCGGCTCCTGATAGGCAATATTCAGCCGATCCAGGGTCTGTCGGACGCTGTTGAACAAGAAATTGAACATGCTGATCTTGTCCCTCGTGGCCCAGACCACACCAACCAGCCGACCTCCTGCTCGGGAGGCCCGAGCCAGGTTCGCAAAGGCCTTTGCATTGTTGGTGAAGAACATCAGCCCCATCTGAGAGATGATCGCGTCGTAACGCTCTTCGGGCAGGGGATAGCTTTCGGCGTCACCGACGATCCACTCGATGTCGCGGTCTCGAACACGTTGTCGGGCCGCCGCAATCATGGGGGCTGCGATATCGATGGCGGTGACCCTTCCGCCGGGATGCACCGCTCGCGCTGCGGCCGCTGTGGAGGGTCCTGATCCGCATCCCACATCCAACACTCGCTCTCCCGGCTGGAGGTCAGCCCGCTCGAGGAGCAGCTCCCGGATTGGAGCTCCCGACCGTTCCAGCCCGTCCACGCGGGAGAGCCACTTCTCCGCGGCCTCGCTGGTCCACCTCGGCCCTGTTGCTGCCGATTCCTGATCGCTCATGGATGTCAAGGTACGCCGACGAGCGGTTGTCCTAGCGCTATCGGTGCCTGGCCGTCGTATGCCGTTGCGCGGTTTCCCGAACTGCGCAGACTGTCGGCTGTGATCTCAGTGGCAGGGCGAGAACTACCGAGATATCGCTACGCTTCAGCGGTGCGTCGCATTCAAGACGCTGGCCAGCCTGGTTCTGGAAGGTCATGAACGCGCACAACAGCCATCACCGCCCGACATCGTTTGGGCACTCTCTACGGCGGCTTTCGCAGCCCGGTGTCTAACGTCGTATCCGAACTTAGGGGTCGCCGACTACATCGGCGATCAGCGAGTGAGGATCGGTGAGCTCGCCTCATCCTGTGAGGTCGAGCCCGATGGGCTCGACCGAGTCCTGCGTCTACTCACGACCCATGGCATCTTCCAGCGCCAGCACGGCAGCTACGGCCACACGCCCTCATCACTCCTGCTGCGCGCAGCGATCATCCCATGACAATGCGTGCCTGCCTCGCTCGCCGGCCCACGCGACCGATCCTTAAAAAGATGCCACCAGCACCGGAGCAAATCGAGCGGGTGGATTTGGATGCGGCGGAGACGTCTGCAAGACGACCCTCGTCCGGGCGCCTGACAATTCGGTGAGTGGACCCGACAGCAGAAGCACTCAATTGCCGATGTGCGCCTTGAGCGGATCGACTTGGCTCCGGGCCCGGCTA
>Ga0307289_10001238_pt1 | contig 10903 bp, 10 predicted proteins | sample ER_DNA_143_FD_194483 | JGI IMG/M metagenome (GOLD analysis project Ga0307289, IMG submission 194483) | Bulk soil microbial communities from the East River watershed near Crested Butte, Colorado, United States - ER_DNA_143 | ecosystem: Environmental > Terrestrial > Soil > Floodplain | place...
GTACAGCGACCCGCATCACTCGGCATCGGTCGCCAGCATTGTCGGCGGCGGTCAGCGAATGGCCAGACCGGGCGCCATTTCGTGCGCCCACAAGGGTGTTCTCTTTCTCGATGACTCCACAGAACCCCAATCCACCCCTCAGCAGCGTGGACCAGTCCCCGCTCACATGGCGCCGCTGCCCCCGCTCCCGCCAACGGGGAGCGCCGGGAGAGGTCACCGCGGCGGGCGAGCACAGAGCCGTGGGAGCCCAATGTGGGGGCTACGGACGAAGATTGCGTGCACCGGCGATCGGTGACACGCTGCGAGCAGACGATTAAGGGGGTGACAGTTGTGACCCGACGCATCCGGGTCTTCGTCTCATCACCGGGAGACGTTCAGGACGAGCGTCGCCAGTGCGGTGAGGTGATCCAGGAGCTCAATACGACCCTGCGCGCGCTGATTCCGGAGCGAGATACGGAGCTGGAGCTGGTTCGATGGGAAACGCACACTCATCCCGACTTGACTGGCAGCCCGCAGGCTGTCGTCGACCAGCAGATCGACCACGATTATGAGATCTTCTTGGGAATCATGTGGTCACGGTTTGGCACTCCAACACCTACGGCTGGCTCCGGTACCGAGCACGAGTTCCGCGCGGCGCAACGTGGCTGGGAGGAGGCTCGTCGCCCGGCTCACCTTCTCTTCTACTTCTGCGAGGCACCCATGGCGCCCGCGATGGCGGGCCAGATGGCCGACGTCTTGGCGTTCCGCACCGAGCTGAGCCAGCTAGGTCTTGTGGGCTCCTATGAAGACCGGAATCGGTTCCGCGACAAGGTTCGGCGCGACCTGATCCTCGTCTTGAGCCGGCTCCTGAATGTCGGGGCGACTGCTGCCCAGGTCGCCGGCGAGGTGGCCAGTCGAGTCACCGACACGGACCTCGCCATCGTGCGCGACCAGGTGCGCAACGAATCCCAGGAGTACCAGACGCTTCGTGACACGATGCCGCCTGGTGACCGACGCACGCGCCGCATGGAGGTCGTGGCGTCCCGCCTCCGCAGTTTCGCACAATCCCTTTACCCGCTGCTACCCGAGCTCATCGCGAGCGATCAGCCCGGATACCGCCTCGCGGCAGTATGCGCTCTCCAGGCGATCCCAACCGCCGCCCACATCGACTGGCTGGCGGAACGGGTCTGCGTGGAGAAGCCATTCATCGGCTATCACGCGGCCCTCGCACTGCTCGACGCAGCCCGCGCCCTACCTTTCGCGCAACTGAGCCAGGTCGCAGCTGCCGTGGACAGAGCCGAGGAGTGCTCAGAGCGACTGCGCACAGATACCGACCGAGCGAACACGTTGGGCTACGCGCGACGGGAACTGGCACGGCGCACGCGGTAGCGGACGAACCGTGGGGCACGTGCCGTTGGGATGCCTGGCGCAGCATTTTGAACCGCAGACCTACGCATTACGAGGGCCATCTGGTTGCTCCAGGCTAGGCGTGAGTCCTGCTCGAACAACGTCGCGACCAGGTTGGATGGCCTTACTTCCCAGAGCTGCTCACCCGACGCCGGCCATGGCTGCCTAATGTGGGTGCTTGAAAGGGCGGTAGGACTCCGCCTACCGCCCTTAGGGTTAGTCCGCCAAAGTTCTTCCTCTCGTTGACGCATCTTGCGTCGCCAGACGCGCCTGCATCGCCGTTGCTTGCTCGTCGAGCTCGCGGGCGCGCGCGTGGTCGCCCAGCGCACGCAGGCCGATGGCGAGGTTGTCGAGGCTGGTGACGATGTCGGGGTGGGCGGTCTGCTCGCCGTACAGCCGCTGGCGCATGGCCAGGGCCAGCTCGTCCTGGTCGCGAGCGCGCGCGCGCTCACCCAGCGCGCGCAGGTCGATGGCGAGGTTGTTGAGGCTTTGGGCGATCTGCGGGGTGGTCGCGCTCGCCGTAGAGCCGCTGCCGCATTGCGAGGGCCTGCCCAAACCGGATGGGCCACACACCAGACCAGCTTCTTGACAGTGGCGGGAAGGTCGTCGCGGCTGGCGAGCTGCATCTCAGCATGGTCGCATCGGTGGACATCGCCTATGTCGTCCGCGACACAGCGGCCGGCCATCGCAGCCTCACTGCTCCCGCGCGCATCATTGGCATGAGGTCCCAGGGGGAAGCTGAGTTTGCGATCGAGCAGGGCGAGACACGCTACGAAGGCGTCACCGGGACAACACCCCGCCAAGTCGCCGCCAATCAGTTGATCCCGCTGCCAGAGCCAGCCAGGCGCGGACTGATCAACCTCGCCGACGACTTTGGGGTGTTTGGCCGAGCACAGAACAGGCGCAGCGCCACCATTCCGACAGTCGTATTGGTAACTGGATCACCACGCATTGGTACCTGGTCGTAACCAACGCAACCGGCAGGCCGGTACGCAACGTCAGATTTCGTTACGTGACACCTGACGGTGAGCCTGATGAGTCCTTTCACTTCGGCAACCGGGAACAGGATGATCCCGGTAGGACTATGCCGCCTGATGGCACGATCCGGTTCCCGATCGAGCTGGGCTTGAACGGCAGCAGGGAGACGCTGTGTGTCGTCGAGTGGGAGGACGATCTCGGCGAGCACGGGTCGCCGCCGACCACGGTCCGAACCGTTTGATGATCAGAACTGCGAACCTGCGGGCCGCGTGTGGTGGCACGACGACGGCTGCGGATCTCCGGAGGGCTCCGCGAGCTCGGATCCGGGCTCTTCGCCTTACCCGCCGCTTCGGGAATCACGCGACCGCGTCAAGGCTCATGATCACCTCGACCGATTCCCGGAGCGTCTGGCCGTGATGTCTTGGATCTAGACACCGCGATGTCTTAGGCCAGGACACCGCGAGCCGTGCGGGGAGCTCGGCTCACGGTGCGTCGGCCGGCCGCGCTACTTGCCCTGCTGGGCCCTGCGCTCGTCGAGCGCCTTCTGATGCTCGGACCACTCGCCGAACAGCTTTGCTGGATCGGCCTTGGCTGAGACGAAGGTGATATCGCCGACCTTGCCGATGATGCGTCGGCCCTGGTCGTCTACCTCGAACTCGCCGATAGGGTTACCCTGCTCGTCGAGCGCCTCCGCCTTGCAGGTTGAAAGCCTGCGAGGGCAGCTTCTCGGAGCCGACGACGTTCGAGCCTTGGGGGTCTGGGATGGTTGGCATATTGCCTGCCGTTCTCCCGCGTATCGCGGGTCTTGGTGTTGGTGGTCACGACGCTGTGACCTGGTGCGCGACCTTGTCTCAGTCAGCTCACAACGATCCGGCGACGGCCGCGAACGCGTTCGCTGGGCAGCAAGGTTCCGAGGGTGTCGCGGATCTCTTGGCTCAAATTTCGAGGTCCTCCGGTACCACCAGGTTTTGCGAGAGGCCGTAGCCACCTTGACGCGCGGCCTCTGCGGCGATCTCGTGCTCAGTGATCTTTTCGCGCCAGAGGAGAATCTCGCGATCACGAGCAACGGCTGCGGACTGGCGATCGATCTCATCCGCACGGACCTGGTCATTAATTCCGAGCTTGCAGCCCTCCCGGACCACATCGGCCAAATACGACGATTCCTGCGGCAGCTCGGCTCCGTCGCCAGGGTCACAGATACGCGAAAGCTCATGGGAATTTGGGTAACCTGGGCAAGGTTCTTCAGGTTGTAGCACCAGGACCACGCTTCGGTCTCAGCCTGGTCGACGGCCCTGGTCGTGGCGACACCTTGCTTCTCAGCAGCAATGACCTGAGGAATTGCAACACGGATAGCTCCGTCAGCTTGCCGAGGAGGTTTGCCGGCGTCAGCTCACCAGAGGCGTACGCGCCGTCGACGAGGGACGCGCCGTCGTTAGTCTTCCTGACCTCCGCGTTTGCGGTGATCAGCTGCAAGGCTCGATCGACGTCATCGGGAATTGATACACCGCGAGCGCGAAGGCTCTCGACGGTTGAATGAAAAAGGGTTGTCATGATGGATTCATTAGGAGGGGTTGATTAGCGCAGCGAGTGCGCGTCGGAAAGGCGGGTGAAGATCTCGCCCCGTTGTGGCCATCCATGGCTGGCAGCCGCCGGGGCATGTTGCGAAATGGTGCTGTACGAACTCGACATCTTGGCTCACAGCCGTGAGGCGCACGAATTCATCGCTCACCTCGGGGTGTTCGTCAACGAAGGCCCGCATCTTGCCGCGCGCGTCGTCCCAGAAGGCAGCCCCGGCTGGATTCTGATGGCAGACCTCACGTGAATGAGTTGGCAGCCGTAATTACCTCATTTACTGCTCTTTAGTGCTGGTGGGATGTCGTGTCGGTTGAGCACTGCGCATCTGCGCCGTCCTCCTGGCCGCCCGTGCCGTGGTGTTCTGCCACCCGCCACACCGGGAAGATCGCCCTTGGCCTGGCCATCGCCCTGCTGTTCGTCTTAGCCGTCATCGAGTTCCTGGCAAGGTTGGGCCAGGGGCGTAGTCGAGGGCTCCGCAGGCGCGCCAGACGTGACCCGACCTCAATCGGCTCAGCCGTCGAGGAACCCCGTGAAATGGCGGTCAGGGTCGACGCCAGCGGCGGCGTGGCGTCCGATGTCTTGAAGCAGTGGCATCTGGTCGACGGCGTCGAGCTTGCGGAGGCGCTTGCGTCGCTTTGTGTCCAGGATGCCGAAGGCCTGGAGCGCCTCGTCAGAGAGGTCGGCGTCGTAGCGGACATAGGTGAACAGGTTGTCGCCGGAGAGCCCGGGGGCGTCCAGCCGGGCCCCGAACTCGCGGTCGATCGGCCGTCCGGCCCGGCAGCGCCCGAGGGAGCGGCACAGGAGGTCCTGGCTGACCGCGGCGCCGTTCATGAAGACCGCCGGCAGATTCCGGGCGTTGAAGGCCAGCGTGACCTTGCCCCGGCGCAGCCCTGGATGGACCGCGGCCGCCGACCCGGTGCCCACCGAGACGACCAGCAGCTGGTCTTCGCCCACCGGCCACTGCAGGCCGTACTCGGGGAGCGTCGCCATGAGAACCAGCAGCAGGGCGGGATTGTTGAACGGGGTCACTCCGCCGTCCTCGAACAGGAACTCATGGCTCCCGATTTGGAGCGTCTGGGGGGCGAAGTAGATCGGCGCCGCGGTGCTCGCCCGCACAAGTGGGGCGAGGGGAATGTCGAGGTTGCGGTCCGATGGTGACACTAGGAACCGGTCGGCGCGGTTGTATTTGCCCAGGGTGCAGTTGCTGAGCGGCCAGGGTGAGTCGGTGACGGTGTTGTGCATCACGACCAGTAGCAGCGTGCGTAGCTCGGGGTCGCCGAGCGATCGGCCGACGCCGAAGAAGTCGTCGAGCTCTCGGCGCAGTGGTGCGTCCTTGTAGAGGGCCTGCAGCCGCAGGGGCAGGAAGCGCTTGGCGAACACCTTGCGGCCCAGCGACTCATAGCGCCGTCGTACCTCATCCACTGGGTTGCCCAATGCCAGGGCGGCCGCGATGATCGCCCCGGTGCTGGTGCCGGCCACGTAGTCGAAGTAGTCGGCCAGAACGAGATCCGGACGGCCGTAGCGATCCCTGAGCCCGGCCTCGACGGCGGCGAGAATCTCCAGCGAGAGCGCCCCTCGCAGCCCTCCTCCGTCCAGAGCGAGCAGCCGCTTGGGCCGGTCGACCGCCTGCCGCCCCTCGTACGCCCTCGGCGTCGGATCTATCACACGGATCCGCTGCTCAGGCCCCTGCACCTCGAGCCTGCGGACCAGGTCGCGGGTGCCGCCGGGGCCACTACCCTCCTTGCCGTCCCAGACAATCACGGCATGCGGCGTCGCGTCGAGGGAGCGGGCCACCTCGACCATCCACTGGTTGGTCACCGCGAACACCTCGTCGTCCTCCGGCACCGCCCCGATCTCATCCGACAGGAGACGGACGTCGGCGACCTTCAGGACCTTGCGGAACCGGCTGACCCAGTCGCTGCCCGGCAGCTCGACCGACCGCCGCTCGAACTCGTCCTGCGGGAGGGCCAGGCAGATGAGGACCCGGGCGCCGCGGGCCAACCCCTGTTCGGCCACGATCAGGTCGGCCCCGCGAGCGCCTCCGGTGACCACGGTGGTGCTCGGCCCGACGTCCCATACCCCTAGGACGTCCCGGACCTCGGCGGTCACCCGGGGCACCTGGTCAGGTGGAAAGCGCGGGGTGGGTCGGTCTGGGGTGTCGACGACGTGCCCGCTGGCCAGCACGGCCTTGGGTGGGGTATGCAGTGGGGTACGCATCAGCTCGACCCCTCAACCATCTCGCGCAGCTCCTCCAGGATCTCGCCGAGTCCCCGCTTGACTTCCGGATCGTGCTGCAGGTCCAGGCTCACCGCCAGGTCCTTCAGCGTGGATTCTAGCTGCCAGGCCACGGCGCCCTCCTTCCGGATGTCCGGAAGCAGCGCTCGCGCCTTCTCGACGTCACCGCTGTCAAATGCCGCGCCGAGTAGGGTATTCCGGGTCCACTCGTTGTCCGTGCGCAGGTCGATGCTCCGTTGGCAGGCGGCCGACGTCACCATGGCCGCGACCACCGCCTTCAGCTCGTCACCATCCTGGCCTCGTGAACGGTAGAGCCGGGCCAGGTTGGAGGTCGGATAGAAGTCGTTGAGGTCGAGGCGCATCCCCTCCTCGTAGGCCCCGATGGCGAGATCGAGGTAACGCGCCCGCTCGGTCTTGTTGGTCGCCTCTTCCCGCAGTTGCTTGTAGCGGCCGCCCAGGAGTCCCCAGCGCTCCGAGGTTGGCCCAACGTCGCGGATGAGCGTTCTCAGCGCGGCCGCGGCGCCGGCGGGATCCCCCTCCTTCTGCTTAGCCAGTGCCAGCAGTCGCTGCTCCATCACCAGCGGGTTCCGCCGCAGCTGGTCGGGCAGGCTGTCGACGTAGTTGACCACGTCGGGCCAGTCAAGGTTGTCGCGCACCAGGCGCAGCAGCGCGAGCACGGCGGCCTCGCGGACGACTGGCTTGCCTCCGTGCGAGGCCTGCAGCCGGCGTGTCCGCTCCTCGCGGGCCTTCTTGCCGGGGGTCTCCCGGACCGCCTCGACCTCGGCGTCGAAGCTCGACAGGGTGTCCACGAGGTCCTGGAAGATGGGCAGCTTGGAGGGATCGACTTTGGGGTAGTCGGGCACGGCCTCGAACACCGGGGAGCGGCCATCCACTAGCGGCAGCAGGCCCTCTCGCAGCACCTTCTTGGCGCGCTCCGCGGCCCGCTTGCCGACCGCTCCGTCGGCCAAGGGGTACCGCAGCCGCCGCATCTGCTGGAGGTCGAACACCGGGTCAGCCCACGTGGCGGCGACCAGCACGCAACCGCGCTCCTTGGCGGCCTGGCGGACGCCAACCTCGTAGTAGACGTTGGCATTGGCCAAGGAGACGTCAGCGAGGACGAGGTCGGCCACCGCCAACCGCTGGATCATCTCCGCGATGACGAATGCACCCACGTCGGCGTCGGCGCGGACGGCCTGGTAGCCCAGCTCCTCCAACACGGGCTTGTGCACCCGGTACCACAGCTTGTCGAAGTCCACGACGTCCGGCACCTGCTTGCCGGACTTCCCGGTCGGCTTGTTCGCGAACGGCATGACCATGAAGGCAACCGTGTCGGCCATCGCCACCCCCTGAACGGTCTCGCAGATCCCGTCCACTCAGCATGGCCGTTCCCACACAAGCGTGACAAGACCGACTGGCCCGTCGGTGTCGTCTCCGACCCGTCCGCGTCGTTTTGCCCGCCACTCTGGCGGCGTGGCTCTCTTCCCCACAGAATCGCTAGCATGTTCTAATCAGATGTGGATCTCAGCGACGACGAGGTGCAGTAGCGCGCCAAAGCAGATCGCTGAGAAGTCGATCCACCATCGAGGTCAAGACGGCCACGTGGTCGAAAGCTGGCCAGCTCGATTGGGCTGAAAGAACTGCGGGAATGGTGGGGTCGGGTACGCGGTGCGGACGGCGGGCAACGGTGGATCAGAGCTGTTTGATCTTCGCCCGGCCAAGGCTCATCACAGCCATAACTTGTCGTTGTCACAGCCATGCTCGCTTGGCGGGCTCACGGTAGGTCTCGGCGAAATCGGCGGACGGATCCCACTGGTGGGCGTAAAGAACCGGGATACCCGAGCCTTGTATCAGGGCGGAACGCTCGCGCTTCTCCTCAATAGCAGTGGGGAACGCGGGTTGCGTCCGTCTCCTCGTTTGTGGGATTGTCGGTGAAAAATCCGATGGGCTTGGGAAGTGGTCGGCTTTGAATGAGTCCTTGGCTGGCCGGATATTCATCAGTTATCGCCGTCAGGAAACGGCCTGGCCGGCCGGGCGCCTGTACGACGTGTTGGTCGAGCATTTTCCCGTTGAACAGGTTTTAAGGATGTTGACAACATTGAGCCTGGCGAGGATTTCGTCGAACGGATCACCGCAGCGGTCGAGTCCTGTGATGTGCTGCTGGCGCTGATCGGCCCGCACTGGCTAACGATCACCAATAAGAAGGGTCAACGTCGCCTCGATGATCCCGGGGACTACGTGCAGGTTGAGATTGAGACGGCGCCCCTGCGGAAGATTCGGGTCATCCCGATCCTGGTGGACGAGGCGCGAATGCCGGGCGCGGATGAGCTACCTCCCACCCTGGCTCCGCTGGTCCGCCGTAACGCGGTTGAGATCAGCCCCCTCACGTTCGACACCAAGCGGCTGATTTCCGCGGTGCAAAAGACGCTGGAAGCGCTGAAGGTTTCCGACACCGCTACGGGGTCGGCAGCGCCGACCTCGATAGCCAGACCGGATCGCTCGAACCAGCAAGTTGCGGGACCTTAAGTAGAACGGCTCTACGATCAGGCGCTGGCCGCATTCTGGACCGAGCAATGGGATAAGGCCGTGGACCTGATGGGTCAAGTCCTCAGTCGCCAGCCTGACTACGCCGACGCTGCCCGAAAGCTTGATTTGGCGGGCCGGCAGCAGCAGTTGGCCAGTCACTATGCACAGGCGTCCGCGGCGGCCGATGCCGGGAATTGGGAGCAGGCGGTCGCGGAATGCACCATGATCACGGACTCCGACCCCAACTATCGGGACACGAGTGCCCGGTTGGCGGAGGCTCGCCACCAGCAACAGCTTGCTGGTTTGCTCGCAGAGGCTCACCGGCTGCACCGGGCCGGACAATGGGCGGCGGTGATCAACGTCGTCGAACAGCTACAAGCCATTGATCCCGACGCAGCCAACCCCGACGGGCTCATAGCGTCTGCGCGCGCTGAGCTTGCCGCCGAACAACGGGCGGCGAAGCTCGCCGCCGATTATCACACGGCACTACATCTGTTTGATGCGGGTCGGTGGAAAGAAGCGGTAGTGGCCCTTGAACGGGTCACCAGGCTCGACTCCACCTATGAGGATAGGTCAGCACTGCTAAAGCGAGCCCGTCAGGAACTGGCGCAAGCAGCCGAGCACACAGAGGAACACGTCCGGCGGCAAGCCGCGGAACAGGCGGATAGGCCGGCCAAGGATCCGGCGCGGCGGGAGGAAGATGGCCAACCGCAGTCGGCTCGGAAGCCAGGTGCAGGGCAACCGCCGCCAGTCGACGTGACCGGTCCGCCGGTGGGAAATGCTCGTACATCGGTTGACAACGTGCATCAGGTGGCCGAGCGTGCCTTAGGTCCGCAGGGCGGGCCGGAGATCGAGGTACTCGCTGAGATTCTCGGCGACAATGAGACGCTGCTGAACCTCGCGTGGGGTAAGGAGTTTGGCTTGAAACGCGGCCTGATCGTACTCACCGATCGTCGACTGCTCATGGTCGCTGGCCGTCGAACAGCAGGCGAGTGGCCCTTAAGTGCCATCACGACGAAGGCATGGCGGCCTAGGCACTTGTGGCTCGAAGGAATCAAGTTTAAGACGAGCGCCCGCTCCGCAATCTTTATCGATGAAGTCGAGCCGAAGGCCCGGGCCGGGGAGATCATTGATCAGATTAATTCGATCACGGGCAACCGGTATCTGCCGGGTCGCCTCGACCGGAGCTGATCGGTGGTTGTACGAGGCTCGGGACGTCACTACCCTGCCAGGCGGATCACAGACGTTGTGGTGACGTTTTGTGTGCCCAACATCCCGAATCTCGGCGGTGTCAACGCCATGGTTAGCTCCTTTAGACGAAATGATCTCGCCGAAGTTCGGGGCGGCCGCGAGCTCAAGATGGCACGATCCGAGCGGCTAATTACGGTGCCGCGGTCGGCGACCCGGGAGACGAAGAGCTCACTGGCGGGCAGCAATGGTGGATCACCATACTGAGCAAAATTCGGTCCTGCGACCTTTTTATCTTCGCCCTGAGCCCCGACTCGCTTAAATCGGGTGCTTGCCGGTTGGAGTTCGATTACGCGTTGGAGGTCGGTCGCCCGCTATTGCCAGTGCTGATCCGTGACGTGGCGATTAACTCTGCGCCGCCCGCGATCGCCAACACCCAGATTGTTGACTACCGGCAGCGCACGGTGGATGCCGGCATCGCACTAATCTCGGCGGTTGCAAGTCGACCACAGGCCCCGCCGCCGCCGGAACCACTCCCGGATCCACCGGCACCGCCGATCTCCTACATGCAGGAGTATCGCGATCTTGTCGATGCTCCATTCCTGACCTACCAACAGCAAAATCATCTGTTGGTTGACCTCCGCGGTTACGTTAGCGAGGACGACGATCGAGAGACTGCGCTCGACCTGATGCGCGCGCTCAGGCGGCGGCGTGACATTGCCGAGAGCATCGGTCGCGACATCGACCAGCTCCTGGCAGCGCAGTCGCCTCAGCAAGAACCCTTCCAGCCGCCCCGATCGGCCCAAACGCCGCCGCAGCAGCCTCAGGTCAGTTGGCAGCAACCACCACCGTCCCCTCCGCAGTCGCCGCCCTTCCAACCACCACCCCAGCAACAACCGGTGTATCAACCGTCACCCCAGCAACAGCCGGTATATCAACCGCTCCACGGACAAGCTGTGGGCCAGCCGGCTCCAGTTCACCCCAAGGCCACCACCGTCCTCATTCTCGGCATCCTTGG
>Ga0307289_10001239_pt1 | contig 10894 bp, 12 predicted proteins | sample ER_DNA_143_FD_194483 | JGI IMG/M metagenome (GOLD analysis project Ga0307289, IMG submission 194483) | Bulk soil microbial communities from the East River watershed near Crested Butte, Colorado, United States - ER_DNA_143 | ecosystem: Environmental > Terrestrial > Soil > Floodplain | place...
GACGGCGCCGGTCAGCCCGGCCGCACGCAGGATCGCCTCCTGGCCGGCGACCTGCTCCAGGCAGCCGCGGGCGCCGCAGCGGCAGCGCGGGCCGCCCGGCTGCACGGTGACGTGGCCGATCTCGCCGGCGAAGCCCCTGACCCCGCGGAACAGCTCGCCGCCGACGACGATGCCGCCGCCGACCCCGATCTCGCCCGACACGTGGATGAAGTCCCCCAGGTCGTCGTGGCCGCCGAACCAGAGTTCGCCCAGGGCGGCCAGGTTGGCCTCGTTGTCGGCCACCACCGGGAGGCCGGGCACGGCCAGCCGGTCGGCCAGGATCTCGGCCACGGGCACGTCGACCCAGCCGAGGTTGGGGGCCAGCCTGAGCAGCCCGCGGTCGGTCTCGACCGGCCCGGGCACGGCCACGGCCAGCCCGGCCAGGGTGAGCTGGGCGGCCTCGGCCGACGCGATGGCCGTGCGGGTCATCCGCAGGGCCCGGGCCAGCACCTTGGCCGGGGACTGGCCCCGGTTGTCCCGCGGCCGGGTCCTGAGGTAGCGGACCTCGCCGACGAGGTTGGCCACGCACACGGCGATGTAGTCGACGTTGATCTCCAGCCCGACCCCGACGAAGCCGGCCCGGTTGAGGACCAGGGCGCTGCCCGGCCGGCCGATCTGGCCCCTGGCCTCCGGGCCCAGCTCGGTGACCAGCCGGGCGCTGAGCAGGTTGTCGACCAGGCTGGACACGGTCGTCTTGGTCAGGCTGGTGCCGGCGGCGATGCGGGCCCGGGACACCGGCTCGTCGGCGGCGATGTACTGGAGCACCAAGGCGAGGTTGTGCTGGCGGAGCGCGTCCTGCCTGGCCGGCCACCGCCCCGTCTTCACGGCGACTCTCCTCGCTGTTTAGTCCAGCCCCTGAACATACTCTACCGCTACCCGACAAGGGCATTGACACGAAAAGCTTGGCCAGCTTAGTTTGGCCACTGAACGGACAAACTCCAGCATTGCGGTCCATTCCGAGGCGGAAGTCGGGGTTTGTATGGTGGGAGACCGGGGCGTGCTCGGGATCGGGATGGTCGGCTACGAGTTCATGGGCCGGGCCCACTCTCAGGCCTGGCGGACCGTCGGCCGCTTCTTCGACCTCCCCTTCACCCCGCGCATGGCCGCCATCTGCGGCCGCAACCGGGTGCTGGTCGCGGCGGCGGCCGACCGGCTCGGCTGGGCGGCCTGGGAGACCGACTGGAAGCGGCTGGTCGACCGGGACGACGTCGGCCTGGTCGACGTCTGCACCCCCGGGTCCAGCCACGCCGAGATCTCGATCGCGGCGCTGGAGGCCGGCAAGCACGTCCTGTGCGAGAAGCCGCTGGCCAACACCGTCGAGGAGGCGCGCGCCATGGCGGCCGCCGCCGACCGGGCGGCGGCCACCGGCGTGCGGGCCATGGTGGGCTTCAACTTCCGCCGGGTCCCGGCGGTCGCCCTGGCCCGCGAGCTGATCGCCGCCGGCCGCCTGGGCGCGATCCGCCACGTCCGCGGCGCCTACCTGGCCAGCCACATGCTCGACCCCGAGCTCCCGCTGGTGTGGCGGCTCGACGCCGCCCAGGCCGGGTCGGGCGCGCTCGGCGACCTCGGCGCCCACGCCATCGACCTGGCCCAGCACCTGGCCGGGGACCGGATCGCCGGGGTCTCGGCCCTGACCGAGACGTTCGTCCGGCAGCGGCCCCTGGCCGACGGCGGCGGCGCCCGCGGCCCGGTCACCGTCGACGACGCGGCGCTGTTCATCGCCCGCTTCGCCGGCGGGGCGCTGGGCAGCTTCGAGGCCACCCGCTTCGCCGCCGGCCACGCCGAGGGGCTGTCGGTGGAGATCAACGGCGAGCTGGGCAGCGTCGTCTGGGAGCTGGGGGCCCTGAACCAGCTGCGCCTGTTCGACGCCACCGAGGAGCCGGCGACCCAGGGGTTCCGGACGATCCAGGTCACCAGGGCCGACCATCCCTACGCCGGGGCCTGGTGGCCGGACGGCCACACCATCGGCTACGAGCACACCTTCACCCATGAGATCCGCGACCTCCTCCAGGCGATCGCGGACGGACATGACCCGGAGCCGACATTCGCCGACGGGCTCCAGGTGCAGGAGGTGCTCGACGCGGTGCAACGCAGCGCCGCGTCGGGCGCCGGGTGGACGGAGGTCGGCACGTGAACCGGGAGTCCGTTGACGGCTCGCCGTGAGGACGGCGCGCTGCGGAAAGGAGGAGGGAACCATGCACGGCATCCTCGCAGCACAGAGGACCACCCGCCGGGCCCTGGTCATGGGCGTGGTCGTGCTCTTGACGCTCTCGACCATGGCCTTGTTTGCCACTGCCTCGGCGTCCTCGGCGGGCCACCGCCCCACCATCACCAAGGCGTCCTTCGGCAGCCTGGCCGACGGCACCCCCGTCGACATCTACACCCTGACCAACTCCCGAGGCATGGAGGTGAAGATCCTCACCTACGGCGGCATCCTGCAGTCGATCAAGGTGCCCGACCGCCACGGCCGCTTCACCAACGTCACCCTCGGCTTCGACAACCTGGCCGACTACGTGGCCAAGAGCCCGTACTTCGGCTGCATCACCGGGCGGTACGCCAACCGCATCGCCAAGGGCCAGTTCCAGCTCAACGGCCAGACCTACCAACTGCCGATCAACAACCCGCCCAACAGCCTCCACGGCGGTGACGTCGGGTTCGACAAGCACGTGTGGGCCGCCACCCCGGTGAAGGACCGGCACAGCGTCGGCCTGGTGCTCCGCTTCACCAGCCCCAACGGCGACCAGGGCTACCCGGGCAGGCTGGCCAACCGGGTCACCTACACCCTCACCAACCGGAACGAGATCCGCATGGACTACCGGGCCAGGCTGGTGGGCAACAGCAACCTCAAGACGATCATCAACCTGACCAACCATGCCTACTGGAACCTGGCCGGTGAGGGCTCGGGCGACATCAACGACCACGAGTTGCTGCTCAAGGCCAGCCACTACACCCCGGTCGACTCGACCCTGATCCCCACCGGGGCCATCGACCCGGTGGCCGGCACGCCGATGGACTTCACCCGCTCGACCCGGATCGGCAAGCGCATCCGTGACAACTTCCCGCAGCTCGTCATCGGCCGCGGCTACGACCACAACTGGGTGCTCGACCGGCACGGCTCCGGGCTGGAGCTGGCGGCTCGGCTGAAGGACCCGCGCAGCGGGCGGGTGCTGGAGGTCCTCACCGACCAGCCCGGCATCCAGTTCTACTCCGGCAACTTCCTGGACGGGACCCTGTACGGCACCAGTCACCGGGCCTACCGCCAGGGCGACGGCCTCGCGCTGGAGACCCAGCACTACCCGGACTCGCCCAACCACCCCAACTTCCCGTCGACCGTGCTGGCCCCCGGCCAGCGCTACGCCACCACCACCATCTACAAGTTCTCCACCGACTGACCGGGCCGCGCCCGTTCGAGGAGGGTTGCAATGTCCAAGGTCGATCCCGTGGTCGAGCAGGCCGTCGACACGCTTGACCTCAACCGGGTCACCCGTCGCAAGCTGCTGGGCGGCATCGGGCTGACCAGCGCGTCGCTGGCCGCCTCGGCCCTGCTGGCCGCCTGCAGCAACAACGACAACAAGGACGACAACGCCGCCGCGACCAGCGCCGGCGACTTCCCCTCGACCCCGAAGTGGAAGTTCGTGTTCGTCAACCACGTCACCACCAACCCCTTCTTCACCCCCACCCAGTACGGCGCCCAGGACGCCTGCGCGCTGCTCAACTGCGAGTTCCAGTGGACCGGGTCCAAGGACTCGATCGTCGCCGAGATGGTCAACGCCATGAACACCGCCATCTCCGCCAAGGCCGACGGGATCGCGCTCGCGGTGGTCGACAAGAACGCCTTCAACGCGCCGGTGAACCAGGCGCTGGCGGCCGGCATCCCGGTCGTCTCCTACAACGCCGACGGCGCCAAGGACGACCCCGGCACCAACCGCCTCTCCTACATCGGCCAGGGCCTCTACGACTCCGGGTTCCAGCTCGGCCAGCGCGCGATCGCCTCGGGCCTCGAGTCCGGCGACGTGGTCGGCTTCATCGCCACGCCCGGCGCCCTGAACATCCAGCCGCGCATCGACGGCGCCTCCGACGCGATCAAGCAGTCGGGCAAGTCGCTCAAGTTCACCCCGGTCGGCACCAACGCCGACGTGACCAAGGGCCTGTCGATCATCGACGCCTACGCTCAGGGCCACCCCAACCTGGCCGGGATGCTGGCGGTCGACGCCGGCTCGACCCAGTCGGTGGGCCAGGTGGTGCAGAAGTACAACATGCGCTCCAAGAGCCTGAAGGTCGCCGGCGGGTTCGACCTGGTGCCCGAGACCCTGAACGCCATCAAGGGAGGCAGCCTCGACTACACCATCGACCAGCAGCCGTACTTGCAGGGGTTCCTGCCGGTGCTGTACCTCTACATGTACAAGCTGTCGGGAGGCCTGGTCTTCCCGTCCGAGACCAACACCGGCCTGCTGTTCGTGACCAAGGACAACGTCGACCCCTACCTGCAGACCAAGACCCGCTTCGAGGGGTCCAGCACCGAGCAGCAGGTGGTGCAGCGTTCGGGAGCGATCGCCGGCTAGCCGAGGGACAGGGTGAGCGACACCGTCGACGTCGCCGAGAGGGTCGAGCCGGCTCCGGCCGGCCGGCCCTCTCGCGGGCTGCTGCGGCGGGTCGGCGACGCCTTCCTGCGCCGGCGCGAGGCCAGCGTCCTGGTGGTCGCCGTCGCCCTCGGCGTCTACTTCGCCTCGGCCTCGCCGGCGTTCCTCACCCAGCCCAACCTGGTCAACATCGCGCAGGCGACCGCGCCGGTCGCGATCATCGCCGCCGGCATGGTGCTGGTGCTGGTCAACGGCGAGATCGACCTGTCGGTGGCGGCGGTGTACGCGCTGGCCCCGTTCAACATGCACTACCTGGTCGACTACTACCACGTGAACATCCTGCTGGCGATCGTCCTGGCCCTGGCCATCTCGGCCCTGATCGGCTTCATCAACGGCTTCATCACCGTGTTCCTCCGGGTGCCGTCGTTCGTGACCACCCTGGGCACCGCCTACATCGTCATCGGCATCGTGCTGGTCACCTCGCACGCCTACCCGGCGCCGATCCCGGACGCCGCCACCCCGACCATCCGGGCCTGGTTCGGCGACTCGGACTGGGCCCACCTCACCTGGTGCCTGCTGATCGTGGCCTGCTTCCACATGCTGCTGACCAGGACCCGCTGGGGCCTGCACACGATCGCCGTCGGCGGCAACCCGCTCGGCGCCACCGAGGCCGGCATCCGGGCCGGCCGCATCAAGATCGGCAACTTCATGATGGTGGCCACCCTCGGCGGGTTCGCCGGCATCCTGGACGCCTTCCGCATCAACACCATCGACCCCAACCTGGGCGGCGGCTTCGGGATCATGTTCACCGCCGTCTCGGCCGCGGTCATCGGGGGCACCGCGCTGGCCGGCGGGTCGGGCACCGTCATCGGGGCGGCCCTTGGCGCGCTGGTCCTGGCCGAGCTGCAGGACGGCATGAACCTGATCGGCATCAGCGCCAACCCGTACTTCATCATCCTGGGGGTCGCGATCCTGGTCTCGATGATCGCCAACGTGTACCTGTCCAGGCTCCGCCGGGCGGGCCGGGCCTGATGGCCGGCGACGGCGGCGGCGAGGCCCTCCGGGTCGAGCACGTGGCCAAGCGCTTCGGCGGGCTCACCGCCCTCCGCGACGTCAACCTGCGCCTGGCCAGGGGCGAGGTGCTCGGCCTGATCGGCGACAACGGCGCCGGCAAGTCGACCCTGATCAAGGTCATCTGCGGCTTCCACCAGCCCGACGCCGGCAAGATCTTCGTGGGCGGCGAGGAGGTCGTGCTCAAGTCCGTCGACCACGCCCGCACCCTCGGGATCGACACCGTCTACCAGGACCTGGCGCTGGTCAACGAGCTGAGCGTCTACCACAACATGTTCCTCAACCGGGAGCTGGTGCGCTGGCCGCTGCTCGGCAACCGGCGCATGCGGCGGCTGGCCCAGCAGCACCTCGAGAACATGGGGGTGAACATCCCGTCGGTCGACGACGAGGTGGCCAAGCTGTCCGGCGGCCAGCGCCAGGCGATCGCGGTCGCCCGCTCGGTCTACAGCGACGCCAAGATCCTGCTGCTGGACGAGCCGCTGGCGGCCATGGGGGCCAAGGAGGGCGCCCTCATCCTCGACCTGGTCCGCGACCTCAAGGACCGGGGCGACGTCTCGATCATCATCATCGCCCACAACTACGGCCAGATCCTCGAGGTCTGCGACCGGATCAACCTGCTCCAGCACGGGTCGATCACCTTCGACAAGCCGACCTCGGAGACGTCGGTGCAGGAGCTGACCGACCTGGTCGTGGCCGAGTACCGCGCCGCCCGGACCCAGAAGCTGCGGCCCGACCCGAGCGCCAACGCCCGCCCGACGCCGCGCCCCTGATGCGCGCCCTGGTCGTCGACGGGCCCGGACGGGCCGCCGTCAGCGACGTCCCCGAGCCGGTCCCGGGGCCGGGAGAGGTGCTGGTCGAGGTCGCCGCCGCCGGGATCTGCGGCTCCGACCTCGAGCTGCTCGAGGGCCGCCGTCCGGCCGCCTACGTCAGCTACCCGGTGGTCCCCGGGCACGAGTGGGCCGGGCGCGTCCGGGCCGCGGGCGCGGGCGTGCGCGACCTCGCCCCGGGCGACCCGGTGGTCGCCGAGGGGCTCCGGTCCTGCGGGGTCTGCGACCGCTGCGCCGAGGGGCGCACCAACCTCTGCACGGCCGGGTACGCCGAGACCGGCTTCACCCACCCCGGCGCCCTTGCCGAGCGCCTGGTGGTCCCGGCCGGCCTCGTCCACCGCCTGCCGGCGGACCGGCCGGTGGAGGCTGCCGCCCTGCTCGAGCCGGCCGCCTGCGTGGCCAGCGGGCTGCTCGAGGCCGGGCTCCCGCTCCCCGGGTCGCGGGTCGCGGTGGTCGGCGACGGCCCGCTGGGCCTGCTCGCCCTGCTGCTGCTGCGGACCGTCTCCCCCGGCGAGCTCGCGCTCGTGGGCGGCCGGCCCGCCCGGTCCGCGTTCGGGCCACAGTGCGGGGCCACCCGGGTCGTGGCCGCCGCCGACCAGGACGGCCTGGCCGGCCTGGCCGGTCGCTTCGACGCCGTGATCGAGGCGACCAACGACCCGGCGGGGGCCGCGGCCGCCCTGGCCCTGCTCCGCCGTGGCGGCACCGCGGTCCTGCTCGGCATCTCCGGCGCCGGGCGGCCCACGATCGACCCGGACATGGTCACGCTCAACCAGCTCCGCGTCCAGGGCGGCTTCGCCGCCTCACGGGCCGCCTGGCGCTGGGTCGTCGCCCTCTACGCCAAGGGGATCCTCGACCCCGCGCCGCTGGTGACCCACCGGTTCGACCTGGAGGACGCGGCCGCGGCGTTTACGGCCCTGACCGCCCCCGACGGCGACGCGGTGAAGATCCTGGTCCGCCCCGCGGGTGGCCGGTAGCCGGCGGCAAGGATGGGATTCGAACCCATGGACGCCTTGCGACGTCAACGGTTTTCGAGGTCGGCGACAGGTGTCCGGTCTCCTCCGCCTACGTCCGGCCCTATACGGTCTGACCTGCTGGAACGGCGGCTCAGCACCTCGAGCATCCGGCCTCGTCCGGCTTGGTCCGGCGCAGTTCGGTAGAAGCACGGTAGAAGCCCGGGCACCTCCCCGAGGGCTGCCACTTGCCCTACTAGTGGGGCCGCACGCGACGTCACCGCGCCGGCCCCATGGGACACGAGGAGACAGCCCTCATGCCCGAGGACGACATTAGCGCACGCCGACGTGCGCTCCTACTTGACGTCACCCAAGGGGCCGGCGAAGTCAGCCGCCTGATTCACGAAGCCCGCGACCTCAACCTGCCGGTGGAGCCCGGTGTCCGCGAGGGCCGCGACTCCCTCGTCAGGTGGGCCGTGCTGCTGGAAGAGCTGCTGCCCTAACCCGGGAGCCCGGCAGCAGGAGCCGGATACGCCAGCGGCCCCCGCAGGGAACCCTGCGGGGGCCGCTGGCGTGTCGGCAGCCACGTCTCAGCCAGCCATGCCACGCTCCTGCTCTGCGTGGCCCTGCCGTGCCGAGGCCCAACGTATTACGCCGAACCGGGCATCATGGTCGTGTGCCCGAGGTCGACGATGACCAGCTCGCGGCCCTGCGGCGGCTGCGGGCCGCCTTCGGCCCCATCGAGGTCGTCGAGGTCATCAGCCATTACCCAGTCGTTAGCGATGACCCAGAGGATGGTCAGGGTGGAGGCCCAGGGGAGCTTGGCCAGGGGGCGAGGATGGCGGACCCGCGGCGGATGACCCCGGAGGAGCATGGCGAGGCCCACGCGCTGCTGGTCAGGGCGGTCACCGATCCGGACTGGCAAGCCGCCAGCCAGGCCCTCGACGACCTGATGCGCAAGCTGATCGTGGTGCATCGGCTCCTGGAGGCCGAGGAGCATCTCCCCCAGCGTGAGCCGCAGGGGAGCCGACGTAACGGCTGACGGCCGTTCAGCGCTTCTTGTGGTGCTGGTGCAACGCATGGGGATGGGACGCCCTCGGTCGCCTACCACGACCGAGGGCGTCCGCGTGTTTGCGGTCGCATTGGGCCGACCGGCTCGCCCAATGGGCAGGGCGCGGCGACGATCAGTCGAACACGTAGGTAGATGGTCGGCCCTCGGGCGCCAGGTCGAGCCGGAACCAGAGGCGGGTGAGGACCGGTGAGCGCCCTAAAGCGGCGACAGTAACGCCAGCGCCCGCTGCGCGTTTCTTCTGTTGCGATGGTCCTCGGGGGGTGTCAGACCGGCCCTCAGGGGGCTGTCAGACCGCTCCTCGGGGGAGTCGAACCGGTAACCGGTCCTGGGGACCGTCGCATCACCCGGATGTGGGTCCGGCAGCAAAGCGGCGTTGCGACCTTGCAGGTATCGGCCCGAGGCCTGGGGGGTCGTGGCGTTCCGGGCGCAGGCCGGGTCGGCCTCAGTCGAACACGTAGATGCTCGGCCCGCGGTCGCCGGCCAGCACCGCGGCCCGGTCATGGGCCATGACGGCGGCCACGGCGGCGTCGATCCCCGGGTGAGTCGAACGGGTCCGGATCATCCAGACGGCCATCGCGGCAGAAACGCATTCGCACGCTGGTGCGCTCCTATCAGGTGGTGGACCCTTGCACCGCTTGGAGGCCCCTCGGCAGACTCCCCAGCAACTGACGTTCCTGCGCCTTCAGTTCCTGCTCGGCCTGCTCCTGCTCGCGCTCAGCCTGGGGGGCTTGGTCCTGCTGCTGGTGCTGTACGCCTAGCCGGCGGGCGGTCGCCAGTCGGCAAGTACCGCCGCCCGACCAGCCCGTCAAGGCGCTTCGCCCGCTCCGCGGCGCCCTTCGGGCGACGTTGACGGCCCTGGACGTTCGCCGGTCCGGCGATACCGGCCGCCCGGGTCGGGCGGTGAAGGGCCCGCCAGCCGACCGCGACCCTAGCCTTTCCCGCTGTTCGGGTCAGACGGACGGGACCTTGGCTTGACGGTAGACAACCCCGATTTCCTCTGGCCAGCTCGGCCATGGCGGCGGGCTATTGACCCGCAAGAGGAAGGACCAACGGCCCAGACAGACCGCCAGCATGGCTGGAGGATCATCCAGGCCGATCGCTGGCGCGTATGAGTTGGCCCCGCTGTGGGTATGCCTGTGTTGCCGAAGAGGAACGGGAGGCGGTGCGAGATGCCCGCGACATCGGTAAGAGAACCCGAGATCTCCTCCCACACAGGTGAGCGTCCCCTCGACCTCCTGGGAGCCAGTGAACTAGAGCTGGCGCGGCTGGTGACCGGGGAGACCGCTGAGCAGGAGGCGCTGGATCCGATCGCCTGGCAGATGCTGCAGGGCGCACAGAACCTGCGCCGCTGGATCTGGACCGTGGTCCTGGTTGCGTTGGCCCTCCTCGTTATCGGCTTCTTCTCACCGTCGCCCTAGTCAACGCCGACCCGTCAGCCGGCCGGGTCCTCGACCCGCCGGAACACGACCCGCTGGCGCTGGTTCGGGTAGGGCCGCAACAGCTCGTAGGTGGCCGTCCAGTCAGGATGCTCGGCCGCGGTGTGCCACTCCAGGTCCCAGGGGCCGATGAACCACTGGCCGCAGCCGTCGATCGGACAGCCCCACTTGTCCCAGGGCTGGCCTGGGTCGTGGAGGCCGAGCAGCGTGTCTGGCTGGGCCTGGCGGACCTCCAGGCAGGGGATGCAGATCAGCACCGTGAACAGGCCCTCGACCTGGCTGAAGGGGCCGGTGAAGGTCCCGCAGAAGGAACAGTGCGGCCCCACTCCGCGCCTTCCTACTCGAACACTTGTTCGAGAGAATACACAGGCAGCTACCCTTGGGGAATGACCGTTCGAGAGATGCTGAGACTGCTCCCAGCAGCTCCCTCGGGACGCCGAGGTGCTGGCGTTCGAGCCTGGCTGCGAGGAGTACTGCGAGCGCGAGGTCGACGAGGTCCAGTGGAGGGCGACCCACGTCTACCTGCACCTCGGTGTCCGGCGAGACGACCGGCGGCAACGCTAGGCAGCTAGGTCCGGCGGTAGCACAACCCTCCGGCTTGACCAGCCCATGAGATCGCCCGGGCTCATTGAGGCCCCCGGCGCAGGTCGACCCGCCTGTCAGACCGGGTCGTCGGCCCGCCCGTCGGGCGACGAACGAGCCCCGGTTGACAGGCTGCCCAGAACCACGCCAGCGTCCTTCCCGCAAGGCTAAGCGGTCTGCCTGAAGTTCTGCACGTAACTAGGATTCCTGCCAGCCGGCCGGAAGGCCCCAAGGCAGGATCCTGACCTTCGCGCTTGGGTCGCCGATGGGATCAGCGGACCAACCCGGCGACGAGGTTGACAGAACCCCCCACGATCACCACGCCGAACACATACGA
>Ga0307289_10001240_pt1 | contig 10892 bp, 9 predicted proteins | sample ER_DNA_143_FD_194483 | JGI IMG/M metagenome (GOLD analysis project Ga0307289, IMG submission 194483) | Bulk soil microbial communities from the East River watershed near Crested Butte, Colorado, United States - ER_DNA_143 | ecosystem: Environmental > Terrestrial > Soil > Floodplain | place: USA...
CTCGCGAAGTGCGACAAAGCGGTGCGCCGGCAGGTGGGCGGAATCCCAGCCGCCCCAGATCGGCACCTCGGTCTCGAAGGTCGCGTTCCCGGTTGCGATCCCCTCCGCATACACGCGCGCGACCCCCTGCCAGTGGTCGGGCCGCAGTTCCTCGATCGTGATCGTCGGCGACTCCACCGCCGTCAGCGCTTCACCGCCTTCACGATCGCGCCGTGAATGCCGTCTGCGACCTGGTGCGTGAACTCGACGGAGATGTGCTCGAAACCGGCCGCCTCGAGGCCCGCCTCGAACTCGCCCTTCGACAGCGCGCCGGCGACGCACCCGACGTACGAGCCGCGCTCGGCCCGTTCATCTGGGGAGAGGCGATCCTCGGCGACGATGTCGGAGACGCCGAGCCTTCCACCCGGCTTCAGCACTCGGGCGATCTCCGCGAGCACCGCGGCCTTGTCGGTCGAGAGGTTGATGACGCAGTTGGAGATGACGACGTCGACCGAGTCGCCCGGGAGCGGCACCTGTTCGATTAAGCCCTTGAGGAAGATTGCGTTGCCGGCATCCGCCTCGGCGGCGTTCCTGCCCGCGAGCGCGAGCATCTCGTCGGTCATGTCGAGGCCGTAGGCACGGCCGCTCGGACCGACGCGCCTGGCCGAAAGGATGACGTCGATGCCCCCGCCCGACCCGAGGTCGAGTACGACGTCCCCCTCGTGCAGGTCGGCGACGGCCGTGGGATTTCCGCAGCCGAGCGAGGCGAGGAGGGCGGCCGCGTCAGGCAACTCGCCGCGCTGTTCGAGCGAGTACATGGATTCGCCGAAGTCCGCGCTCGCGGGTCCGCCCTCGCAGCAGGCGCCGCTCCCGCAGCCGCAGCTCGAGCCTTCCTCCACGGCCTGGGCAGCCTCGGCGTACTTGAGCCGCACTTCCTCGCGCAAGGTGTCGGCAGACGTGCTCATCGTGAAAGCACCTCCTCGGGTTGACTGGTGAGATCGACGAGACCGGCGAGGCGCGCGCTCGCCTCGGGCGTGAGCGAGAAATAGGCCCACTTGCCTCGCTGCTCGCGCTCGAGCAGGCCCGCGGCAACCAACCGCTTCAGATGGTGCGAAACGGTCGGCTGCGCGAGCCCGAGCGGCTCGATCAGGTGGCAGGCGCACACGGGCTCGTCGCTCGTCGCGATCACGTTGACGATGCGAACCCGTGCGGGATCCGCCAGAGCGGAGAAGAGGGCCGCCGTCGCCTGCGCCTCGGCATCGGACAACGAGACCGTCGCCAGCGAGGCGCAGCAGGCCATCGGACTCTGGCTCTCGATCAGGGCTACCGCGCGCATCGCTCCCAACATATCGAGATCCATCGATATGTGTCAAGGTACGGATAACCGAACCCCACCCGGGCGGAACACCCTACTGCGGGCCGGCGCCGCTTCTGCGACCCTGACCTGACACACCGACCAAGGGACGGGCGATGACGGACGACCATGAGCAGGACGCAACGCCGAACCACCGGCAGGCTGCACACAAACGCCTCGCAACAGGAACGCTCGCGCGCTGGACGCGCTTCTGCGCCATGCACCCTTGGCGTCTCGTCGCCGGCTGGGTCGGCATCATCGTGCTCCTGGTCGCCCTCGTCGCCACAGTCGGCGGAAGCCTGCGCGACGAATTCGAGATCCCCGGGTCGGACACGCAGAAGGCGACCGACCTGATCGAGTCCAAGTTCACGTCCGAGCAGGGCGCCGTGCTGAACATCGTCTTCGCCGCGCCGGAAGGCCAGCGGCTCGACACGCCCGAGCGCAAGGCTGCGATCGAGAAGGCGATCGCCCTCATCCAGACGCAGCCGTTCAAGCCGAGCGAGGGTAAGGCCGGCATCGAGAGCGTCGGCGACCCTTTCAGCCCGGACACGTTCTCCGACAACGGCCGCATCGCCTACTCGGAGGCGCAGTTCGACCAGACGATCGAGGACAAGGATCGAACCCAGGTCGTCGGCGTCGAGGATGCCGTTCGCAACACCGTCGAGCCCGTCGGGGTGACGGTCGAGTACAACGGCGAGGCCGAGTTCCCGCCCATTCAGCAGGGAACCTCGGAATTGCTCGGCCTGCTCGCGGCGATCATCGTCCTGATCCTCGTCTTCCGCACCTTCGTCGCGATGCTCATCCCGATCGCGCTCGCGCTCTTCGCGCTCGCCACGGCCTTCCTCCTGCTCTTCATCCTGGCCGGGCTGACCGACATCAACACGATCACGCCGATCCTGGTCTCGATGATCGGGCTCGGGGTTGGAATCGACTATTCGCTCTTCATCGTCACGCGCTTCAGGCAGTTCCTCCACGACGGGCTCTCGCCCGCCGACGCGGCTGCCGAGGCCGGCTCGTCCGCCGGGAGGGCGGTGCTCTTCGCCGGCCTGACCGTGGCGATCTCGGTCACGGGGCTCGCGTTCTTCGGCCTCGACTTCGTCACGAAGCTGGGAATCGGGAGCGCGCTCGGCGTGCTGACGACGGTGCTGATCGCAAACTCGCTCCTCCTCGCGGTGCTGAGCAAGCTCGGCCACAAGATCGATCGCCTGAAGGTCCCCTTCCTGCCCCCGATCGACGATTCCGAAGAGTGCCGCGAGAAGACGCTTGTGGCCCGCTGGGGCCGGTTCGTCACCGCCCACGCCCGCTACGTCCTGCCAATCGGGCTCGTCATCGTGCTCGCGCTGGCCTCGACCTCCTTGCTGGTGCGCCTCGGCGCCGCCGACCAGGGCACGCAGCCGACGGCGCAGACAAGCCGCCGCGCCTACGACCTCCTCGCCGAGGGCTTCGGGCCCGGCTTTAACGGCCCCATCCCGATCGTCGTCGACGTGAACGACGATCCCCAGGCACCCGACCGCATCTACCAGGACGTCAAGGGCATCCAGGGAGTCGCTTCCGTTCGGAAGCCGCAGTTCAACGACCCGAAGAGCGTGGCGATCATCTTCGTCACGCCAACCTCGGCGCCGCAGGACGAAGCGACGGACAAGCTCGTCGACACCCTGCGCAACGACGTTGTCCCTCGGGGTACCTCGGGAGGCGACGCCGTCGCGTACGTGTCCGGACAGACGGCGGCCTTCAAGGACATCGCCGACCGGATCATGCAGCGGCTGCCGCTCTTCCTCCTCTACATCATCGGAGTCACGTTCATCGTGCTCGCGATGGCCTTCCGGTCGATCGTCGTCTCGGCGACGGCGGCAGTGACGACGCTCATGTCGGCGTTCGTCGGGTTCGGCGTTCTCGGCCTCGTCGTCCAGGAAGGGCATCTACTCGGGCTGACTGGCCTCGACAGGACAGGACCGATAGAGACGTTTGTGCCGCCGATCGCCTTCGCGATCCTCTTCGGCCTCTCGATGGACTACATGGTCTTCCTCATGAGCCGGATCCGTGAGGAGCACGTGAACGGGCTCGACACGCGGGCCGCGGTGGAGCGCGGGATCGCTGCGATCGGCCGCGTCATTGTCGCGGCCGCGCTGATCATGGGAACGGTCTTTGCCGCGTTCATCTTGAGCGCAGACCGGATCCCGAAGGAGTTCGGGCTCCTGCTCGCGGTCGCGATCCTCACCGACGCGCTCGTCGTCCGCCTGACGCTCGTGCCGGCGTTCCTCACGCTTCTCGGCGAGAAGTCCTGGTACATCCCGGGCTGGCTCGACCGGTTGCTCCCGGACGTGACGATCGAGCCGCCACACGACGGCGCCGCCAAGAGGCCCGTCGAGCCGTCACCCGCGCCGAGCGAGGCCTGAACTGATTGCTCAGTCCGGGAGCAGGGGCACGCGGATCCCCTGCTCCCGGCCGAGCAGCACCGCGCGGGTGACGGCCGCCGCCCCGTAGCGTTCCCGGACCTCGTCGAGCGCGGCGTCGAGCGCGCCGCCGCACACGCGATTCAGCGGCAACACGAGCTGGACGGGGCGGTCGTCCGCGAGGTTGGCGACGGCGAGGCCGAGCAGCGTCAGGCCCCGGCGCTCGATCGTCGGGGTGGCGTTTGCGAGCAGCATGCGCGCTGCGCCGAGGATCGTCTCCGTGTGAGCCGTCCCCCAGGGGAGCGTGTGCGAGCGGGTCGCGCGCGAGAAGTCGTCGAAGCGCAGCCGGAGCACGACCGTCCGGCCGATCCGCCGGGCCACGCGGAGCCGCCGGGTCACGCGGTCGACGATCCCGACCAGGACGGCGTCGATCTCCTCGGGCGACCTCGGACGGCGGCCGAGCGCCCGCTGTGAGCCGATCGAGCCCCGCCGCCTTCGCGTCTGCACTGGGCGCGGATCGCGATTGTGGGCGAGCGCATGCAGGTGCCGGCCTGATGCCCGCCCGAGCATGGAGACGAGCGCCTCCTCGGGCAGGCGGGCGACCTCGCCGACCGTCTCGATGCCCGCGTTCCGCAGCTTTCGCGCGGTCACGTCCCCGACGCCCCAGAGGCGCTCGACCGGGAGCGGATGGAGAAACGCGAGCTCTCGGCCGGGAGGGACCCGCAGAAGCCCGTCGGGCTTCGCGACGCCGCTCGCCACCTTGGCGAGGAACTTCGTCCTCGCGACCCCGACGGTGATCGGTAGGCCCACCCGTTCGCGAACCTCGCGGCGTAGCCGGACGGCCATCTCGAGCGGCGTCCCCGCGATCCGCCTCATGCCGCGGACGTCGAGGAAAGCCTCGTCGATCGACAGGCCCTCGACGAGCGGCGTCGCGTCCTCGAACACCCGGTAGAGCGCCTTGCTCGCCTCCGTGTAGGCCTCCATGCGCGGCAGGACGACGACCGCCTGCGGGCAGAGGCGGCGAGCCTGGCGGCCGCCCATCGCCGTCTGCACGCCGCAGGCCTTGGCTTCGTAGCTCGCGGCGAGGACGACGCCCGCGCCGACGATGACGGGACGGCCGCGCAGCTGCGGCTCGTCCCGCTGCTCCACGGATGCGAAGAACGCATCGGCATCCGCGTGCAGGATGGTCGCCTCGTTCCACACGAACATATGTTCTCATACGATTCCAGGGGTGCTCCGAACCCTGCGAAAATGACGATGTGACCAAGTTCGCGGGCGGCGGCGTATGGACGTCGTGAACGCTCTCGCACAAGCCTGGCCGTTGCGGGCTCCGGCCCGACGTGCGTTCGCGGACGTGGCGCGCGAGCACCTCGACGACGTCTACCGCTATCTCGTTTTCCTGACCGCGGACCCGGTGCTCGCCGAGGATTTGACCGGGGAGACCTTCGAGAGGGCTTTTAGGGGTTGGAAACGCTTCGATCCCGGCCGCGGCTCGGAGAGAACCTGGCTCTGCCAGCTCGCCCGCTCGCGAGCGCTCGACCATTTCCGCGCGGAAGCGCGGCGCCGGAAGCGCGAGGACCGCGCGTCAGCGGAGGTCGCCGAGGCCGCCGGCGTCGAGCCGCTGGGGGCGGGGATCTCGCGCGAGCTCGAATCCGCGCTCCGCTCCTTGAGCGCCGGGGAGCGCGAGGTCGTCGTCCTGCGCGTCGTGCTCGAGCTCGACGCCCTCGCTGCGGCCCGCGTGCTCGGAATCAGCCGCACCGCGTGCTCGATGCGCCTCGCGAGGGCGCTGCAAAAGCTGGAAGAGAGGATGGAAGCCCATGTCGTCGCCTGAGCTCGTCGAACCCGTTCGCCTGGATAGCCTCCTCGCCGGCGCTCTCCCCGAGACGCAGGGCGAGGCCCGCCTGCAGGGGCTCGCGCGCGAGCTCCGCAGTCTCTCTCTCGGCGCGCCGTCCTCGCTTCGGGAGCGCGTGAATGTGGTCGCGGCTGGACCGCAGCGAACGCCGATCCTTCGTCGCCGCAGGCTCCTCGTCGCGCTCGCCGCCGCGTCCGTCGCGGTTGTCCTTGGCACCGCAGCCGCGCTTCGCTTCGCGACGCACGAGTCGTCGCGCCAGGGCAGCGCCCAGCTCGTCCGGGACGCCGCCTCCGAGGCACAGCCACCCTTCGACGCGCTGCGGCGTCCCTACGCAAGCCAGGCTCGCCCGCCGCTGGCTGAAAATCTCTCGGGCCTCTCGGCGGGCCGGGCGCAGAACATCGACATGTGGATCGACCTGCGGGTCAAGAACGCGGACGACGTCTCGTCCGCCTCCCAGGAGGCCGCGCAGATCACGCGCGAGCTCGGGGGCGTCATCGCCTCGTCGAGCGTCGACACGCAGGGAGCCCGCGGCCGCGCTCAGCTCGCGCTCAGGATCCCCGTAGCGCGTATTGACGATGCCGTCCTGCGGCTCTCCCAGCTCGGCATCGTGACCGGGCAGCGGGTGAACACGGAGGATCTCGAGGCTCCGCTCGACCGCGATGTGCGGCGCATCGAGCGCCTGCGCAGCGAGATCAGGATCGAGCTCGCTCGTCTGGGGAGCGGCCAGCTCGACGCCGCCCAGGAGCTCCAGTCCCGGATCCGCCTCGAGCACCTTCGGCGTGACCTCAGAGACGCCAAGCGTGATCGCGCGACGATCGCGCGGCAGACGGCGATGGCCGACCTGACGCTGAGGCTCGCGACGCCCACCGCGGGCGCCGTGGAGAAGGACGAGAGCGGCGTGTCGGGGGCCGCCCACCGGGCCGTGGACTTCCTGAGCGGAGCGGGATCGGTCGCCGTCTTCCTCGCCGTCGTCCTCAGCCCGCTGCTCCTCCTCGTCGTCCTGGCCTGGCTCATACTGCGCGCCCACGCGCGCCGGATCGAGTCGGAGCTCCTCGACGAGACGCGCCCCGGCGCGGCTTCGGCGCAGAAGCCCTCCCCGTAGCCCGCCTCGCAGAACGAGACAAATGGCCGCCTTGATCCGGCTTCCCCCGCTCGACGGCTGCAACCTCGTCGTCCACTAGCCAAACCGCGAGAAACTGAGGCCGCTGCTACCCCGTTAGGGGGAAGGACGCGTCGGCGTGAGCGGCCTACCGTGAGAACGTGGTGGGCCGCCGCACTTCGACGCGACTCGCATGCGCTGCCTTTTTGGCAGTGCTCTTCACAGCCGTGCTCGGATCGAGCGCCGGCGCCTCTACCTTCACGATCGTCCCCGGAGGCGCGCCCGTCACAGTAACGATCTCGAACTCAGGCAACTCGGCGACTGCCACGTTCAGCGGGACGGCAGGCCAGCGGGTCTCTCTCAACATCACCGGTTCGAACATCGCGTCCATGAAGATCTCGCTCCTGAAGCCGAACGGATCGCAGGTCTTCACGGTGTCGGCGGCGAGGACGGCGAAGTTCGTGGACACGAACACGCTGCCGGTCAACGGCACGTACAAGCTCGTCGTCGACCCGAACTCGACCTACACGGGACACGTCACGCTGCAGCTCTACAACGTCCCGCCGGACGTTTCCGGCACAGCCACGTTCGGCGGAGCGGGTGGAACCGTGACCACGACCGTTCCCGGCCAGGACGCCTACGTCACCTTCACGGGCGTCTCGGGCCACCGCCTCGCGCTCGGCCTCTCGGGCGTGACGGTCTCGGCGGGAAGCGTCACCGTCCTCAACCCCGACGCGACGGTGCTCGCTCCTCAGCGCGCCTTCGCCACGGCGGACACATTCATCGACCCGATCGCCCTGACGCAGAACGGAACCTACAAGGTCGTCCTCGACCCGAAGGGGAAGGCAGTCGGGGCGGTCACCGTGACGGCCTACGACGTCCCCGCAGACACCTCCGCGGCGCTCACGCTCGGCAACGCGACTCCCGCCACGATCAGCGTCGCCGGCCAGCGCGCCGGCTTCACCTTCTCCGGCACGACCGGCCAGCGGATCAGCATGAACGTCCAGTCCTCGGACTTCAACGGGACCGCCGAGCTCCTGAAGCCTGACGCGACAGTGCTCGCATCGACCCCGATCAGCCCTGCGGGCGGCTTCCTCGACACGGTCGTCCTGCCCGCCAACGGGACGTACACCGTGCGCCTCGACCCGTCTGGGGACCAGACCGGCGTCGCCACCTTTGTTGCGTACGGCGTCCCGGCGGACACCACGGCCCCCATCACGGCGGGCGGCTCGGCAGTCACCGTCACGAACACGGTTCCGGGTCAGAACGGCCTCCTCACCTTCACCGGCACGACCGGCCAGAAGGTCAGCGTCCTCGTCTCGAACGTTAGCGGCGCCGACCCAGCCGAGCTCAACCTCCTGAAGCCCGACGGGCACGCTGCGATTCCCGCTCCGATCACCGTCTCGAGCGCAGGGGCCTGGCTCCAGCCCGTCGTCCTGCCGGCGAACGGCACGTACACGATCGTCCTCGATCCGCAATACGACACGGTTGGTAGCGCCGACGTGAACCTCTACACGGTCCCGGCCGACCTCAGCGGCGCGATCACGCCGGGGACGCCCCTCACCGTCACGACGACGGCGCCTGGACAGAACGCGAAGTACACCTTCACCGGGACGCAGAACCAGCGGTACAGCCTCAACCTGACCGGCGTGACGATGACGAGCGTGAAGGTCTCGATCCTGAAGCCGGACAACACCCAGCTGACGATCAAGACCGTGGACACCGCGGGAGGCTTCCTCGAGCCGTTCAAGTTGCCCGTCGGCGGTGTCTTCAAGGTCTTCGTCGACCCGCAGAGCTCGTACTTCGGGAGCATCACTCTCGGCCTCTACCTCGTCCCGGCCGATACGACTGGGACGTTGGCGCTGGGGACGCCGACGACGATCACGACCACCGTTCCCGGCCACAACGCGACGCGTACTTTCGCCGGGACGGCCGGGCAGCGCGTGAGCTTCAACTTCACGAGCGTGACGATGTCGAGCGTGAAGGTGATCGTGAAGGCTCCGAACGGCGCAACGGTTCTGCAGGACACCTTCGGGACGGACGGCGACTTCATCGATCCGAGGACGCTGCCGGTCACAGGGACCTACACGGTGACGATCGACCCGCAGGGCGCGTCGACCGGAAGCGTGACGCTCACGTTCTACAACGTGCCGGCGGACTCGACCGGCTCGACGAGCTGCACGACCACCGTCCCGGGTCAGAACTGCAAGCTCACGTTCACCCAGAGCTCGGGCACCCACACCATCACCACGACGACGAACATCCCCGCAGCGGCCGGCCAGACGCAAAGCGTCTCCCTCACCGTGTACCAGGGGACGACGCTCGACTTCGCGCACCAGATCGGCTTCGGAACCGCAGGGCCCTCCGTTCCCAACAACTTCGACGTCTCGTTCCCGTCGAATGGCACGTACACGATTGTCGTCGACCCGTTCGGCGCGGCGACCGGGAACGTCTCCGTCTCGATCTCGTAGGCTCCGGCCAGCCTGCCTCGTAGGCTCCCCGCGTGAGCGAGGATGAGCCACGCGCGTCGCATGAAGCCGAGCGGCTAGGACCGGCACCGCCCGTCCCCGCGGTCGCGGTCGAGGAAGCGGGGCCTCTACGCCGCCTGTTGAGCCTCGCGGCCATGGACATCGGGCCGCTCAGGCGCCACCGCGAGTACCGCCTGCTGTTCGCCGGGCAGGGGCTCTCCTTCTTCGGCTCGATGGTCACATTCGTGGCCGTCCCGTATCAGGTCTTTCAGCTGACCGGCTCCTCACTCGCCGTCGGGCTGCTCAGCCTGGCCGCGCTCGCGCCCCTGCTCTTGACGGCCTTCATCGGCGGGGCGTTCGCCGACGCGGTCGATCGCAGGCGGATGCTCCAGCTTGCGGAGCTGGGGCTCGGGGTCGCGACTGCCGTCCTGCTCTTCAACTCGCTGCTGGACGAGCCGAAGGTGTGGGTGCTCTTCGTCGTCACGCCGGTGATGGCCGCGCTCGACGGCTTCCAGCGGCCCTCGCTCGACGCCATGGTCCCACGCCTGGTCGCGCGAGACGAACTGCCCGCCGCAGTCGCGCTCGACACCTTCCGCGGCGAGGTCGGGATGATCGCGGGGCCGGCGGTCGGTGGGATCCTCATCGCCACGATCGGCCTACCGGCGACGTACGGCCTCGATGTCGCCACCTATGGCGCGTCGGTGCTCGCACTGGCGCTCATGCGCGCCGTTCCGCCCCCGCCCGACGCGGTGCCGCCGAGCCTGCGGAGCATCGTCGAAGGAGTGAAGTACGCGTGGAGTCGGAAAGAGCTCCTCGGGAGCTACGGCGTCGACATCGTCGCCATGTTCTTCGGAATGCCGATGGCACTCTTCCCCGCGATAGCAACCAAGTTCGGCGGGGCGGAAGTCCTCGGCCTCCTCTATGCCGCCCCCTCAGTCGGGTCGCTGCTCGCGACGCTCACGAGCGGCTGGGTCTCCCGCGTGCACCGGCACGGGCTTGCGATCATCTGGGCGGCGGCAGCGTGGGGAGTGGCGATCACCGCATTCGGCCTCGCGCCGAACCTTGGGCTGGCGCTCGTCTTCCTCGGTCTCGCCGGAGCCGCAGACATGATCAGCGGCGTCTTTCGCGGCACGCTTTGGAACCAGACGATCCCGGACCGCCTGCGCGGACGCCTCGCCGGCATCGAGCAGGTCAGCTATTCGAGCGGACCCCTGCTCGGGAACCTGGAGGCCGGGATCGTCGCCCAGTTCGCAAGCGTGCGCGCGTCCGTCGTCTCGGGAGGGATCCTCTGCGTCGCCGGGGTGGCGCTCTTCGCGATCCTGCTCCCGGCCTTCCGCCTCTACGACTCCCGCGCGCCCCAACCGGACAATCCCCCGGTCGGGGCCTTGTAGCGACCCGCACACGCACCCGGACGGGACGACACTCGTCTCGCCCGCGAACTTCGGGATGACCGGCAAGACGCTCTCCTTCTCGCTGCCGGTCACGGGCGTCTACTCGATCTTCATCGATCCGCAGTCGAACGGCGTCGGCGGCGTCACGCTCGCGCTGACCTAGGACGCCGTGCGCCCGATGTGGCCGGGCGTGACCGCGTCCGGCGACGGACAGCCGAGGAGGCGCAGCGCGAGCTCGACCTCCGCGCGGAGCAACTCGAGGATGTGCCGAACGCCGTCCTCCCCGTCGACGGCTAGGGCCCAGAGCACCGGCCTGCCGACGAGCACCGCCTGCGCACCGAGAGCGAGCGCCGTGA
>Ga0307289_10001242_pt1 | contig 10876 bp, 11 predicted proteins | sample ER_DNA_143_FD_194483 | JGI IMG/M metagenome (GOLD analysis project Ga0307289, IMG submission 194483) | Bulk soil microbial communities from the East River watershed near Crested Butte, Colorado, United States - ER_DNA_143 | ecosystem: Environmental > Terrestrial > Soil > Floodplain | place...
TCAGACCGTGCCGCAGCTCGGCGGCATGTACGAGGGCGACCGCTCGCGCAAGCAGACGCTCGTCGACTACGGCTTCCGGCTCCCGTCCGCGCTCGACAACCGGCCGCTCCGGTTCGACGAGTTCCTCGGAAAGGTGCCGCAACTCGTGTTCGTCTCGGCGACGCCGGGGCCTTTCGAGCTGCGCCACTCGACGCGCATCACTGAGCAGCTCATCCGGCCGACCGGAGTCGTCGACCCGGAGGTCGAGCTGCGCGCGACGAAGAACCAGATCGACGACCTCTTGAACGAGATCCGCCGCCGCGAGGAGGTCGGCGAGCGCGTCCTCGTCACCACGCTGACGAAGAAGATGGCCGAGGACCTGACCGACTACCTGCTCGAGTCGGGCGTGAAGGCTCGCTACCTCCACTCCGAGATCGACACCCTCGAGCGGATCCAGATCATCCGCGAGCTCAGGCTCGGCGAGTACGACGTGCTCGTCGGGGTCAACCTGCTTCGGGAGGGGCTCGATCTGCCCGAGGTCTCCCTGGTGGCCGTGCTGGACGCCGACAAGGAGGGCTTCCTGCGCGGCAAGACAGCGCTGATCCAGACGATCGGCCGCGCGGCGCGCAACATCAACGGCAAGGTCCTGCTCTACGCGGACAAGCTGACCGACGCGATCCAGGGCGCGCTCGACGAGACCGATCGCCGCCGCGTGAAGCAGCTCGCGTACAACGAGGAGCACGGGATCACGCCGGCGTCGATCATCAAGGGCGTCTCCGACATTGCCGAGTTCCTGGCGCTCGAGTCGCCGACGGTGCCCGGGCGCCGCCGCCGCGGTAAGCGCGAAGTCGAGGGGATGGCGCCTGCAGAGCTCGAGAAGCTCGTGATCCAGCTCGAGGAGGAGATGTACGCCGCCGCCGAGGAGCTCCGCTTCGAGTACGCGGCCAAGCTTCGAGACGAGGTCAAGGACCTGCGGCGGGAGCTACAGGCCGCTGCCGCGGCGCCTGCCCAGTAGGCTCCTTCCGTGGGATTGCTGGCGTTCATCATCATCCTGCTCGTCGGCGGCCTCATCGTCGGGGCGCTTGCGCGGCTCGCGGTCCCCGGGCCCGACCCGATGTCGATCCCGGCGACGATCGCGCTCGGGATCGGCGGGTCGATCATCGGCGGGATCGTCGCGCGCGTCCTGATCGGCACGACGGGCGGTTTTCTGTTCGCCTTCCTGGGCGCGCTGCTGCTGCTGATCCTCTACCGGCACTTCGTTCAGCACCGGCCGCTCACTGGGCCCGGATCTAAGCGTCCACCTGCCTGAGGGGCTCACGGCCGCGCGGGAAGCGGCGGATCGCGGTCAGGCCCCAGTCGTCATCGCGCCAGACGTAGGTCTCGACGAGCAGCTGGTCGTCGCGCGCCTCGTAGACGTGGAGGCCGCGCGCCTCGCCGCGCCGCTTCGGACGCGGCTGGCCGAGGCCCGGCGCGACCGAGACAGTCACGCCGCGCAGGCCGCCGCGCTCGACCTCGAACTCGTGCCGCTCGCTGACCGCGGCCTGGTGGATGTGCCCGGCGAGAATCAGCTCCGCGCCCGCGTCGACGAGGCCGGCCAGCACCTCCGACCGCCGCGCGACGGGCCGCTTGCGCGAGCGCCACGGCGCGCCGATCAGGTGGTGGTGCAGGGCGACGACCCGCAGGGCTCCCGCCGGCGCCGCCGCGAGCCGCTCGCGGGCGCGGTCGATCTGCCCGCCGCGAATCCCGCCCGACTGATGCCGCCACGGGCGCACGGAGTTCAGTCCCACGACGACGAGCGAGTCGGAGCGGTGGAGGGGCTCGACCGTCTCCCACTGCCGCTCGAACTCGGCCCAGGGCCGCGTGAAGCGCGCCGGGAACCTGTACGGGATGTCGTGGTTCCCCGGGATCACGAGCAGGGGCCGCTCGAGCCCGCGCAGAAACGCCGCCGCCCGCTCGTGCTCGCGCCTGCGGCCACGATGGGCGAGATCGCCCGTGACCGTGATCAATTCGGGCCCGACGCGGTCGATCAGCCCCGCGAGACTGCCCTCCAGAGCGGTTTCCTCCGCGCTCCCAGCGTGCAAATCGGAGATGTGGAGGAGCCGCGTTGTCAACGCCGAAGCAGGCTATACACTGAGGTATATGGCTGAGGAATCGACCGAAATCTTCGACGATCTGTACCTCGGCCTGCGGGCCGGGGGCGCGCTGCGCAAGCGGCGCCGCGGCGAGCCGTTGACGACCGAGGAGCAGGAGGCGCTCGGCCGCTGGCAGCGTCTTTCGACGGTCCGCAAGTCACTCGCGATCGGCGGCTTCGCGCTCGGCACGTTTGGCCTGGGCTTCACGCTCGGCGGCCTGATCTTCGGCCGCTGGCGCAAAGCCTGACGGACCGGGCTTAGTTCTCCTTCGCGAACAGCAGGGTCGGCACGTCCTCGTCGGCCGGGTCCTTGTCGCGGACGATCACGTCCACGAGCGTGACCAGCACGGCCAGGATCGGCGTGGCAAGCAGCACGTAGAAGCCGCCGAACAGGAGCCCGATCGCGGTGACGCCGACGAGGACGACCAGCGGCGAGATGCCGGTCACGTGGCCCATCACGCGAGGGATGACGACGTAGTCCTCGAACAGGCGGACGACGAGCACGACGATGCCCGCTGCGAGCGCCAGGTGCCACGACTGCGTCAGGCCGACCCCGACGGCGAGCGCGCCCGCGGCCAGCGGCCCGATCACCGGGACGACCTCGACGACTCCTGCGGACACTCCGATCAGGAGCCAAAACGGAAGACCGATCGCCCAGAAGGACACCGACAGCACGGTCGCCACGAAGGCGATCAGGAGAAGCTGTCCGCGGACGAACGCGCCGAGCTTCAGGTCGATGAGCTCCCAGGTGTCGCGGACCACGCGTCGGTGCTCCTGCGGCACCAGCGAATTGACTAAGCGAATCGCCTGCTCCCGCTCGAAGATCCAGTAGGCGGCGGTCGCGAACACGAACACGATCCCGACCAGGATCTCGAATGCCTTGACGCCCACGGCCGTCGCCCCGTGAAAGACCGAGCCCGCCTTCGGCAGCTTCTTCAGCCGACTCTGAACGGCGGTCAGGACCTGGTGCTTCAGCCCCGACGAGTGCTTCGCCTGCCGATTGAGCTCCTGGCGCGACGTCGGAACCCCTCCGAGCGCCTGGCTCACCTGGTCGATCGCGCGCGGGACGGCGAGCCAGAGCAGCAGTGCGAGCGCGCCGGCGATCGCAAGGTAGTGCAGCGTCAGGCCGGCCGGCCGGGGAATCCTCCACGCAGCGAGCCGGTCGATACCGGGGCGCATCGCTGCCGCGAGGACGAAGCCCAGGAAGACGAGCGCGATCAAGACCTTGAGCTTCCAGAGCGCCAACGCGAGCGCGACGATCGCGATGACGACGATCGTCGAGACGGCGGCTTTACGGGCAACGGTTCCCATGCCGCACAGTTCTCCCCCAAGTGGCGCACGTCGCAAACAGCGCAGGACTGGCCTCCGGAGCGACGAAACCGGCCTGGCGATGCTCGCCTCCGACGAAGAGCGGGTCTGTCTCGACGCGCGCCCCCACGGCGTCGTCCTCGCGCGTCCGCTCGGGCAGGCGCTTGCGCTCGCGGCCGCGGGCGGCGTGCTGCTGGCCCTTCCCTGGCCCTCGCAGGTGCCCGGTGCGCTGCTCGTGATCGCCGGCGCGCTGCTCGCGCTGCGTTCGGTCTGGCTCTGGGAGCGGACGCACCTCGTCGTGACGACCGAGAAGCTCTTCGTCGTGTCGGGAACGCTGCGCCGCCACGCCTCCGCCGTCCGGCTCCGGTCAGTCGAGAACCTCGAGTTGGAGCAGAGCCTCCCGGGCCGCCTGCTGGGCTACGGCACCCTGGTCGCCGGCTCGCTCGAGATCGAGCACGTGCCTGAGCCGCGGAACGTCTACCGCCTCGTCGAGCGGCTCGCGGGCTGATGGCGGACGCGCCGCTCGAGGTTCGCGGGCTGACGAAGCGCTTCGGCTCGACTACGGCGGTCGACGGCCTCACCTTCGCGATCGAGCCGGGCCGCATCACGGGTTTCTTGGGCCCGAACGGCGCCGGCAAGACGACAACGCTGCGGATGCTCCTCGGGCTCGTGCACGCCAGTGCCGGCGACGCGCTCGTCGAGGGCGTGCCGTACCGCCGGCTCCGCGATCCCGCGCGCTCGGTCGGAGCGGTCCTCGAGGCCTCGAGCTACCACCCGGCGAGGAGCGGGCGCAACCATCTGCGCGTGCTCGCGACCGCGGCCGGGATCCCTCGGGCCCGGGTCGACGAGACGCTGCGGCAGGTCGAGCTCGAGGCTGCGGCCGGCCGCCCGGTCAGGACCTACTCGCTCGGCATGCGCCAGCGACTGAGCGTCGCGGGCGCGCTGCTCGGCGAGCCGCGCCTGCTCGTGCTCGACGAGCCCGCCAACGGCCTCGACCCGGAGGGAATTCGCTGGCTGCGAAGGTTCCTGCGGTCATTCGCCGCCGACGGCGGCACCGTCTTCATCTCGAGCCACGTGCTCGCCGAGATCGCGCAGCTCGCGGACGAGGTCGTGATCATCCACCGGGCGAAGCTCGTCGCGCATGAGCCGCTCGCGGCGCTGACCGCGCGGGCCGCTGGGGGAACGATCGTCCGCTCGCCGGACTCCGGCCGGCTTCGCGAGCGGCTTACGGCTGAGGGCATCGAGGCCGACGCGCCCGAAGACGGCGAGCTTCGAGTGGCGAGCCCGCCCGAGCGGGTCGGAGAGATCGCCGCCGCGGCCGGGATCGTCCTCCACGAGCTGCGAGGCGAGAGCGCGAGCCTCGAGGAAGCGTTCCTCGAGCTGACCGGAGCCGAGGAATGACGAGGCTCGTCGGCGCCGAGCTGCTGAAAGTACGCACGACGCGGCTGTTTCTCTGGCTGGGCCTGTTGACCCTGGCGCTCGAGACGCTGGTGATCTCGCTGCACGTCGGGAAGGACTCGCTCTTCTCGCTCGGCGAGCCGCGACAGCAGCGGGACGTCGTCTCGATCGCCGCGGTGTCCGCCCTGATCTCGCTGATCCTCGGGATCGTCGCGTCGGCCGGCGAGTTCTCGCACGGGACGATCGGCCAGACGTTCCTCGTCGCGCCCGTCCGAGAGCGGGTCGCCGCCGCCAAGCTGATCGCAGGGGCGTTCGCCGGCTTTGTCCTCGCGGTGATCGCTTGCGCGTTCGCCTGGGGCCTGGCCGCGCTCCTGCTTACCGCGAGGTCCGTAACGCTCCACCTCGGCTCGGGGAGCGCTGTGAGGGTGGCGCTCGGCACGATCCTGGCCGCTGCACTCACCGGCGCCTTCGGGATCGGGCTCGGGGCGCTCCTGCGGCGGCAGACCGCGGCGATCGTGATCGCGCTCGTCTGGCTCCTCGTCGGCGAGCCGCTGCTGCTGGGAATCGCCGGAGTCGAGCGCTACGGCCCCGGGCGCGTGATCGCGTCGGTCGTCGAGGCCGGAAACCAGGGCTCCGACCTGCTGAGCTTCGGCGCCGGCCTTGGCGTCGCGCTGCTCTACGTCGCGATCGCCGGAGCGCTCGGAACGCTCTCGCTCTCGCGCTCGGACATCACCTAGCGGAAGAGTCCGGCCAGCCGAGCTCGCGGCGGATCTGCTCTCGCGTGGTTCCGTCGCGCTCGAGCCGCTTCTCGATCAGCTCCTCGAGGCGGCGCTGGTTCGCGGCCCAGCGCTCTCGTTCCTCAGGCGTTCTCTTCCGGCGTTTCTTGCTCACTCTGTTGATGCTGCGTGAAATGGCGGTGCAAGTCGGTTTCGGACGGCGCCGGTGCGACCAAAAACGAACACTTGTTCGCGTCCGCGACCGCGGCTAACATAGCTTGGTTATGGCCCAGGAAGAGCTCGTCGTTCACGGCGCCAGGGAGCACAACCTCAAGGACATCACCGTCCGGTTGCCCCGCCATTCGCTGATCTGCGTCACCGGGCTTTCGGGCTCCGGGAAGTCGAGTCTCGCCTTCGACACGATCTATGCGGAAGGGCAGCGGCGCTACGTGGAGAGTCTGAGTGCGTACGCGCGGCAGTTCCTGCAGATGATGGAGAAGCCGGACGTCGACTCGATCGACGGCCTCAGCCCGGCCATCTCGATCGACCAGAAGACGACGTCGCGGAACCCGCGCTCCACGGTCGGCACGGTCACCGAGATCTACGACTACCTGCGCCTGCTCTACGCGCGCATCGGGCACCCGCACTGCCCGGTCTGCGGCCGCCCGATCGCCGGCCAGAGCCAGGAGTCGATCGTCGACCAGATCCTGCAGCTCCCCGAGGGGACTCGCTTCACGGTGAACGCTCCCGTCGTCCGCGACCGCAAGGGCGAGTACAAGGACGTCTTCGAGGAGCTCCGCGCCGAGGGCTTCACGCGCGTGAAGGTCGACGGCGAGCAGCGCTTGCTCGAGGACGAGATCGTCCTCGACAAGAAGTTCAAGCACACGATCGAAGTGGTGGTCGATCGCCTGGTGATGAAGCCCGACCTTCGGCAGCGATTGGCTCAGTCAGTCGAAACCGCATCGGAACTTGCCGAAGGTCTGGTAGTGATCGATGCGCTCGACGGGGACGCGACCACCTACTCCGAGAACTTCGCCTGCCCGGAGCACGGGGTCGGTCTCCCGGAGCTCGAGCCGCGGATCTTCTCGTTCAACTCGCCGCACGGCGCCTGCCCGCGCTGCACGGGCCTCGGCGCCCAGCAGGAGATCGATCCCGACCTGCTCGTGCCCGACCCGACGCTCTCGATCAGCGAGGGCGCGCTCGTCCCGTGGTCGCTCGGCAACTCGAGCTTCTACGAGTCGGTCATCCAGGCGATCGCCGATCGCTACGAGATCGACCTCGAGGTGCCCTGGCAAGACCTGAGCGAGGAGCGGCAGAACTACTTCCTCTACGGCACCGACGGCGACCGCGTCTACGTCCAGTACCGCAACCGGATGGGCCGCAAGCGGTCGTACATGCTCGCGTTCGAGGGGATCGTCAAGAGCCTCGAGCGCCGCTACCGCGAGACCGACTCGAGCCAGCAGCGCGAGCGGATCGAGGAGTACATGAGCTTCCGGCCCTGCCCGGTCTGCCACGGAGCGCGCCTCAAGCCGGAGGTGCTCGCGGTCACCGTCGGCGAGCGGAACATCCACGAGCTGACGAAGCTCTCGGTGCAGCGCGCGATCGAGTTCTTCGACGGGCTCGAGCTGACCGAGACCGAGAAGCTGATCGGAGCGCGGATCATCAAGGAGATCCGCGAGCGGCTGACCTTTCTCGAGAACGTCGGCGTCGGCTACCTGCAGCTCGACCGCGCGGCTTCGACGCTGTCGGGCGGCGAGGCGCAGCGGTTGCGGCTCGCCACGCAGATCGGGAGCCAGCTCGTCGGCGTGCTCTACATCCTCGACGAGCCGTCGATCGGGCTCCACCAGCGCGACAACGGCAAGCTGATCGCGACCCTCGAGCGCTTGCGCGACCTCGGCAACACCGTGCTCGTGGTCGAGCACGACGAGCAGATGATGCGCTCGGCCGATCACCTGGTCGACATGGGCCCGGGCGCGGGCGAGCACGGCGGGCACGTGGTCGCGGAAGGCCCGGCGAAGGCCGTGGAGCGGAACAAAGGGTCGATCACGGGCCAGTTCCTCTCGGGCAAGCGCGAGATCGCGGTGCCCGAGCGACGCGACGAAGACCTCGGCTCCTTCTGGATCCGCGGCGCCTCGATGCACAACCTCAAGGACATCGACGTCGAGTTCCCCGTCGGCAAATTCGTCTGCGTGACCGGCGTCTCGGGCTCCGGGAAGTCGACGCTCGTGAACGAGATCGTCTACAAGGCGCTCGCGAACCGGCTCCACCGGATGCGCGTCAAGCCGGGCGACCACCTCGGCTGCGAGGGGATCGAGTGCTACGACAAGGTGATCGACATCGACCAGTCGCCGATCGGCCGCACGCCGCGCTCGAACCCGGCGACCTACACCGACCTGTTCACGCCGATCCGCGAGCTCTACTCGATGACGCCCGAGGCGAAAGTCCGCGGCTACAAGCCCGGGCGGTTCTCCTTCAACGTGCGCGGCGGCCGCTGCGAGACGTGCAAGGGCGACGGGACGATCAAGATCGAGATGCACTTCCTGCCTGACGTCTACGTCCCGTGCGAGACGTGCGCCGGGAAGCGCTACAACCGCGAGACGCTCGAGGTGCGCTTCAAGGGCAAGTCGATCGCCGACGTGCTCGAGATGTCGGTCGAGGAGGCCCTGCGCTTCTTCGCGAAGATCCCGAAGCTGCGCCGCCGGCTGCAGACGCTCCACGACGTCGGGCTCGACTACATCAAGCTCGGCCAGCCGGCGACGACGCTCTCGGGCGGCGAGGCGCAGCGGGTCAAGCTCGCGAAGGAGCTCAGTAAGATCGCGACCGGGCGGACGCTCTACATCCTCGACGAGCCGACGACGGGCCTCCACTTCGCCGACATCGAGAAGCTGCTCGAGGTGCTGCAGCGGCTGGTCGACAACGGGAACACGGTGCTCGTGATCGAGCACAACCTCGACGTGATCAAGCAGGCGGACTGGATCGTCGACCTCGGGCCCGAGGGCGGGGAGGCCGGCGGCGAGGTGATCGTCGCGGGGACACCGGAGCAGGTCGCGGAGGCCGACGAGTCGTACACGGGCCAGTTCCTGCGCGAGCTGCTCCCGGCACGAGCGACCGCCGCGGCTTGAGCGGCCGGCCGGAGTCTGAGCGCTATACCGGTGCTGAGATCGCCGGAGCGGTGCTGGCGACCCTGTTCTTTCCGCTCATCGGGCTGGTCGCCGCGCTCATGCTGCTGAACGGCCAGCCGAATCCCGCGAAGCGCAAGTCGCTCCGATCCTGGGCGTGGGTCTCCGCCGGTCTGATGGTGCTCGACGTCCTCGTCGTGGCCGGGCTCGCGGGCGCCCTCTGAGACACCCCGCGCTAGCCTAGACCCGTGGCGACGCGAGCTCAGGCTGCCGCGGGGCCTGCCGACGAGCGGGTCTGGCTGGCGCGAGCGGTGTCGGTGCTCTGGGGGCCGCGTGAGGTCTTCGCCGGCCTGCGGGACGACTCCGACGAGACGGCTCGTGCGCGCAGCGAGGCGGTGCTCGCGCTCGTCCTGCTGACCGGAATCTCAGGCGTGCTCTGGACGCCGGTCGCCGGAACGATCCTGAACGACGTCACGCTCGACTGGCTCGACGTCGCGATCTGGGCCTTCCTCGGCGGCGGCTTCTACGCGATCGCCCTCTACTTCATCGGCGGGCTCGTCCTGCAGTGGCTGGCCCGGGCAGGCGGTTGGATCAGCTACCGCCAGGCGCGCCACCTGCTCGCCTTCGCGGCCGCGCCGGTCGCGCTCTCGCTCTTCCTCGTGATCCCGGTGCGCCTGGCCGTCTACGGCGACGACGTCTTTCGCACCGGTGGCTCCGACCGCGGTGCCGGCGAGTGGGCGTTCGCCGGGGTCGAGCTGGCTTTCCTCGCCTGGGCGCTCGTCCTGCTCGCGCTCGGGCTGCGGATACTCCTCTCGAAGAGCTCGAGCTCCTCGGCCGGCATCTCGTAGGAGTGCTGCTCTTCCGGGAAGGCGCCTGAGCGCACCTCCTCGGCATAGCTCTCGAGCGCGTCGCGGATCTCGCGCGAAAGGCTTGCGTAGCGCTTGACGAAGCGCGGCAGGTGGCCCTCGGTCAGGCCGAGCAGGTCGTGGTAGACGAGCACCTGGCCGTCGCAGCCGGGGCCGGCGCCGATGCCGATCGTCGGAACCGAGAGCCGGGCGGTGATCTCCGCCGCGACCGGCGCCGGAACCGCCTCGAGCACGACGGCGAAGCAGCCGGCCTCTTCCAGCGCGAGCGCGTCCTCGACGAGCTGCACCGCGGCTTCCGCGGTCTTGCCCTGCGTCTTGAACCCGCCCAGCATCGTGGCGGACTGCGGAGTCAGGCCGACGTGGCCCATCACCGGGATGCCGGCCTGGACGATCGCGCGCGCCCGCGAGAGCGACGGCCCCGCGCCCTCGAGCTTGACCGCATCCGCGCCGGCCTCCTTGAAGAAGCGGATCGCGTTCTCGACCGCCGCCTCGTCGGAGACCTGGTACGAGCCGAAGGGCATGTCACCGACCACGATCGGCCGGCGCGCCGCGCGCACGACCGTCCGCGTCAGGAAGAGCATCTCGTCCATCGTCACCGGCACGGTGGTGCCCTCGTAGCCGAGGACGACCATCGCGGCCGTGTCGCCGACCAGCACGACGTCGACGCCCGCGTCCTCGGCGAACCGTGCGCCGGGCGCGTCGTACGCGGTGACCATCACGATCTTCGTGCCCTCGCGCTTGAGCTCGGCGAGCCTTGTCAGGGCGAGCTTTCCTCGGGGCGGCGTGCTCATGTTCGTTCTCCTTCCAGGACGACGTTGTCGATCAAACGTGTTCGGCCCACGCGGACTGCGGCGGCGAGCACGCGCGGCTCGAAGTCGGCCTCCTCGAAGTAGTCGACGGGGAGGCCGTTCAGCAGCGAACGGTCGCGCGCTTCCAGGGCTCGGGGCAGGGCGAGGGCCGCCTCGCGCTCCTCGGGCGAGAGGTAGGCGTTGCGCGACGAGAGCGCGAGCCCGTCCTCGTCGCGGACGGTCGGGCAGACGCGAATCTCGACCGCCACGGCCAGATCGCGTGTCATCCGCCGGATCACGGCCGCCTGCTGCGCATCCTTCTGGCCGAAGTAGGCGCGGTTGGGCCGGACCAGGTTGAAGAGCTTGAGGCAGATCGTGGCGACGCCGCGGAAGTGGCCGGGGCGGTGCTCGCCCTCGAGGATCGAGCCGAGCTCTTCGACGTCGACCCAGGTCTGGAAGCCCGCCGGATAAATCTCCTCGGCGTCCGGGACGAAGAGGACGTCGACTCCTGCGTCGTCGGCGAGCGCGGCGTCGCGCGCCGCGTCGCGCGGGGAGCGGTCGAGATCCTCGC
>Ga0307289_10001243_pt1 | contig 10868 bp, 9 predicted proteins | sample ER_DNA_143_FD_194483 | JGI IMG/M metagenome (GOLD analysis project Ga0307289, IMG submission 194483) | Bulk soil microbial communities from the East River watershed near Crested Butte, Colorado, United States - ER_DNA_143 | ecosystem: Environmental > Terrestrial > Soil > Floodplain | place: USA...
CACGGTCGGCTACGGCTGCACGACCTGCATCGGGAACTCGGGGCCGCTACCGGAGCCGATCTCGGAAGCCGTCGAGGAAGGCGACCTCGTCGTCTGCTCCGTGCTCTCGGGAAACCGCAACTTCGAGGCGCGCATCCACCCCGAGGTGAAGGCGAACTACCTCGCCTCGCCGCCGCTCGTCGTGGCCTACGCGCTCGCCGGCCGGATGGACCTCGATCTCGACACCGAGCCGATCGGCCAGGACCGCGACGGCGCCGACGTCTTCCTGCGCGACCTCTGGCCGACGGGCGCGGAGATCGAGCAGGCCGTCGCCGCTGCGCTCGACGGCAGCATGTTCCACAAGCAGTACGCCGACGTCTTCACCGGCGACGAGCGCTGGCAGGCGCTGCCCGTGCCCGAGGGCGACCTGTACGCCTGGGACGAGAGCTCGACCTACGTCCAGCGGCCGCCGTTCTTCGAGGGCATGCCGCCGGAGCCCGAGCCGCTGCAGGACGTCGAAAACGCGCGCTGCCTCGTCTCTCTCGGCGACAGCGTCACCACCGACCACATCTCACCGGCCGGCTCGATCAAGCCCGAGAGCCCCGCCGGCCAGTACCTGCTCGAGCACGGTGTCGAGCGGCGCTTCTTCAACTCCTACGGTGCGCGGCGCGGCAACCACGAGGTGATGGTGCGCGGCACCTTCGCCAACGTGCGCCTGCGCAACCTGCTCGTCCGGGGCAGCGAGGGGACCTGGACGGCGCACCTCCCCGACGGCGAGGAGATGACGATCTTCGACGCGGCCAACCGCTACCGCGAGGAGGGCGTGCCGCTGATCCTGCTCGCCGGCAAGGAGTACGGCTCGGGCTCGTCACGCGACTGGGCCGCCAAGGGCCCGAACCTGCTGGGCGTGCGCGCCGTGATCGCCGAGAGCTACGAGCGGATCCACCGCTCGAACCTGCTCATGTGCGGGATCGTGCCGCTCGAGTTCATGCCAGGCGAGAACCTCACGAGCCTCGGCCTCTCCGGCCGGGAGGAGTTCTCGATCACCAGCCTCGAGAACGGCGAGGCCGACGAGGCGACGGTGCGGGCCGACGCGAAGGAGTTCCGCGCGCGCGTCCGCCTGGAGACGCCGAAGGAGCGCGACTACCTGCGCCACGGCGGGATCCTGCAGTTCGTCTTGCGCCGCTTCCTCGCTGGCTCCTAGAACGGGAACGACAGGTCGCGGATGTTGTTCGGGCCGATCAGCACGTCCCGCACCGTCACGTAGAGGCGCCGCCCGCCGGGGGTCAGCTCGGTGGCCACGATCAGTTTCCCGTCCGTCCAGACGCCGACCTTGCCTTTCGGCGCGGTTCCCTCGCGGCTCGCGAGCGGGACGACCCGCCGACCGAACATCCGCGCGAGCGCGTCAGCAGACGGCCCGGCCTCTCCGCGATGGATCGCAAGGCGGATCCGGCGCAGCTTCCTCGTGCGGACGAAGTACGCGAGATCCCGCGCCGTCGCCCGCTCGTCCAGATAGCGGCGGCCGATCGGCGTGAACGGCATCTCGACGACCTCGCGCGGGCCCTCCTCGTCGTTCCAGTAGCGGCCGTACGTGCCCGAGACCTGGCAGACGTCGAAGGGCGGGGACGGCATCCCTCCGTGCACGTTGTCCATCTGCATTCCCATCTCCGGCCCGACGCGGGCGTTCGAGCCGCCCCCGAGGGTCGTCCACCGGCTCGCGCCGAACGCGACGGTGTTGCACCCCATCCCGACGACGCCGCTGCTGTGTCGCGCAGAGCGCCCGAGCCGGCGATATGCCTCGCTCGTCGTCGACGCGAAACGGAACTCGACGACGCCGTTCCGGTAGACGTCGGCCGTGCCCTGGCTCGAAACGGAATGTTGGAGTGGAGGCTCGTCGGGTCGCGGCGGAGGCTTCGGCGACCAAACGTGGGGCTTCCCGAGCTGCCGGGTCGATCGTGGAATCGCGTCGCCCACCCCCAGCAGCGGCTCGCGGTAGACCTCTCTGCCCTGCTCGTCGTACGCGGCGACCGCGACCCATCGCCGGTCCGGGATCGAGCGGAACGAGTACGCGTTCCCGCGCACATCCGTTTTGAGCGGCGCGCCAGTCTTCGGCACGAGGCCGACGCCGGCAATGCCTTGGCCCGCGAGCCCGGAGAGGTCCAGGAGGCGGATGTGAGGGTGCGCGGTCGACGCTCCGAACGACCCGTCGACCGTGATCGGGCGCTTGGGCGTCGGCACGAGCTTGTGCCCAGGTGCACCTGCGTTGCAGCCGAGGGTGCCGATCTTCGAGTCGCCTTGGTTGGGATTCCGGTAGCCGCCGACGCGCCCCGAGGCGATGCACGTCAGCCCCCACGGGTAGCGCACGCGCCAGTGGACCTCGGTGCCGTCGTCGGCGATCTTCTCGACGGTTGGCTCCCCGTCGCGACAGACGGTTTGCGGCTCCCGGCCGGGTGACTGCGTGATCGTCAGCCGCTTGCAGAGCGACTCGACGAGCAGCCGCCGGTCACGAGGCGTGAACGAGCTGAGCGGAACGCGCTGACCGTGATCGGCAAACAGGCCGATCACCTGGCCACCAACGGCGAAGCCGGCCGCGACGAGCGCAACGAGCACTCCGGCGGCCACGACAGCGACCCTGCCGCCACGCCGCCGCACGTGACGGCTGACCTCGCGCCAGTCGCCGTCCTGGGGCCCCGTGAGCGCGGCGAAGCGCTCCCGCAGCAACCGCTCGTCAGCCATGTCTGCCCGCCTCCTCTTTGAGCTGTTCCTCGAGCGCGGCGCGCGCCTGGGCGAGGCTGGCGCCGACGGTGCCCTCGCTGACCCCGCACACCTCCGCGATCTGCGCGTACGAGAGGTCTGCGAAGTAGCGGAGGAACACGATCAGCCTGCGCTTCGGCGGCAGCGACTGCAGGGCCGCGGCAAGCGCCGGGTCGCGGTCGGGCTCGTTCAGGGCCGCCGGAACGGAGCCGTTGAGGCTCGACGCCGCCGGGCTGCGGCTCAGATGCTCCCGCGCCGTGCGGAGCGCGATCCGCCAGACCCACGCCTCGAGCGACCCGTCGCCCCGGAAGCTCCGGCGCTTGCGGAGCGCCCTGGCGAACGTCTCCTGCACGACGTCACGGGCGCTCTCGCGATCGCCCGTGATCGTGGCGACACCGTCCCGGAAGCGCCCGTAGCGCTGCCGGTAGAGGTCCTCGATCGCTTCAGCGCGTTCGTCCATCTGCTTCCAAGAGGCTCGGCGCACGGGAAATCTTTACTCGCTAGGGTGCGCGAGGGCATGAGCGCCGCCACGCTGCACACCAACCACGGGCCGATCGAGGTCGAGCTCTTCGACGAGGACGCGCCCAAGACCGTCGAGAACTTCCACAAGCTCGCGGGCGACGGCTTCTACGACGGCGTCGTCTTCCACCGTGTGATCCCGGACTTCATGATCCAGGGCGGCGATCCGACCGGCACCGGCATGGGCGGCCCGGGCTACACCTTCGAGGACGAGTTCAACGACCACAAGGTCGAGCGAGGCGCCCTCGCGATGGCGAATGCCGGCCCCAACACGAACGGGAGCCAGTTCTTCGTCGTGACCGCCGAGGCAACGCCGTGGCTCGACGGCAAGCACACGGTCTTCGGCCGCGTCACGAACGGCATGGAAGTGGTCGACACGATCTCGGGCGCCGCGACCGACGCGAACGACAAGCCGCGCGAGCCGATCCTGATCGAGCGCGTCGAACTAGTCGAGCTGTAGGCGAACGCCTACGAAACGCGGGCCGTACGCCCGTCCGGACGGGCGTATCGTCGTCGCCGACAGAGGGATCTTTCCCCTCCGCATCGCCCCGTCCCTCCCCTGTCGACGCTGCAGCTCGCGTGTGGTGCATGCGGGTCAGGCGTGGCCGTCCGGCGCCCGCCTCGGGCGTGCCCGAGGTGCAGGCGCCGGGCGTGGGATTCTCCGCTCCGACGACCTGGTAGTCCGTGGGCAGACGCCTACAAACGAGGCCTTGAACCCGCGGATTGGCGGCGTTATCTTCCCCTCGGACAGGAGAGGGGGCAGGCACTGAGCAGCCGCCAGACAACCGACCAGAAGCTGCCGACCGATGGCGTCTTCCGCCACATCAACGAACGAATCGTCGAGCTCGGCGAGCGGTTCGGGTTCCGCGACGAGCCGTTGCTCGAGCTTGTCTGCGAGTGTGGCGACAGCGCTTGCACCGAGCGCGTGAGCATCGCGCACGACGCCTACGACGACGTGCGCGCGCACATGGGCCGCTACCTGGTACGCGCAGGCCATGAGCATGCGTGCCGCGTGGTCTTCGACGGCAACGGCTACGTCGTCGTCGAGGACTGACCCCGCCGCCTCAGGTACCAGCGCGCGAGCTCGACCGCGCCGACCACGGCGAACGCGATCGCGAACGCCAGCAGGAGGCCCTTCCAGGGCGCGTCCTCGAAGGCGTGCCCCCCGAAGTACCCGAGCGACGAGGCGTACAGCGCCCACACGAGGCCCGCGGCGACGTCGAAGACGATGAACTTTCGCCAGGGGTAGCCGAGCGTGCCGGCGCTGAGCATGATCACCGTCCGGCCGCCCGGGATGAACCGCGCGACCACGATCAGCTCCCCGCCCCGCTCCTCGACCTGGCGGTGCGCCCATTTGACGCGCTTTTTGGCCTTCTCCGAGCTGAAGAAGCGCTCGTTGATGCGCGGGCCAAAGCGTTGGCCCACGAAGTACGCCGCGTTGTCGCCGGCCACCGCGCCCGCGGCGGCGAAGACGACGACGAGCATCAGGCTCAGGTCGCCCGACGAGGCGACGACGCCGGCCGTGATGACCGACGTTTCGCTCGGCACCACGGGGATGAGGGCGTCGAGGAACGCGAGGATGAACAGGATCGCGTAGGCCCAGCCCGAGGCGTTGGCGACGAGCTCGGTGAAGTGGCCGAACACGCGCCGCGGACCCTATCCGCCGCGCCCGGAGAAGCAGGCGGGCCGCCGAAGCGGCCCGCCCTGGTGCGCGCTCAGGCGCGATAGAGGAGCCAGGCGTCGCGCATCCGCTGCGTCTGGCCCGGCGTGAACTCCGTGTAGCAGCTGTCGTACGAGTAATCCATGTAGTTGTGGATCGGGTCGAGGCCCGGGGTCGGGCAGGTGTCCTTGCCGACCGGGCAGCCCGCGGTGGGCGTGCGCTCCGCGGGGGTGTCGTCGACGAAGTCGCCCTTCGCATTGCAGCCACCCTGGAACGTGTGCTCGAGGTTCAGCCAGTGCCCGGTTTCGTGCGTCGCCGTCTTACCCTCGTCGTAGCGGCCGGCGAACGTCGTCGAGGCTCCGGGGATCGACTCCCAGTTGATCACGATCCCGTCGAGGTACGCCTGGCCCGGCTTCGTGACGATGTCGGGCAGGTAAGCCCAGCCAAGGTAGGGACCGGCCGTCGTCGAGTAGAAGTTCAGCGCGTTGTCGCCGCCCTGGTGCAGCGCGTGCTTCATCGAATGCTCGTCGTTCCCCCCGGGACCGGCGTAGAACCAGGCGGCGTTGTCGGTGCGCGTGACCCCGGCCAGCCTGAAACCGAAGCCGGTGCCTCCGAAGGTCCGGTTCATGACCGCGATCTGATCCGAGATCTCCGTGCTGGTCAGACTTCCGACCGAGCCGTCTGTGACGACGTGGAAGTAGACCGGAACGGTGGCGCGGAAATTCGCACGTGCCCGGCCCTTGGCCGACGCAGGCAGGTCGGTGGTGAGCCCGGTGTCGAGCGGCTCCCGCTGCTGGAAGCCGCGCCCATATGCCGCCGGCGTCAACTTCGAGTACACGGCGAAGAGATCGCCGCCTGGCATCGCGGGCACGCAAGGCGTCGACTGCGCCAGCGTGCGAGCCCCGGACGCGGACGCCACGGTCGCTCCGGTGTACAGCGCCACCGCGAGCGCGGCGACGAGAAACAGCTTGGCGTGCTTCATGCTCTCCCCTCTCTCTCTGCGCCCCTCCTCTGACGGGACGCAACCACGCGCAGCCTACTTCGGTCGGAGCGGCGCGTCGATCTACGGGTTGGGGCCTACTAGCTTCGTCCCGCGGCGCATCCGCTGGTACGCGTAGGCCGCGGCCAGCAGCAGCAGCCCGAGCACGACGAACGAGAGGACCCGGTAGCCCTGGTCGAGCGCGGCCATGTCGTAGACGAAGACCTTCCCCACGGCGACGGCGAGCAGCGCGAACCCGGCCAGGCGGAGCGAGCGCAGGTCTCGCCGGAGCCCCGCCCAGAGAAGGCCGAGGCCGAGCAGGCTCCAGAAGGCGCTCAGGATCGCCTGACCCTGCTCGCGAACGGACAGCTTGCCGCCGTGGGACTCGACGGCTCCGGGCTGGAAGGCGCTCACGATCCCGATCGAGGCGAGGTAGACGAGCGCGGTACCCGCGAGCGCCTCGAGGAGCGTGCGGTCGTGGTCGAAGAGGCCGATGGTGCAACGGGACGCGAGTGCCGCGGCGGCGGCGAGCGCACCGAGGGCGAGCACGGCCTGCCAGAACGGGTCGGCCCCGTCGACGAGCGCGTCGGGCGGCGCCTCGAACGAGAGGCTGTGCAGCGCGGCCAGGAGCAGGAGGCCGAGCGTGCCCGCCGCCGCGACCCGGTTGCCCAGGCGGCGGCCGACGAGAGCGAGCGCTGCCGCCTCGACCGACCAGGCGCAGGCCAGCGCGACGCCGCCGAGAACGACAGCGGTCCCGTAGGCGACGGCCGCAAGCGCGGTCGCGTCCGCCGCGGCCTGCCACTCGAGCTCCTCGGAGGGCGTGAGCCGCGCGACGATGAAGGCGCTGGCCGCGATCGTGAGGATCGGCCAGACCGAGGCCGTGTCCCCGTGTGCGACGGCCTTGAACGGCGCGTCGTAGATCAGCACGTAGGCGACCGCGAGCAGGATCTGCGCGCTCACGACCACATAGACGAGGCGCGGGCTGCGCGTCACCGCGCGGGTCGGCACCGCGAGCGCCGCGGCGGCCGCCGCCCAGCCGATCGGGATCGCCACGCCGCTCACGAGGGTGACGAAGGCGAGGTTCAGGCCGACGAGCCCCACGCCGAACAGCCAGATCGCGATCGTGCGGTTTCGCGGCTGGAGGCGCAGGAGGCCGAGCCCCGCAGCCAAATGCACGATCCCCAGGCCCGCGAGCCACCAGCCCGCCGAGCGCCACGAGACGTCCTCGTCGAAGTAGCCGCCGGTCGCCACCCAGGTCCCGAGGAGCCCGAGCAGCACCGCGTTCATGCCGATGATGAACAGCGAAGCCGTGCCGGTGCCTGTCTTGCGCCGCAGCTCATACGCGGTCGCCGCCGCGAGGTTGAGCGCTCCGAAGAGCGCGAGCACGAAGAAGCCGCGGGCGACCGGACGATCCTCGGAGAAGACCCAGCCGGTGAGCTGGATGAGCACGATCCCGACCGCGGCCACGCGGAGCCAGTCCCAGCGGCGCCAGACCAGCACCGCGACCGCAGCCGCCTCCGCGACCGCGAGGAAGAGCAGCGACTGGGCGTTGTCGGTGGCGTCGACCAGGATCGGAGCGGCCAGCGCGCCGAGGATGCCCAGGCCGCCGATCGGCGTCGCGTCCCAGCGAATCGCAAGCGCGGCGCCGATCGCGCCGAAAACGAACGCGCCGGCGAGCGCGAGCCCGATCGGCACCAGGTCGTAGAGCACCGTCGCGGCCGTGAGCGAGAGGAAGAGCCCGGCGAGCCCGGTCCCGCAAGCGGCCAGCGACGCCTGCGTTGCGTCGCGCCGCTTGTGCAGCCAGGCGCCGAGCGCGAGCAGCGCGGCCGAGCCGGCGAACGCGAGCGCCGTGCGAGCCGCTTCGCCGAGCCAGCCGCGCTCGACCGCGAGGGCGATCAGGAAGACGAGGCCGACGATCACGGTCACCCCGCCGACGAGCGCGAGCAGGCGCCCGCCGAGCAGCTCCTCGAGGTCGATCTCGCGCCTCAGCGGAGGGGCAGGGCGCTCCGGAGCCGGGGCCTTGACCGGCGCCGGCGCCGGCGGAGGCTGGGGCCTGCTGACCGGGGTCGGGCCGGTCGAGACTGCGAGCTTGCTCTCGAGGCGCTCGAGCCGCATCTGCAATCGCCTGATCTCATCTTCGAGTCGCGCCAGCCGTGCGTCGGGCTCCACTGCTCATGACCTCCGTCGCGTTATCGCGTATCTGCTATATACCATACTTGCGATATTAGTCAAGAGCGGCGGTGTGTTTGGGGTGCCGCAAAGGCGGAAGAAGCCTGCGGACTTCGAGGAAAGGACACGGGCATGTTCGGACGCAGCAAGACCGATCGCGTGAAGGACCACGCTGCGGGCGGCGCGGATTTCGCGCTCGCGCTCACACGCGACAAGAAGTTCCGCAAGGAGCTGCTCTCGGCGATCGGCCACGGCGCAGCCGCCAAGCGCCAGGCCGCGAAGCGGGTCGGGGTGGCCGCCGTCGCCGCACGGCTCGCGGCCGACAAGGACTTTCGGCGCGAGCTCGAGACGATGAGGAAGAACCTCCGGGGCGCCTGGGGCCGGGCCGAGAAGAAGCGCAGCCACAAGCTGCGCAACAGCCTGCTCGTCCTCGGCGGCGGCGCGGCCGCCTTTGGCGCGTACAAGCTCCGCGACCGGATCGGGCTCGGGAGCGCCAACGGCGCCGGGATCAGCACGATCGACGAGTCGATCGAGGTCGAGGTTCCGCTGGCGACCGCCTACAACCAGTGGACGCAGTTCGAGGACTTCCCGCTCTTCATGGACGGCGTGGACGACGTCAAGCAGCTCGACGACACACGCCTCCACTGGGTCGCCACGATCGGCGGCCGCACCAACGAGTGGGACGCGAAGATCCTCGAGCAACACCCGAACTCGCAGATCAGCTGGATCAGCGTGGACGGCAAGAAGACCCGCGGCACCGTCAGCTTCGAGTCGCTCGGCGACTCGAAGACGTTGATCCGCCTTTCGATGAGCTACCAGGCCGAAGGCCCGGTCGAGACCGTCGGGTCGGCCGCCGGCCTCGACAAGCAGCGCGTGCGCGGCGACCTCAAGCGGTTCAAGGACCTGATCGAGAACCGCGGCGAGGAGACCGGCGCCTGGCGCGGAGAGATCTCGGCGGGCACGACAGAGCGCTAGCCGCCGCAGAGCGAGCCGCCCGGCCGCAGGGGCGGCTCGCTCTGTTGTACAAGCCGCCGGTGGGAGCGCCCACAGCACCCGTTGCAGGCGCGCGGCGCATGAGCATACGATTGCCGCCATGCTGCTGAGCGAGGTGGGGTATGCGCGGCCGGCGACGCTCGAGCAGGCTCTGGAGGTGCTGACGGAGCACCCCGGGGCCCGTGCCCTCGCCGGCGGCCAGACGCTGATCAACGTGATGAAGGCGCGCGCCGCGGCGCCGGACGTGCTCGTCGACCTGAGCAAGATCGGCAAGCTGAAGGGAATCGAGCTCGGCTCCGACGGGACGCTCGCGATTGGCCCGATGACGACCTACAGCGAGCTGATCGCCTCCGCCGAGGCGCGCGCGCGGCCGATCCTCGGCGAGGTCTGTGCGCAGATCGCCGACGTGCAGGTGCGAAACCGCGGCACGATCGGCGGGAACGTCTGCTCGAGCGACCCCACGAACCACCTGCCGCCGCTGCTCGTCGCGGTCGGCGCCACCTTCACGGTGACCGGCGCGGACGGCGAGCGCGCCGTTCCGGCCGAAGAGTTCTTCCTCGGCGTCTACATGACGGCGGCGGGGCCCGGGGAGCTGCTGACGGGGATCACGGTTCCGGCCGGCCGCAGCGACGGCTTCGCCTCCGTGCCGATCGGCGCCGACGGCACCTGCATCGTGAACGCGGCCGCGTCGCTCAACGGCGGCGTGCGCGTCGCGCTGGGCTGCGTCGCCGCGACCCCCGTCGCGCTCGAGGCGACGTCGTCGGATCCCGATGCCGTGCGGAACGCGGTTCGCGACGCCGACCTCGACCCACCTTCCGACGTCCACGCCTCGGCGGACTACCGGCGGCATCTGGCGGAAGTGGTCGCGGCGCGGGCGGTCGAGCGAGCGGAGCAGGGCCGCTAGTGGACGTCGTCAGCTCTCAGACCATCAGCGTCGAGGTGAACGGCACCACCTACGAGCGCGAGGTCGAGGCGCGGCGCCTCCTGATCCACTTCCTCCGCGACGATCTCGACCTGACGGGCTCCCACGTCGGCTGCGACACGGGCAACTGCGGCGCCTGCAGCGTGATCCTCGACGGGACGCTCGTGAAGAGCTGCATGCTGCTCGCGGTTCAGGCCGACGGCGCCAAGCTCGAGACCGTCGAGGGCCTGGCCGAGGACGAGCAGCTGACCCCGCTGCAGCAGGCGTTCTCCGACCACCACGCGCTGCAGTGCGGCTACTGCACCCCGGGGATGCTGATGAGCGCGACCGCGTTGTTGCGCGACAACCCGCGTCCCAGCGACGAGGAGATCTCGAAGGCGATCCAGGGCAACATCTGCCGCTGCACGGGCTACTGGAACATCGTCAAGGCGGTCAAGGCGGCCTCGGGGCAGGAGGTGGGTGAGTGAGCGAGACCACCACCGTCTCCGAACCGATCGTCGTCGAGCAGACGGAGACGAAGCCCGGCTACGCCGGCCAGAACGTCCCGCGCAAGGAGGACAAGCGGCTGGTCCAGGGCGAGGGCGTCTTCTTCGACGACGTCAAGCGGCACAACATGGGCTACGTCCACTTCGTCCGCTCGCCCTATGCCCACGCGAAGATCCGCTCGGTCGACGTCTCTAAGGCGCTCGACCACCCGGGAGTGCTTGGGACGCTGACGGGGGACGAGGTCGCGCTGCTGACCGACCCGTTCTTCCAGATCTCCTCCTCTCCGGGCGCGCACCTACGGGACTTCTGCCTCGCGGTCGGCAAGGCGCGCTTCGTGGGTGAGCCCGTCGCCGCGGTCGTGGCGACCACTCGCGAGGTCGCGCGCGACGCCTCCGAGCTCGTCGAGG
>Ga0307289_10001244_pt1 | contig 10867 bp, 10 predicted proteins | sample ER_DNA_143_FD_194483 | JGI IMG/M metagenome (GOLD analysis project Ga0307289, IMG submission 194483) | Bulk soil microbial communities from the East River watershed near Crested Butte, Colorado, United States - ER_DNA_143 | ecosystem: Environmental > Terrestrial > Soil > Floodplain | place...
CGACCTCGGCCTCCCGGAAGGCGGTGTGCGCGAGCTGCCAGTAGCCGGCGCAATCGCCGGTCGCGTAGATGTGCGGAACCGTCGTGCGCCGGTGCTCGTCCGCCGCGATGCCCTTCTTGCGGTCGAACTCGACGCCGATCTCCTCGAGCCCGAGACCTTCGACGTTGGGCCCTCGCCCGGTCGCGACGAGCATCAGGTCGCACTCCTTGGCCTGACCGCCGAAATGGACGCGGAGGCCGTCGCCCGTGTCCTCGACCTTGTCGCACTGCGTCTCGAGGTTGAGCTCGATGCCGCGCTTCTTGAACTGCTTGGCGAGCTCCTTCGACGCGTCGTCGTCCTCGAGCGGGATGAGCTTCGGGAGCATCTCGACGATCGTCACCTCGCTGCCGAACCTAGCGAGCGCAGAGGCGAACTCGCAACCGATGATGCCGCCGCCGAGGATGACGATCCGGCGAGGAACTTCCGTCTGCTCGAGGAGGCCGGTCGAGTCGACGCAGCGCGCCGAGTCGATGCCCTCGATGGGCGGCCGGAGCGGCGACGATCCCGTCGCGACGATCGCGCTCTTGAAGGTGACGTCCTCGGCGCCCTCGACCGAGAGGGTGTTCGCGTCCTTGAAGCGGCCGACGCCTTTCACCCACTCGATCCCGTTCGCCTTGAAGAGTGTCGCGACGCCGCCGGTCAGCTGCTTGACGACGCCTTCCTTCCACTGCTGTGCCGCGCCGAAGTCGAGCTCCGGGGGGCCCACCTTCACGCCGAGCTTCTCGAAGGTCTCGTTCGCCTCCTTGAGCGCGAAGGCGGTCTGCACCCAGGCCTTGGTCGGGATACAGCCGACCCGCAGGCAGGTGCCGCCGAGCTCAGCCTCCTGCTCGACGCAGACGACGCTGGCGCCGAGCTGAGTCGCTCGGATCGCCGCGGGATAGCCGCCCGACCCGCCGCCGAGGACGGCAACGTCACATTCCATCTCCTGCCCTTTCGCTCGCTTCGGTTTCCAGGATCGATCCTACCCGCGAGGGCTCATTCTCAGAGGTCGGGAGCTTTCCCTCGTTCCAGGGATCACCGGCGGCCGCGCTTCTGCCGTTTCCTCGGCTGACCGGATTAACCCCGGGTCACGGCGAGGGCGGCATACCAAGGGAAGCCGCCCTCCCGCTTTTAAGCGGGCTCGAGCCAGTCTGCGGGCGGGCCCGAGCCGAGCAGGGAGAAGTTGCCCCGGTCGCGGATCGCGTTGGCCGCCTCGACGAGCGCTTGCACCGCCGCCCACGTGAGCGATCCGCCGACGCTGACGCGCTGGGCTCCGGCGTCGGCTAGCTCCTGAAACGTCAGGTTCGGACGCGCGAGCACGTTCACCGGCTTCGAGACGGCGGCGCAAAGAGCGCGAATGTCATTCAGATCGGACAGGCCGGGAGCGTAGAGAACGTCCGCGCCCGCGGACTCGAACGCCTGGAGGCGGGCCATCGTGTCATCGAGGTCGGGATTGCCGCGGATGTGGTTCTCGGCTCTCGCCGTCAGCGTGAACGGGAAGCCGACCGCCCGTGCCGCGGCCACTGCTGCACGAACCCGCTCGACGGCTTCGTCAAGGCCGTAGAGGCGCTCTCGATCCCAGTCCTCGATCGATCCACCGACCGCGCCCGCCTCCGCAACGCGGGAAATCGCGACGCCCGGGTCGGCGCCGTGGCCGTCCTCGAGGTCGACCGAAACCGGCAAGTCCGTTGCGCGAGCGAGAACAGCAGCGTGGTCGACCACCTCGTCGAGTGTGGCGGCGCCGTCGAGCCGGCCGAGTGTGAACGCAAAGCCGGAGCTGGTCGTCGCGAGCGCGCGAAAGCCGAGCGCAGCAAGGACGCGCGCGGACCCGGCGTCCCAGTGATTCGGGATGACGAACGCGTCGCCGGCGTGCAGTGCGCGGAATGCTTCGGCCTTCTCCTCAGTCGTCGCCGACACGAAGCACGACCTTTCCCTGTTTGCCGCGCTCGGCGACGCGGTCGAAGGCCGCGCCTGCTTCCTCGAGGGAGAAGACCGAGTCGACTGCCGGGGTCAGCTCTCCAGCGTCGGCGCGGCGTCCGAGCTCGACCAGCTGTGCGCGATTCGGCTCGACCACGAAATACGTCACGCCGTCGGCCTCCTCCGCGATCGAGACGACTCTGCTGCCCAACCCGACGGCATTCGTAAGCTCATCGCCGCCGACCGTGTCGAACACGAGGTCCGGCGCCTCGTCGTCGGCGGCCAACTGACCCTTCAGGAGCTGGACGGCCAGATGGCCGACCCCGCCGTTCGCTCCGAGAACGCGAACGCGCTCGCCTTCCTTTAGAGCACCGTGCTCGAAGATGCCCTGCCACGCGCTGAGACCGGTCATCGGGAGTGTGGCGCTCTCGACGTGCGTGAGGCTCATCGGTCGCGGGGCGAGCACAATTGCCGGAACCACGGCGTATTCGGCGGCGACGCCATCGCGGTCGAATGGCGTGAGCGCGAATACCTCCTCTCCCACCTCGATGTCGTTCACGTCGGGAGCCACGTCGGCGACCACGCCCGACAGCTCGTAGGACGGGATGGCGGGAAGACGGTCCACGGGCCAGGTCAGTTCATCGCGGGTGATCGCTGCAGCGTGAACGCGAATCAGCGCCTCGCCCTCGTGCACGGCCGGGACCTCGATTTCCTCCACCGCGAGTCCGGTGTCGTGCAGGCGGACCGCACGCATCGCCCTCACCGTGTCAGACGTCTTCGGAAAGCTGGATGCGGTTGCCGTCGGGGTCGAAGACGTCCAGCAGGCGGATCGCGCCCGGGATCTCGAGAACGACGCCGACGTTGACGCCGGCCTCGCGCAGGCGGTCGGCCTCCGACTTGATGTCCGTGACCTCGAGTGTGGCGATTACGTCTTCCTCGCCCCCCTCGCCGCCGCCCTCGAACTCGCCCTCGGCGAGCGCGATCTCGAGCCCGTTGCGGACCATGCGCGCCCAGCGGTCCTCCTCGTCCTTGTAGACCTGCTCGAAGCCGAACGTGCGCTTGTAGAAGTCCTGGGCCGCCTCGAGATCCGTGACGCGGTACCAGATGTTCACAGCGCGAGGCCTGGCTCTTCGAGGAAGGACTTGACCGTGGCGAGGAACTCGGATGCGGTGGCGCCGTCGACCGAGCGGTGGTCGATGGTCAGCGTCATGTCCATGCGCGGCTGGATCTCGAAATCGCCGTCGACGACCACGGCTCGTTCCTCGATCGCCCCGACCGCGAGGATGCCGGCCTGCGGCGGGTTCAGCACCGCGGTGAAGCGCTCGACTCCGTACATGCCGAGGTTCGAGATCGTGAACGTACCGCGGTCGAGGTCCTCGGCGCGAAGCTTGCCTTCGCGGGTGCGCGACACGATGTCCGCGCGCGCCGCGGCGATCTCGGGGATCGTCAGCCGCTCACAGCCTGGAATCACCGGGACGACCAGGCCGTGCGGGATCGCGACGGCGATGCCGATGTTCGCGGTCGGGAAGAGCTTCACGGAGTCGCCGGCGAAGTGGGCGTTCACGTCGCGATGGCGCATGAGCGCGAGCGCGACGACCTTCGTGAGGATGTCGGAGTAGGTCGGCCGGACCCCGCCCTCCTTGACCTGGGCGAGCAGAGCCTCCCGCAGGCGGACGGAGCCGGTCATGTCGGCCGACATGGAGATCTGGAATGCGGGCGCCTCCCACGCCTCGGTCATGCGGCGCGCGATCGTCTTCCGCATCTGGTTCAGCTTCACGACCTCGACCTCGCCCGTCGGAGCCGCGGCGGCGGGAGCGGCGGCGGCACCCGTAGCCGAGGCACGCTCGACGTCCTCCGCCACGATGCGGCCCTCCGGCCCGGTCCCGCGAAGGGCGGAGAGCTCGATCCCGCGCTCGCGGGCGATGCGCCGTGCAAGCGGCGAAGCCTTGACCCGGCCGCCGTTCGTGCTCTCGACGCTCTGTTCGGGCTCGGACGGGCCTTCGGGCCCTTCCTCGCGGCCCCGCTCGCGCTCGTCCTCCCGCTCAGGGGCGGGGGAGCCTTCCTCCTGCGCATCGTCCTCGGAGACCTCGGTCGGGTCCTCGGCCTCGCCTGCGGGCACCTCTTCGCCCTGCTCGCCGATGACCGCGATCGCCTTACCGACCTCGATCTCCTCCCCCTCGCCCGCGAGGATCTTGAGCAGGACGCCGGAAGCCTCGGCCTCGACCTCCTGCGTCACCTTCTCGGTGTCGAGCTCGTAGAGCGCCTCGCCCTTCTCCACGCTGTCGCCCTCGGACTTCAGCCAGCGCACGATGGTGCCGGTCTCCATCCCCTGGCCGAGGCGCGGAAGGGTTACCTGGGAGCTCATTCCTTCCCGACGGTCTTCTTGATCGCCGCGAGCACGTCCTTGGCGTGGGGAATGACCCACTCCTCCATGACGGGCGCGAACGGGATCGGGGTGAACTTGGCGCCGACACGCGCGACCGGCGCGTCGAGATAGTCGAACGCTTTTTCCTGGACGACGGCCGCTACCTCGGCGCCCCAGCCCATCCGCGTGACGGCCTCGTGGGCGACGACAGCGCGGTTCGTTTTCTCGACGGATGCGATGAGGGCGTCCTCGTCGAGCGGCTGAAGCGTGCGCGGGTCGAAGACCTCCACGGAGATCCCCTCCTCCGCGGCCTGTTCTGCCGCCTTCAGCGACTCGTGCACGAGCCGGCCCGTGGCGACGACGGTCACGTCCTCGCCCTCGCGATGGATCCGCGCCTTGCCGATCTCGATCGGCTCGATCTCGTCGGGGACCTCGCCCTTGATGCCGTACAGCGTCCGGTGCTCGAAGAAGACGATCGGGTTGTCCTCGTAGATGGAGCTCCAGAGGAGGCCGCGCACGTCCTCGGGTGTGGACGGGAAAACGACCTTGAGCCCCGGCACGTGCACGAACCACGCCTCGAGCTGCTGCGCGTGCTGTGCGCCCGGCGACCAGCCGGCGCCTCCCTGCGTGCGGATCGTGATGGGCACCTTGATCTGACCGCCCGACATGTAGCGGTGCTTGGCCGCCTGGCTGACGATCTGCTCCATCGCCAGGGTCGTGAAGTCCTGGTACATGATCTCGACGATCGGCCGCATCCCGGCGATCGCGGCCCCGATGCCGGCGCCGACGATGGCCATCTCGGAGATCGGCGTGTTGCGCACGCGCTCGGGCCCGAACTCTTCGAGCATCCCCTGCGTGACCCCCATGGAGCCGCCCATCTCGGCGATGTCCTCGCCCATGATGAAGACGTCCTCGTCCCGCCTCATCGCGGTCGACATGGCGTCGCGAACGGCTTCCCTGTAGGAGAGCTCGGCCACTAGTGCCCCTTCCGGTAATGCTGCCCCGCTTCCGGGTCGCGAGCACCGAGCCAGAGGCGGTACTCGCTTGCCGCCAAGGCCGAGAGCCTTGGCAAGAGCGAGGGACGATTCTGGCGATGCGTGATCGCGGGCTGGAAGCAGGCGTGTATTGCGGGGAGGGGCACTAGGCGTAGACGTTCTTGAGGGCGTCCTCGGGCTTCGGGTCGGTGCCCTGTTTCGAGAACTCGACGGACGCTTCGACGATCTTCACGATCTCCGCGTCCATCTCCTCCCAGTCGGAGTCGGAGAGCTCGAGCTTCTCGCGCGCCTTCGTGACCGGATCCTGCGTCTGGCGCAGCTCCCGCACTTCCTCCTTCGGCCGGTAAACCTGCGGGTCGCCGATGTAGTGGCCAGTGAGGCGGTACGTCTCGGCGAGGAGGAACACCGGGCCCTTTCCCTCGCGCGCGTGTTTGAGCGCCCTTTTCGCGACGTCGTAGACCGCCTCGACGTCCTGGCCGTCGACCTTCATGGACGTCATGCCGAAGGCCTCCGCGCGCTTCGTCAGATCCTCGATCGGAAGCTCCTGCTTAGCGGGCGTCGACTCCGCGTAGTGGTTGTTCTCGCAGACGAAGACGGCCGGCACCGTCCAGAGCTGGGCGAGGTTCAGCGACTCGTGGAACGTGCCGATGTTCGTGGCCCCGTCGCCGAAGAACGCGACTGCCACCCGCGGCTCGCCGCGCATCTTGAACGCGAGCGCGGAGCCCACGATCCCGGGCAGCCCGCCCCCGACGACCGCATTCGCGCCGAGATTCCCGCGCTCCATGTCGTAGAGGTGCATGGAGCCGCCGTAGCCGTGGCTCATGCCCTCGGCCTTGCCGTAGAGCTCCGCCATCACCTCGTTCGGATGCGTTCCCTTGGCGAGCGTGTGCCCGTGTGCGCGGTGCGTGGAGGCGATGACGTCGTTCTCCTCGAGCGCCTGGCAGACCCCCACTGCAACGGCCTCCTGGCCGATCGCGACATGAAGAAATCCGGGCAGCTCACCGGCGCGGAAGCGCTCCTCCACCTTCTCCTCGAAACGGCGGATGAGCAGCATTTCCCGCAGGAACTCCTTCAGGCGCCCACTGGACGAAACCTGCCCCTTTTCCTCGAGCGTGGCCACGCGCCGACAAGCTAGCAGCCGGTCACTAGACTTGCCCCGGTGCGACTCGCCGACCAGTGGCAGGAGATCGAGACCGCCCTCCCGCAGGGCTGGAGCTCGGCGCAGCTGTCCCTGAGGGTGGCCGAGGACGCCGACGCCGACCGCGTCGCGCTCATCCTCGCCTCGCTGACGCCGGGGCGCATGGGCACGAGCTTTCGGCTCGAGGTGACACCTTCGCGCAACCCGGAAGGCATCGTCCGCCGGCTCGACCAGGAGGGCGTCCGGGGCCGGCTCGACCTGATCGCCACCGACGCCGCGGCGGCCGAGATTCCCGTGGCCGAGCCGCGGCATCGCCAGGCACCGCTCACGCGCCAGTGGGACGAGCTCGTCGGCGATCTGCCCCAGGACTGGTCTGAGCTCTACGCCGAAGTCGAGCTCGCTTCCTCCGACTTCCTCCCCCGGGCCGCATTGCTCCTCGCGCCGGTGAATCCCGCCCGGTACGACGGGGTCGCCTCCCTGCGCTTCAGGAGCGCCAGAGTGACCGGCTACGGAGTTGCGCCGGAGATGACACGACGCTGCTTCGAGCGCCTGGACTCCGAAAGCATCACCGGCTCGCTCCGCGCACTCCATGTTCTCTCCCACACCTCGCACGTCTCGACCCAGGGGCCGGTCTGGCGCGTCGGGGGCCGGTCGGTTTGAGCAGTCCCGAAGAGCCCCAGGTCTCCTGGAAGGTCATCGACTCAGGAGCGGAGGTCGTTTCGTCCGACGGCGAGAAGACGGCCAACGTGAGCCGGGTCGTCGGCGATCCCGATGCGGACGTCTTCACCGGGCTCGCGGTCACGGTCGGCATCCTGGGCGGCGAGCGCTTCATCCCCTCGGAGCACGTCCAGGAAATCCGGCCCGACCGTATCCAGGTCGACCTCAGCAAGGCGGCCATGGAGTCGCTGCCCGAGTACGAGGATGCCCCTGTGGTGCGCCTCGAGCCAGAGAAGCCGGGGTTCTTCGCGCGGCTCTTCGGCCGGCGCTAGACGCGCGCCCGGCGCAGGTGTAGAGGCAGGACGGCGTAGGCGGCGGCCTCACGCAGCAAGAGCCGGCCGCTCCAGCGCGGCGCGCCGAACGTACGGACGTCGATCCCGGTTCCGGACAGCGCCCGCCGGAACAGGACCCCGGTGCGGCGGCAGTGCCACCACGACGTGACGGCGACCACCTCTTCCGCGCCGAGCTCTCGGGCGAGATGCGCGACGTGCACCGCGGTCTCCGCGGTCACGCGGGCGCCGTCGTCGCAGAGGACGCGGTCGGGCCCCCCGGGCCAGGCTTCCAGCATCAGCTGGACCTCCGGTCGCCCGCTGAGCAGGACGGTGTCTTCCTCGGAGGCGAACTCGGCCGCGGCGAGCACCCTGGCCTCACATACGGGATGCAGGCCCGCGCCGCGCCAGGCGGAGTAGCCGAGGACGACGACCAGCCTCACGGGCGCCTCTTCATCCAGCGGTAGAGCAGGATCGTCCCGGTCAGGGTGAGGACGAGGCTCACGGCTTTCTTCCCGGAGATGCGGGACTCGCCGGCCGCCCGCTCGCGCATGTTGACCGGAATCTCTTCGACCACGAGGCCCGCGTCGGCGAGTCGCAAGAGGCCCTGGACCTCGGGCGCCCCCGTCGTGTAGGGCTGCGCGAGGAACGGGAACGCGGACGCGGCTGCGGCGTACATCCCGCTCGTCGCATCGGCGAACGGCCGTCCGAGCTGGAGCCGGAGCGCGCGACGCAGGACGCTTGTTCCAAGCCTGCGCGCCGGGCTCGGCTTGTAGCGGTACGGCTCGTAGCCGTCGCCCGAGACGAAGCGCGAACCGACCGCCACGTCGCACTCCCCGGAGCGAACGCGCTCGAGCAGGCGGTGGAGCTCTGCAGCCGGGTGCTGCCCATCGGCATCGACGCGGCCGCAGTACGCGTAGTGCTTCCGCGCCGCGTACTCGTAGCCGGCCGCAACGACCACCGGCAGGCCGCGGTTCTCCGGGAAGCTCAGCACCTCGGCACCCCACTCCCGCGCGAGCTCGGCCGTGCGGTCCCGCGAGCCGTCGTCGACGACGAGCACATCCACCGCGGGAAGCTCGCCGCGGAGCTCGTCGAGGACCCCAGGCAGGCTCTCCTCCTCGTTCAGCGCCGGGATGAAGACCACGGTGTCCGCCTGCGGGCTCATGCGCGGAGCTCCGCCGCGAACTGCGTTCCCAGCGCGGCCACGATCTTCTCCCTGAGCTCGCGCGCGTCCTCGTCCGAGAGCGTTCGCTCGGACGAGCGGAACTCGGCGTGGAAGGCGATCGACTTTCTGCCCTCGGGAATCCCCTCGCCGCGGTAGACGTCGAAGACATGCATGTCGCGGAGCTCCGGCCCGGCCGCCTCGCGGGCGGCCGCAACGAGGTCCCCGGCCGACGTGCCCTCGTCCACGACGAAGGCGAGGTCCTGGCGGAGCGCGGGGAAGGTGATGACGTCCTCGTAGACGATCCGCTCGGGGAGAAGCTCGAGGAGCGTCTCGAGATCGAGCTCGAATGCTCCCCACTTCCCTTCGAGCGTGCTCGGATGAAGCTCGCCGACCCAGCCGCCATGTACGCGCGCCGCCTTGCCCGGGTGGAGGAAGGGGGCCGTCGTGCGCTCGAAGCCCGGCTCCACCTTGAGGGCAGCGAAGAGCGTCTCGACCGCGCCTCGGGCGACGGCGAATCCGCCCTCGGCGATCCCTGTCACGCGCCGCCGCTCCTCGGGCAGTTCCTCGCCGCTAGGCAGATAGACCCGCGCGATCTCGAAGAGCCGGATGGCCTCGTTCCCCATGTTGACGTTGTGGCGCGCGGCCGCAACCAGGCCGTCCAGGAGCGTCGTGCGAAGAACCGCGTGCTCGGAGGTGAGCGGATCGGGGAGCCGGAGCGCCTTCTCGTCCGGGTCGGCCGCGGTCAGGCTGAGCGTGTAGGCCTCCGAGAAGCCCGCGCCGACGAGCACGTCTTCGACCAGGCGTCGCAGCCGCTGGTCCGGGGCGAGGGTGCCGAACATCGCGCTCCGCAAGGGCAGCGTGAAGGGGATCCTCTCCAGGCCGTGGACGCGCGCCACCTCCTCGACGAGGTCGATCTCCCGGGTGACGTCGACGGCACGCCAGGTCGGGATGGTGACCCTCCAGTCGGAGCTGACGTCGAACCCGAGCCGCTCGAGGGCGCCGCGCTGCTCGTCCGGCGGAATCTCCAGCCCGACCACGCGGTTGACCCGGTCGGTGCGGAGCGAGACGACCTGCGGGTCGGGGAGCTCGCCCTTCGCGTCGACGTGGCCCGCCCACTGCGCGCCCGTCAGCTCGAGGATGAGCTCGGTCGCAAGCGCGGCCGCCTGGGGAGCAAGGTGCGGGTCGACGCCCTTCTCCCAGCGGTTCGAGCCCTCGGTGCGGAGCGCATGCCGCTCGGAGCTCCGCAGGATGCCGATCGGCTCGAAGTTGGCGGCCTCGAGAAGGATGTTGGCCGTCCCCTCCCGAACCTCGGTGTCCTCGCCGCCCATGATCCCGGCGAAGGCGATCGCCCCTTCGGCGTCGGCGATGACGAGATCCTCGGGGTCGAGCTTCCGCGAGTTCCCGTCGAGGGTGGTGAACTCCTCGCCCTTGCGCGCCCGGCGCACCACGATCTTCCCGCCGCGGAGCGTGTCGAAGTCGAAGGCATGGAGCGGGTTGCCGAGCGCGAGCATGACGTAGTTGGTCACGTCGACGACGTTGGAAATCGGCCGCATGCCCGCAGCCGTGATGCGTGCCTTCAGCCACGGAGGCGAGGGCGCGATGGCGATGTTCGTGAAGAGCCGGCCGATGTAACGCGGGCAGCCTTCGTAGTCCTCGATCACTACGTCGGGCGTCTCCGGGCCTGGATCGCCGGGGTCGCGCCCCGGCGGCGCCGCGAGCTCTCCTGAGAAGAGCGCCGCGACCTCGCGCGCGATCCCGTACACCGACAGGCAGTCCGGCCGGTTGCGCGTCATCTCGATCTCCAGCACCTCCTCGCCGAGCGGGAGAACATCCGCTAGCGGAGTGCCCGGCTCGATGGGGTCGGAGAGAACGAGGATGCCGCTGTGGTCGGAGCCGAGCTCGAGCTCGCTCTCCGAGAGGATCATCCCGTCGGAGACCTCGCCGCGGAGCTTCGCCTGCTCGAGCCTCAAGCCGCCCGGGAGGACGGCGCCGGGCAGCGCGACCGCGACCGTCGCCCCGGCCCCGAAGTTCCAGGCGCCGCAGACGATCTGGCGCGGCTCGCCCTCGCCGACGTCCACGCGGCAGAGCTGGAGGCGGTCGGCGTTCGGATGCTTGCCCGCCTCCACCACGCGCCCGACCTTGAAGAGCCCGTAGTTGCCGTTCTCGTCGGCGACCCCGCGCCGCGTGATGCGCTCGACCTCGCCGGTCGCGATCGCGAGCCGGTCGGCGATCTGCTGCGTCGTGGCCGAGACCTCGACGTACTCGCGGAGCCAGGAGAGTGGG
>Ga0307289_10001251_pt1 | contig 10840 bp, 7 predicted proteins | sample ER_DNA_143_FD_194483 | JGI IMG/M metagenome (GOLD analysis project Ga0307289, IMG submission 194483) | Bulk soil microbial communities from the East River watershed near Crested Butte, Colorado, United States - ER_DNA_143 | ecosystem: Environmental > Terrestrial > Soil > Floodplain | place: USA...
GGCGGCGGGAGCTCACCCGGCGGTGCACAAGCCCTAGACGCCGGCCTAGCACCTCATCGGCATACGGCCGCAGACCAGAAGTAAGGAACCGAGTTGTCCAGGCAGTCAATCGCGACCTCGGGGCTGCCTGCGCAGCCGGGGTCAACCCCGGAACTGCCGCCGCTCAGCGGTACCTCGCTACCGGACGCCAGCGGTCATTTCGACCGGTTCGGGGGCAGATTCGTTCCTGAGGCGCTTTTCGCAGCACTGCTCCAGCTGGAGCAGGAGTTCCACAAGGCTATTGCCGATCCCGTTTTCCGGGCCGAGCTTGACGAGCTGCTCGCTGATTACACGGGGCGGCCGAGCCCCATCAGCGAGGCCAAACGATTCAGTCAGCATGCGATGCGGACCACGACCGGACAGCTCCCGATCATCGCGTTGAAGCGCGAAGATCTGAACCACACCGGCTCGCACAAGATCAACAACGTGCTGGGCCAGGCGCTGCTGACCCGCCGGATGGGAAAGACCCGCGTCATCGCCGAAACTGGTGCGGGCCAGCACGGTGTGGCCACCGCCACGGCGGCGGCGCTGTTCGGACTCGATTGCACGGTTTACATGGGAAAGGTCGACACCGAGCGGCAGGCGCTCAACGTCGCTCGGATGCGGCTCCTCGGAGCTGAGGTAATTGCCGTCGAGTCCGGCACGCAAACGCTGAAAGACGCGATGAACGACGCGCTGCGCGATTGGGTCGCTTCAGTCGACAACACCCATTACCTGATCGGTTCGGTCGCGGGTCCGCATCCCTTTCCGATGCTGGTGCGCGAGTTTCAGCGGGTGATCAGCACCGAGGCCCGGGCTCAGCTGCTTGATCGTTACGGCCGACTGCCCGATGCGGTGGCAGCGTGCGTCGGTGGTGGGTCGAATGCGTTGGGCATCTTCGCCGATTTCATTCCCGATGCCGACGTGGCGCTGTACGGCTTCGAGGCGGGGGGCGAGGGCATCGAGAGCGGTCGACATGCCGCGACGATCTCGACTGGGGAGATCGGGGTGCTGCATGGCATGCGGACCTTCGTACTCCAAGACGAGGACGGACAGACAAAGGCCTCTCATTCCATCTCGGCCGGACTCGACTATCCGGGAGTCGGGCCCGAACACTCCTGGCTCGCCGAGGTCGGTCGTGCGCACTACGAGCCGATCACCGACGCGGAGGCGATGGATGCCTTTCAGCTGCTGTCTCGTACGGAGGGGATCGTTCCTGCCATCGAGTCGGCGCACGCCTTGGCCGGAGCGCTCACACTTGCTCCGCGGCTGCCGGCAACCGAGTCCGGCGAGCCACCGTTGATCTTGGTCAACTTGTCGGGCCGTGGCGACAAGGATGTGGCGACCGCAATCACGTGGTTTGGCCTGAACACCTCTGGCACAGCATCAGAGGCTGGGGCTACCGCGGTCGGTACAGAGCCGACATCGTGAGCATCGACCTCGGCCACACCGGGGAGCGACTCCTTCAGATCCGCACTGAAGGCCGCGGTGCCCTGGCGGGTTTCCTCCATGTCGGTTACCCAACCGTCGACCTGTCACTGCGCGCCCTCGCGGCGCTCACCGGAGATGGTGAGTCTGAGGGGGTCGACCTGGTCGAGGTCGGCTTGCCATACAGCGATCCGGTGATAGATGGGGTGACGATTCAACGCGCTGGAACCAAGGCCCTGGAGCGCGGCGTACGGACGCGGGATGTCTTCGCGGCGGTCGAAGCTGTGGCGAGCCGCGGTACCCCCGCGGTCGTGATGACCTACTGGAATCTCATTGAGCGCTACGGTGCCGACCGGTTCGCTCGTGATCTTGCCTCGGCTGGAGGTGCGGGGGCGATCACCCCAGACCTGACTCCGGATGAGGCGGAAGAGTGGCTCGCCGTTTCGGATGCGCATGATCTCGACCGGATCTTCCTCGTCTCGCCATCCTCGACAGACGAGCGGTTGCGCGAGACAGTGGCGGCTTGCCGCGGCTGGGTATACGCCACGTCGGTCATGGGCGTGACCGGTCAACGGGCCCACACCTCGACAGCCGCTCCGGAACTCGTTCGGCGAGTACGGCAGATTGATAGCTCCGCGATGGTTGGCGTCGGGCTGGGCGTGTCCAATGGCGCGCAGGCTCGCGAGGTGACCAGTTTCGCGGATCTGGTGATCGTCGGCTCCGCACTGGTGAAAACCCTGCTCGATGCCGAAGATGCCGGGAGACCGGAGGATTTGACCGGGCTGCATGCTCTGGTGGCGGACCTTGCCGCCGGCGTACGGGGCGGTCGCGGCAGCCAGGAGGTCAGTCTTTCGCCGGCGGCAGAATCGGGAACTCCGCAGCGATCACCGGGGTTAGTCGGGACGTGAGCCGCACCGTACGATCCCGCTGGCCACGGTCGGTGTCAGGGTCGGGGTCGGCTGGCGCGGCGCGGATGCGTATCGCAGCCTGCTCATTCCTGGCTCTAGGAGTGTTGTTGGTGATCTCCGGATGCACCACGGCGCCCAGTGGTCCGTCTGGCGAACGCAACGCGGATCCCACTGGATATTCCGGCGGATCCTCGCTACCCGAGCCGTACACCATGCCCGAGATCTCCCTGACCGACACCTCGGGACGGCCATATAACCTCTCCACGTCGCCGTCCAAACCAGTCACGTTGTTGTTCTTCGGCTACACCCATTGCCCTGATGTCTGTATCGCCGTGCTCTCCGACGTCTCGCTTGCCCTACAGCGGCTCTCAGCAGCCGATCGAGACCAGATCCAGTTCCTCTTCGTGACCACCGACCCGGCCCGCGACAAGGAGAAACAGATCCGGCGTTATCTCGATCGCTTCAACCCGGCCTTCGTGGGCCTCACCGGCCCGCTTTCGACCATCAAAAGCGCTGCGAGCCAGGTCGGGGTGGATATCCAGGGCATGAAGCGGCTTCCCAGCGGCGGTTATGAGGTGGGGCACTCGGCGCAGGTCATCGGGTTCAGTCGCAACGCCGGGGTTGTGCTCTGGACCCCGGGTACGCCGATTGCGTCGCTCAAACATGATTTCGCTTTGTTGGTGGATCGGTCGCGGTGAGCGTTTCCCCAGTCGGCACCTTTGCCACCAACCCGAGGCTCGCTGCTATCGCCGCATGGGTGTCGACCGGCGCACGACTCGTACTCGGTGGGGTGTTTCTCGTGGCTGGAGGGCTCAAAGTGATCGACCCGCAGTCCTCTGTTGCGGCCGTGCGTGCCTATCGCCTGCTGCCGTCCTCACTGGTGACCATCGTCGGATGGGGTCTTCCGTTTGCCGAGATCGCGCTTGGAGTCTTGCTGCTCGCCGGGGTCGCCACCCGTCTGGTAGCCGTCGCAAGTGCCGTATTCCTGCTGGTCTTCATTGCAGCCGTCGCCTCCGCCGCTGCACGAGGCCTCAGCATTGACTGCGGGTGCTTCGGCGGGGGTGGCGATGTCGCGCCGGGGCAAACGGCGTACGGCACAGAGATCGTTCGCGATGTGGGCCTGCTGTTGTTGGCCGTGTGGCTCGTGTGGCACCCTCGCAGCCGACTTACGCTGGACCGGTTCTCTAGCGAACGGGACGTGATACGGGAATCACCATGAACAGTCCGAAGAATCTCAATGCGCGGGAGCGTGCCCGCTTGGCGGCGGAGCAGGCCGCAGCGCACCGGCGTGATCAGCGAATTTTGATCTCGGTTGTCGTTGCCTTCCTCGTGGTGGTGGTGGCAGGCGGTATTACCTTCCAGGCTTGGCGTACCAGTCGCTCGCCATCCGCTGCCCCATCCGCCATCGCGTCGGCCAGCCCAGTCACGATCACCAACGGACGGCCTATCCCACTCGGCTCGCCCGACGCACCGGTCACGATCACCCTGTACGAGGACTTCCACTGCCCGCACTGCGCCGACTTCGAAGAAGAGTTCGGGCCAACCATCACCCAAGCTCAAGAAACCGGCGTGGCGCGGGTGGACCTCTATCCCATGGCGTTCATCGACGAGGGCTCAATAACCGCCGCAAATGCGATGGCCTGCGCAGCCGAGGCCGGCTTCGGTCAGGCCTACTATCTGGCACTGTTCGCGAACCACACGCTGCAGTGGAGTGATCCCCAGTTGATCGACCTGGCAACCAAGGTCGTGGGTTCGCCGCCGTCGGAGACGTTCCAGACCTGCGTCAAGAGGAGAGCCCACGCCGACTTCGTGACGTCGATAAACGCCGCCGCCGACCAGAACCACGTCGCGCAGACGCCCACTATGTTGATCAATGGCAAGGACGTTGCTATCGAGTCATTGACGCCCGAGTCCCTCAAGACGATGATCACCGATGCAGCCCAGAAGTAGCGACCTGAACAGCAGCGATCCGCGTGACGCGAGCGTAGCGAGCGGAGCAATTGGATGAGCTAGCCTAGGTTGCCGTCGTGAGCATGAACGAGGGAAGAAGTTAGGTGTGATGGGGCGAGTGTGGTGACGGTCGGGTGGGCCCAGGTGGTTCTGTCCATTCCCAGTCCCAGCACGAACATCTGGCATATCGGCGTCTTTCCGCTCCGCGCGTACGCGCTGTGCATAATCGCCGGAATCATCGTCGCCATGATCATCGCGACACGTCGGTGGCGAGCCCGGGGCGGTACGGCGGACAGCATGGAGATGATGGTCGTCGTCGGCGTGCCCTTCGGCATCGTCGGCGCTCGGCTGTATCACGTGATCACCGATTACCAGCTCTACTTCGGCCCCGGTCGGCACCCACTGAACGCGTTGAAGATCTGGGAGGGTGGTCTTGGCGTCTGGGGGGCCATCGCATTCGGTGTCCTCGGCGGCTATCTGGTCGCCCGCCGCCGCAGGATCGCCTTTCCCGCGGTACTCGATGCGATAGCGCCCGCCATCCTCGTCGCCCAGGCCATTGGCCGGCTGGGCAACTGGTTCAATCAAGAGCTGTTCGGTCGTCCGACCACACTGCCGTGGGCGCTGGAAATTGCGCCGCAGTACCGCCCGCCCGGGTACGAGCAGTTCGCGACGTTCCACCCGACATTCCTCTACGAGATACTGTGGAATCTCGCCGCAGCGGCTCTGCTGGTGTGGCTGGATCGCCGGTTCCGACTCGGCCATGGCAAGGTGTTCGCGCTGTACGTCCTGCTCTATACCGCGGGCCGGTTCTGGATCGAGGCGCTGCGGATCGACACAGTCAATGAGATCGGCGGATTCCGGCTCAACAACTACACCTCACTGATCGGCTTCATCGTCGCGCTCATCTGGCTGATCTGGCTGATCCGCAATCGGCCGGGGCGCGAGGAGGTCGTGGAGGGCATCGGGTTGCCAGCTGTGGAATCTGTTGCAGAGCAGGACATTTCCGAGACAGCGTCCACTGACGATGCGCTTGCGACAGACAATTCGTCGGATAGCGAATCGGCGGCCGAAACCTCAACCAAGGACCCGACGGCGACGAGCTAGTGGGTGGTGGTTTTTCACGTTCCAGATCCCAGCTGCGTGCGTTACCCTTTCCAACAACTTTGGGCCAATGTTGTCCTGCAAGCTCTGTGGCGCGCACCCTTGCCCCTAAGCGGTGCCGCTCAGCCGTGACCCGTGGCAGAGATTCACCGACTCTGCGCACCGGCTTCGACGACGGGAGTTTGTTCCATGACAGCCGCTCGAACGCATTCCCAACACCGCTTGGCTGAGGGCCTTTACGATCCAGCATTCGAACACGACTCCTGCGGTGTCGCCTTCGTCGCCACACTCACCGGAATTCCCAGCAACGCGATCGTGGCCCAGGGGCTGGAGGCGTTACGCAACCTGGACCATCGCGGGGCGGTCGGATCAGATCCGAAGACCGGTGACGGCGCCGGCATGTTGCTACAGATCCCCGACGGTTTCCTCCGCAGCGACGTGGATTTCGAGTTACCGAGACAAGGCGCGTACGCCGTTGGCAACGCGTTCCTCCCGACCGACAGCGATCTTGCCGCTAAGGCTAAGGCCAGCATTGAGCAGATCGCGTCTGAGGAGAACCTGACCGTTGTCGGCTGGCGACGGGTACCCACCAGTGACGCCTCGCTCAGCGACCTCACCAGGTCGAACATGCCTTCCTTCGAGCAGCTCTTCGTGACGGCCAAGGGCGCACCGCTGATGGGCATTGCTCTGGACCGAATGGCCTACTGTCTGCGTCGTCGCGCGCAGCATGAAACGGGCATCTACTTTGCGTCCCTGTCCTGCCGGACCATCGTCTACAAGGGCATGGTCACCACCGCGCAACTGCCGCAGGTCTTTCCTGACCTGCTGGACGAGCGGATGGAGAGCGCGCTCGTCGTCGTGCACTCTCGCTTCTCCACCAATACCTTCCCCGCCTGGGAACTGGCGCATCCCTTCCGAATGATCGCCCATAACGGGGAGATCAACACCGTGATGGGCAATCGGAACTGGATGCGGGCCCGCGAGGCATTGTTGGCCAGCGACGTCATCCCTGGCGACCTCGACCGGTTGTTCCCGATCTGTACGCCGGACGCCTCCGACTCAGCATCGTTCGACGAAGTGGTGGAGCTGTTGCATCTCGGCGGTCGGTCGCTTCCGCATGCGATGCTCATGATGATCCCGGAGGCTTGGGAGAACAACGACGCGATGCCGCATTCCCGGCGGGACTTCTATGCCTTCCACTCCTGCCTGATGGAGCCGTGGGACGGCCCGGCTGGTGTGGTGTTCACCGACGGCACCGTTGTCGGCGGGGTGCTTGATCGCAATGGCTTGCGGCCGGGACGCTTCTGGGTCACCGACGACGGCTTGGTGGTCTTGGCATCCGAGGCCGGGGTGCTGGACATCCCGCAGGACAAGATCGTGCGGAAGGGTCGCCTTCAGCCCGGCCGGATGTTCCTTGTCGATCTTGGTCAGCATCGGATCATCTCCGACGAAGAGGTCAAGGCGCAGCTCGCCGCGGCCGCGCCGTACGGCGAGTGGCTGATTGGCGGCAGGATCTTGCTGTCCGACCTGCCCGACCGCGAGCACGTGGTGCACACCCACGCCTCGGTCACCCGTCGCCAACAGGTCTTTGGCTATACCGAGGAAGAGTTGCGGCTGATTTTGGCTCCAATGGCCTCGGCCGGTATCGAACCGCTCGGCTCCATGGGCACTGACACCCCGCTCGCGGCGCTCAGTGACAAGCCGAGGCTGCTCTTCGACTACTTCTCCCAGCTCTTCGCGCAGGTGACCAACCCGCCGTTGGATGCGATTCGCGAGGAGTTGGTGACCTCGCTGTACAACACCATCGGCCCCGAATGTAACCTGCTCGACCCTGGTCCGGCCTCCTGTCGCCGGTTGGTGCTGCCGTTCCCCGTGCTCGACGATGACGCCCTCAGCAAGATCGTCAAGATCAACCGCGAGGGTGATCTGCCGGGATATCAGACCTATGTGGCTCGCGGATTGTACGAAGTAGACGGTGGCGCAGCAGCTTTGGCGGCCAAGCTCGAGGAGCTGTGTGCCGAGATCTCCGCAGCAATCGCCGACGGTGCTCGGATCATTGTGCTCTCCGATCGGCACTCCAATGCCGAGCTCGCACCCATTCCATCGCTGCTGTTCACAGCGGCCGTGCACCACCACCTGGTCCGTGAGAAGTCGCGTACCCAGGTTGGATTGATCGTGGAGGCCGGCGACGTCCGCGAGGTGCATCACGTCGCCCTGCTCATCGGCTACGGTGCGGCCGCGGTAAACCCGTACCTGGCCATTGAGTCTGTGGAAGATCTGGCTCGGCATCAGGTCTATACCAGCGTCGCCCCGGAGAAGGCGGTGGGCAACGTCATCAAAGCCCTCGGCAAGGGTGTGCTCAAGGTCATGAGCAAGATGGGCGTTTCAACCGTCGCCTCCTACACCGGGGCTCAGATCTTCGAAGCGCTCGGCCTTTCTCGCGAGGTGGTCGACCGCTATTTCACCGGGACGACGAGCAAGCTGGGCGGTGTCACGCTCGATCAGATCGCCGAGGAAGTGCGTAGGCGGCATCTGACGGCGTACCCGCTCGACGGAATCCCGCTGGCGCATCGGCTCCTGGCGGTCGGCGGTGAGTATCAGTGGCGGCGCGAGGGCGAGCCGCATCTGTTCGATCCCGAGACGGTCTTCCGGCTGCAGCACTCGACCCGCTCCGGACGCTACGACATCTTCAAGCAGTACACCCATCACATCGACACGCAATCTGAGCGGCTGATGACGTTGCGGGGACTGCTGCGGTTTGCCTCGGACCGCCGCCCCGTACCCATCGAAGAGGTCGAACCTAGCAGCGAGATCGTCAAACGCTTCTCGACCGGTGCGATGTCGTACGGGTCGATCAGCAAGGAGGCGCACGAGACGCTGGCAATTGCTATGAACAGGATCGGCGGCAGGTCAAACACCGGTGAGGGCGGTGAGGACAAGGACCGGCTCTACGACCCGGAGCGGCGCAGCGCCGTCAAGCAGGTAGCTTCCGGCCGCTTCGGTGTGACCTCGGACTACCTGACCAACGCCAGCGATCTGCAGATCAAGATGGCTCAGGGCGCCAAGCCCGGAGAAGGCGGCCAGCTGCCCGGCCAGAAGGTGTATCCCTGGATTGCCCAGACGCGACACTCCACGCCTGGAGTGGGCCTGATCTCCCCGCCGCCCCACCACGACATCTACTCCATCGAGGACCTCAAGCAACTGATCCACGACCTGAAATGCGCCAACCCTTCCGCTCGGGTGCACGTCAAGCTGGTCGCCGAGGTCGGAGTCGGGACGGTCGCTGCTGGCGTGTCCAAGGCCAAGGCCGATGTCGTGTTGATCTCCGGCCACGATGGCGGTACGGGCGCTGCCCCGCTGACCTCGTTGAAGCATGCTGGCGGTCCGTGGGAGCTGGGTCTTGCTGAGACTCAGCAGACCTTGTTGCTCAATGGGTTACGTGACCGGATCGTGGTGCAGGTCGATGGCCAGCTGAAAACCGGTCGCGACGTGATCATCGGAGCCCTGCTGGGAGCCGAGGAGTTTGGCTTCGCGACCGCGCCGTTGGTGGTCAGCGGCTGCATCATGATGCGGGTTTGTCACCTCGACACCTGCCCGGTGGGCGTCGCGACGCAGAATACCGAGCTGCGCTCGAAGTTCTCCGGAAAGCCGGAGTTCGTGATCAACTTCTTCGAGTTCATCGCAGAAGAGGTGCGAGAACACCTTGCAGCGTTGGGTTTTCGGACGCTCGCCGAAGCCATAGGGCACGTCGAGGTGCTCGACACCACCAAGGCCGAACAGCACTGGAAGGCACACGGTCTGGACCTACGGCCGATCTTGCACATGCCTGATTTGCCCGAAGGCGCGGTACTGCACAACGTGACTGTTCAAGATCACGGAATAGCTGAGGCGCTGGACCAGGAATTGATCAAGATCTGTCGGCCAGCCCTCGAGACCGGTGAGGCCATCCGCGCCTCGATCGCAATCCGCAACGTTGATCGTACGGTGGGAACGATCTTGGGCCACGAGGTCACCAAGGCCACCCTCGGTGAAGGTTTGCCCGACGGCACGATCGACATCACCTTCAAAGGCTCAGCCGGACAGAGCTTTGGCGCATTCCTGCCGGCCGGCGTCACGCTGCGGCTGGAAGGTGACAGCAATGACTACCTGGCGAAGGGACTCTCCGGCGGCCGCATTGTGCTGCGACCTGCGCGCACGGCACACTTCGTCGCGGCGGACAACATCATTGCCGGCAACGTGATCGCGTACGGCGCCACCGCTGGCGAACTGTTCATTCGCGGCCAAGTGGGCGAGCGATTCTGCGTCCGCAACTCTGGTGCCATCGCAGTGGTGGAGGGACTAGGCGATCACGGCTGCGAATACATGACCGGCGGGATCGCCGTGGTCCTTGGCAAGACGGGGCGCAATGTCGCAGCCGGCATGTCGGGCGGCATCGGCTATTTCCTCGACCTGGATCCAACGCTGTTGAACACCGAGATGGTCGATGCGCTGGTGCCGACCGACGCTGATCTGGAGCTACTCAAGAAGTTGATCATCGCCCATCGCGAGGAGACCGGGTCGGATGTCGCCGAGTTGTTGCTCGCTGACTGGCACGCCTCGGCCAGACGCTTCACCAAGGTGCTGCCGCGCGACTATGCCCGTGTCCTTGCCGCCCGAGAACAGGGCGAGTCGGAGGGCCTGGACGAGGCGATGATCACGAGCAAGATGATGGAAGCAGCCCACGGGTGAGTGCGCTCGTCGCGTTGGTGCTCCACCGTTCGGGCCGAGCGGCGAAACGCCCTTGTTGGGTTTTGCCGCTGGGTGCGGTCGGTGGTCGTCAGGATTCAAGCATCTTAGGTTTCGCCGCCCGGCCCGAACGGTGGAGCACCACAGCTCCTCTCCAGCTTCTGAAGGACTGACGTATGGCTGATCCCAAGGGGTTTATGACCACTCCGAGACTGGTGGCGACGCGGCGGCCGGTAGCCGAGCGGATCCATGATTGGAAAGAGGTTTATCTGGGTACGCCGGGGCGGGCCGTGCTGCCGATCATCTCCGAGCAGGCGGGCCGTTGCATGGACTGTGGCATTCCGTTCTGTCACACGGGATGTCCGCTGGGCAATCTCATTCCGGAGTGGAACGACCTCGTCTGGCGCAGCGATTGGGACGAAGCGCTGGAACGGCTGCACGCGACCAACAACTTTCCGGAGTTCACCGGTCGGCTCTGTCCGGCGCCCTGCGAGACAGCCTGTGTGGTCGGGATCAATCGCGATCCCGTGACAATCAAGAACGTCGAGGTCGCGATCATCGATAAGGCCTGGGATGAGCGGCGGGTGAATCCGCAGCCGCCGGAGTGGCATACCGGCAAGAGGGTGGCGGTGGTCGGATCAGGCCCCTCCGGGCTGGCGGCAGCCCAGCAGCTCACCCGGGCCGGGCACACCGTCGCGGTCTTCGAGCGG
>Ga0307289_10001258_pt1 | contig 10809 bp, 9 predicted proteins | sample ER_DNA_143_FD_194483 | JGI IMG/M metagenome (GOLD analysis project Ga0307289, IMG submission 194483) | Bulk soil microbial communities from the East River watershed near Crested Butte, Colorado, United States - ER_DNA_143 | ecosystem: Environmental > Terrestrial > Soil > Floodplain | place: USA...
GCGCGTTGCAGACGGCGATCGCGCGGTCGGGCCCGTTGATCGCGACGTGCACGTGGAGGCCGAAGCTGTTGTTCCGCCAGACGACGTAGCGCAGGATCTCGTCGTTGCGGCGGTAGTGAGGCGTGTCGATGATCCTCTGGTCCCGCCACGGGCTCCACGGGTGCGTGCCCGTCGCCGCGAGCGCGATCCCGAGGCCGTCGGCGAGCTCGAAGAGCTGCTGGCGGCGTTGCCCGAGGAGCGAGGCCGCCTCCTCGAAGTCGGCGCAGCGGCCGGTGCGGATCTCGACCTCCGACGCGATCAGCTCGCCGACGAGGTGCTCCTCGAGGGGCGTGTCCTTCGCGGCGGCCTGCAGCTCCTCGAAGCGGTTCGTCAGCGAGAGCGTCTCGGGATCGAGGACGGCGAACTCCTCCTCGACCGCGACCGAGAAATCACCTGCCTGCTCGAACTGCTCGCGCGCGAACCGAAGCTGCTCGTCCGGGCTGAGGCGCTGGGAGTCTCCCATCCCGGAACCTTAGTGAAAGGGGCTCAGCAGTCTTCGCGCGACGCTGCGCCAGCTCCAGCGGCTCAGGGCCGCGTTGCGCGCTGCCTCCGCGAGACGGGCGCGCTCCTGCGGGGAGAGCGAGAGGAGGCGTTCGAGCTTGGCGCGGAGGTCGTCGGCATCGCCGGTCTGGAAGCTGGTGAGGTCCCGTTGCTCCGGCGGGTACTCCGCCTCGAGCCCTTCGGCGATCTCCTCGAGGCCGGAGTGCCTGGCGACGAGTGGCGGGCAGCCGGCGGAAGCGGCCTCGGCGGCGACCATCCCGAACGCCTCGGGGAAGATCGACGGGACGACAGCGGCGTCCGCGAGCGCCAGCAGGTGGACGAGGTGGCGGTGCTCGAGGGCGCCGGTGAAGAGCGTCCTGGGCGGCGCGGCGGCCTCGAACTCGGCCCGGTAGTCGCCGAAGCCCACGATCACGGCCTTCGCCTCGAGCCTTTGGAGCGCCTCGAGCAGGAGGTGGACGCCCTTGTTCCGCAGGAGCTTGCCGAAGTACACGACAGTCGGCTCCTCGGTCTCGAGGAAGGCGGCGAGACGGTCGGCGTTGCCCTCGTCCGGTAGGCGCTCGTTGGCGTTTCCCGGGTTCGGCGGGTCCCGGCGGGCCTCCTCGAGCAGGGCCGCGAGCGCCTGCTTGCGCACCTGGGGCCGCCACTCGTCCACGTCGACGCCGGGAGGCACCTCGTGCACGCGGTCGACGTGACCGACGACCTCCTCGACGACCCGGCGGATGTGCGCGGAGCCGACGAAGACGGCCTCGGCGCGGGCGAGCGCCTCCCGCCCCCACGCGGAGAGCTCCGCGTTTCCGCGCATCGAGTACTCGAGCTCCGAGCCGTGCGCCTTGACCGCGTAGCGAGCGCCGCTTGCGGCGGCGACCGGGCCGCCGAGCAGGACGTGGTTCGCGAAGACGAGGTCGGCCGGCAGGTGTCTCTGCAGCGCTTCGGCGTTGAGCTCGACGTAGCGCTCGCGCTCCTCGGGGGTGAGGTCCGGGAGAAGGCGCGCCTCGAGCCCCTCGTAGCGGTCGAGCACGAACACCGGCAGGATCCCGCCGATCTCCGGCCGGACGGTGTCGGCGCTGCCCAGGTCGTACTCCTCGGGCCGCGGCTCCTGCGAGAAGACGACGACGTCGTGGCCTTCGAGGCTCCATTCGCGCGCGAGCGCCCGCGTGTAGACGTTCGACCCCGTCCCGCCGAGCAGGTACCCGTGCCAGAGAAGAATCCTCAGCGGCCCTCCTTACCGTCCGTTTCGGCCATGTCCCGGGGACAGTCCCTCGGCCGTGGCCGGCAGAGACGATACTCGCGCCGTGCTCTACGACCCCGCGCAGTTCGAGCCGCTGACCGAAGAGCCCTGGGATCCGGCGCGGGCGAGGGAGGCGATCGCCGCGATCGTTGCCGACACCTCCGCCGCATTCGCCGCCGAAAGCCTCTGGCCCGCGCACGAGTGGGACGCGGGCGACACGCCGCTGCCCTTGAAGAACCTGTACGTCGGCGCCTCCGGAGTGATCTGGGCGCTCGACGCCCTGCGGCGCGCCGGTCACGCGGAAACTTCGCTCGACCTGACGGCCGCGGCGCTGCGCACGCTCGAACTCTTTCGGCACGAGCCCGACATCGAGCCCGGCGAGACGCACTACCACCCCGCTTCGCTTTTCTTCGGCGAGACCGGGCCGCTGCTTCTGGCGTTCAGGCTCTCGGGCGGCGCGTCGCTCGCCGACGACCTCCACGCCCTGCTTCGAAGGAGCGCCGAATGCCCGACCGACGACGTCATGTGGGGCATCCCGGGTGCGCTGCTCGTGCTCGCGGGAGAGCCCGAGTGGGCGGACACCTCGCGCGAGCTGGCGGCCGAACTGCGCGGCCGTCGCGGTGAGGACGGCCTCTGGCGCCAGGACGACGACTACCGCGGGCTCGGGACGCTGCACGGCGCGGCCGGCAACACCCTCGCGCTACGCCGCGTCGAACCCGGTGAGAGCACCGCCGAGACCGCCGCAGTCCTCGTCCAGCACGCCGTCCGCGAGGACGGCCTCGCCAACTGGCCGGGCGCGCCGGGCCGGCCGGTCGAGCGCCTGCAGTGGTGCACCGGCGCGCCAGGGATCCTCGCCGGCGCCTGCGACTACCTCGACGAAGAGCTCCTGCTCGCGGGCGCCGAGCTGATCTGGAAGGCCGGCGCGCGCGGCGACGAGAAGGGCCACGGCCTCTGCCACGGCACCTCGAGCAACGGCTTCGCGCTCCTCAAGGCCTTCGCGCGCACCGAAGACGAGCTCTGGCTCGACCGCGCCCGCCGCTTCGCCGTCCACGCCCTCGCCCAGGCCGACCGGCTCGCCGTCGCAAACGGCCGCCGCCGCTACTCGCTCTTCACCGGCGACCCTGGCACAGCGCTCTTCGCCGCGGCATGCCTCGACGCGGACGCGCGCTTCCCGATCCTCGACGCCCTCTAGGTCAGTCGTACCAGGCCACGGGCCAGACGGACCAGGTTCCCGTCGACCAGGCCTCGGCGCCGGCCGGCAAGAGCTCACCGCGGACGATCGACGCAAGCTGCTCCAGAGTTCCCGGCTCGACGCTCTCGGGCGGGCAGAACGCCATCCGCTCCGCTGCGGCGCCGAGCGCTTGCTCCGGGGAGCCGGGCGGCGATGTGACGGCGAGCAGGGCCTGGCTCGGCTGCACGCTCACGAGGACCGCTCCGAAACGGTCCTCCCACGATCGGATGACTGCCGAGATTTCGGCACCGCCGACCTCGACCGCGAGGCCGCCGATCAGGGCGACGCAATCGGCGGGTCGGTTGCAGGGCACGATCATGAGGCGCGCCCGGACCTCGAGCAGGCCGGCCAGCTCGAACGGATTGGCCGCGGCGCCGGGATCAACCCGCGAGCCCGTCGCGAGACCGGGAAAGCTCGGACCGATGGGCTCGAGCAGCCCTGCCGGGTGGCTCGCGACCCGTTCCCATCCGCGGCGGAACACCGCTTCGACGTCGACGGCGTCGACCCGGTCGGGCTCGACCGGCCGGTCGAGGTAAGCGGCCGGATCCTCGTCCCATGGCCACACGAGCGGCCACAAGCCGGTCTCGGCGAAAGCCCGTGCGATCGAGGAAGCGGTTGCCCCGCACGCCTCGAGCGGCTCGTCGCTGATCCAGTAGGACGGGTACGAATCAGGCCCGCGCCGGCCTGGGGGCAGTCGAACGCCGGCGACCGTCGGGCGGCGGGCGGCGGGGACGCTGCCGCTGCGCCTCGCGAAGAACGGGATCGGGCTCGCCGGCGCCTCTGCGTTGCGGCGAGGCCGCCGTGGCGTGACGCGCCGGTAGAACGGCAGCTCGCTCTTGGTCGCCATGCCCCACGTGAGCAGCTCCTCGTAGTGGGCGGCGCGCTCCTCGTCGCTCCACGTCTCGTTGGTCGCCAGAGCCACGCGCCACGACTCGCGGTGCTCCGCCGGAAGCCGGTAGACGATCTCGACTCCTTCGGTGATCCAGCGCAGCCGAACGGTCTCCTGCTCCGCGAGCGCGGCGAACAAACGGCTCTCCTCGCTGCTGGGTGCCAGGTCGATGTAGCGGTGCCCGCTGAGCTCGCCGATGACATCACCCGGCGCGCTCACTCGAACACGGGCTAGATCCCAGACATCGCGCTGTTGTCCCGAGATCTCAACCGCGAACAAGCTGTCGGCGTGCGTTCGCTCACGCGGTCCGTCGCCTCTGACGAACGCTTCCGCCGCCTCGATCCGCGCGGCCTCGAGCTCAGGGTGCCGATATTCGAACTTCGCCTGAGCTTCTCTGACAGCGAGATCGATGCGCTTTGGCGTTGTGACGTCGATCCGAACGCCGGCCTCGTCCTCGGCGAGCTCGATCTTGAGTCGGCGCCCCACGCGCGGGGCTCAGGTCAAATGGAAATAGAGCGCGTGGAGCAAGTCCACCGCCGGGTTGGACGTGTGCACCGTCACGTCCTGCGGCACGTCCAGCAGAGCCTCGGAGTAGTTGAAGATGATCTTCACGCCGGAGCCGATGAGCTGCTCGGTCACCTGCTGCGCCGCGCCGGCCGGCACCGCGACCACGCCTACGATGATGTTCTGCTCGCGCACGACGACGGGCAGCCGCCGGATGTCGTCCACGCTGAGCGAGCCGATCTCCTGACCGACCTTCTCCGGGTCGCTGTCGAAGACGGCCGCAACGTGGATCCCGTGCTCCGCGAAGATCGGCGAGCTCGCGATGGCGTGCCCGAGATGGCCGGCGCCGACGAGGGCGATGTTGTGCTGCCCCTGCGTCCGTAGGATCTTCCGGATCTCGCCGAGCAGCGAGTCGACGTTGTAGCCGACCCCGCGCTTGCCGAACTTGCCGAAGTTCGACAGGTCCCGCCGGATCTGCGTCGCGTTGATGTTCGTGTAGTCCGCGATCTCCTGTGACGAGATCCTGTCCTTGCCCATCTTCTTCGACTGCGCCAGCACCTGCAGGTAGCGGCTGAGACGCGCGGCGACTCCGACCGTCACCCGCTCGGTGTCGGGGGTCGTTGGGGTTCCGTGAGCAGTAGCTTGTGACAGAGCACAACGATTGTGCCAGCCCGCACCACTCCTTGCGTCAGACCGTCACAAAGGCCGCTCGGAAAGCCGAGTTTGTGCGGCCTCCAGCCGTCGGCGAAACGCCGCCTCGTGGACGTAGTAGGTGAAGACCTGCTCGCCCTCGATCTCGACGACCGGGATCAGCTCCCGGTAGCGCGACTCGAGCTCAGGCGAGCCGTCGATCGCCACCTCGTCCAGCTCGAACCCGAGCTCGTCCCGGAACGCGCGAACCTGTGCGAGCGCGCGGTCGCAGAGGTGGCACCCGTCGGCGTGGTAGACGACGACGCGGGGCTTAGGGGTAGAGCCCACGCGTGACGGTTGCCTCGGCGACGCGGCCGACCGCTACGCCGTACGCCGCCGAGCGCATCGACGTCTGCCGCTCCTCCTGGAGGTGCCAGGTCTCGTTGAACGCGCGCGTCACGATGTCGCGCAACTTCGAGTTCACCTCGGGCTCCTTCCAGAAGTACTCCTGGAGGCCCTGCACCCACTCGAAGTACGAGACGACCACGCCGCCCGCGTTCGCGAGGATGTCCGGCAGGACCATCACGCCGCGCTCGTCGAGGATCTCGTCCGCCGTGGGCGTGACCGGCCCATTCGCTCCCTCGCAGATGATCGACGCTTTGATCTTGTCGGCGTTGTCCGTCGTGATCACCTGCTCGAGGGCGCACGGCGCGAGCACGTCGCAGTCGACGAGCAGGAGCTCCTCGTTCGTGACCTCGTCCGCCCCGCGAAGGCCGCGCAGTGTCCCGGTTTCCTGCTTGTGCGCGAGCGCGGCCGGGACGTCGATCCCCTTCGGGTTGTAGAGCCCGACCTGGGAGTCCGAGACGGCGACGACCGTGGCGCCCTCCTCGGCGAGGAACTTCGCGAGGAAGCTGCCCACGTTGCCGAAGCCCTGGACGGCGCACTTGAGGCCGGCGAGGCCGAGCTCCTTCTTCCGGACGGCCTCCTGGATCGTGTAGAGGGAGCCGCGCGCGGTCGCCTCGAGCCGTCCGAGCGAGCCGCCGACGTTGAGCGGCTTGCCGGTGACGACGCCGAGCACCGAGTGGCCCTTGTTCATCGAGTACGTGTCGAAGATCCAGGCCATCACGGTCCCGTCAGTGCCGACGTCCGGCGCCGGGATGTCCTTCTCGGGGCCGATCTCGTTGATGATCTCGCTCGTGAAGCGGCGGGTCATCCGCTCGAGCTCGCCGCGGGACAGTTTCTTCGGGTCGCAGACGACGCCGCCCTTCGCGCCGCCGAACGGGATGTTCATCAGCGCGCACTTCCACGTCATCCACATCGAGAGCGCCTTGACCTCGTCGAGCGTGACGTCCGGGTGGTAGCGGATGCCGCCCTTCGACGGCCCACGCGCGATGTTGTGCGTGACGCGGAAGCCCTCGAACGCCTGGATCGTCCCGTCGTCCATCGTCACGGGGATCGAGACGACGACGGCCTTCTTGCACTCCTGGAGGACGTTCACGAGCCGCTGGTCGATCGCGAAGATGTCGGCCACGCGGCGGAGCTGCTCTCGGGCGATGTCGAACGGGTTCTCTCGGAGGTGGGACTCGGGCGCTTCGACTGTGGTCACGCGTTCTCTCCTCGGTTTGGGCTACTTGATCCTGAATTTCACCACTTTGCGCGTGATCGGGCGGCCGGTGGTGGGAACGGCGACGAGTTTGATGCGGTACGGGCCGGCCGCGAGGCGGTTGCCGTCGGGGTCGCGTCCGGTCAGCCCGATGGCGACCTGTCCGGGCAGGACGTCGCGCAGCCGCGCCAGCAGGCCGAGCCGCTCTCCGCCCCGCCATAGGTCGACGTCGAGCCTCGCGAGCGGCTGGACCTGTGGGCCCGTCTCGAGCTGCTGGAGGGCGCCCGCTCGCAACGACAGCACCGCGGGAGTCGTGTCCGACGGCTTGAACGCGCTCGCCGAGAGCGCGATGCGCGAGAGCGCCGGCGGCGCGTTGCCCGCGAACGTGATCGCCCACGGCACGCGCAGGGGAGCCGCTCCGCGGGGGAGCAGGAGCACGGCGCCTTCGGCCGAGCCCGCGGTTGGCGGTGCCCCGCGCAGGCGCGCGACCAGACGGACAACGGTCGAGCCGCCGGGCTTGAGGCGCACGTACGCGGGGACGGGCGTGATCTCCAGGCCCCCTGCGCCCGCGTTCTCGATCCGTACGCGTAGCTTCCGCGACGAGACGTTGCGCAGGACGAGGTGCTGCGTCGCGTGCCAGCCGTCTCCCTGCGCGCGTCCGAACGCGAGCGAGTCGGGCTCCGCGGAGACTTCGGCCGTGGCCGCTGCGCCGGCGTCGACGAGACCCCCGCCCTGCTCCGTGACGCTCGTTTCCGCGAGCGGCTCGGCGCTGCCGGCGAGCAGGCTCTTCAGGTCCGGCGCGCGCAGGTCGGGGCGAAGCTGGGCGAGCAGCGCTGCGGCGCCGGTCACCACCGCGGCGGCCGCGCTCGTGCCGTTGACCGTGCCGAAGCGGGCGGAGCCGTCGTCGTTGCGGCCCGGCTCGGCGGTCGCCAGCACGACCCCCGGGGCGACGAGGTCGGGCTTCACGCGCGCGTCGAAGGCCAATCCCTGCGACGAGAACGGCGCGATCCCGCCGTCCGATCCGTTGGGCAGGGTCGCGGGCAGTCCGATCGAGGCGACCGCCGCGCGGCCGCGGCTGAGAGAGGCGATGACGTCGCGCGCGACCCGTTCCGGGATGCTGATCACCGGGATGCCGACGGTCTCGTCGAGGCCGAGGCCGCCCGCGGGCAGCGAGACGCCGTGGACGACGACCGCGCGTGCGCCCGCCTGGGCCGCGTACTCGATGGCGAGCCGCGGGTCGCCGCCCGAGGGGACGAAGGCGGCACGGCCGGCGACGAGGCTGACGCCTTTGCCGTCGAAGTAGTCGGAGAGCGAAGGCGAGGATCCTTGGGCCGGCTCCCGTGGAGCGGCCAGCGAGAGCTCGAGCGGGCCCGCCGAGGTGACCGCGCCGGCGAGCGGCAGCTTGCGGTCGAGCAGCAGCTTCAGCCCGGTGCGAACCACGACGGGCACCTGCTCGACGCGTGTGCGCAGGTCGGAAGCGCCGACGGTGAGCGCGGCCGGCGCGCCGCCCGGGCTCGCGATGCTGCCGTAGCCGGGGCCGGCGGGCCCGTCGTTTCCGGCAGGTGCGACGACCAGCGTGTCCAGCTGGAGAGCTCCCTGCACCGCGCGGGCCTCGGGTGAGTCGGCGAAGGCTGCGTAGGGCGCCGCGACGCCGACGAGGGCGATCCGGGCTGCGTCATGGGCGTCGCCGTCGAGGTTCGGGTCGACCGCGCGCTCGAGGCCGGCGATCAGCTGGTCGGTGCGCGCGTAGACGGCCCACTCACCCGTTTGGTCGAGCTGCCAGCCCGCGACCCGGATCGGAAGGACGGAGGCGCCGGTCGCCACTCCCGAGATCCCGCCCGGCCCACCCGCGCCGACGAGCAGGCCGGCCATCTCGGTGCCGTGATCTTCGCGACGGCTCGGCTCACTCGGATCCGGGACGGCCGGCGCGCCGCTCCGCACCTCCGGGTCGACGACGTTGACGCCGTCCTGGATCCGCCCGCGCAGGTACGGGTGCGCCGCGTCGACCCCGGTGTCCAGCAGCGCGATGCTGACCCCGCGCCCGTCGTAACCCGGGAGCAGAACCGACGGGAGCTGCCCCGCGCCGATCGCGAGGCCCTCACGCCCGAGAAGCTGAGACGAGAGCGAGGCCGGGTAGGCGACTCGCACCGGATAGACGCCGGCAACGTCGTCCTGCCGCTCGAGCAGCGCGACGGCGCGGGCGTCCAGGGCGGCCGAGAAGCCGTTCAGCACCCGAGCGAAGCTGAAGTCCACCCGCACCTGGATCCCGTGGACGCTGAGCACGGTCAGGAGCTGCTTCTGCGAGGCGAGAGCGGAGCGCGTCCACTCGTGCTCCTGCCGCTGGGTCGCGAAGCCGCCGTTCTGGGCGACTTGCTGCGCCAGGGACGGGGCCTTGAGGACGACGAGCTCGCGCTGTCCGACCTCGACCGCAGGGCGCGGGCCGCCGACGAGGCCCTGCCACGACGACGCCTGCGAGCGCAGCGCCCGCTCGTGCGCTCCGCTGACGCCGAAGCCCACGACCAGGAGGGTCGCCGCCGCGACGATGATCGCCGCAGGCGCGACCCCTCGCGCCTCAGAGGCTCTGGGCGTACGCATCCAGAGCAAGATAACGCGGAGACGGGACCGCCTCGGCGTAGCGCGCGGCGGAGGCGATCATCGCGGCGTTGTCGGTGCAGAGCTCGAGCGGCGGGGCGAAGGCTTCGGGGAGGCTCGCGCGGAGCTCTGAGTTCGCGGCGACGCCGCCGACGATCGCCACGCGCTCGGCCCCGACTGCGCGGACGCGTTCGACGAGGGCCCTGACAATCGCCCGCTGGTAGCTGGCTGCCAGATCGGCCCGCCTCGCCTCGAGGCCGTCCCCGAGATCGCGCACGGCGTAGAGCAGCGCGGTCTTGACGCCCGAGAACGAGAAGTCGAGCCCGGGCACACGGGCGACGGGGAAGGAGAACGCCTCGGGGTCGCCTTGGCGCGCAAGGCGATCGATCTCGGCGCCGCCTGGATAGCCGAGCCCAAGTAGGCGGGCACCCTTGTCGAAGGCCTCGCCGGCGGCGTCGTCGAGGCTGCGACCGAGAACCTTGAATGCGCCCCGTTCGTGAACGTCGAGCAGCAGCGTGTGCCCGCCGCTCGCGAGCAGGCAGAGGAAGGGCGGCGCGATCGGGTCGGGTGCGAGGTAGAGCGAGGCGACGTGCCCCTGAAGGTGGTCGACCGGCACGAGCGGCAATCCTCTCCCCCACGCCAGTGCCTTCGCCGCCGAGAGCCCCACGAGCAGCGCGCCGATCAGCCCCGGCCCCTGTGTGACCGCGACGCGGTCGATCTCGTCGAGCCCCCCGTCCCCGAGCGCCTCGCGCATGACCGGCAGCACGAGCTCGAGGTGGTGCCGCGATGCCACCTCCGGCACGACGCCCCCGAAGCGCGCATGCAGGTGCGCCTGCGAGGACACGACGTTCGACCGGATCTCGCCCTCGTCGCTGACAACCGCTGCGGCGGTCTCGTCACACGACGTCTCGATCGCCAGGATCAGTGCGCGGCCGGTTCCTGGACCGGGTCCTTCCACATGATCAGCGCGTCCTCGCGGTTGTCCGTGTAGTAGCCGCGCCGCACGCCACGGGCGCGGAAACCCATCTCCTCATAGAGCCTGATAGCTCCGGTGTTCGAGACGCGCACCTCGAGCGTGTAGCCGCGGCGGCTGCGGCCGGAGGTCAGGTCGAACAGGCGATTCAGGAGCAGCGAGGCGATCCCGTTGCGGCGGCGGTCCGGGTGGACGGCCACGTTCATCACGTGCCACGCGTCGACGTAGCGCGAGATCACCAGGTAGCCGACGAGCCGCCCGGTCTCGCTGTCGAACGCGCCAAGGCAGAGCGAAGAGGGCTTCGAGAGCTCGCTCGCGAACATCGACCTCGACCATGGCGTCGGGTAGGAGACGCGCTCGATCTCCTCGACCTCGTTGAGGTCGCGCAGCTCGAGCTTGCGGAGCTCGACGTTCGTCATCGCTTCGCCTCCGCGTCGGGGACGCGCAGGTAGAGCGGCTCGATCGCCTCGGCAGGGCCGAAGTCGCGGGCGAGTTGTACGTGGAAGCGGGCGTGCACGAGATGGCGCTCGTCGTCGTCCGGCGGGACCTCCGCCCCTCGCTCCTCGAGGATCGTGCGGTAGCGAACCGCGCCGTCGCCGACGCAAACCGTGCCGAGCTC
>Ga0307289_10001261_pt1 | contig 10790 bp, 11 predicted proteins | sample ER_DNA_143_FD_194483 | JGI IMG/M metagenome (GOLD analysis project Ga0307289, IMG submission 194483) | Bulk soil microbial communities from the East River watershed near Crested Butte, Colorado, United States - ER_DNA_143 | ecosystem: Environmental > Terrestrial > Soil > Floodplain | place...
AGGCGAGCGGACGCTCGAGCTGAACCTTCCCGGAGACCGTGGGGCGGTTCGAGGACGCGCGACGGTCGCCGGGCTCCACCTCCTGCGCGAGCTCTTGTCACAGTTTCGGCACAAACAGGCGTGAGCCGCGCTGCTACCGTCGAGAGCGGTGAACGGCTACGCCTATTTCTTGCCTTGCGGCTCCCGGACGAGATCCTCGACCGGCTCTTGGAGTGGCAGCGCCGCGAGCTCGAAGACGTGCCGAAAACGCGCGTCGTTCCGCGAGAGAGCCTGCACGCAACGCTCGCGTTCCTCGGCCACCGGCCTGCGGACGAGCTCGACGGGATTCTCGGAGCCCTGCGCGGCGCCGCGGAAGCGGCCGAACGGCCGCTCCTCTCGCTGCGTGGCTATCGCGAGACCCGGAGCGTCGGGATGCTCACGTTCGACGACGAGGGTGAACGCGCCGGCTCCCTGGCGCACGACTTGCACGCACGGCTCGAGGCGCTCGGCGTCTACGAGCGCGAGCGTCGGAAGTGGCTGCCTCACGTGACCATCCTGCGTTTCCGCGAACGCCCCGGGGTGCAGCCGGAGCTGCCGGCGCTGGAGCCCTTCGCTCCGTCCGATGCGGCTGCTTACCTGTCCCGTCTACGCCCAGGCGGGGCGCAATACGAAGTCCTTGAATCCATGGCTCTAGGAGGTAGATGACGGTGGACCGCGAGCAAGCTCTCGACACCGCCCTCGGTCAGATCGAGCGGCAGTTCGGCAAGGGGTCGGTGATGCGCATGAACGACCAGGCCCAGGTCGCGATCGGCTCGATCTCGACGGGCTCGCTCTCGCTCGACCTCGCGCTCGGGATCGGCGGCTTGCCGCGTGGGCGCATCGTCGAGGTCTTCGGCCCCGAGTCCTCGGGCAAGACGACGCTCGTCTACCACGTGATCGCCGAAGCCCAGCGGCGCGGCGGCATCTGCGCCTTCATCGACGCCGAGCATGCAATGGACCCGGCCTACGCGAAGAGGATCGGCGTCAACATCGACGAGCTGCTGGTCTCGCAGCCCGACACCGGAGAGCAGGGACTCGAGATCGCAGAACTGCTCGTGCGCTCGGGAGCGCTCGACGTCGTCGCCGTAGACTCGGTCGCGGCGCTGACGCCGAAGGCCGAGATCGAGGGCGAGATGGGCGACTCGCACGTCGGCCTGCAGGCGCGGCTGATGAGCCAGGCGCTGCGCAAGCTCGCGGGCACGCTCAATCGCACCGACACGATCTGCCTCTTCACGAACCAGTTGCGCGAGAAGATCGGCGTCATGTTCGGCAACCCTGAGACGACCCCGGGCGGCCGTGCGCTCAAGTTCTACTCGTCGATCCGCCTCGACATCCGCCGCATCGAGACGCTCAAGGACGGGGTCGAGGCCTACGGCAACCGCGTGCGCGTGAAGGTGGTCAAGAACAAGGTCGCCCCGCCGTTCAAGCAGGCCGAGTTCGACATCATCTACGGCACCGGAATCTCCTGGGAAGGCACGGTCCTCGACGCGGCGCTCGAGCGGAAGGTCGTCCAGAAGTCCGGCTCGTACTTCAGCTTCGAGGACGAGCGGCTCGGCCAGGGCCGCCAGAATGCGACCGCCTTCCTGCGCGAGCATCCGGATGTCTGCCAGCAGATCCTCACGCGCATCCAGGCGCTGGCCGGGCCCGACCAGGTGGTCTCGGCGCGCCTCCTGCCTGAGCTCGAAGCCGCCGCAACTAACGGGAAGCCGGCGAACGGAAAGTCGGCGAAGGAGCCGGCCGAGGTCGAAGAAGTCGCCGAGGAAGTCGCCTCGAAGACGTAGATGGGAGAGGCGCTCGCCGCGGCAACCCGGGCGCTCGCGCGACGGGACTACTCCGAGCGCGGACTGCGCGACCGTCTGAGGCGCGCCGGCGTCGACGAGACGGAGCTGGACGAAGTGCTCACGGAGCTCCGCAGCGTCGGGCTGCTGGACGACGAGCGCTTCGCCGGCAGGCGCGCGAAGGCACTCGCGGAGCGCGGGAAGGGCGACCGGGCCATTCGCTTCGACCTCCGTCGGCAGGGCGTCGGCTCCGAGCTCGTCGAGGCCGCGGTAGCCGAGCTCGAGGCGGAGCGGGAGCGGGCGGCGCGCATTGTCTCGAGGCGCGGAGCGGGGCCGAAGACCGCCCGTCTTCTCGCCGGCCGAGGCTTCGACCGGGACGCGGTCGACCTCGCCGCTGCAGAGCCCATTGCGCCGGACGCGTAGTCGGCGCTAGGATACGAGGGCTTAGCTCGACATTTTGCCTGCAACTTACGTGTTTCCGAATCGGAACCCCCCAAGCTGAAGACCACGACGATGACCCAAACGAGCGCAGAGGAGGCGAAGACCAGCCGGCGGTGAACTGACCGCTCGCTGCGAGGCCTGCGCTGCCTCGCGCCCGATTCGAGCACGTCCGTGCAGCGGTGCCGAGTGAGCACCGCGTCTCGACGCGGACAACCGGTCCCAAGCCGGGCAACCGCCCGGCATCAAGCAGGGAGCGCGCATGCTCGTCGTCATCGGGATAGTGATCGGCCTGGCGGTAGGAGCGGGCCTCGCCTTCCTGTCGCTCTACGCGCTCACCGGCTCGCGACTCGCCGCGGCGCGCCGGACGCGCCAGCTCCTGATCGCCGAGGCGCGCAGAGACGCCGACGCATTCCGGCGCGAAGCGCAGATCGAGTCGAGGGAGGAAGCGGTTCGCCTGCGCGCGGAGATCGAGCAGGAAGTCGCGTCCAGACGGACTGAGACGCTGAAGATCGAGGAGCGCATCCTCGCGAAGGAAGAGGAGATCGACCGCAAGCTGACCGAGCTGTCGCGGCGCGAGCAAGGGGTCGCCGACCGGGAAGTGCACACGAAGGAGCTTCAGGAAGAGCTCAAGGGCGCACGCGACATCCAGCAGGCCGAGCTCGAGCGCATCTCCGGGATGACCGTCAACGAGGCGAAGGCGCACCTGCTCGAGCGCTCTGAGGAGCTGATCAGGCATGAGCTCGCGCGCTTCGTGCGCCAGGCCGAGGAGGAGGCGCGAGGCGAGGCCAAGCGGCGGGCGCGCAACCTCGTCGCCGACGCTCTCCAGCGCGTCGCCGCGAATCACGCCTCCGAGACCACGGTCTCCTTGATCGAGCTCCCGTCCGACGACATGAAGGGCCGGATCATCGGCCGTGAGGGCCGCAACATCCGCGCGCTCGAGCACCTCACCGGGGTCGACGTGATCATCGACGACACCCCGCAGGCGGTCGTGCTCTCGTCGTTCGACGGGATCCGGCGCGAGGTCGCGAAGCTGACGCTGACGAAGCTGATCGAGGACGGCCGCATCCACCCGGCCCGGATCGAGGAGATGTACTACCAGTCGAAGTCGGAGATCGAAGAGGTCATCAAGCAAGCCGGCGAGCAGGCCGTCTTCGAGGCGAACTGCGGCGACCTGCACGAGGAGCTGATCAAGATCCTCGGCCGCCTCCGCTTCCGGACGAGCTACGGGCAGAACGTCCTCAAGCACACGCTCGAGGTCGTCCATCTCGCCGGGATCATGGCGGCCGAGCTGGAGGCGAGCGTGAAGACCGCGAAGCGCGCGGCGCTGCTCCACGACATCGGCAAGGCGCTGACGCACGAGGTCGAGGGCTCGCATGCGCTCCTCTCGGCGCAGTACGCGCGTCGTTACGGCGAGTCCCCGGCCGTCGTCCACGCGATCGAAGCGCACCACTACGAGGTCGAGCCGCAGACGGTCGAGGCCGTGCTGCTGATCGCCGCCGACGCCATCTCGGCCTCGCGGCCGGGTGCGCGCGGCGAGAGCCTGGAGCAGTACATCAAGCGGCTCGAGGCGCTCGAGCAGGTGGCCGCTCGGCACGAAGGCGTCGACCGCGTCTACGCACTCCAGGCCGGGCGGGAGATCCGCGTGCTCGTCAAGCCGAAGGAGATCGACGACGACGCCGCGGTCCTCCTCTCGCACGAGATCGCCCGCGAGGTCGAGGACCAGCTCGAGTATCCCGGCCAGATCAAGGTCACGGTCATCCGGGAGTCGCGCGCAGTCGATTACGCCAAGTAACTCACGGCTACGATTCGCGCCAATGCGCCGCTACCACGTCACGACTTTCGGGTGTCAGATGAACGCCCACGACTCGGAGCGGATCAAAGGATTGCTCGAAGAGCTGGGCCTGGGCGAGGCGCCCTCGCCGGAGGACGCCGACGTGCTCGTCTTCAACACGTGCACGATCCGCGAGAAGCCGGACACGCGCCTCGCGGCGCATCTCGGCAATGCGCGGGTCTTGAAGGACCGCGACCCCGAGCGCGTGATCGCAGTCGGCGGCTGCTACGCGGAGGCCCAGCGCGAGCGGATCTTCGAGCTCTACCCGTTCGTCGACGTCGCCTTCGGGCCCGGCTCGATCCCGCACCTCGCCGAGTGGCTCGGCGCCGGCGGCGACGGCATCCCGCACGGCGCCTTCGGGACCGGGGAGGAGCGAGCCTTCGCCGGGCGCCTGCCCCGCCACCAGGAGCGCAAGTTTCAGGCATGGGTGCAGATCTCGATGGGCTGCAACTCGGTCTGCTCGTACTGCATCGTCCCCGCCGTGCGGGGCCGAGAGGTCTCGCGGCGCCCAGGCGAGATCCTGACCGAGGTCGAGGCGCTCGCCCGCAGCGGCGTCCGCGAGGTCACCCTCCTGGGCCAGAACGTCAACTCCTACGGCCGCGACGTCGGCAGCGACTTCGCCGAGCTCCTGCGCGCGGTGGACGCCCTGGACGGCATCGACCGCATCCGCTTCACGAGCCCCCACCCGAAGGACTTCCGCGCCCCCGTGATCGCCGCGATGGCCGAGTGCGGCGCAGTCTGCGAGCACGCGCACCTTCCGCTCCAGTCCGGCTCGACGCGCGTGCTCAAGGCCATGCGCCGCACGTACTCGCGTGAGCGCTACCTCCGCGTCGTGGACGAGCTGCGCGCGGCGATCCCGGACCTCGCGCTGACCACGGACCTGATCGTCGGCTTCCCCGGCGAGACCGAGGCGGAGTTCCAGGAGACGGTCAGCGCAGTCGAGGAGATCGGCTACGACGGCGCCTTCACATTCGTCTACTCGCCGCGTGCCGGCACCGAGGCCGCCTCGCTGCCCGACCAGATTCCGGACGAGGTCAAGCGCGACCGTATCGAGCGCCTGGTCGACGTCGTTCAGCGGGTCGCCGAGGATCGCAACCGCGAGCGCATCGGCCGGGTTGAGGAGGTGCTCGTCGAGGGGCGGAGCCGCACCGACGCATCGCTCCTGCGAGGCCGCACGCGCCGCAACACGACCGTGAACTTCTCCGGCTCGGCGGCGCCCGGCGAGTTGGCTCGGGTCGAGATCCAGGACGCAACCTCGACGACGCTGCGAGGCGTCGAGCTCGCCGCAGTTGCCGCCTGACCGCGACCTCGTCTGGGACGGGTGTCTCAACGTCCGCGACCTCGGCGGCCATCCCACGCGCGACGGCGGAGAGACCAAGTTCGGCGCCATCGTCCGCTCCGACAGCGTCAGCCAGCTGACGGACGCGGGCTGGCGGGCGCTGGTCGCGCACGGCGTCCGGACCGTCGTCGACCTCCGCGGCGACCACGAGCGCGAGGAGGATCCACCTCGCGAGCTGCCCGTCGACGTCGTCCACGTCCCCTTCATGGAGGCGAACGAGGAGGAGTGGAACGAGATCGCGCCGGAGATCGAGGCCGCGTCCGCCGCTGCGCCGGACGTCGCGACCTCGACCCGCGACGTCTACGTCATCTTCCTCGAGCGCTTCAAGGCGAACGTCGCCGCAGGCGTGCGCGCGGTTGCCCGGGCGCCGGAGGGCGGCGTGGTCGTCCATTGCGTCGGCGGGAAGGACCGCACGGGCCTCTTGACTGCATTGCTGCTCCACGTCGTCGGCGTCTCCGAGGAGGAGATCGCCGCCGACTACGCGCTCAGCGAGGAGCGCCTGCGCTCGCGGCACGAGGCGTGGTTCGAGGCTGCGGAGTCCGAAGAGGAGCTCGCGCGGCTGAAGCGGATCTCCCAGACCCCACCGGGATCGATGCTCGGCGTCTTCCGCGAGCTCGAGCGGCTCTACGGCAGCGTCGAGTGCTACCTGCGCTCCGCGGGCGTCGAGGAAGAAGACCTCGAGCGTGTCCGCCGACGGCTCGCCTAGCCGCGCGTGAGTTTCATCGCCATCTTCGGCCCGACGGCGTCAGGCAAGAGCGCTGTCGCCGAGGCAATCGTGGAGCGAATCCCGGCGGAGCTCGTCTCGGCCGACTCGATGCAGGTCTACCGCGGGCTGCCTGTCCTCACGAATCAATCTCCGGCCAGGTTGGTTGGAATCTGGGACCTCGACCATGAAGCCTCCGTCGCCGAGTACCAGGAGGCCGCGCATGCGGCCATCGACGAGATCCTCGAGTCCGGACGCACCCCGGTCGTCGTCGGCGGGACCGGTCTTTACCTGCGCGCGGCGCTGGCGGACCTCCGGCTTCCGCCCGCTGTCCCTCCCGAGGCTCGCGAGCGACTCGAGCGCATGTATGACCGGGTCGGAGCCGAGCGGGCCCACGAGCTGCTGGCGGAGCGCGATCCGTCTGCGGCTGCAGGCGTCCACCCGAACGACCGTCGGCGCGTCGTCCGCGCGCTCGAGCTCGTCGAGGCCGGCGCGTCGCTGCGCCCCGCCGAAAATCGCCTCTGGGAAGGCGAGACGCGCCACCCGACGCTGATCGTCGGGCTCACCCTCGACCGCGAGGAGCTCCGCCGCCGGATCGAGGAGCGCACCCGTGAGATGTTCGAGCGTGGGGTGGAGGAGGAGGTCCGCCGAGCGCTGGCCGGCCCGATCTCCGAGACGGCGCGGCACATCCTCGGCCTCCGCGAGATCGCCGAGCTCCCGCGCGAGCAGGCGATCGAAGCGATCGTCATCCGAAGCCGCCGGTACGCCGTCTACCAGCTCAGGTGGCTGCGCCGGATTCCGGGCATTGTTAGCCTGCCCGCGGACCGCCCCCCGGGCGAGCTAGCGGATGCGATTCTCGAAATGGCACGGTCTCGGGAACGACTACCTGCTCGTCGAGCGGGCGATGCTGGACGTGCCGTTGACGCCTGAGCGGGTCCGGCGGATCTGCGACTACCACTTCGGAGTCGGCTCGGACGGAATTCTCGAGGTCGTCTCGGCAAACGGGGCGGAGGCCGACGTGGTCATCTGGAACCCCGACGGGTCGACGGCGGAGCTCTCCGGCAACGGCACGCGGATCGCGGCCCGCTGGCTCGCGCGCCGGTCGGGCGAGGACGCGGTGAGGATCCGAGTCGGGCCGCGCGAAGTGGCCGCGCGGCTCAGCGGACGCGAGGTCGAGCTCGACGTGGGCGAGGTCGAGGTCGGCGAGCCGGAGACGATCGATGCGGGCGGAGAGAAAGTCGAGTTCACGCCGGTCTCGGTCGGGAACCCGCACGCCGTCATCCGGCGCGAGCCCGACAGCGCGGAGGTGCGCCGGCTCGGGCCGCTCGTCGAGACGCACGAGCGCTTCCCCGAGCGGACGAATGTTCAGCTCGTGCGCGTCGACGGAGTGAACGAGCTCGCCGTCGGCGTCTGGGAGCGCGGGGCCGGGGAGACTCTCTCGTCCGGCACGAGCTCGGTTGCGGCGGCGGCGGCAGCCGTGACGCGCGGCTGGTGCGAGAGCCCGGTCACCGTCCATCTCGCAGGCGGCGACCTGCTCGTCGAGCTCGCGCGCGGGAAGGCCACGCTCACGGGCCCCGCCGAGGAGATCTGCACCGTCGAGCTGGCGGAGGAGTTCGACCTATGAAGTTCGCGAAGCGCCTCGACGAGGTGCCGCCGTACCTGTTCGCCGAGCTCGAGCGCAAGATTGCGCAGAAGCGACGCGAGGGCGTCGACGTGATCAGTCTCGGCATAGGCGACCCTGACCTGCCGACGCCGGAGCCGGTCGTGAGCGCGCTGGCCGCCGCGGCCCGCGACCCTGCCACACACCAGTACCCGACGAACCACGGCTCGGACGCTTTCCGCGAGGCCGTCGCGGGCTTCTACCGGGACCGTTTCCGCGTCGAGCTCGACCCGGCATCCGAGATCGTCCCGGCGCTCGGAGGCAAGGAGGCGGTCGCCCACGTCAGTCTCGCGCTCCTCGACCCCGGCGACGTCTGCCTCTCACCGGACCCCGGCTATCCGCCGTACACGTCGGGACCCGTCTTCTCGGGCGCCGAGGTCCATTACCTGCCGCTCGAGGAGGCGAACGGCTTCCTGCCCGACCTCGACGCGATCCCGGAGGACGTCCTGCGGCGGGCGAACCTGCTCTTTCTCAACTACCCGAACAACCCCACCGGCGCCGTCGTCGCCGACGGATACTTCGGGCGCGCCGTCGAGCTCGCCCGCGCCAACGACCTCGTGGTCGTCCACGACAACGCCTACTCGGAGGTCTGCTTCGAGGGCTACCGCGCGCCGAGCTTCCTCGAGGCCCCAGGCGCGAAGGAGGTCGGGATCGAGATCTTCTCGCTCTCGAAAGGCTGGAACATGACCGGCTGGCGCGCGGGGGTCGTCGCCGGCCACCCCGAGGTCGTCGAGCGCTACCGCCATCTGAAGACGAACCTCGACTCGGGCATGTTCGAGGCCGTGCAACGCGCGACCGTCGCCGCGCTCACCGAAGCGCGCGACTTTCCGCGCGAGATGTCGGAGATCTACCAGCGCAGGCGCGACCTGGTCGCCCAGGGGCTCGAGGCGATCGGGCTCCCCGTCGAGCGTCCAAAGGCAACGCCGTACTTCTGGGTCCGCGTTCCGGAGGGATACACGTCAGAGTCGTTCGCCGAGCTCGTCCTCGAGCAGGCGGGCGTCGTCGTCTCGCCGGGCCCGGCGTACGGACCGAGCGGCGAGGGCTACTTCCGCATCTCGCTGACCGTGCCGGACAAGCAGCTCGAGGAGGCGGTCGGCCGCATCGAATCCTCGCTGCGAGCGGGCATAATCGAGGGGTGACGGCACACCAGCCCGACCCGGCGCCCGGGGCTGAGCCGGAGCGCGGGTTCACTCTCGCCGTCCTCGCTCAGGGCGCAGCCGCGGAGGAGGAGCTCGCCGAGCTCGACGAGCTGGCGCGCACGGCCGGCGTCGAGCCGATCGCGTCGCTCGTCCAGCACCGACCGCGCCCGGACCCCCGCACCTACGTCGGCAAAGGCAAGCTCGCCGAGCTGAAGGAGGCGTATCCGGCTTCCGAGGCGGAGGTCCTGGTCGTCGACGACGAGCTCAGCCCGGTGCAGCAGCGCGCCCTCGAGAACGCGCTCGAGTCGCGAGTCGTCGACCGGACGCAGCTGATCCTCGACATCTTTGCCCAGCATGCGGTGACCGCCGAGGGCAAGCTGCAGGTCGAGCTCGCGCAGCTGGAGTACAACCTGCCGCGCATGCGCGGCCTCTGGCAGCATCTCGAGCGGCTCGGCGGCGGGGTCGGGACGCGCGGCCCCGGCGAGACGCAGCTCGAGACGGACCGCCGGCTCGCACGGCGCCGGATCTCACTTCTGCGCCGGCGCCTGAAGGCGCTCGCCCAGCAGCGTGCAACGCGCCGCAAATCGCGGCGCAGAGCGGAGACGCCGACGATCGCGCTCGCCGGCTACACCAATGTGGGGAAGTCGACGCTGCTGAACGCGCTCACCGGAGCCGATGCGTCCGTGGACGACCGGCTCTTCGAGACTCTGGACCCGACCACGCGCTCGTTCGACGTCGACGGGCGCCGCTACCTGCTCACCGACACCGTCGGGTTCATCCGACGGCTGCCGCACCAGCTCGTCGAGGGCTTCGCGGCCACGCTCGAGGAGACGCTGGTCGCCGATCTCGTGGTTCACGTCGCCGACGCCGCGGCCCCGGAGGACCGGCTCGACGACATGCTCCGCGCAGTGGAGAGCGTGCTCGGCGAGATCGGCGCCGGTGAGCTGCCCGTCGAGCTGGTCCTGAACAAGATCGACGCCGTGGACCCGCTGCGGCGCAAGCGGCTCGCGAACCGCTTTCCGGACGCATTGCTGGTCTCGGCGAGAAGCGGGGAGGGGCTCGACGAGCTGCGGGCGCGCGTCGCCGAGCGCTTCTCCGAGCGGTTCGAGGCCGTGCGGATGCTGATTCCGTACGCGGACGGCGCCCGGCTCGCCGAGCTGTACGAGCTGGGAGCGCCGGTGGACGAGCGGTCCGACGAGGAAGAAGGCGTCTTCATCCGCGCGCGACTGCCGCGCAAGGAGGTGCGGCGCTTCGCCCGCTACCTGATCGCAGAGCCGCGGCCGGCCTCCGCGCGCTCGCGCGCATGACCGAGCTTCCGGTCCGGCGACTCCGGGACGACGCCGTTCTGCCCGAGCGCGCGTACCCGGGAGACGCGGGCCTCGACCTCAGCGCCTGCGAGCGCCACGAGCTCGGCCCGGGCGAACGCGCGGTCGTCGGAACCGGCCTCGCGGTCGCGATTCCGGAGGGATACGCCGGCTTCGTCCAGCCTCGTTCCGGCCTCGCTGACCGGCACGGGATCTCGATCGTGAACTCGCCGGGACTGATCGACTCCGGCTACCGCGGCGAGTTGAAGGTGATCCTGCTCAACACGGACCAGGGCGAACCGTTCGTGGTCGAACCGGGCATGCGGATCGCGCAGCTGGTCGTGCTGGCGGTTCCGGAGCTCGAGCTGGTGGAGCTGGAGGCGTTGCCCACGACCGAGCGCGGTGTGCGCGGGCACGGGTCCTCGGGGAGCTAGTGGCAGCCGAGCCACGGATCCGCGTCTCGGCGATGCTGCGCTGGAGCGGGAGGCTGCTCCTGTGCCGCCACGAGAAGGCCGAGCGCGAGCACTGGCTCCTCCCGGGCGGCGGCGTCAACTCGGGCGAGAGCCTCGTCGACGCC
>Ga0307289_10001262_pt1 | contig 10786 bp, 11 predicted proteins | sample ER_DNA_143_FD_194483 | JGI IMG/M metagenome (GOLD analysis project Ga0307289, IMG submission 194483) | Bulk soil microbial communities from the East River watershed near Crested Butte, Colorado, United States - ER_DNA_143 | ecosystem: Environmental > Terrestrial > Soil > Floodplain | place...
CCAGCAAGTGACCATCAGATCGCCCATCCCGGCCATGCCCGAGAACGTCTCCGCGCGAGCCCCGCACGCCTCGCCCAGGCGAGCCATCTCCGCAAGGCCGCGCGTGATGAGCGCGGCCTTCGCGTTGTCGCCAGCCTCGAGGCCGTCGACGGCGCCGGCGGCAAGGGCGATCACGTTCTTCGCCGCCGCGCAGAGCTCGACTCCGACGAGGTCGGTGTTCACGTACACGCGAAAATGGAGCGAGTGGATCTCGTGCTGGAGCTCGGTGGCGAGCTCCTCGTTCGTGCTCGCCAGCACCGCCGCGGCCGGCAGGCCCTGCGCGATCTCCTCGGCGTGGTTCGGCCCGGAGAGCATGAGCGCCTCGCGCCCTTCGACGACCTGCGACAGGCGCTTGCCGGTCTCGGGATCGAGCCCTTTGGTCAGGATGATGACCGGCGCGTCCCCCGGCAGCGACGCGGTCACCTCCCGGAAGGCACGGCTGGGGACCGCGACGCACACGAGCTCCGCGGCCGCCACCTCCGGTCTTTCGGGCGCGTCCCGGCCGGCGAGCGTGACCTCGTGCCCGCGCTCCTCCATGGCGCCTGCGAACGCCGCACCCCACGAGCCCGCGCCGACGACGGCGACCCTCATCCGCGCCGTACGAAGTCGATGATCACGGGCACGCCCTCGAGGCCGAAGTGCTCGCGGAGGCGGTTCTCGACCCAGTAGCCGTAGTCGCGCGTCAAGAGCCCAGGATCGTTGACGAAGAAGCGAAAGCGCGGCGGGCGGGTCGAGACCTGGGTGCCGTAGAGGAGGTTCAGTCGCCGGTTGCCCTTCGCGGGCCCGGGTCGCTGCTCGCGCAGGTCGGCGATGAAGCGGTTGAGCTCCCCGGTACCGATCCGGCTCGTGTGCGTTTTGTAGAGCTGTTCCACGCGGTCGAGGAGCTTCCCGACTCCGCGGCCGCTCTTCGACGAGACCGCGGCCATCGTCGGGCGCTGGCGGAGACGGCTTCCGAGGCGGTCACGCACGTCCTCGATCCCCACTTCGGCGATGTCCCACTTCGATAGGACGACGAGCGTCGAGCAGCCCGCGGTGCGGGCGACGTCGGCGACGGCGAGGTCCTGCTCGACGACGCCCTCGCTCGAATCGACGAGGACGAGCGCGACGTCGGCCCGCTCGGCGGCGCGTATCGCCCGGAGCTCCGAGTAGTACTCGATGCCCTGCCGCTGCCGCCGCTTTCTCCTCATGCCGGCGGTGTCGACGAGCACGAACGTCCTTTCTCCGCGCTCGAGGACAGTGTCGACGCTGTCGCGCGTGGTCCCGGGCTCCCCGGAGACGATCACACGCTCCTCGCCGACGAGCGCGTTCAGGAGGCTCGACTTCCCCACGTTCGGGCGTCCGAGAATGGCGACGCCGATCGCGTCCTCCCCCACTTCCTCCCGCCCTTCGCCCGGGAGCGCCGCCACGATCGCGTCGAGGAGGTCTCCCGTCCCGTGGCCGTGCATGGCGGAGATCGCGACGGGATCGCCGAGGCCGAGCCGGTGGAACTCGTGCGCGGCGGCGTCGTTCTGCGGGTCGTCGATCTTGTTCGCGACGACGACGACCGGCTTGTGCGCCCGGCGGAGGATTTCGGCGATCTCCTCGTCGCCCGGAGTCACGCCGGCGCGCGTGTCCACGACGAAGAGGACGAGGTCGGCCTCCTCGACCGCACGTTGCGCCTGCTCCGCGATGTCGCGCGTGAGAGGCGACGAGTCGACCACGTCGACGCCGCCCGTGTCGACGAGGATGAAGCGCTTCCCCGACCACTCGCACACGACCTCCTTGCGATCGCGCGTCACCCCCGGGGTCTCGAAGACGACCGCCTCGCGGGTCGCGGACAGGCGGTTGACGAGTGTGGACTTGCCGACGTTCGGGAAGCCGACGACGGCCACAGTCCCCAGCAGGGGAGCGGTCATCCGGCTTTGGAGGGGACCGCCGCGCGGTGCGGCGGAACCGCGTCCGGCCGACCGAGCTCGTGCATCTCGACGAGGAAGCGCCAGAGGCGCAGGATCTCGTCCTGGATCTCCGCGGTCGCCTGCTTGTAGCCGCGCCCGTTTCGCGGGAGCTCGTCGAAGCGCATGGGCTCGCCGAAGGCGACCGACACCGGCGCGCGGTTCCACTTCCAGTACTGGGAGCCGTGGATCGCGGCTGGCACGACAGGCACCCCCTCCTGGATCGCGACCATTGCCGCGCCCGACTTGGCCTCCCCGGGCACCCCGGCCTTCTGCCGCGTGCCCTCGACGAAGAGGCCGAGCAGGTCGTTCGAGCGCACCGTTTCCCGCATGAGGCGCAGCGCATCGCGGTCGGACTCCCCCCGGCGGACGGCGAGCGCACCGTGCGCGCGCATGAGCTGCCCGAATCCGTAGACGCCGTGGAGCTCGACCTTCGCGACGAAGACGATCCGGCGCGGGCACGCGACCCCGACTACCGGCGGGTCGGCGTAGGAGAAATGGTTGACGGCCAGCACTGCGCCGCCTTCGCGTGGCACGCGCTCCCTCCCGTACGCCTTCACCGGGATCATCGAGTGCGTGAACGCGCCGATGAGCACCTTGCCGATTCCCCAGTAGACCGGCGAATGGACCGGATGGATGCTCACGCGCCCGACCTCGCGAGGACGAGCTGCTCGATGCGGTCGACGACCTCGTCGATGGAGAGCTCGGTCGTATCGATCTCCTGCGCGTCCGCCGCCGGTTGCATCTGCGCGGCGTCGCGCTCATCGCGGAGGCGGAGGTCGGTCGCGAGCGCCTCCTCTCCGATCTCGGGTCGGTCGGCCGTGCGGCGGCGCGCGCGTTCGCCTGCGTCCGCGACGAGGTAGACCTTCACGTCGGCCATCGGGCAGACGACGGTGCCGATGTCTCGACCCTCGATGACGGCATCGCCGTGGGAGCCGAGCTCGCGCTGGCGCTCCCGCATGACCTCGCGGACCTCCCGGTGACGCGCGACCGAGGAGACGACGCGGTCGATCCTGGGCTTGCGGATCTCCTCCGTCACATCCTGGCCCTGAATGAAGATGCGGTCGCCCTCGAAGGACACCGGCTCACGGAGCGCAAGGTCGCCGAGCGCGGCGCCGTCCTCGAGCGACACGCCCTGGTCGAGCGCGAGCTGCGTGAGCGCCCGGTACATCGCGCCCGTGTCGAGATACCGAAAGCCGAGCCGGGTGGCGAGCGTACGGGCGACAGTGCTCTTACCGGCTCCGGCGGGTCCGTCGATGGCGACGATCATGGGGAGGCTGGCCTACCGGGCCGCGAGGGCGTCGAGCATCGGAAAGAAGTCGGGGAAGCTTACAGCGACCGACTCGGCGCCCTCGATGCTGAGACCTTCGCGGGAGACGAGGCCGGCGACGGCGGCGAGCATGGCGATGCGGTGGTCGGCGGCGGCGTCGACCGTACCCCCGCCCTTAGGGCGGGTGGGAACCCCACGCACCCGGAAGCCATCATGCGCCGTTTCGATCCGGATTCCTAGTGGACGTAGAACGTTTTTCACGGTCTCGATGCGGTCCGACTCCTTGACGCGCAACTCCGCCGCTCCGCGGACGACGCTGTCCCCCCTGGCCATTCCGGCCACCAGCGCGAAGAGCGGCAGCTCGTCGACCAGCCGCGGCACCTCGGCCGGCCCGATCGCGGTCGCGGTCAGGTCGGCGTGCTCCACCTCGAGGTCGGCGACCGGCTCGCCGCCCTCCGACCGCCGGTTGAAGTGCGCCACCCGCGCGCCCATCCTCTCGAGCACGTCGAGCAACCCGGTACGCGTCGGGTTGAGCCCGACGACGTGGATCCTGATCGACGACCCCGGCAGGAGCGTCGCAGCGACGACGAACGGCGCCGCCGACGAGAAGTCCCCGGGAATCGAAAGTGACAACGGATGGAGCCGCTCCGCCGGCCACACGGCCGGCTCGCCCGCTTTCCTCCGCACCCGTGCCCCGGCCGCCTCGAGCATGCGCTCCGTGTGGTCGCGGCTCGGATGCCTCTCGACCACCGCGGTCCGGCCTCCATCCGCGAACAGCCCGGCCAGGAGCACGCACGACTTCACCTGCGCGCTCGCGACCGGCAGCTCGTAGCGAATCGCCCGAACCGGCGTCCCCCCTTCGACGACTAGGGGCGCATGCCCGTCCTCCGTCTCCACCTGGGCGCCCATCTCGGCGAGCGGCTCGGCGATCCGCCCGAGGGGCCGCCGCGAGAGTGACTCGTCGCCGACGAGCTCGAAGCGTCCCTCCTGGCCGACGAGCAGCCCGGGCAGTAGGCGCATCAGCGTGCCGGAGTTCCCGCAGTCGATCGGGACACCGGGAGCCTGCAGCCCGCGAAGGCCCACCCCGCCCACGCGCACCGCGTCCCCTTCGACCTCCACCTCGGCCCCGAGCGAGCGCATCCCCGCGGCGGTCGACAGCGTGTCGGCGGAGGCGCCGAAGCCCGTGAAGCGGCTCTCCCCGTCCGCGACGGCGCCGAAGAGGAGCGCGCGGTGGGAGATCGACTTGTCGCCGGGCACGGCGAGGTCACCGCGAAGCGAGACGGCCGGATCGACCGCGAGCGCCACGCCTACTCGTCCTCGAAGGCCGACGACACGATCACGGAGTAGCCCTGCGCCTCGAGGAGCCCAGCCGCGCGACGCGCCTCGTCCTCGCCCGAGACGAGCACCGAGAGAGTCCCGCCACGCTCCGGTGACATGTGCTGGAGCTCGAAGTCCTCGATGTTGATCTGCTCGGCGCCGAGCGCCTGGGTGATCCCCGAGAGGACTCCCGGCCGGTCGGGCACGTGCACGCGCACGCGCTGGAGCGCGCCGACGTCGCGGTAGGCCTCGTCGAGCAGCGTGCGCCGGTTGACGGCGGCCTCGCCGATCCAGCGGGCGAGCCAGCCCGCGTCGCCCGCCCCGAGGGCGCGCTCGAGATCCTCGACGCGGCGTCGGTGCTCGGCCAGGGAAGTCCGCAGTTCCTCGGCGTTGTCGAGGAAGATGTCGATCCAGATGCGCGGGTTCGCCCCGGCGACACGCGTCATGTCCCGCAGCGACCCGCCGGCCGTCGCGAGCGGCTCGTGACCGTTTACGCGCACCGAGCCGGCGTGGTTGAGGATGAGATTCGCGAGGGCGTGCGGCAGGTGGCTCGTCACCGCCATGAGCCGGTCGTGCGCTGCCGGGTCGATCGCAACCGGGATCGCGCCGAGCGAGGCGACGAATCCGTGGAGGAGCCTGTAGCGCTCAGGCTCCGTCTCGGCGACGGGCGTGAGAAACCAGGTCGCGCCCTCGAAGAGCTCCGCGTTCGCATTCTCCGGCCCACGCGCCTCCGAGCCGCAGACCGGATGGCCGCCGATGAACCGCGCGCGTTCGCCCACCGACCCGCAGAGGCCGCTCTTCGTCGAGCCGACATCCGAGACGGTCGGCTCCGAGCCCGCGCCGAGCACGGCCTGGACGGTCTCCTGTAGCGAGGCCACCGGCGTCGCCACGAGGGCAAGATCGGCGCCCTCGACCGCTTCGGCGAGCGAGCCCGCCGCGGAGTCGACCGCGCCTCGCTCGGCCGCGACGCGGAGCGACTCGTCGTCCGCATCCCAGCCCACCACCTCGGGAACGCCCACGCGCTTCGCGGCCAGGCCGACGGAGGCCCCGATCAGCCCCGTGCCGACCAAAGCAAGCCGCTCCGGCGCCACTACGTGTCGAGCTCGGGCGCGCGCATGAGCTCGGCGAGGCGGAAGGCGAGGTCGAGCGACTGGCGAGCGTTCAGCCGCGGATCGCAGAGCGACATGTAGCGGGAGGAAAGCTGTTCCTCGAGGACGGCTTCGGAGCCGCCGAGGCACTCGGTCACGTCCTCGCCCGTGAACTCGAGGTGGACGCCCCCAGGCCAGACCCGCTCGGCGCGGCACGCTGCGAAGAAGCCCTCGATCTCGTCCATGATCGCGTCGAAGCGGCGAGTCTTCACGCCCGAATCCGTCTTGAAGACGTTCGCGTGCATCGGGTCGCAGGCCCACACGACGGGATGCTCGGTCTCCCGCACGGCGCGGAGGAGCGGCGGCAGGAGCTCGAAGACGTGCTCCGCTCCCATCCGCGAAACGAGGGTCAGCCGGCCGGGCATCCGCGCGGGGTTGAGCCGTTCGCAGATCTCGATCAGCTCGTCGGCGGTCGCCGTGGGCCCGACCTTCACGCCCAGCGGGTTGTTCACGCCGGAGAAGAACTCGACGTGGGCGCCGTCGAGCTTCCGCGTGCGCTCCCCGATCCAGAGCATGTGGGCCGAGCAGTCGTACCAGTCCCCGGTGGTCGAGTCGCGGCGGGTTAGCGCCTCCTCGTAGTCGAGCACGAGCCCTTCGTGGCTCGTCCAGACGTCAACCTGATGGAGCTTCTGCTCGGCGACGACGTCGATCCCGCACGCCGCCATGAAGAGAAGCGCGCGCTCGATCTCGGCGGCGAGCCGCTCGTACCGGCGGCCCTCGACGGACGAGGCGACGAACTCCTGGTTCCACTCGTGCACCCGCAGGAGGTCGGCGAAGCCGCCCTTCGTGAACGCGCGGACGAGGTTGAGCGTCGACGTGGCGTGGTAATAGGCCGCGACCATGCGCTCCGGATCCGGGATGCGAGCCTCCGCCGTGGGAGCGTCGTCGTGGATCATGTGGCCCCGGAACGACGGGATTTCCCCGTCCCCGCCGGGCTCGGTCGGCGACGTCCGCGCCTTGGCGTACTGACCCGCGATCCGCCCGACCTTCACGACAGGCAAGGTGGCGCCGTACGTGAGCACAGCCGCCATCTGCAGGAGGATCTTCAGCTTCTCGCGGATGTGGATCGCCGAGATGTCGTTGAACGACTCGGCGCAGTCGCCCGCCTGCAGGAGGAAGGCTCTGCCGGCGGCCACCTCGGCGAGCGCCGCCCGAAGCTGGCGCGCCTCGCCGGCGAAGACGAGCGGCGGCACGGTCGCGAGTTTTCCGCGCACGGCCTCGGCCCGCTCCTCGCTCGGCCACTCGGGCTGGTGGAGCGCGGGATACGAGCGCCAGGACGACGGCGACCAGACAGAACCTGTGACAGCCATTGCTCGTCAGTCTAGTTCGCGATAATCCGTTCCCAAATGCGCGTCCTCTCCGGAATCCAGCCGACGGGCGAGAAGCACCTCGGCAACTTCGTCGGCGCCATCCGCCGCTGGGTGGCCGAGCAGCACGAGGTGGATGCGTTCCACCCGATCGTCGACCTGCACGCGATCACGGTGCCGCAGGAGCCGGAAGCGCTGCGCGAGTCGACGCTCGACCTGGCCGCGCTCCTCATCGCCTGCGGCCTCGACCCCGACGTCTGCACGCTCTTCGTGCAGAGCCACGTGCCCGAGCATCCGCGCCTCGCATGGGTGCTCGAGTGCATGACGCCGTACGGCGAGGCACGCCGCATGCCGGCCTTCCGGGAGAAGTCGGCCAAGAGCGAGAACTTCAGTGTCGGCCTCATGACGTACCCGGTGCTCCAGGCCGCCGACATCCTCCTCTACCAGGCCAACATCGTGCCGGTCGGGGAAGACCAGCGCCAGCACCTCGAGCTGGCGCGTGACCTCGCGCAGCGCTTCAACCAGCGCTTCGGCGAGACCTTCGTCGTCCCCGAGGGGACCTACGGCGAGCTCGGGGCGAAGATCATGGACCTCCAGGAGCCGACGAGCCGCATGTCCACGACGTTCAGCGGCGACCTGGGCCTCGTACGCGTCCTCGACCCGCCCGACGTGATCAGGCGCAAGCTCCGCTCGGCGGTCACCGACTCCGGCCGCGACGTCGTCCGCAGCGAGGACAAGCCCGGCGTCACGAACCTCATCGAGATCATGGCCGTGGCGACCGGCGAGGAGCCCGAGGCGATCGAGGCGCGCTACGACGGAGCCGGCTACGGCAAGTTCAAGGAGGACGTCGGCGAAGCCGTGGTCGCGCTCTTCGACCCGATTCGGCTTCGCTATGCGGATCTGCGCGGCAACCCCGGCGAGCTGCACGCGATCCTCGCACGCGGCGCAGAGAAGGCGCACACGATCGCCGCCGAGACGCTCGCCCAGGCCTACGAGCGCGTTGGTTTCGTTCCGCCGTAAGCGTCCGCTCCCGGAGTACCGCCCGCCCGACGGGAGCTACCGCGCAACCGCGGCCCCGCTCTCCCGCCGGCTCGTCGCGGGACTCGTCGACTGGACGATCGTCACGGTCTTCTTCCTGATCGCCGAGATCCCGCTCGGCGTCATCCAGGCAACCGGGGACGAGATCGGGGGAATCACGTTCTGGTCGCTCTTTCTCCTGACGCAGGCGGCCGGGCTCGCGATCGTCGCCGGCTACTTCGCCTTCTTCATCTCGACCGGGCACACGCTCGGGATGCGCGCAGCGGACATCCACGTCGTCGCGGCGGGGACCGGCCGGAGCCCGGCGCTCGTGCGCGCTGCGAGCCGAGGAGTCCTTGCCGTCGTCTTCTTTCTCGCGTCGTTCGCCGCCTACACATTCGTGCTCGGCAACTACGACACGCCGCTGTCCACCTTCCACCAGGTATCGCGCGCCGTCTCGATCGCGGTCGCCTCCATCGCGTTCTTCGGCCACCTGTGGCAGGTGCCAGACCCAGCCGGGCGCGGGCTCTGGGACCGGCTCTTCGGGCTCGCGGTGATCGAGGACATGGTCCCGTCCTCGATGCCGGAGCGGCTATGGACCCCCTGGGGAACGTAACCCCGCGACTTCCGCTGCGCTGAGCTCACGCCATTCGCCCGGCTCGAGGCCGTCGGCGTCGAGACCCGCGTACGAGCTGCGATGGAGCCGGGTGACAGGGTGGCCGACCGCGGCCAGCATCCGCTTCACCTGGTGCTTTCGGCCCTCGTGGAGAGTCAGCTCGACCCGAGAGGGCCCCAGGCGCCGGACGCCCGCGGGGGCGGTCATGCCGTCGTCGAGCTCCACCCCCTCGGCCAACCGGGCCAGGGCCTCGTCGTCGGGCTCGCCGTCGACCTCTGCCTCGTAGACCTTGTCCACCTCGTAGCGCGGGTGCATGAGCCGGTGCGCGAGCGGCCCGTCGTTCGTGAGCAGGAGGACGCCGGTCGTGTCCGCGTCCAACCGACCCACTGGCACGACGCGCCGCTCATGGGCGACGAGGCCCACGACGGTCGGCCGTCCCTGCGGGTCGCGGGCGGTCGTGACGACGCCCGCAGGCTTGTGCAGGAGGACGTACGTGAGCGGCTCCGGGGCGACCTCGGCCCCGTCGACCTCGACGCGGTCTGCGCTCTCCACGAATGTCGCCAGGCCCGCCACTTCGCCGTTCACGGTCACTCGGCCTGCGCGGATCAGCTCCTCGGCGCCACGACGCGAGGCGATGCCCGCCCGGGCGAGGTAAGCGTTCAGGCGCATCCCACGATTGTGACGCGCGCGTGCCGGGCGTAGGGTCGTGCGAAACCCATCCGGCGGAACGGGTGCTTACCGTGACGCGCGCGGCGTGATGGAGCTCAAGTCCCGGGCCGGCGGCACGAAGTTCGCCTTCATCTTCCACTTCGCGGGCTAGGAACCGAGGGGGCCGCGGGTCTGGCGGCCCCTTCACTGGCATGATCCAGCCGTGCCCGTCTACATCTCGCTCATGCACTGGACGTCGCAGGGCATCGGCGGCCTGCCCGCCTGGCGCGACCGGGTCGAGGAGAGCGACACCGTCATCAAGGAACGCGGCGGGAAGCTGATAGACGTCTACGTGACGCTCGGCCGCTACGACGTCGTCGAGATCTTCGAGGCGCCGAACGACGAGACCGCCTACGGCATCGTCCTCGAGCTGGCGCGGCACGGAACTGTGCGCACCGAGACTCTCCGCGCCTTCACGCGCGAGGAGGCCGAAGCGATCGTCAGAGGGAGCTAGTCCCGAAGCTCGGTGTAGGCCCGGCCCCGCTAGGGCAGGACGACGGGATGGAGGTCAGGAACATCCGCTGGGTCGGTGTCCCGACCGAGAACTATGCAGCGATGCGAGCTCTGCTCGAGCAGGTGATGGGACTCCGTTTGAGCTTCGAGGAGCCGACGACGGTCGAGTTCACCACGACCGAAGGAGACGAGGTTCAGCTTCACGCTCCCGGCGACCCCTACTTCGACTTCTTCAAGCGTCATGCCACAGGCCCGGTTCCGCTCTTCGAGGTCGCCGATGTCCACGCAGCGCGTGTGGAGCTCGATGAGAACGGCATCGCGATCGTCGGCGACCTCGGCCGGGACAGCCGCTGGGAGTGGATCCACTTTCGCGCGCCCGACGGCAATCTGTACGAGCTCGCCAGCAGGCGCGCGAGCGCCTAGGCGCCCCGGCTGCCGGCGACTTCTTCGAGGCGCCGGCGGAGGCCCTCGTCGTCCTCGGCGAGGTCGTCGAGGCGCGGGAGCTCGGAGAGCCCAGCTAGGCCGAAGACACGCTCGAAGAGCGGCGTCGTCTCGTAACGGATCGCGCCGCCCTCCTTGTCGCGTCCGGCCTCGGTGATCAGGCCTCGCTCGACGAGGCCGGCAACGGCCGAGTCGGCCGCCACCCCGCGAATCCTGGCAATCTCCGGCCGCGAGACCGGGCCGAGGTAGGCGATGATCGCGAGCGTTTCGAGCGCGGCCTGCGAGAGCCCACGTTGCACGGGCCGCTCGACGAGTCGGGCGCACGCTTCGGCGGCCTCCCTCGCCGCCCGGAACGCGTACCCGCCGGCGACCTGCTCGAGCACGATCCCGCTTCGGCCCTCGCGGTAGCGCGAGGCGAGAAGGCCGAGAGCCGTCTCGACGCGTTCCGCCTCGTCCTCGATGGCAACGGCAAGTTCCTCGACGGAGAGCGCCGCAGGCGCGATCACGAGCAGCGCCTCGATGGTGCGCGCGAGACGGTC
>Ga0307289_10001263_pt1 | contig 10780 bp, 8 predicted proteins | sample ER_DNA_143_FD_194483 | JGI IMG/M metagenome (GOLD analysis project Ga0307289, IMG submission 194483) | Bulk soil microbial communities from the East River watershed near Crested Butte, Colorado, United States - ER_DNA_143 | ecosystem: Environmental > Terrestrial > Soil > Floodplain | place: USA...
CATACGATCGGGGCGACGCGGAGGCCGGTCGCCCTCGCGAACATCCTTGCGATGCGGTGTTCCACGTCACCCGCTGACGTGCCTGTCCGGGCGCACCGAGGGGGCTGATGCTCGCAACGACGCTCCAGGCGGCGCGAAGCCAGATGGCCTTCACGCTGGGGTTCCACATCATCCTCGCATCGCTTGGTGTCGCGCTGCCGGCGTTGATGTTGATCGCGAACTACCGCGGCCTGCGCCACCAGGATGCGGACGCGTTGAAGCTGGCGCAGCGGTGGTCGAAGGCGGTTGCGGTGACGTTCGCGGTCGGCGCGGTAACTGGCACCGTTCTCTCCTTTGAGTTCGGGTTGCTCTGGCCGGCGTTCACGGGACGCTTCGGCGAGGTGTTCGGCGTGTTGTTCGCGATCGAGGGCATCTTCTTCTTCCTCGAGGCGATCTTCATCGCCATCTACATCTTCGGCTGGAAGCACCTCTCGCCGTGGACGCATTTCTGGAGCGGCGTGCCGGTCGTGATCACCGGCCTTGGCGGAGCGTTCTCGGTCGTGGCCGTGAACTCGTGGATGAACCAGCCTCAGGGGTACGCCCCGACGACGGGCAAGGTGACGTCGGTCGAGCCGCTGAAGGTCATCTTCAACCCCGCGGTGCCTTACGAGGTCCCCCACATGATCCTTGCGGCGTATCTGGTCACCGGATTCCTCGTGGCGTCGATCTATGCGGTCGGGATGCTGCGCGGCCGGCGTGACCGCATCCATCGGCTCGGCCTCCTCATCCCGCTGACGGTCGCGTGCATCGCCACTCCGATCCAGTTCGCGGTCGGTGACACGGCCGCGCGTTCGATCGCTAAGGACCAGCCGATCAAGTTCGCGGCGATGGAATGCGTGCAGACGACCTCGACCGACGTCACCGAGTATCTCGGCGGGAGATGCACCTCGAGCGGCGTGAAGGACGGGATCGGGATCCCGGGGCTCGACTCGTTCCTCGTCGGGTGGAGCACGAGCACGCAGGTCATCGGGCTGGACTCGGTGCCGCCCGACGACCGGCCGCCGGCCAACACGATGCTGCACTGGGCTTTCGATGCGATGGTCGGCATCTGCTCGGTGCTGATCCTCCTCGCACTCTGGCTTGGCATCGGCTGGTGGCGCAAGAAGGACTTCCCGCAATCGCGCTGGTTCCTCCGCGCGACGGCCGTCTCGGGTGTGGCCTCAGTCGTCGCGCTGGAGTGCGGCTGGATCGTGACGGAGGTCGGGCGCCAGCCGTGGATCGTCTACAACGTCATGCGTACCTCGGATGCGGTCACGCAGGCGGGCGGGATCTGGATCACCTTCGCGGCGGTGCTCGCGCTCTACCTCGCACTGGGAACGACGCTGATCATCACCCTGCGGGCGATGTCACGGCGCTGGCGCAACGCCGACGAGCAGGACGTCGACGTGCCGTACGGCCCCGACGCGGGCCCGCCCGCGGATCTCGCGACGGGAACCTCCGGATGACGAGCGCCAACGCCGTCGCCGTCGTCCTGTGGATCGGCGCCACCATGTATGCCGTCTTCGCGGGCGCCGACTTCGGGGCAGGTCTCTGGAGCCTGCTCGCCGGTGGCAACGAGCGTGGCCGGCGACCGCGCGAGTTGATCGACTGGGCGATTGGGCCGGTCTGGGAGGCCAATCACGTGTGGCTGATCTTCGCGATCGTTGTGCTCTGGACGGGCTTCCCGTCCGCGTTCGAGGCGGTCTTCTCGACCTTGTTCATTCCACTCAGCCTCGCCGCTCTCGGCATCGTGCTCCGCGGGTCCGGCTTCGCGTTTCACCACGTGGCTCGCCGCGCCAGGGGCAGGTCGCTGGCCGAGCTGATCTTCGGGCTCTCGTCGGTGCTCACGCCCTTCTTCATGGGGACCGTCGTCGGCGCGGTCGCGGGCGGCCGTGTGCCGGTGGGCAACGCGGCCGGCGATGCCGTGACGAGCTGGCTCAATCCGCTCTCACTCGTGATCGGCGCGCTCTTCGTCGCCACGGGCGCCTATCTCTCGGCGGTGTTCCTCGTCAGCGACGCCCGACGTGCCCGCGCTCCCGACCTCGAGCGGTACTTCGGCACTCGCGCGCTCGTCTCCGCGATCGTGACCGGGGCGCTCGCCGCGGCCGGCCTCGTCGTGCTGCGGAGCGACGCACGATTCGTCTTCGACGGTCTCAAGGGCGACGCGTTGCCGCTCGTGATCCTCTCGATCGTCTGCGGAAGCGCCGTCCTCGTCCTCCTCCGCCGCAACGCCCGACGCGGAGCCCGAGTGCTCGCCGCGGGCGCGGTCGGATGCGTGATCTGGGCGTGGGGCGTCGCGCAACATCCGTACCTGCTGCCGCAGAAGCTCACCATCGCCGCTGCGGCAGCTCCGAGCGCGACCCTGACGAGTCTGCTCGTGGTTTTCGGCGTCGCCGTCCTCGTCGTGCTGCCATCGCTCGGGCTGCTGTTCACGCTCGTTCAACGCAACCTTGTCCGGGAGACGTCGAGGCCGACGGAGCAACGGCGCGACAAACCTCACGCCGACAGGTTGCGTCGCTGAGGCGCGGTGCGCTCGTCCGCACTCCACCGACGCGCGCCGGACACCACGCACCTACGGGTGCCGGAAGGCTCCCATACAGCTTTGGTCTCCGAGGCTCGTCCCTAAAGTGGTCGACCGCGCGCCAGAACGAATCAACGCAAGTTCGGTCGGGATGTCGGGTGAATCTGAGACGCTGTGAGTAGCTCCGATACCCCACAAGGGGCTTCTCCCGACCCGGTTGAGCTGCTTCGGAGCCGAAGCTATTTGGTCCTGCTGGTGTTCGGCGCCGTCGTGGGTGTTCTGGTCGCGGTCGTGGCCTTCTTTTTTCTCAAGGCGGTGACGGAGGTTCAAACCTATGTCTTCACGACCCTGCCGCATGAACTCGGATTCAGCCATCAGCCGCTTTGGTGGCCGCTGCCTTGGCTCGCGTTGGCCGGCTTGCTGGTCGCGCTGGCGATTCGCTCCCTCCCTGGAACCGCGGGCCACAAGCCGGCTGAGGGATTCAAGACAGGCAGTCCTGTCCTTCCGATCGAGCTGCCCGGGATTGTGATCGCGTCCTTTGCGACTCTTTGCCTGGGCGTTGTGCTCGGGCCAGAGGCCCCGCTGATTGCGATCGGCAGCGGCATTGGTGTCTTGGCAGTGCATCTCGTCAAGCGCGACGCGCCTGCGACGGCAACCGTCGTGATCGCCTCGGCGGGTAGCTTCGCGGCGATCAGCACGCTTTTGGGCTCGCCGATCGTTGGCGCGTTCTTGCTGATGGAGGCGGCCGGAATCGGCGGCGCGATGCTGGGGGTCGTGCTCGTGCCAGGTTTGCTTGCTGCCGGTGTGGGCTCACTGATCTTCATCGGGCTTGACAGCTGGACCGGGTTTGGGACGTTCTCGCTGGCCGTGCCCGACATCCCGCACGTCGGCAGTCCTCGCGGCCCCGAGTTTCTTTGGGCGATTGGCATCGGCGTCGTCGCCGCCGTACTCGGTACGGCCATCCGACGGTCGGCTCTCATCCTGCAGCCCATCGTGGAGCGGCGAATCGTGCTGCTGACTCCTCTTGTGGGCTTGGCGATCGCCGGTCTTGCGATCGCCTTCGTCGAAGGAACGGGGCGGAGTTCATCGCTGGTGCTCTATTCCGGACAGGATCAGCTCGGCCCGCTGATCCAGAACGCGGGCAGCTGGTCGGTATGGGCACTCCTGCTTCTCATCGCCTGCAAAAGCCTGGCCTACGGCGCCTCGCTGAGCAGCTTCCGAGGTGGCCCCACCTTCCCGGGAATGTTCATCGGAACCGCCGGCGGCATCGCCCTCTCGCACGCTCCCGGCCTGCCCATGATCGCCGGTGCCGCCATGGGGATCGGCGCCATGTCCGTGACCATGCTCGGTCTGCCGCTGACCTCCGTCCTGCTCGCCAGCCTCTTCCTGCAGCCCGACGCCATCGCCCTGATGCCACTCGTGATCGTCGCCGTCGTCGTTGCCTACGTCACCTCGGCAAGACTCGCCGCGCCGCCAAGTCCGACACCGCCCGATGCCTCGTCCTTGCCTAGCTGAGCGATTGGACGCAATTGCTGGAGGTCAAGCGGTGCGTGCGAAGTGCGCGCCAGCTCATCAGCTGGGTGGCGTAAGGCACGCTCGGCCGCAGGTTGCGCGACCTGATCAGGAAGGGCCGCACTTGAGCGTGCGGTCTTGGTCAAGTGTCTTGCTGTGCGAACAGCTGCGTTGCCGGTCGCGCCTGCGATTTGCGATCGCGTAGCTTCCGTCCGGCGGCTCTCACGGACAGGCGGGTTGCTTGTTTCTATCCGGGAGCGGCGACCGGCGGCGGTTCCAGCCGATCGGCCTCGATCTGGATCCGCGGCAGCCACTCGAGCCAGCGTGGCAGGTACCAGTTCCACCTGCCGAGCAGGCGCATGGCCGCGGGCAGGAGCACTGAGCGGATGATGGTTGCGTCGATCAGCAGCGCGACCGCGACGCCGAAGCCCATCTGTTGGAACATGACCAGGTCGCCCTTCGCGAAGCCGCTGAAGACGGCCACGATGATCAGCGCCGCGCCGGTGATGAGCCGCGCGGTCGACGCGACGCCGTGGGTCACGGCGTCCGTCGTCGAGCCGCTCTTGTCGTAGAGCTCCTTGATACGGCTGAGCAAGAAGACCTGGTAGTCCATCGAGAGGCCGAACAGGACCGAGAACAGGAAGAGCGGCACCCAAGCCTCGATCGCGTCGACCTTCTGAAAACCGAACAGCCCGCTGCCGACCCCATGGCGGAAAACGAGAACCACGAGCCCGTAGGCGGCGCCGACTGACAACAGGTTGAGCACGATCGAGGTGGCGGCGACGACGATCGAGCGGAAGACGATCGTGAGCAGCACAAAGCTCAGACCCAGCACGAAGACGAACACGATCGGAAGCCAGGCGTTCATAGCATCAATGAAGTCGACATTGTCGGCCGTGTCGCCACCGACGAAGACGCGCACGCCGGTGTCGTGGAAGGTGCGCGGGATCTCGACCGAACGCAGGTGACGTATCGCGTCCAAGGCGCGAGCTCCGGTCCGGTCGCCACTGACGTTCACCCCGATCGCGGCTACGCCGTTCGTCACGCGCACGTCGCTGCGGCCGAAGATCGGGTCGTGCGAGAGCTCGGTGCGCAGCCGGGTGATCGCCGACCGGACGCGAGGCGAGTTCACGTTGCCGACGACCGCGATCAAGGCCGGGCTCGAGCTGGCCTGCGGGAAGTCGCGCGCGAGCGCCTCGAAGCCCTGCTTGGCCTCGAGCCGGTTGGGCAGCGTGCTGACGCCGCTCGCCCCCAAGCGCAAGCCGAAGGCAGGTAGCGCCAGCGCAATGAGCAGGGCCGAGAAAGCCACGAGGCTGACCACCGGCCGGCGCATCACCGCCCGTACGACGGCGCCCCAAAACCGCCCTTCGCTCGCGCTGCCGACGTTCCGTCCCACGAAGGGCACGCGGAGCGCATTCACGCGGTCACCGAGTACTCCGAGGAGCGCCGGCAGAAGCGTCAGCGCGGTGAGCACCGAGACGATGCCGACGGTTATTGCTCCCACGGCCAGGCTCTTCATGATGTTCGAGGGAACGAGCAGCATCCCAGTCAGCGCGATTACGAACACCGAGCCGCTGAACAGCACGGCGCGGCTGGCCGTCGCTCCGGCCGCCGCGATCGCGTCGAGCTCGGCCCGGCCGCGGTTCCGCTCCTCGCGGTAGCGCGACACGACGAACAGCGAGTAGTCGATCCCGAGCGCGAGCCCCATCCCGGTGAGCATGTTCACGAAGAAGATAGAGAGCGAAAAGATTGCCGCGATAGGCCCGCACAGCCCCAGCGCGACGATGATCGAGACGATCGCCATCACGACCGGTACCAACCCGGCGACGACGGCCCCGAAAACGAGGACGAGCACGACCAGCGCGGCCGGCAATCCGACCTGGAGCTCGCCCGACTCGAGGTCGTGCTGCGAGAGGCTGTTGAAGTCGTGATCGAGCGTCCCGCTGCCAGTCATCACGACGGCGAAGCCGTCGCGCCCGTTTTCCCGCTTGACCAGGGTGAGCAGCGGTCGACGTTCGCCTTGCGCTGGATCCCGATCAAGGTCGCATGCCTGTCGCTGGAGGCCTGCGAGCCATCGTGGGTGCCGTAATACGTCGAGGCGTGGAACACGACTCCAGTCGCGTCGGCCTGCGCCACGAGTCGCTCAACGAATGCTTTGAAAGCAGAATCGTCGATGGTCCTCGTCGGCGAGCGTACGACGATCAGCTCGTCGACGCTGTTCTTGTCCGGCGGGAAACGCTGGCTGAAGAGATCCTCCGCTCGCTTCGACTCCGGCGTCCCGGTCACGTGCCCGGTCGTCGTCAGGTTTCCCGGCAGGAACAGGACCGCGAAGGCGAGCGCGACGACAATCGCGCCTACCCACGCCGCGAAGGTGCGGCCCGGGTGGCGGCTCGACGATCGCGCGAGTCTCTCTGTCAGGCCCATCTCCGCAACAGTATGAAGCTACGAAAGTCGCCTCCATAGCTGACGATGACGCTGCACTCGTCGGCTCAGCTAACCGAGATTCGAATTAGAAAACGCGCAGGACGCAACCGGCGCAGAGGACGCCTCCGTCGACGGCGACGCGAGCGGCGCCGGCCTCACTTCGCACCTGTAGTGGCCACGTTCAGGTGGCCAGGAACACTGAAGTGGCCAGGACGAGTGGCAACGCTTTTGCCTTACGCATGCGCATCTACGCCGCTGCGGTTCGAGTAGTACGTAGCCTCAAATCCAACTCCGCTCTTCCCGAGTAGCTGGAAAGGAGAACGAACATAACTACGGGGAGAAACGGAGGAGAAGATGCAGCCAAGGTCTCTGAGGGTCCTCGCGTTCGCAGTTGCGCTGCTCGCGACAGCGCTGGTCGTAGCTTCGCCGTTGGGGGCGGCGGAGCGGAACGCCTACGTGGTCACGAACCTCGTCTCCAATAGCGCCGCCGTGCCGGCGGCCGCGCACGATGCGAGCCTCGTCAATGCTTGGGGCCTGACGGCCAGCGACAGCTCGCCCTGGTGGGTGGCGGACAACGGCGCCAACGTCTCGACGCTCTACAACGGCAACACGGGAGCGAAGTTGGGGCTCACGGTTGTGGTCGACGGCGGCCCGACCGGCACGGTGTTCAACATCGCCGGTGCGATGTTCCCGGTGCCGAGTGGGGTCACGTCGCGGTTCCTGTTCGCGAGCGAGGACGGCAAGATCCGGGGTTGGCCGGGCTCCGGGCCGGCCCAGGTAACCGCCGGCCACAGTTCGGCGCCCGGCGCGATCTACAAAGGGCTCGCGATCGCCGTGACCCCCGACGGGCCACGGCTCTATGCGACCGACTTCCACAATGGCCGCGTGGACGTATGGGACGGCTCGTGGAACCTCGTCACCTCCGCTGCGTTCACCGATCCCACCCTTCCCGCCGGCTATGCGCCGTTCGGGATCCAAAGGAGCGGCGACACGATCTTCGTCACGTACGCCAAGCAGGACGCCGAAGCGGCGGACGAGCTGCACGGCCAGGGCCTCGGCTTCGTCGACGCGTATGACACGGCCGGCAACCTGCTCGGCCGCGTAGCGCAGCACGGGCAGCTGAACGCTCCGTGGGGCCTGGCGATGGCGCCCGCGAGCTTCGGCCGCTTCGCCGGCGATCTGCTCGTCGGCAACTTCGGAGACGGCGAGATCAACGCTTATGCCGAGCTACCGAACGGCCACTTCGAGCACCGCGGCGAGCTTCGCGGCACCGACGGCAAGCCGATCGCGATCGACGGCCTCTGGGCGCTCGAGTTCGGGAACGACGGCGGCGCCGGCCCGAGCACGCGGCTCTTCTTTACTGCGGGCCCGAACGACGAGCTGGACGGGCTCTTCGGCTCGATCGACCCGAAGTAGTCCGACGGTCTCGCGCCCGGCCTCAATTGGGGCCGGGCGCCTCCGCAGGCGTAGCCTGAACCGTATGCCATCGCAGCGCGCGATGAGCCCTGCTAAGGGTCGAATCTCCGTTCGGCGCCGCGCTGGTGCGATTGAGCTGGTGAAACGCATGGTGCTGGTCGGTTCTGTAGGGCTCGCGGCCACCGCCTGCAGCGGAGGAAAGTCGGCCTCGCCGGCTCAACGCGCTCCTGCCACGTTGGCAACAACGACGACGACTGCTTCACCGACCTCTGGCGCGAGCTCCGCCAGTTCCGCAAGGGACTGGCCGTTGTTTGGGTACACGGCAGCACGCGCAAATAGCGGGCCGTCTGCGACCGGGATTACGGCGGCCGACGTCGGCCGCCTACGCCGGCAGCGCGTGCTGCTTGACGGAACGGTGGATTCGTCGCCGATCTACTTGCACGCCGTTCGAGTTCGCGGCCTCGTCCACGATGTCTTCTTCGTCACGACGACGTATGGCCGTACGGAAGCGATCGACGCGTCCAGCGGCCACGTGCTCTGGCGCTACACGCCGGCGGGCTATTCCTCTTGGGCCGGGACGGCACAGATCACGACCGCAACACCCGCCGCTGATCCCGGCCGCAAGTGGATCTACGCGGCGTCGCCCGACGGGAGGATCCAGAAGCTTTCGGTGGCTGACGGTCACCTCGCCTGGCGGACTCGAATCACTCTGCTCCCGTCGCGGGAGAAAATCGCCTCTGCGCTCAACTATTGGCGCGGGCGGGTGATCGCAACTACCGGTGGCTACATCGGCGACGCGCCGCCCTACCAGGGTCACGTGGCGTTGCTCGCTGCGAGCAACGGGAGGGTGTTGAGCATCTGGAATTCGCTCTGCTCGAATCGGCATCAGCTGATTCCGCCGAGCAGCTGCGCTTCGAGCGACTCCGCGATCTGGGGGCGCGCGGGCGCCGTCGTCGACACCGCCACCGGAGGGCTTCTGCTCGCGACCGGTAACGGAGACTGGAACGGCAGAACCAACTGGGGAGATTCGATGATCCATCTGTCCGCAGATGCTTCGCGCGTTCTTGGGAGCTGGACGCCGACGGACGAGGCGGCGCTCCAGTCGAGCGACCTCGACCTAGGCTCGACCTCTCCCGTGCTCCTTGGCAGCGGCTATATCGCGCAGGGGGGCAAGGACGGCAAGATCCGGCTGCTCAGTCCGAGGAAGCTCTCACCGGCCGGGCGTAAAGGCGGCGAGCTACAGACGATCTCGACGCCGGGAGCGACCGATCTGTTCACCGCCCCGGCCGTCTGGCACGCCGACGGCCGGACGTGGCTCTTCGTCGCGGACAACGCCGGTCTCGCGGCTTGGACGCTCCGCGGCGGCCGCCTTCGGCCCGCGTGGTCGACGAATACGCCCGGAACGAGCCCGGTTGTCGCCGGCGGCCTGCTGTACGTCTACGACCCGAACGGCGGCCTCGGCGTCTACCTGCCGCGTAGCGGCACGAAACTCCGCAGGCTCGCTGCCGCCGGCGGACACTGGAACAGCGCAATCATCGCCGACGGCCGCATTGCGCTTCCCGAAGGAGACGCAAACCAGCACGCTTTGACTGGGGTGCTCGACATTTACCGTCTCGGCTAGGGGCTTGGTCGCTGCATGCTCGGGAGTCGTTCTCGTAGGACGGTAGCTTGGGCCGGTGGGTCATCTGGCGGTCCCGCAGCCGTACGACTTCGAGCGCTCGCTCGACCGCTTCACGTTCTGGGGCGTCGACCGCGCGAACGTCTGGCACGAGGGCGGCCTGCACCGTGTCGTGGACGGACGTGAAGTTCGAATCACGCCGGACGAGAGCGGCGTTGTTGTCGAGCCGTTCGACGAGGCGATCGAGCCCGTCGTGCACAAGCTGCTCGGCCTCGAGTTCGATCTGCCGCCATTCTTGGAGTTCGCGAAGCGTGATCCCGTGCTCGCCGACGCCGTGCGGCTCCTGCCCGGCTTTCGCCCGCCGCTCGCACCGGACGCGTTCGAGGCGCTCGTCTCCTCGATCACGGCGCAGCAGGTGTCGCTGCACTCCGCGTTCGCCGTGCGCAGCCGCTTCATCGACCGCTTCGGCGTCCACGCCGAGCATGCTTCCGCGTTCCCGACCCGCGAACGCATCGCGCAAGCGAAGGAGGAAGAGTTGACCGGTCTCGGCTTCTCCCGTCGGAAAGCCGAGTACGTGCTGGGCATCGCGCGCGCCGACTTCGACTTCGACGATCTCGACGCGCTCCCCGACAACGAGGTCAAGGCACGGCTCATGTCCATCCGTGGACTCGGGGAGTGGAGCGCCGATTGGTTCCTCGCCCGTCATCTCGCGCGGCCTCAGGCCTGGCCGGCGGGCGACCTGGGCCTACGTAAGGCGGTACTCGCGTTCTACCCTGACGTGACGGACGTCCGTGCCGCGGGCGACCGGTTCCACCCGTTCCAGAACCTGAGCGCCCACTACCTCCTCGCCGCCCTGCGTTACCGATGACCATCCGCCCAGCCAAGAAGAACGACCAGGAGCTCATCCGCGAGCTGTGGCTGGAGTTCGAAGCCGAGCTTCCCGAGCCCGACTACCTCCGAGAGAGCTGGGAAGAAGCCTGGATCGACCTCGCCCAGACCGTGCGCGAAGGCGTCGCTCTCATCGCAGAGGAAGAGGGTCGCGCCATCGGGTTCGTCTTCTGCGTTCTCGGCGACCGCGGCCGGAAGACCGCGCACGTCACCGACATCTACGTACGGCCCGAGGCGCGCAACAGGGGGATCGGACGGGCCCTGCTCGCGGGGATCCTCGACCCTGCTCGCTCCGCGGGCCTCGACCATGTCAGCCTCGAGGTGCTGATCAGCAACAGCGACGCCCGCCGTCTGTACGAGCGCCTCGGTTTCACGGCCATGGA
>Ga0307289_10001265_pt1 | contig 10772 bp, 4 predicted proteins | sample ER_DNA_143_FD_194483 | JGI IMG/M metagenome (GOLD analysis project Ga0307289, IMG submission 194483) | Bulk soil microbial communities from the East River watershed near Crested Butte, Colorado, United States - ER_DNA_143 | ecosystem: Environmental > Terrestrial > Soil > Floodplain | place: USA...
GAGTGGGGGAGCCTCGACCTCGAGAGCGACCACCTGCTCTACGGGGCCCTCCAGGACAACGTCGTTCGCCACGTCCTCGAGCAGGTCGGCGCGGACCCCGCCGCGATCGCGGCGCAGCTCGAGGAGGAGGCCGAGAAGGCGGAGCGGACCGACGTCGCCCCGTCTCTGGCCCCCGATGCGAAGGCCGCGCTGCTCGCCGCCTACGAGGAGTCGCGCGACCTGGGTTCCTCCTACGTCGGCCCCGAGCACGTGCTCCTCGCGCTCGCCCGCGACGACGAGTCGCCGGCCGGGCAGCTGCTGCAGCGGTTCGGTATCTCACACACGAAGCTGCGCGGCGCGGTCATTCGCGGCGTGGACGCGGGTGCTCCCCGTGAGCAGTCGAGCACGCCGCGGCTGGAGGAGTTCGGCCGCGACCTCACCCAGGAGGCGCGCGAGGGCAAGCTCGACCCCGTGATCGGCCGCGCCGACGAGATCGAGCAGACGATCGAGATTCTCTCGCGGCGAACGAAGAACAACCCGGCCCTGCTTGGCGAGCCCGGCGTGGGCAAGACCGCGATCGTCGAGGGCATCGCGCAGCGCATCGTCAACGACGAGGTTCCGGAGACGCTGGCCGACCGCCGCGTGATCTCGCTCGACCTCGCCGGGATGATCGCCGGCACGAAGTACCGCGGCGAGTTCGAGGAGCGACTGAAGACCGTGATCGACGAGATCCGCGGCGCCTCCGACGAGCTGATCCTCTTCATCGACGAGATGCACACCGTCGTCGGCGCCGGGGCCGCGGAGGGCTCGATGGACGCCTCGAACATGCTGAAGCCCGCCCTCGCGCGCGGCGAGCTGCACGTGATCGGCGCGACGACCCTCGACGAGTACCGCAAGAACATCGAGAGCGACCCGGCCCTGGAGCGGCGCTTCCAGCCGGTGTTGGTGCGCGAGCCGACCGTCGAGGAGACGATCGAGGTCCTGCGCGGATTGAAGGACCGCTACGAGGCGTTCCACCGCGTTCGCATCTCGGACGAGGCGATCGTCGCGGCCGCGGAGCTCTCCGACCGCTACGTCCGCGACCGCTTCCTGCCCGACAAGGCGATCGACCTGATCGACCAGGCCGGCGCGCGCGTGCGCTTGCGGATGAAGACGAAGGACGACGACACTCGCTCGCTCGAGGACGACCTGCGGCGGCTCACCCGCGAGCGCGACCAGGCGACCTCCGCTGAGGACTACGACCGGGCGGGGAGCCTTCGCGACAAGATGGAGTCCCGCCAGGGCGAGCTCGACGGCAGGCGCAAGGCGCGCCAGCGTGCGCCCGAGGTGACGCCAGAGGACATCGCCGAGGTGGTTTCTCGCGCGACCGGCATCCCGGTCTCACAGCTCACGAGCGAGGAGCGCGAGCGGCTGATGCGGCTCGAGGAGGAGCTGCACGGCCGGATCGTCGGCCAGGAAGAGGCTGTGCAGGCCGTCGCGGAGGCGGTGCGTCGCTCGCGTGCAGGCCTTGGCGACCCGAACCGGCCGATCGGCAGCTTCTTGTTCCTCGGCCCGACCGGCGTGGGCAAGACCGAGCTCGCCCGAGCGCTCGCCGAGGCGCTTTTCGGCGACGAGAGCCTGATGGTCCGCTTCGACATGAGCGAGTTCCAGGAGCGGCACACGGTCTCCCGCCTGGTCGGTGCGCCGCCGGGCTACGTCGGCTACGACGAGGCGGGCCAGCTCACCGAGCAGATGCGGAGGCGGCCGTACTCGGTGCTGCTCTTCGACGAGATCGAGAAGGCGCACCCGGACGTCTTCAACATCCTGCTGCAGATCCTCGACGACGGCCGGCTGACCGACGCCCAGGGACGGACGGTGGACTTCAAGAACGCCGTCGTGATCATGACTTCGAACATCGGCGCCGACCGGATCCAGCACTTCGCCCGCGAGGGCGGCGACTTCGACCAGCTCAAGGACGAGCTGATGGACCACCTCCGCGGCAGCTTCCGGCCGGAGTTCATCAACCGGATCGACGAGATCATCGTCTTCCGCGCGCTCTCCGAGGAGCAGCTCCTCGACATTACGCGGCTCCTGCTCGACCGGCTCGGCCGCCGTCTGCGCGCGCAGCGAATCGAGGTCGAGTTCTCGGAGGAGGCGGTGCAGCTGCTCTCTCGCGAGGGCTACGACCCCGAATTCGGGGCGCGGCCGCTGCGGCGCACCATCCAGCGGCTGGTCGAGAACCAGCTCTCGAAGCTGGTGCTCGACGGAAGCGTCGAGCCGGGCGACAAGGTCGCGGTCGACGTGGACGGCGACGAGCTGCGCTTCGAGGTCGAGAAGGGTGCAGCGCCGGAGTTGTTGCGCGAGCAGGAGGAGAAGACCCCTGAGCCGGCCGGCTCCTCCGCGTGATCGAGCCCGCGGCGACATAGCGCCTGACGAGCGCGTCGAGAACCGCCCTCGCGCGGTCCTCGGCGTAATCGTCGCGCCGGGCCTCGCTCACGACGTGACCTCGAGGATCGCCTCCGAGCTTCTGCAGGACCTGCGAGAGCGCTACGACTCGGTGGACTGGGACGCCGAGCTCAAGGTCGACCGCCTCGTCGATCCGCCGGCGCCGTTGACGGAGATCTTCGCCGCCGGCAGGCGCAAGCTGCTCGAGGGCGACTGGGACCTCGGCGTGGTCGTGACAGACCTCCCGCTGAAGGTGGGCGGGCGGCCGGTGTCGCGGCATCTCAGCCCGACCCATGGCCTCGCGGTGCTCTCGCTGCCTGCGCTCGGTCCGCTCCACCTGCGGCAGCGGCTGCGCCGCGCGCTCGTAGAGCTGATCGGCGAGCTCACCGGACGCGGGGCCGACGACGAGTGGGAAGACAACGTGCTGCGCGAGCTCGCGACAGACACCGGGCACCGGCCGAGCGTCCTCTACGTGCCCGCCCTGCTCGCGAGCCACCTGCGCCTGCTGCTCGGGATGGTTCGCGCGAACCGGCCTTGGCGGCTCGCGGCGCGTCTCTATGGCGCCCTCGTGGCCGCGCTCGCCGTCGGCGCGTACGGGCTCGTCGCCTCTGACGTGTGGGGGCTCTCGAGCGCCGCCGGCTGGTGGCGGCTCCTGCTCATGTGCGTCCTCTCGGTCGCCGGGACGGTGGCCGCGGTGATCGTGGCGCACGGCCTCTGGGAGCGCGCACCCGATCCTCGCGTGCGCGGCCAGGTCGCGCTCTTCAACGTCACGACGACCCTGACCGTCGCGATCGGGATCGCCTGCCTCTACCTGGCGCTCTTCGTGCTGATCCTCGGGGCCGCGGAGCTCCTCGTCAGGCCGAGTGTCTTCGACCCGGTGCTCGGCCATCCGGCGAGCATCGGCGACTACGTCGCCCTGGCCTGGTTCACGGCCTCGTTCGCAACCGTCGCCGGGGGGCTAGGCGCGGGGCTCGAGTCGCGAGAGGCCGTGCGCGAGGCGGCGTACACGACCGCAGGCCGGGAGGAGAGCCCGTAGACCCGCTCAACCTCTGGCTCTTCTTCATTCTTGCCTCGCTGCAGCCGGCCGTGCAACGCCAGATGCTCGCAGCGAGGCGGCGGCAGAGCCTCGCCGTCCTCTCACGCAAGCGCAAGGCGACCGTGATCACGCTCATCCACCGGCAAGAGACGGTTTCGCTGCTCGGGATCCCCCTCGCGCGCTAGGGCGTTCGGCTCGCCGCCCGGTGTGAGTTTGGCCAGACGCGAAGGTCCTAGTCCGACCGGCCGGCCCCAACGCACAAAGAGGATGATCAGGCATCGGTGAGGGAAGATTGGATGGGCCGCCGGCGTCTAGTGACGTTAGGAGCCGGAGCGGCCCGTCTCTATCGGTTCTAGGCGGCCCTAGAGCTTGATCCAGGGGGAGAGCGGAACAAATCGGCGGCCCGGCTCCGTCTTTCTTTTCGGCTTCGCCCGCCCTTTTGGGTAGGTGAGCCCTTGTGTTAGCTGCGCAATGCGAGCTTTATGAGAGGAGGAGTCGGGCGGCCCATGCTCCTTTGGGGCTAGGCGGCCCTAGTCCTTGAGAGCGACCGCCCGGCTCCCACTCAAAGACAGCCTCGCTTGACGTGGGTGCGGATCGCCAGGGTCGAAGGATCGGTCCAGGTAGCGGAAACAGTCGGGACCAGTGCTAGCGATGCGCCACCTCAACCAGGCCGGGAGTTTTCCCCGCAGGCGGGATCAATTTGAAAGGGGAAGCCGGACGGCCAAAGTCCTGGCCGGCGTGGCGGCCCGTCCGACCGAGGACAGGAGGAGGCGTCCGGCCCCCATTGGTGACCGTACTCTCATTTCGGCCGCGTCCGCATCAGGCAATCAGCGGCGAGTGTGAGTTCCGCGAAAGCCGCGGTCGGATGCGGCAGGGGACCCGAGGCATCCGCGCGCGTGCCGTCAGTCCCAGCTGCGCGCGTACTGCCTTTGCCGCAGGTAGGCCCTGCCGCAAGGAAAGCGTCACCGCCACGAGCGTTTGTGAAACGACGCTCTTCCCCACCAGAGCCGAGACGGCGCTGCTGCGCGACACTGGAGATCGCTCATGGCCCTGACCGTTGCGATCATTCTGGCGTTTTTCGCGCCCTGGCCATGGAACCTGATCGCGATACTCACTGGCCTCGGAATCGAGACTGTCGAGCTCACTTGGGGCTTGCGGCTGGCTCGGCGCTGGCGACCGCAGACCGGAGCCGAAGCCATGATCGGGCAGCTCGCCCAGGTCGTCGTTTCATGCCATCCAACCGGAAAGGTCCGCTTTCACGGCGAACTCTGGGAGGCGCGCTGTGCGGACGGAGCAGACGTGGGACGAAGTGTGCGCATCGAGAGACTCGAAGGCTTGACGCTGGTTGTGGTGGGCGACGGGCACGACAGTTCAGCCGATCAGCGGCCCTTCGCCGGGTAGCGACGTTCGAGGCAGAACCCGAAGCGTCATGACGACTTTCTCGCGACGTCGGCGACCGCAGCGTTAGGCTCCTCCCCCCGGCTTGGTTCGGGGGGCATCAAACGTGGAGGGAGAAGCACATGGCGGCAGGCGATAGAAAGACCGCTGGCATTTCGGCCGGCGGGATCATCGTGATCGCAGGGATCCTCGCGATCATGTTCTGGAGCTTCTGGATCGGACTGATCATCGTCCTGATCGGACTGATCGCGTTCGGTGGATTCGCACGTGGGAAGTGGTACTAGGCCGACGGCTCCGCGCTGCTCGCGCCACGCGGTCAAGTCGAGAGCGGGCCCTCACGTTCGCCCGCCTCGGTCAACCCGGGCATTTCCGTCCGCCTCCGGTAGCCAGTCGCCTACCTCGGGCACGTAGCGGGCTGAGCCCGTGCGGGTCTGACGGGTACTGGCGGTTCAGGGCGCTTCGCGGCCGTTCTTTGCCGTCGATCTGGTGCCGTGCTTCGATGACCCGCCCCGGCCCCCGCCGCAGCCGACCAGGGCAGCGCTGAACAGCAGGAGGAGGAGCCCGGTCCGTCTCAGCGCGACGTCCTTGGTTTTCACGCCCGCAGTCTAGGAGGCGCCGGCGCGCCGACCGGCCCGTTTGGACGTGGAGAAAGGCCGAAAGAAAACACCCCCCTGTTTGTCGGTTGCTCCCTCGAGCTCCGTGCGCAATCATGGTCGTCACCAGTCGACGGGAGGAGGATCGAGCCTTCCGAGATGTGCTCGGACGTCTCGATCCCTATTACCGTCAAGGGTCGTGACGAAAACACCGCCGCCACAGCAATATTCGGTCGCGCTTTGGCGCGGCTACGTAACAGCGCAGTTCTACGTCCGAGAGCAAGGCCACGACGATGCACTCGGCTTCTCACAGACCTTCCGCACCTGGCGTCTTCCGTGGGAGGACGGTGAGCCAATGGAGAAAGACCCAAGTGCACTTGCTGCTCTCGCTGCTCTCGAGGCCGATCTACTGGCGCAGGGGTGGGAGCGTATGCGGCGCGCACCCGGCTCCGAGTGGTACGAGCTTCGTTTCCGGCGCGCCAAGTCGACCGTGAGGCTCGCCCCCGAGCGCGCACCGCTGGGCGCACTGCCCCCTGAGCCGCGAGCGAACGCCTCGGACGCTTTGCAGGACCCGGCTGACGCTCAAGCTAGGCCTCGAGCCAGTCGTCGACTTCCTTTCGCTCGCCCGTCCTAGCCGTCCGGCTAGGTACGCGACCTCCGTAGCGACCCCTTGGGCCAAAACCTGCTCGAACGGCCGTCGAAAGCCGCCACCGCATGTTCGTAGTCTGACTTTGTGGGCTACTAGAGGTGTCTTCAGACCCAAACAGCCGGAAGTCGGGGTTGGTCGTTCACGCGTCCGATGAGGGTCAAGACCACGCCGTTGGCAGGGCGCGTTTCGGCCGGTGGCTTGCCCTGCTGGTCTGTCTGGCGCTGCTTGGACTCACCACGACGTACGCGTTCGTGGGCGAATCGCAGGCGCTCGCGGGGACGCCAACGGTCCCGAATCCCGATCCGCCCCCAGCGCCGCCCCCGCCGCAGCCGCCCCCGCCGCCGCCGCCGCCTCCACCCCCGCCGCCGCCTCCTTCTGTGCAGACGTATCAGCCGCCGCCTCCGCCTCCGACGCGGCAAAAGAGGGCGGCGCCGAAGCGAGGAGTCGTGGTCAAGCACCAGCGCCGGCAGCAGAAGCGCCAGCACCCGAAACCTGCGCCGGCCGCCAAAGCACCCGTAGTGCTCCTGCCGGAACGACCGGGCCGCTCGGTGGTGCTCGGCCCCTCGCTCGTGCGGGAAGCCGCGAGCGAATCCATCTCGCCGCCGTCTGCGCTCCAGTTCTTGCTCGCGCTCATGATCGGCGCCTCAGTGCTCGTGGCCGCGCTCGCAGCCGCGCCTCGGCGGGCCTTACCGCAACCTCTCCTCGGTGTGGTCGGCGACCAGCGGGAGCTCCTGTTCTTCGTCGCCATTGCGCTCGCCGCCGCCGCCGGCTTCCTCCTCTTCGTGTTCGCCCTCGCTGTCCTATGAGTCGCGCCCACCTTTACGGCGTGATGCTGGCGGCACTCGTGCTCGCCGTCCCGCTCGCCTCGGGCGCGGCTTCTGACCAGCCGTCCACGCCGACGATCGACTCGGCGCCGCCGAACCCGAGTGCGAGCGGCAGCGCGACGCTCTCGTTCTCCGACGCCGACCCACTAGTGACCTTCAGGTGCCAGATCGACGGCGGCGTGTTCTCGCTCTGCACCAGTCCGGCGACCTACTCGGGGCTCGGTGACGGATCGCACACGTTCGCGGTGAAGGCCGTCGACCTCCTCCTGAGCGAGAGCGACGTCGCCTCCTACACGTGGTTGGTCGACACGACGCCTCCGCCTGCTCCTGCGATCACGGCGCAGCCCTCGAATCCCTCCAACGACTCGAGCCCGGCCGTCCAGTTCACCGACACGGAGGGAGGGGTCAGCTTCCAGTGCAAGCTCGACTCGGGCGGATTCGCCGCCTGCGCGAGCCCGGCCGCGTACACCGGGCAGGCAGACGGCAGCCACACCTTCACCGTGCAGGCGAGCGACGCTGCCGGCAACACCTCCTCGACGAGCTACAGCTGGGTGATCGACACGGTGGTTCCCACGATCACCCTCGGCACCAAGCCGCCGAGCTCGTCGAGCGATGCCACGCCGACCTTCACGTTCAGCGCGAACGAGGCCACTCCAAATGGCTTCGAGTGCAAGCTCGACAGCGGCGCCTTTGCTCCTTGCACGAGCCCCACGACCCTCGGGCCGACTCCGGATGGAAGCCACACCTTCACCATCCGCGCGGCGGATGCCGCCGGGAACGTGGGCTCGACGAGCCACACCTGGACGATCGACACGGTGACGCCCACGGTGACTCTCGGCACCAAGCCGACCAACCCCTCCAATGACCCGACGCCGGGCTTCAGCTTCGGCGCCAATGAGGCCATTCCCGGGGGCTTCGAATGCAAGCTCGACAACGGGACGTTCGCCGCCTGCACGAGCCCGACCACCTTGGGCTCGACGCTGGACGGAAGCCACACCTTCATCGTTCGGGCTACGGACACGGCCGGGAACACCGGCCAGACGAGCTACACCTGGACGATCGACACGGTGGCGCCCACGGTGACTCTCGGCACCAAGCCGCCGAACCCCTCCAACGATCCGACGCCGACCTTCGCCTTCAGCGCCAACGAGGCTACTCCGGGGGGTTTCGAGTGCAAGCTCGACAGCGGCGTCTTCGCCGGCTGCACGAGCCCGGCCACACTGAGCCCGTCCTCCGACGGAAGTCACACCTTCGCCGTTCGCGCAAATGACGCCGCGGGGAACGTCGGCTCGGCGACCTACACCTGGACGATCGACACGGTGGCGCCCACAGTGACGCTCGGCACCAAGCCGCCGAGCCCCTCCAACGACCCGACGCCGAGTTTCAGCTTCTCGGCCGGCGAGACCAGCACCTTCCAGTGCGAGCTCGACGCCGGCGCCTTCGCGCCCTGCACGAGCCCCACCACCCTGGGCTCGACTGCCGACGGAAGCCACACCTACACGGTCAAGGCGACAGATGCGGCCGGCAACGCGGGGCAGGCGAGCTATGTCTGGACGATCGACACGGTCGCTCCAACGACGACGCTGACCGCCAAGCCTGCCAACCCGTCGAACGACCCGACGCCGAGTTTCAGCTTCTCGGCCGGCGAGACCGGCACCTTCCAGTGCGAGCTCGACGCCGGCGCCTTCGCGCCCTGCACGAGCCCCACCACACTCGGCCCAACCGCCGACGGAAGCCACACCTACACGGTCAAGGCGACAGATGCGGCCGGCAACACCGGGCCGGCGACCTCGTATGTCTGGACGATCGACACGGTCGCGCCGACGGTCACCCTGAGCATCAAGCCTCCGAATCCGACGAACGACACGACGCCGGACTTCGCCTTCAGCGCGAACGAGACGGTCCCCGCAGGCTTCCAGTGCCAGCTCGACGCAGCCGCCTTCGCCGCTTGCACCAGCCCGAAAGCCCTCTCTGCGACGGCAGACGGGTCGCATACCTTCACCGTGAAGGCGATCGACGCGGCCGGAAACACCGGGCAGACGAGCTACACCTGGACGATCGACACGGCGGTGCCGCAGATCACCCTGGGCACCAAGCCGACGAATCCCACCAACGACCCGACGCCGGACTTCGCCTTCAGCGCGAACGAGACGCTGTTGGGAGGCTTCCAGTGCCAGCTCGATGGCGCCGCGTTCGCCGCGTGCACGAGCCCGAAGGCATTTCCTGCAACGGCGGACGGGTCGCACACGTTCACGGTCAAGGCGATCGACACGGCCGGAAACCCGGGGCAGACGAGTTACACCTGGACGATCGACACCGATTCGCCGACGATCACGCTCACGCAGACGCCGTCGAATTTCTCGAGCGACTCGACGCCGACCTTCGCCTTCACCGCAGACGAGCCCATCCCCGGCGGCTTCCTGTGCAGGCTCGACGCGGGCGGAACCTTCGCCCCCTGTTCCAGCCCGACCACCCTGGGTGCAACCGCTGACGGGCTGCACACCTTCACTGTGCGGGGGAACGACACAGCCGGAAACCTCGGGCAAACGAGCTACGCGTGGACGATCGACACGGTCGCGCCGGCTCTGTCGCTCACGGCGAAGCCATCGGATCCGAGCGGGGTCTCGACTGCGCACTTCGAGTTCAGCGCTGCCGACCAAACGAGTGTCACCTATCAGTGCCAGCTCGACGCGGGGGCCTTCCAGAGCTGCACGTCGCCGAAAGACTTCTCAGGGCTTGCGAACGGGCCGCACAGCTTCACCGCGAAGGGCACCGATGCAGCCGGGAACACGGGCAGCGCGAGCTACTCGTGGTCGGTCGACACGGCCGTCCCTGTCGTGACCATCAACCAGGCGCCGCTGAACCCGACCAACCTGACCGGCGCGACGTTCAGCTTCACCTCGAGCAAGCTGCCGAGCACGTTCGAGTGCCAGCTCGAGGGCGGCGGATTCAGCGTCTGCACGAGCCCCAAGACCTACGGGCCGCTTGCTGCGGGCGCCCATTCGTTCCAGGTGCGAGCGACCGACTCGCTGGGGCACACAGGCCCCGCCACTACCTACTCGTGGACGATCGACCTGACACCTCCGCCCACGCCCGCGATCAGCTCCGCTCCGGCAAGCCCGAGCAACAGCAGCAGCCCGAGCTTCGTCTTCACCGATGGCGAGCCAGGGGCCAACTTCCAGTGCCAGCTGGACGGCGGCGCATTCGTTTCGTGCACGAGCCCCAGGGCCTACTCGGGACTCGCCGACGGGCCGCACAGCTTCAACGTCAAGGCCATCGATGCTGCGGGCAACCAGAGCGGCCCGGCCGGGCACACGTGGACGATCGACACGGTCGCTCCGCTGATCACCCTGGGCACGAAGCCGGTCAATCCCAGCAACGACAGCACGCCGGACTTTGCCTTCAGCGCCAACGAGACGATCTCCGGCGGCTTCCAGTGCAAGCTCGACGCCGCCGCCTTCGCCGCCTGCACGAGCCCGAAGACACTTCCTGCAACAACCGACGGATCGCACACCTTCACGGTGAAGGCGAACGACATCGCGGGAAACACGGGGCAGACGATCTACACCTGGACGATCGACACCGATCCGCCGACGATCACGCTGGCTGCGCCGCCGAACCCCTCCAACGACGCAACGCCGACCTTCACCTTCGGCGCCGACGAGGCCACGCCCGGCGGCTTCCAGTGCAAGCTCGACGCCGCCGCCTTCGCTGCTTGCACGAGCCCGAAGACACTCGGTACGACCCCAGACGGATCGCACACCTTCACGGTGAAGGGCGCAGACTCGGCGGGCAACAACAGCTCGACGAGCTACGCGTGGACGATCGACACGATCGCGCCCGTCCTGACTCTCACGAAGACGCCGGCC
>Ga0307289_10001272_pt1 | contig 10757 bp, 14 predicted proteins | sample ER_DNA_143_FD_194483 | JGI IMG/M metagenome (GOLD analysis project Ga0307289, IMG submission 194483) | Bulk soil microbial communities from the East River watershed near Crested Butte, Colorado, United States - ER_DNA_143 | ecosystem: Environmental > Terrestrial > Soil > Floodplain | place...
TGGGGACGGCGAGATCGCCTCGACCCTCCCCCGTTGCAGCCCGGGGATGTCGTCGAGATGTCAAACCGGCCTTGCGCTCCCTCGTGGCTATTGATCCTGCTCGCACCGGATTCGTCTCCGTGCTGCTCATCCCCGTGGGATCACCGTGAGGACACGCTCCATGTGCGTACGGAAGTCCTGCATGAAGGCGCGGAGGAACTCGGCCGTCGACTCGTCCGTGACCTCGCCGTCGTCGGTGAACACCTCAGGGTCGAACCGGATGTATGCCTCGGGTGACGTCATCTGTCGGGCGTTGCAGAAGCTCAACACCCCGCGCAGGCTCTGTTGCGCGAGGGCGGTCCCGATCTGACCGATCGACGCGCCGATCACCGCAGCGGGCACGTGGTCGAAGGAGTTCTGGCCCCATGGGCGGGAGGCCCAGTCGATGGCGTTCTTCAACGCCCCCGGGATCGAGCGGTTGTACTCCGGAGTGACGAAGAGGACGGCGTCGGAGCGCGCGATGGCCTCCTTCAACGCCACGGCCTCGGGTGGGTAGTCGCTGTCGAAGTCAGGGCTGTAAAGCGGCAGGTTGCCGATGGGCAGCTCGGTGAACGTGAGGTCGTCCGGTGCCAACCGGATGAGGGCGCGGCTCAACACCCGATTGATCGACGTCGACGACAGGCTGCCGACGAAGTATCCGACGTTGAAGTTGGGCATCCCGTCCTCCTCGTTGGTCGTGCCGGGCGGCGCCGGTGATCAGGACTCACTAGACCGGCCCGGCGGCGCCACGGCAACTCAGGTGACAGGAATGGGATCGGCTCGGCCGGTCGCGGCGGAGCGAGCCACGGCGTCGAGCACCCGCTGAAGTCGTAGGCCGTGGTGCACGTCCAAGGCGTGCGGTACGCCGCTCTCGATCGCGGCGGCGAACTCGTCGGTGATGGTCCGCCCGACGGCCACGTCGTCGGCCGTTCCGCTCGGCAGCGATGCGTAGCCGGACTCGGTCACCCAGTCGAGCTCGACACCGCCTGGGCCGTCCGGGACGGTGATCGAGAGGACCAACTGGCCGAGCGCGCCGAACTCATGGACGGTGGACACCGTGGTCACACCGTCACGCGTCGCGGCCCGCAGCTCGACGACCGGACCGGCCACCGCCTCGGCTAGGTCGACGGCATGCGGTCCGACGTCGAGGAGGGCGGCGTGCGGATCCTCCCGTCGCCAGGACGTGGCGAAGGGCGAGCCCGGAAGGGCGCCGCTGCCGAGGTAGGCGCCGCGCACGTACTGCACGTCGCCGGGCTCGACCGACTCGAGCGCGGCTCTGACCTCCGGCTGGTAGCGAAGGGTCAAGACCAGCTGAGTGACGACACCGGCCTGGTCCACGGCGGCGGCCAGGCGTTCGGAGTCGTCGAGTGCCGTGGCGAGGGGTTTCTCGAGGAGAAGGTGCCGGCCCGCGTGCGCCGCCTGGACCGCCAGGACGGCTTGGACGTTCGGCGGCACCGCGAAGGCGACGGCGTCACAGCGGTCCAGGAGGTCCTCGAACGAGCCGACCGGCTCGGCCCAGAACCGCGCGGCGAGCTCGTGGGCCGCCTCGCGCCGCCGGGCCCACACCGTGGTGAGCTCCAGCCGCGCCGCTGTCGCCAGCATCGGCGCGTGGAACATCGCGGCCCATGGCCCGGCACCCACGAGCCCGACTCTGGTCATGGCTCCCTCCGGCCGGTCACGCTAGCCGACGCGCCGACACGGTATGCGTCGTCACGACGGCGAGGACTCGTAGTCTCAGTGCTGTGGCGGAGCTGACCGAGCCGTGCCCGAACTGCGGGGCGATGATGCGGTGGGAGACGTCCCACGAACGATGCCCGGGCTGCGGCTGGATCCGGCCGTGCTGCGAGGGCGCGCCGTGCCCGGCGCCGTCGGCGACCGACCCCTAGGTCGCGTCGCGTCACTGACCGCGACGGGTCATCCTCGGCCGAGGAACTCCAGCACCCGCTTGGTCAACAGGCTCGCCGCCTCTTCGTCGTACTGCGGCAGCGAGGAATCGGCGAAGAGGTGCACGTTGCCGGGATAGACGAACAGCTCCGCGTCAGGGACCAGCGACACGAGCTCGCGCGCGGCGTCGATGTCGCCCTCGCCGGCGAAGAACGGGTCCGCGTCCATGCCGTGGATCTGGACCGGTACGCCGTCGGGCCACGGGCCGAACGCCCACTCCCCGGTCACCGGGACGCACGACTCGCAGAGCACGGCGCCCCTCGCCCCGGTCCGAGTCTGGGCCAGCCGCTGGGCCGGCATGACCCCCCACGAGAATCCCAGGTAGACCAGGTCCTGCGGCAGCTTCGCCGCTTCGGCGTTGGCCAGGGCGTCGAAGTCCGGTGCGTCACCCGACCGGGTGAACGCCGCTCCGTCGTCGACGCTTTCGAAGGTCCGCCCGTCGAACAGGTCGGGCACGTGCACGGTGTGACCGGCAGACTGCAGCTGGTCGGCGAAGGCCAGGACGCCGGGCGTTCGGCCCTGGATGTGGTGGAACAGAAGGACGTTCGCCATACGGATGCTCCTCGGGGTTGGGTGTTTTCGTGATCAGGGGCGCCAGTCGGCGGGAGGGTCTTCCCCGACCAGCCCGTCGATCGACTCACGGATGAGGTCGGCGTGCCCGGTGTGGCGCCCGTACTCCTCGACCATGTCGAAGACAATGCGGCGCATACTCGCTCGCGAACCGTCGGGCCACGTGTCCTCGACGAGCTGGGCGAGACCGCCTTCGTCGACGGCCGCCGCGAACCGGGCGCGGGATCGTTCGACCGCGCCGTCCCACAACGCATACAGCTCGTCCGGCGTATCGTCGCTGGCACTCTCGAACGGCCAGTCCGGGTGGGCGTCCCAGTCGACCGTCTCCCACGGCGGCCCGGGCGACTCGCCGCGGAGCTTGGTGCTGAAGTAGTAGTCCTCGACGAAGGCGAGGTGTTTGAGGAGCGCGCCCAACGTCAACGACGACGCGCCCACCTGAGCTTGGAGGCCGTCGGCGTCGAGGCCACCGGCCTTCCAGCGGAACGTCGTTCGCAGCCGGTCGAGGGCGCCCGACAGGTGCTCGACCTCGGTGCCCGCGATCGGGGGCTCCCACGGCGGGTCGACGACGGGTCGCTCGATGTCTCTCGTGTCGGTCATGGCAGCACCCTAGAGGCGATTCCGGACGGATCGTTTCCGCAATGCATGCGACCCTGTCCTCGTGGACGAGTCCAACCCCACCGCCCGCGCCCTGCTATGCCTACAGCTCCTGCAGGACCAGCCCGGCATCACCGCGGACCGCTTGGCCCGGGGACTCGGCTGCTCGACGCGGGCCGCCCGGCGCTACGTCGCCATCCTGCGCGAAGCCGGTATGCCCGTCCACTCGGCCCGCGGACCGTACGGCGGCTACCGGCTCGGCAGCGGCGTCCGGGTGCCACCGGTGATGTTCAGCGCCACCGAGGCACTCGGTCTCGTCATGGCCGTCCTCGACGGACATCACGACGCCGGGGACGAGTCCGAACCGGTCGGCGCGGCTCTGGGCAAGGTGGTGCGGGCCCTACCGGCCGGTGTTGCCGACCAGGTGCAGGCGATCCGCCAGACGACGGCGCCGGCACCGGACCGCGGCGCGGCACGACCGGATCCGGCCACGACCATCGTTCTCGTGCAAGCCTGTTCGCAGGATCGCCGGGTGCGGATGCGCTACCGATCAGAGGCCGGCAAGGAGTGGCTCACCGAGGTCGACCCGTGGGCCGTGGTCGTGCGCCATGGTCGGTGGTACCTCTTGTGCCGAGTCCGGAGCCGGACCGGCGGCCGCGGAGCGAACGAAGGCACCGTACGCGCATACCGGCTCGACCGGATGCGCGACGTCGAGCCGCTGGACCAACCGTTCGAACGACCGGTCGACCTCGACCCGGTCGCCATGCTCGAGACCCACCTCGCGGTCGGGTGGGAGTACGACGTCGAGGTCGTCATCGACGCGCCGGTCGAGAACGCCCGGCGCTACCTCTCGCCGGCGCTCGGCCGGCTCGATCCACTGGGTCCGGCAACCACGCGACTGACGGGGTCGACGAGCAACCCCTACTGGTATGCGGAGCAGCTCGCCGTCATCCCCGCGCCGTTCCGCGTCGTCCGAGGTCCGGAGGTCCAGCACACCGCGCGGGAGCTGGGCCGGCGAATGCTCGCCGCCGCAGGAGGGAGCTAACCTGCGGCGTGGACCCTCGACTGTCGCGGGCACCGGTCGTGACCCACTTCGCCGATGCCGTCCACGGTTTCGTTGCCGGACTCTACGTCGCCGGGTCGGTCGCCTCCGGTGACTACCGCCCGGGCGTCAGCGACATCGACGCCGTCGCGCTCGTCGATCGTGCGCCGCGACCGGCGCTTCGCCGGGTTCTGGTCGAGACGCACGAGCGGCTGATCCGGACCGTCGAGGGCGCGGACGGTCTTCACTGCGTCTACGTAGCTCGTCCTGCGGTCGAGGATCTCTCCTACCGCCATTGGACCTGGGCCTTCGGCGAGCTGTTCCGCCGGCCGCTCGGCGGCATCGCCCGGGCCGAGCTGTTGGCCGAACCGGTCGTCGTCGTGGGTCCTCCACCGTCGGCGTGGCTGGCGCCGCTGTCGGAGAGCGCGCTGCGCGACGCGGCGAGGGCCGAGCTGGCGGGCTACTGGACGACCGCGCTGCGCAAACGGTCGATCTGGCTCGAGGACGTCTACGTCGACGTCGGTCTCACCACCCTGGCCCGCGCGGATGCCACCATCCGGGAGGGTCGTCTGGTCACCAAGTCCGAGGCGATCGGTCGTCTCGCAAGCCTTGGCGTCCCTTCCCGGCTGGTCGACGAGATCGCGCGGCGCCGGTCGGGCGACGAGGTCGTGCGGTCCGCGGCCGAGCGACGTGACCGTGCGCTCGTCGTCCGTACCCTGATGCGAGAAGGGATCGCCGGCCTGCTGCGGGAAGTGGGTCAGGCGGCCACGAGCTGACGGCGCAGGACATCGGCGCCCGGACCGGTCACGTCGGCGAGCCCGGCCGGTCGGCCCGTGAGCAGGAGGAGCAGCGCTCTGATCGGGCCACGGATCTCGGGACCGTCACCCGCGCACCAGGCGTGGTCGGTCGCGACCAGCCGGAACTCGCGGAGGGGAATCTCGCGGAAGACCCGGTTCTTGCCCGTGCCGTGGTAAGAGCGGACCCGCGCCGCCGCCTCCGCCGCCGCATCGGCAGGGATCTCGAGGTCGAGCTTGAGGGGAATCGCGATGTCGAGGCCGTGGACGAGGTTGTCGATCAGGGTCTCCCGGAGGGTCACGCCGACGTTGTGGCGTCGCTGTCCGACGGTGGCACGGATCGCCGCGACGATGGCCTCCGTGGACAGGGCCGCGGCCTGCCTCCGGCTCGACTCGTGGATGATCCGGTTGACGTCCAGGGCATGGCTCGGATTCCGGAGGACCAGGCGCACCGCCCGGGCGAGCGTCATCTGTTGGAGCGTGAGGTGGGCGCCGACGTCGCGGACCGTCCAGCCCTCGCAGAGCGACGGGTGCTGCCACTGCTCGTCGGTGAGCGACTCCAGCAGATCGGCCACCCGACCTCGTTGGCCGTCGATCGCGCTCCAGATATGGTCGTCGGTCAGCATCGTCGTTCCTTTCACGCGAAGACCGGCTCGGCGGTCCTGGTCCGTTTGATCTCGAAGAAGTCCTGGAAGCCGGCGAGCAGCAGGCAGCCGTCGAAGATGCGCGCTGCATCGTCGCCTCGGGGGATGGAGTTGAGGATCGGGCCGGAGAAGGCGACGCCGTTCAGGGACGTCGACGGCGTCCCGCCTTCGTCGCCAACCGCCGCCATCACCGTGAGGTGACTGCGCCGCAGTTCACCGTCGTACTCCGTCGTGTCGAACGCCGCAGCGAGGTCGGCTGGCAAGGCGGCCTGGGCGAGGGCCGTGCGCATGGCCTCCCGGCACTCGTCCGGGCTGGCATACCGCCAGTGGTCGAAGATGACGTCACCGAAGCCGGCGTAGAGGTTGCGGAGGGCCTGGTCGCCGAACCGGTATGCGACGGCCGTCGCGACCCGCGCCGCACCGGACACCTGGTGGAGATAGTCGACGTACGTGGGGTCGTCGACGCGGTGCTGGTTGAGCAGGTACAGGCTCATGACGTGCCAGTGCACGTCGACCGGACGGCGCTGCTCCACCTCGAGCATCCACCTGGATCCGATCCAGGAGTACGGGCACACCGGATCGAACCAGAAGTCGACGGCGACCCGGTCTCCGCTCACCTGACCCTCCTGCTGCTAGAGTGGATTAGTACTACTTCCTGACTAATATAGTTCGACTGTAGGACGAATTCAAGGGGGTTGCATGACCCGAGAGCTGCCCACCAGCCTGCTGATGTTCATCGCGCAGCGGTCGGCCGAGGGTCGGATCTACGAGGCGGTCCGGCACGCCGGGTTCACCGACGTCACCGTCGCCCAAGGCCGGCTGGCGGCCGGGATCGACCCGGATGGGACTCGGCTCAGTGTGCTCGCCGAGCGAGCCCAGGTCGCCAAGCAGACCGCCACGGCTCTCGTCGACCACCTCGAACGCTCCGGCTACGTCGAGCGCGTGCCCGATCCGGCCGACGGGCGCGCCCGGCTGGTGCGGCTGACGAGTCGGGGCAGGAAGGTCATCCCGGTTGCCCGCGCCGAAGAACGAGTCATCGAGCAGGAGTGGACGCGGCACCTCGGAGCCCGCCGCATGCGCCAGCTCCGCGAGGCCCTGGAGCTGCTGCGCGAGATCACCGACCCGTACCTCGAGGGCTAGTCCCGCTGTCGCCCCGCGGGATTGCGCACGGTGGCAAACCGTCGAAGACTGGCCCAGTGAGCAAGGATCTCAGTGACGCCGACAACCGGAACAAGCTGAAGGACCAGTCCTTCGCGCTGCCGGACCAGCGCAAGTACCCGATCCCCGACATCGAGCACGCCCGGAACGCCCTGGCAAGGGTCGCCCAGCACGGCACGGCCGAGGAGCAGAAGAAGGTGCGCGCCGCCGTCGAGAAGCGTTATCCCAGCCTCAAGCAGGACGACTGACCGAACCCCGAGCCGCTCGGCACCTGAGGGCGGAGCTTCCTCGCCCGGAGATGTGAATCCCCTGGGCCGGCGCGTGTTCGACATGCCGTTTCACAGGCGCGGTGCCACAGTGAGCGACGTGGACGAGGGGTGGGCTCTCGGCATCGCCTGGACCGTCTTTCTGGTCCTCCTGGCCGTTTTGGTGTACGTCGTCCTGAGGCGGCGGTCGTGAGGTCTCGCCACGCGCTCCCAGCGGTCCTGCTCGCGGTCCTCCCACTGACCGGTTGCGTGACGACGGCCGTCGACTCCGGCGCATACGTCGAGAACGGCAAGGCGGCCCTGGACTCGACCATCAGCGCGACCGCGAGCGCCCAGCTGGCCGTGCAGGCCCGCCTGTCCGGTGACGCCCCCCGGATGTTCACCGACGTCCTCGTGACCGAGAGCGAGGGGTCGATCGCCCCGATCGAGAGCAGCTTCGGCGGGGTCGACCCTCCAAACCCCTCGGACGACGCCCTGCGGGACGCGGTGCTCGACGCGGTGGGAACCGCCGGTGACGCACTGTCGGACGCGCGTGTGGCCATCCGCCGGGACGACATGACGGCCCTGGCCGCAGCGGGCACGGACCTCCAGAAGGCACAGAGCGCGCTCAAGTCACTGCGGGAGAGCCTCGGGTGAAGAAGGCCTTCGCCCTCATGCTCGGGGTGCTCACCGCCATCGGCGGGTTCGTCGACATCGGCGACCTGGTGACCAACGGCCTGGTCGGGGCCCGGTTCGGCATGTCCCTGGCCTGGGTGGTCGTCGTGGGCGTCGTCGGCATCTGCGTCTTCGCCGAGATGAGCGGCCGCGTCGCGGCGGTCAGCGGCCGCGCCACGTTCGACCTCATTCGCGAACGGTTGGGCCCCCGCGTCGGCGTGGCCAACCTCGTCGCGTCGATGCTGGTCACCTTCCTCACCTTCGCCGCCGAGATCGGTGGCGTGGCGCTGGCCCTGCAGCTGGCCACGAGCGTGAACCGGTACCTGTGGATCCCGGTTGTCGGGGCGGCCGTGTGGTTGGTGCTGTGGCGGGTCAAGTTCGCGACGGTCGAGAACGCCTTCGGGTTGGCGGGGCTGGCCCTCATCGTCTTTGCTGTGGCGGTGTGGAAGCTCAGCCCCGACTGGTCGGCCCTCTGGTCCGACGCGCTCCGACCGAGCGTCCCTGAGGAAGAAAGCCTCCCGGTCTACTGGTACTACGCCATCGCGCTCTTCGGTGCCGCCATGACCCCGTACGAGGTGTTCTTCTTCTCCTCCGGGGGCGTGGAGGAGCGCTGGTCGGCCAAGAACCTGGCGACGATGCGCGCCAACGTCTTCGTCGGGTTCCCGCTGGGTGGTCTGCTCTCGCTGGCCATCGCCGCCGCGGCCACGATCGTCCTCATGCCAGCGAAGGTCGAGGTCGACTCACTGGGGCAGATCGCGTTGCCGGTCGTCCAAGCGACCGGGAAGATCGGCCTGGCGTTTCTGCTCGTCGGCTTCTTCGCCGCGACGTTCGGGGCCGCGTGCGAGACCAGTCTCTCTATCGGATACAGCGTTGCCCAGTACTTCGGCTGGCAGTGGGGCAAGTTCGTCGAGCCTCTCCGGGCCGCCCGCTTCCACACGGTGCTGCTGCTGGCGACGGTCGGCGCCATCGCCCTGCTGCTCACCACCGTCGACCCGATCATGCTGACCGAGTACTCGGTCGTCTTCAGCGCGATCGCGCTACCCCTGACCTATCTGCCCATTCTCATCGTGGCGAACGACCGGACGTACCTCGGTGACCACGCGAACGGCCGGGTGGCCAACGCTCTCGGCTCGGTGTACCTCGTCGTCGTTCTCGCCGCCTCCGTCGCCGCCATCCCACTGATGCTCTTCACCAAGGCGGGCCAATGACTTACGACGACGAGCTCTTCGACATCGGGTTGCGGTTGCTCGACCGGCAACTGGTCGGGAACGAGGACGAGCTGCTCGGAAACGTCGACAACCTCCTCCTCGAGACGGTCGACGACCAGCCGACGGTCACCGCGATCGTGAGTGGGCCGGCCGGTCTCGGGCCCCGCTTCGGCGGTCGGGTCGACGGGTGGATGCGCGCCATCTGGCGACGGCTGCGTCCCGAAGCCGATCCGACGCCCATCGTCATCGCGATGGCTCATGTCGAACGGATCGAGGCTGCGGTGACCCTGGACGACGCGGCCCAGCAGCTCGTCGCTGACGGCGGCCAGCTCGAACGATGGCTGCGTCACTACCTCATCGCCCGCATCCCGGGAGCGACCGGCGGTCCGGACCGACTCGCCGGCGAACCGCTCGGCCCCAAGGGCCGGGCCTCGCCCCCCAGCACACCCATCCCCCGCGGCGCCCACCTGGTCAGTGACCTCATCGGCGCCCAGGTATGCGACAGCACCGGGAACGACCTCGGCGTCGTTCTCGACGTCTGCTCGGCGCCTCCGCACCACGGACGCCACCGGGTCGGACCGCTACCGCTCACGCACCTGCTGTATGGCCGCCGCCGGCTCGGTGCCGAGTTGGGCTACGTCGCCCAGCGGCAACAGGGGCCGTGGCTCGTCGCCGCTCCGCTGCGGGCCTGGCAACGGGCGGACCGGCTCGTGCCGCTCGAGGACGTCACACTGAACTGGAACCGGAGGACGGTCACCCTCGGGCCCGACGCCGCGTGAGGCATCGGCACAAGCCGATGTCGTCGCCGCACTCGACCGCTGCCCCCGGGCGGCGATGGGTCAGCGCCGAACGCTTCGGAGGTCAGCTGCGGGGCGCCGCGGCGCGTAGCTGCTCCAAGAGCGGTTCCGCCGCCTCGGCGAGGAACCGGTCCTGCAGCTCGTCGCCGATCTGGACGAGCGCGATGTCCGTGAAGCCGGCCTCCCAGAACGGCTTCACGGCGTCGACGACCGCCTGGAGGTCCGGCCCGCAGGGGATCGACGATGCGACGTCCTCGGGCCGGACGAAGGCCGACGCGGCCGCGAAACCCGCCGTCGTGGGAAGGTCGGCGATCACGGACCAGCCGCCACCGAACCAGCGGAACTGGTCATGGGCCCGCTGGACGGCGGCGTCCACGCTGTCCGGGTCCCAGCTGATGGGGACCTGGCCGATGGCCCGCGCGCCGTCGCCGATCGGCGACCGACCGTCGAGGGCGTTCCAGGCCTCGACGATCTCGGTTCGGGCTCGGTGGCGATGAGATGGTCCGCGAACGGTCCCAGCTCCTCGACCGCCTTCCTGCCACCAGCCGCCACGGCGATCGGGACGCCGCCTTCGGGGCAGTCCCAGATCCGCGCCGAGTCGACGTCGAAGTGGTCGCCGCGGTAGGTGACCAGCTCGCCGGTGTGCAGCTCGCGAATGATCTCCATGGCCTCGCGCAACATGGCCTGACGCGTGTCGACACCGGGCCAACCGTCGCCGATTACGTGCTCGTTGAGGTTCTCGCCGGCACCCAGCCCGAGCGTGAAGCGCCCGTCGGCCAGCAGCTGCAGGGTCGCCGCCTTCTGCGCGACGACCGCCGGGTGGTATCGCATCGTCGGGCACGTGACGTAGGTCATCAGCGCGACCCGGTGGGTCACCTGGGCCGCGGCCCCGAGGACCGCCCAGGCGTAGGGAGCGTGGCCCTGCGAGGAGAGCCACGGCGAGTAGTGGTCGCTCGAGACCAGGAAGTCGGCCCCGGCGTCCTCGGCGGCCGTCGCATACCGCACCAGGTCCTTGGGTCCGCTCTGCTCGGTCATCAAGGTGTAGCCGAATCGGGCCATGGGCAGGAC
>Ga0307289_10001279_pt1 | contig 10718 bp, 10 predicted proteins | sample ER_DNA_143_FD_194483 | JGI IMG/M metagenome (GOLD analysis project Ga0307289, IMG submission 194483) | Bulk soil microbial communities from the East River watershed near Crested Butte, Colorado, United States - ER_DNA_143 | ecosystem: Environmental > Terrestrial > Soil > Floodplain | place...
ATCTAGAGACGCCAGTTACTTGCGCTCGGGGTGCCCTTGATCAAGTCCCCTTCGAGCCTGGTGAACGGCACGAAAGAAACTCGGCCGCCGTGATAGATGTCCGAGCGCGCGATGCTGATCGAGCCGTCGGCCGCCTGCTGCTTGGTGACCTTGAGCGCATGCTGCGCACCGGGCGGACCGACCGGAATCACCATGATGCCGTTCGGCTTCATCTGCTGCAAAAGCGGCGGCGGGATATGGTCGATGGCGCAGGTGACGATGACCTTGTCAAACGGGGCCTCCTGCTCCCAGCCGTAATAGCCGTCGGCGTGCCTAGTCGTGATCGACTTGTACTCGTCATAGCCGCGCTCGATCAGGGAATCGTAAAGCCGGCGGGTGCGCTCCGCCAGCGGCTTGATGATCTCGATCGACCACACCTTGTCGGTCAGATTGGCGAGATAGGCCGATTGGTATCCGGAACCGGTTCCGACCTCTAGCGCCCTATTGCCGCGCGCAACATTCAGCGCACTGGTCATGCGCGCGACGATGTGCGGATCGCTGATCGTCACTCCGTAGCCGATGCCGAGAGGATGCGGTCCGTAGGCACGGCCGAGATTGGGATTGGTGACGAAATGTTCGCGCGGCGTCAGAAGAAATGCCCGCATGTCGCGCTGGTCCCAGAGGTCGCGGCTGGTGACCGCCTGCCTGAACCGGTCCCAGCGCTGGCCGAGAAAGCCTGCCTCCTCGTTGCGGTTCCTGACCATCCACTCGATGAAGCTCAATTTGTCATCCATCGGTGGCGCAGCGTTCCAGTCGTAAGGGACCGGGACGTTGGCCTCGGCGGGAAGGCAGCCCACCGCCAAGGCGGCGGCGGTTCCGAGCATGAAGCGGCGCCGGCCGAGCAGCGGCGAAGGACAAAGTTGGACGGAGGCCGCATGCCGCCTTTCGCCATGCGCGAAATGTTTTAGCTGATGGAATTGCATCTGACCCTCAACGAGCCAGGATCGCATCGCAGGATATCCAATTCGCGAGGGCCAGTCAGGAGGCAACGGAGCGATTTACAGCCGACCATTCGCCGGTGAGGTGGTCGCACAGGTCAATAGCGCCGGTTTCATAATGTCCGAGATGAGTCCGCTTGTCCCCCAACAGCGGCGCTAAAGCGGACATTGCGGCACGTGGCATCCGTGCCACAAGCGGCCGTGAGCAGATGCAGCAACATGCTCATGCATTCACCGGGCGGCAGATCGAACATTCAGCAGCGGCGAGATAGACTCGTGGTTTTGGCTTGTAGTCGCCAGCAATCTCGGAGCTGAGAATGGCATCGAAGCGAAGTTGGTTGCGCCGAGCGAGATCGGCCATCAGCGAGATGTTGGCATTGGAAACTGGCGCCAACAGGAGATTATTGGCCAAGCGAGCAAACCCGGGCTTTACGTCCGGTCACGCATCCAAGCTGATGCCAGGCAAGGTTTAAGCTGCTCGCCACGTCTTCAGTCAAATCCTTGATACCGAACTGTGGCGGTCGAGCATGCGGCGATGCAAAACGTCGAGCCTGGAGAATTGAATGCGTCCCGACCGGACTTCTTCGAATTGCGGCTGATACTGAGCCCGCCAGCGTCCGCAAACGCGAGCCAGTCCAGCGCATAGCCACGTGGCCTAAGATGCGCCTCAGCTTCCCGCGCAATACCCGTTCGCCAGTCAACCAGTGTCCCGAACACGTCAAAAAACAAAGCGTTTACGCCGTATTGGGCACTGCCGCACTGTCTCTGTGCCACGGCCGCGGCGCCGACCCTCGGGAGCGCCCAAGTCACCCGGGTGTCCGTTTACCCCGTTTTCGCGACCGAAACGGCGCGTCGGAGCGGTCCGCCGCTTTGTGCCAGGACAGACGCGATGAGCGAGGCCAGTGACTGGGAGTGCGAGTCGGCACTTCTGCAGCAGGCGACTAATCTGACTCAGTAAGACTAAATGACTGCGCGACTTGAGTACAAGCCGCAGCCATAAGCCGGGAAGAGCGCGAGCCGTCCTCCTGTCGGCCTTGCGCAAAATCTGCTACGTTATGACCAGCAGCAGCTAAGGAGCATGACATGCCGGAGCCGACCACATCGGCAACAGACGCCGCGCCTGCCGCGGTCGAAGACCAGCCGATCCGAGAACGCGTCAAAGAGCTGACGAGCCAGGTTCTGCAGCAGGGCCGGGTCGATCCCGAGGCCGTCAGAGAGGTTGCCAGCGCCGTCCTTGGTCGGACGCCCGGCAGTACCGCGGTGATCGGTGCGAAGGCCCGAGAATTCTTCGCCGAAGCAGTGAGGCAGCTTGACGATGCGCTCGTGAAATCCGCCAGCGCAACGCATGGCGCCCTCCAGCAGCTTGCGTCCCGGGGGCAGGACTTCACCGATAACGATCTCAAGGAGGCACTGGTCAGCCTGCGGAAGCTGGAAGAAGACTATGTGGCTGTCTCGAATCGACTTGCTGAGGCGATGAGTGCCAATCTTCGCCGGGAAATGACGGAAATTGCGGCTCACGCCCAAAACCTCGGCGTGGAGGCGAGCGTTCGTGTGGCAAGCATGATGGGGGAGTTTGCCCGCAGCATGGACGCCGGTTCGGGGCTGGCGACGGTGCGCGGCGCAAGCGCCCGTATGGCAATGCTTGCCAGTGGCGTATTGGCCGGCATCGCGGATGCACTGCGCGCCCATACCGAGGCGAAGGAGGGCAAATAGCAACCAATGGTCTCCGGGTTGCTCAGCACGGCCCGTGAGCTGCCGCGCCTGCGTGAGATCAGCATGGTCTTCGTGCGGCATGGGCTCGGAGACCTCGTGCGTCGCGCTGGCATCGCTACGCTGCTCGAGCACGCAGGACATGTATTGCACTGGGGGGAAGCCACCGAAATCGCGCATCTTGAAGTGCAGCAGCGCGCGAGGCTCGCATTCGAGCAGCTCGGACCGACCTTCGTGAAGCTTGGCCAAATGCTCTCGACAAGAGACGATCTGCTGCCGCCGGCATGGACGACTGAACTGGCCCGGCTGCACAGCGACGTGGCGCCGGTTCCGTTCGATGATCTCCTGCCGCAGATTGAACAAGCGCTTGGCCGCTCTCCGTTCGAAGTGTTTGCCCATGTTGAGCGCGAACCCTACGCTGCCGCCTCCATTGCGCAGATACACCGGGCCAAACTCGCCAGCGGCACGCCAGTGGTCCTGAAGATTCGGCGTCCCGGGATCGAGGCAAAGATCGACGCTGATCTCAGACTCCTCGATCGCCTTGCGCATCTGATCGAGCGTGAGATGCCCGAAGTCCGTCGCTACCAGCCAGTCCAGGTCGTCGGCCAACTGCGCGGCTCGCTCGAGCGCGAGCTTGATCTCGCAGTTGAAGCACGCAACACGGAACGCTTCGCGCGTAACTTTGCCGACGATCTCGATATCCTAGTGCCACACGTCTACTTGGAGTGGACGAGCAGCACGATGATTGTGCAGGAGCACATCGAAGGCATTCGCGGCAACGACCTGGCAGCCATCGACACTGCGGGCCTCGACCGAAAGGTGCTCGCGGCGCGCGGTGTCGATGCCGTGCTCAAGATGATCCTCGTGGACGGCGTTTTCCATGCCGATCCGCATCCGGGCAACGTCATGTATCTGCCCGACAACCGCATCGCGCTGATCGATTTCGGCATGGTGGGTCGGCTATCGCCAGCGCGGCGCAGACAGATCATCGATCTGCTGGCGGGACTCGCGGGCCATGACGAGGAGGCGATGCTGGAGGTGCTGCTCGACTGGCGCGGCGATGAATTTGTGGACGAGGCTCGGCTCGCCGCCGATCTTGGGGAATTTGCGTTCGACTATGCCGACATGCAGCTGAAGGATCTGAAAATCGGGGTGCTCCTCCACCGAGTATCGGCGATCCTGCGCGAGCACTCCATCGTGCTGCCGAGCGATCTCACGCTCCTGTTCAAGGCGCTCATCACCCTCGAGGGGCTCGGGCACCAGTACGACCCGGAGTTCCGACTGATCGAGCGCGTCAAGCCGTTCATCGACCGCGCCATGTCAGAGCGCTATCAGCCGGTGGAGACAGCGCGGCGCGCCCAGCAGACGCTCAGCGACTTGTTCGGCCTCGTCACCTCGATGCCGCGCGATCTCGCGCGGTTGGTAAAAGACGCCCGGCACGGCCGCATGAGGGTCGATCTGGACCTCAAGCGGCTCGACCGCTTCGGCGATCGCCTGCACAGCGCAATGGATCGGGCAACCATGGGGATCATGACGGCTTCACTTGTGGTCGGCTCTTCCATAGTGATGACGATTGCGGAAGGGCCGCGTCTGTTCGGCGTTTCATTGCTCACCTATTGCGGGTTGGTTGGTTACCTGGTCGCTTTCGTGAACAGCCTCTGGATCATCTTTTCGATCTGGCGGTCCAGTCGGCGATGAGGGAAGCGATCAGGCGTGTACTTTTGGACTTCAACTCGGGCCACCAAAACAGAATTTTGTGACCTGCGAGACGGACGGCAACGGTCGGTTTGGAATGCAGAAATCTGAAGCCGCCAATGTCTCAGATGGGTCGATACTGTTGAAAAAGTGCTCGTGATTTTTCGGCGAACAGTGATTCCGTCGCTTGCTGGCTGCTGCGCGCGCGCCGCGAGCGGCCACGCGGCCGCCGCGCCGCCAAGCAGCGTGATGAACTGGCGGCGCTTCATTCGATCACCTCGTCGGCGCGGCCGAGCCACAATGGCGGCACGGTGAGGCCCAGCGCATTGGCGGTCTTGAGGTTGATGACGAACTCGAACTTGGCAGGCGCCTGCACCGGCAGATCGCCCGGGATGGCGCCCTTGAGAATGCGGTCGACATAGGAGGCCGCGCGCCGGTAGACATCGGCCAGATCGCTACCATAGGACATCAGGCCGCCGCTCGTGGCGAAGTACCGATAGGGGTAGACGGCGGGCAGTCGATGCCGCGCCGCAAGCGCGATGATCAGGTCGCGATGGTTGGTGGTGCTCACATCCGGCAGGACCATTAGGCCGCCATTCTGGCGCGCGAAGGCCGCGACGGTGCGCTCGATCTCGCCGACGTCGCGAACGGGCGCTTGCATCGGCTCGACGTCAAAGGACGGAGCCGCGTCCTCGACCGGTTGCCAGAACATGTGGGCGAACGGAGCGGTGTCCGGGTTGAAGATGAGCGCCACACGTGTGACCGCCGGCGCGACATGTTTGAGCGCCTCCAGCCACTTGCTGCCGATAGTGAACTCGAAACTAGTGAATCCGGTGAGAGAGCCGCCAGGGCGGGCTAGGTTCGGCACGAAGCCGCTCCCGATCGGATCTGTCACCTGCACGAACACGATCGGCAGGGGGTTCTCCTGCCGCAAAGCCGCCAGCACTGGCGTGCTGGTGGCGAGGATCAAATCCGGCGCGAGGCCGACCAACTCGGTTGCCTGCTTGCGCAGGAGGGCGGCGTCGCCGGCCGCCCAGCGGTACTCCAGGCGAAGGTTGCGCCCCTCCGTCCAGCCCAACTCCCGCAGCCCGGCCTCAAACGCTTTGACGCGCAGTTGCGCTTCCGGATCGTCCGGCGCCATGGCCAGCAGCACGCCGACCACCCGCAAGCGATTGCTCTGCTGCGCGTGTGCCGCCAGCGGCCAAGCCGCTGCCGCGCTGCCGCCAAGCAAGATGACGAATTCGCGCCGTCGCATGCCGGACATGGGGAAGTCCTCCCCCAGTTGGTCCGCCGCACCCTCAAGCCTACCACCGACGTGGTGGCAGGTCCCTGGGACTGGCCTGAATTGTTCTGAATCGAGGCGCGTCGCTGGCGTGAGGAAGGCGGACCTCAATGGCACCAAGGATCGCAGCCAGAGTGAGGTCAATGCAACACCGGCAGCTCGGGTCGGTTCGCTTCCATCGGAGCGATCAGCTTGTCTTCAATTTCTTTTTTGATCACCTCCAGCCATTGCTCGGCTCGCGCAGCGCGGCTCCCAAGACGTTCGATTTCGGCTTCCAGCTGGCTGATCCGATCCTCGGCGGCTCGCAGCTCCATTGAGAGCTTATGCGCCACGGTCATCGCTCGGTCGATGTTCTCTTTCGAGACACTCGCTGCTTCTTTGAGCAGAGCAATCACGGCGTAACCGGATTGATCAATCGAGTCATCGCGTAGCCTTTGCCCAGGAGCAACTTTAATGACTTCAGGCGAGAACTGATTCATTTCTGCCTCCTCAGAAGGCTGATAATAGACCATTAATCGATCACCAGCCCGGCACGTTGGCAAGGTCTCTGAGACCAGCCCGTCAAGGCTGGAGGCCGTTCCTAGGTCTACATCCGGGCGGCAAAGATGAAGGAGCGCGACTTGTCGCGGCGACTTCGGACCTCTACAGGTTTAATCTTCCCCCAGCCCACCCATCCGGCATCCAGTCGGAGGGCTGCTTAGGGACCTAGGGAGGAATTATCCATGAGCAGTCAACTCACAGAGGAAGAACTTGCTGGGCTAATGCCATCGGAATTGGTGCAGCACCGAACCCCAATTCCGACCCAGATCGTTTCCAGTGACGAGTTTTATCCTGATCCGCAAAACGAGCGCCAGCGCGAGGTCGAAGCTCGGTTGCTTAGCATGGCGGACGACCTTGGTTACAAGCAGGGCCTGGACCGTCGCCGGTTTTTCCAGACTGCGGCCGGTATGGCTGCATCGTTCGTGGCGATGAACGAGGTCTACGGGCCACTGTTCGAGGTGAGCAAGGCGGAAGCCGCCACCCCGGCTATGGCCCAAGAGCGCGCTAACGCGCTCAAGGACCAGTTCATCATGGACATGCACACTCACTTCCTGCGCGACGACACGCGCATCATGACCTTCGTCGATATGCGCAACGCGGTTGGCAAGGCAGGGTGGAACAAGCAATTGGCCGAGAAAGAACAGACCATCGAGGACCTAAAGTTCAATAACTACAAGAAGGAGGTGTTCCTCGACAGCGACACCAAGATTTCGCTAATCTCGTCGGCGCCCTCCGACATCGAGCAGGATTGGTTCTTAACCAACGAGCAAATGGCGGAGGCGCGTAAGAAAATCAACGACGAGGCCGGCTCCCGACGAGTGTTCTGTCACATGATCTTTACGCCGGGGCAGCCGGGTTGGCTCGATAAGCTCGACGCCGGCCTCGCGCTCAAGCCGGAGTCCTGCAAGGGCTACACGATCGGGGACAATACCCATAAGGACATCAGCCGCTATCCGTGGCGCATGGACGATGAGAAAGTGGCCTACAAGGGCTACGAGAAGATGGTGGCGGCGGGCATCAAGAATGTCTGCGTTCACAAAGGATTGTTCGCGCCGGGGATTGAGAAGCAGTTCCCGCATCTGCGCGGCTTTGCCGATGTAGCCGACGTCGGGCAGGCAGCGAAGGATTGGCCGCAGCTCAACTTCGTCATCTACCACTCGGCCTACCGCCACGTTGGCGGCGATCCCAAGCAGGCGTTGGCTGAGTTCGAACGCACCGGCCGCATCTCCTGGACCAGCGACCTGGCCGATATCCCCGCGCAGTACGGGGTCAGCAATGTCTATGGTGATGTCGGTCAGCTATTCGCGACCACGCTAGTCGCTGAGCCCAACGTGTGCGCGGCGTTGATGGGCACGCTAATCAAAGGTCTCGGCGCCGACCACGTATGCTGGGGCACGGATGCATTGTGGACAGGTGCGCCGCAATGGCAGATCGAGGGTCTACGCCGTCTTGAGATCCCAGAGGCGATGCAGAAGAAGCACAGCTTCGCGCCGCTCGGTCCCGCCGATGGTATGGTCAAGACCGCGATCTTTGGTGGGAACAACGCCAAGCTCTACGGCGTCGAGCCAAAGCGTGCGATGCTCGAATTGAGCCGCGACCGCTTCGCCGCCATGAGAACCGAGTACGAAAAGGCGGGCCCCGAACCGTCGAACCTGCGCTATGGTTACGTGGTACCGAACGGTCCCATTGATCACTCCGTGTTCACCTGATCTATCGCGCTGTCTGTCGAGCGATGATCGAACCCACGAGCGCCCCGGCAGCCAAGCCGGGGCTTTCTTTCGTCACATGCTTTCGCCGCGCAACTATTCGCCGGCCACTGCCTAGTTCAAGGCTCAAGACCAGTGAACCATCGATATTGCGGCCAGCCTTCCAGCCCAGTTCGTCAAGTCTCATTCGAATGACGCTTGTCGCCTTTGCTCCGAGGCATCGTTCTCGGCGACCGCCGACAACACGGACGCCAACTCGCCGCATGCGTCGCTAGCCCTGCTGCGCGTGCGCCGCAAGTGGCCACGCCGGTTCGCGATGGGAAAGGTAGCAGACGGTCAGTCAGGCGATGCGAGCAGTCTTGTCGCGGAATTCCATTAGGAATCTTATGATCCAGAAGCGTTGAAACATGTGCCGTCGGGCCGAACGCCTACGGATCGGTCTTGAGATAGACCCCGTGGCATGAATCGCATGCGATCCGCAGCTCCGCGATGAAGCGCTTGAAGTCGCTCTCCTGCTTGGCGCGACTGGCTCTGTAGGCGATTTTCGATGCGCTCGCATTCCGCTAAAAACATTCATCACCACTCCGAACACTCCCAAAGGGATTAGCCGGTGCACGGCGGAAAACGGCATGGATTTCCAGAAGCCCAGCACGCGCAGAGACTATAGCCGCACTTACAACGAGCACTTTGACGGTTTCGTTGTAAGAAAGTTCAGCGGGGACCGGGTAAAGATCACGGGCGGCGAGGTCCGGCCTCTCTGACATGCGTGGATGACAGCGATCCCCGGCTGGCTTGACAATATATGTATATACACGTATATTTCAGTGTATTTACTCGCAGAGGCGTAGAATGGCCATCGATCTTTCGGAGTGCCCGGATTGCCTATGCTGGGCCTCGCGGCGGGCGGCACGCAAAATCACCCGTGCGTTCGACCGGCATCTTCGGCCCCATGGGATACGGATAACTCAATTTACTATCTTGGTGATGCTGATGCTCGCCGGCCCACTCACGATCGGCGAATTGGCTGACAAACTCAGCATCGAACGTACAACCCTGTCTCGCAACCTTGCCCTCATGGAAGCGGCGGCGTGGATCACTACCAGGCCGGGTGATGATGCGCGCTCGCGTCTGGTCTCGGTGACTGGCAAAGGACGCGCGGCAGTCTCCGCATCCCTTGATGCTTGGCGGCGCGCACAGGCAGCCGTTGCGGCAGCCATCGGCCCATCGGGCATCGGCGCCCTCAAGGCGCTTTCCCGCACGCAACTAGGTTGATGACAGGAGCTTTTCGGGCAATCAGCTTCACCTCGGGAAAAAAGATGTAGATACACCGAACAGGAGGAAAACATGTTGGACTTCATCGGCACGGTCGTGACCGCAACACTGATGGTGTTCGCCGTCAATGCAGTGATCGTCTTCATGGACATTTCCCGTTTCGCGAAACTCGCACTTGCACTCGCCATCGGCCTGTGGATCGGGCTCTCCGCCGCCGCGGGGGCCGCTGGGATGATCGCCATCTCGAAGCCCTTCCCGTTCGTCGGAATTTTTGTTGCTCTGCCGCTTTTCGCGGCGGCGATCGCAACGAGTTGGCCCGCCGTGCGCAGCGCAATGTTGAGTGTGCCGATGCCGCTGATGATTGGCCTCAATATCGGTCGCATTTTTGCGGTGTTGTTTTTCCTGCTGGCGGCTGAGGGGCGACTCTCAGGTCCATTCCCTGTCTTCGCCGGGTGGGGCGACATCATCACCGGCGTGGTCGCCGTGCCGCTGCTATGGCTCGTCAATCATGAGGGAACCAGACGGGCCAATGTGATCGCCGCTTGGAACCTATTCGGTGCGGCCGATCTCGCGCTCGCTATTACACTCGGCGTCACATCAGCAGAGGGCTCACCCTTGCAGGTCTTCGCAGGTCCGGGCTCAGCTGCGATGCAGCAACTCCCATGGTCGTTTGTGCCGACCGTGCTCGTGCCGTTTTGGTTGATCTTGCATGCTATCATCTCGGTTCAGCTTCGCCGGCGCGCACCGCTCAGTCATCCTGCGCATGCGGTCGCCTAGCCCAAGGATCGTCGCCGCGGGATGAGCCGGCGCAGCCGATTGATGTTGGACAGGCTGCACCTGTAACGGGGCGCCGAGTACACGGTAGGAGGTGGCACTCGCAGGAAAGAATTCGGATGGCTGCCGATAACGCGACAACCTATACACGACGGTGGTGCGGGACTGGCGAGATTGCCTTCCTGACCCTCTCCAGCGGGACCCGCCTTCGATACCTCAAGGTGGGGATCGGCCTGGCGCGCAGAACGCAAAAGCCGTTCTCGGCGTTGTGGTAAGTTACTCGCTCGACGAGGCCCGCCAGCACTTCCTGGGTCAACAGTTCCGGCTGCGGACTCATGCGGATTATCCAGGTCCCGCCGTGCCCATCAAACGCCCGTCGCTGCAGCATGCTGTGCGGCACCGTTGATGATGATGTGCTCGTGTGTCCCAGCGCTCTTAGATTGAGTAGTCCTCGGCGACTGGCGGCTCACGCTGACCATCTCTCCCGTTGAGCTATGGGGCGGCACAGCGCGCATGACCAATTTTCTGTCAGTCCATGCCTGTCCGTAAACGTTTATTGGACAGCTGTTGGACACCAACCGGCGATCTTGTAATAACTCTTTGATTTCATTGGCGCTCCCTAGGGGACTCGAACCCCTGTTTTCGCCGTGAGAGGGCGAAGTTCAGCTTGATTGTGCCCACGGCACTCGCTCCAGCACCTCCTCGACCGCACGTTTGGCTTGCGCGAGCTTATGTGCATCGCGGGCGCGCAGCACCACGTTC
>Ga0307289_10001280_pt1 | contig 10712 bp, 10 predicted proteins | sample ER_DNA_143_FD_194483 | JGI IMG/M metagenome (GOLD analysis project Ga0307289, IMG submission 194483) | Bulk soil microbial communities from the East River watershed near Crested Butte, Colorado, United States - ER_DNA_143 | ecosystem: Environmental > Terrestrial > Soil > Floodplain | place...
CGCAAAAACCGCGCGCGACTCCCCGGCTCGGGAGCTCTGAGCAGCACTGATGCGCACTCGAAGCGGTGGGGACCCCGTCCGGGGCGCGGCGGGGGTATGGAAGGGGGAACGGCGGGAGAACGGAAGGGAGTACGGATGCCTGCGCGCCGGAGGCTGCTGCCGTAGGCGCGGGCGCCGAAGGCGCCGCCTTCCCCTGTGCCTCAGCCCTCCGGTGAGCGGCTAGCGGCCAGCGGCCTGGCAGGCCCGGGCGACCCGCCGGTAGCTCGGCCCGCTGGTTGTCCCGTGGCGCTCCAGCCGAGCCTGCTCCGCACACGCCGGCGACTGCCACCGCGACCCGGCCTGGCCGCCGTCGGCGACCGCTCCGGCGCTCAGGATCAGGCCTAACAGGACGGCCACGACGGCCAGGGCCAGGAGCCCGGCGCCGGTCGGTCCACGGTGGTAGGGGCTGATCTCCTGCGCCCACAGGGGGACGGGCGAGGTCGCCATTTCGCGTTCCCCCTCTGCCACTGGCGGCAGGTGAGCAGGTACGATCGCTGTGCATCGAAGGGCCTCCTTCGGTGCCAGCCCCCGGGTGCTGAACCCACGCCGGGGGCATCCATGGGCGAATCAAGTAGTGCCTAGTCCCCGGTCGCCCTGGCCGGCGGCCCGATGCTGCTCGGCGTGGTCGCGGCCGCCACTGCCCCGGTCGCGCCATGGGCCGCGACCCTCGCCTGCCGCCTGGCCGACCCGTTCCTGATCGGCCTGGTCGCGGTCGCCCGCTGGGCCGCCGGCCTGCCCGGCGGGACGGTCACCCTCTCGGGACCGGCTCGCGCCGCCCCGGCCCTGGTCGTCGTCCTCGCGCTGGCGGCGGCGGCGCGACGGCCGCGGCCATACTTGCCTCGCGCGGCCGAGCTGCCGATCGAGGTCGAGGGGACGGTCCAGGGAGGACGAGATGATCACCGCGGACGAGCTCCGCCGGGTGGTGCTGTCACTGCCGGAGGCGGAGGAGCGCGAGACCTGGGGCCACCCGACCTTCCGGGTCCGGGACAAGATGTTCGCCGCCCTCTCCGATGACGGCCGGCAGGCCAGCGTCAAGGCCACCAGGGAAGAGCAGGCGGCCCTGCTCGCCGCCGCCCCGGAGACGTTCGGCGTCCCCGCCTACGTCGGCCGCCACGGCTGGGTGAGCATCCAGCTCGCCACCGTCGACCCGGCCGAGCTCGGCGAGCTCGTGGTCGAGGCGTGGCGTCAGACCGCCCCCAGACGCCTGGTCGCCGCCTACGACGCCCAACAGGGCTGGGGCGGGGGTGACCGGGGGACGGGGTAGGATGCCGGGCATGGGGGCTCGACCAGGTTCGGTTCCGGTGACGCTCGTCCTGGGGGAGGAGGAGCTCCTGGCCGAGCGTGCGGTGGCGGACGCGGTGGCGGTCGCCAGGGAGCGGCTCGGTCCGGGGACCTCGGTGGAAGAGGTCAGGGCCGGGGGACTGCCCGACGGCTTCGCGATGGGGCTGGCCACGGCGTCGCTGTTCGGCGGGGGGCGGGTCGTGGTGGTCCAGGAGGCCGACGGCCTGGACGCGACCGCCCGGGAGGCGGTGCTGGCCCTGGCCGCCGACCCGGCGGCGGCGACGGCGGTGGTCCTCCGGGCGGCCGCCCCCGGGCGGCAGGCGAAGTTCTTCAAGGACGTGCAGCAGGATGCCGCCACCGTGCTGGTGGCCAGGCTGCGGCCGTCCGAGCGGGCGAGCTGGCTGCGGTCGGAGCTGCGCCGGCTGGGCCGCAAGGCCGACGAGGCGGCGGTGGCCGCGCTGGTCGACACCGTCGGTCAGGACATCCGGGAGCTCGCCGGGGCCGTGGCCAAGCTGCACGTGGCGGTCCCTCCGCCGACGGTGCTGACCGCCGGCCACGTGGCCGAGTTCCTGGCCCCGACGGCCGACCGGGGCATCTTCGAGCTGACCGACGCGGTGTTCGCGGCCGACGCGGCCACCGCCCTCGACCGGCTGGACGCGCTCTTCGACCAGGGGGAGGACCCGATCCGGCTGCTCGGCTTCATCGCCAGCCAGCTCCGGCTGCTGCTGCGGGTCGCCGACCACCCCGAGCTGCCCAAGGCGCAGGTCGCCGGGCTGCTCGGCGGTGGGGTCCGCGACTGGCAGGTCGACCGGGCCCGGCGCCAGCTCCGCCGTTTCCGGCCGGGCGACCTGCACCGGGCCCTGGACCTGATCGCCGAGGCCGACGCCCACATCCGCAACGGCACCTCCTCGCCGCGGCTCCTGCTCGAGCTCCTGATCGCCCGCCTCGCCGGCGCCGGCGCCCCGGCGGGCTCCTCCCGCTAGGACGCGGTCGACAGGGCGTAGCGTCCCGGCGGGGTGCCGACGTGGCGCTTGAACTGGCGGGTGAAGTGGGCCTGGTCGTAGAAGCCGACCTCCGCGGCGACCAGGGCGATGGGCTCGCCGTCGAGGAGGCGCTTGCGGGCCGCGTCGATGCGCCGGGCCGTCACGTACCGGTGGGGCGCGATCCCGAAGGTGCCGGTGAAGCAGCGGACCAGGTGCGACGGTGAGACGCCGAGGTCCCGGCCCGCCTGGGCCAGGGTGGTGCGCTCGAACAGCCGCTCGTCGAGCAGGTCGCGCAGGTCGACGGCCAGCCGACCGGGATGCCGTTCGAGGGCGTCGGGCGGGTGGCCGCCGAGGTGGGCGCGGAGGCGGTCGGCGACGAGGGCCAGGCGGGCCTCGGCCTCGAGGGCGTCGTCGGGGTGGCCGAGGGCGCGGTGCAGGGCGTGGACGGCTCGTCGCAGGGCGGGCCCGGAGACGTCGGGCTGGTCGACCGCGCGGCCGCTCAGGCGTTCGTCGAGCACGTCGGTGGCCAGGTACAGGACGCGCTTGCGGAACCCGCCGCCGCCGGCGGCGCGGCCGTCGTGGACGACGTGGGGTGGCAGGATCGTCACCCGCTCGCCGCCCGCCCCGCGGTGGCGGGTCTCCAGGTCGTAGCGGATCCAGCCGTCGTCCACGATGAACACCGTCCAGGCGTCGTGGACGTGCGGAGGATAGGCGTAGTCGACGAAGTGGGCGTGGAAGACCTCGTGCACGCCCGCGACCACCGGCTTCCAGGCCCGGACCCACTCCGGTCCGGCCGGCTGCCCGGGCGACGGCGACATGACAGGATCGTACAAGACCGGGCGCCGCCGGCCGTTGTCCACTTCGGGGCATGACGCGACCCACGACGTCGCCGGCGGGATGAGCCAACTGCTCGGGCTGGCCGGCTTCGCGCTGGTCGGCTCCATCACCCCGGGGCCGAACAACTCGCTGCTGCTGGCCTCCGGGAGCCGCTTCGGGTTCCGCCGGACCGCGCGCCACGTCGCCGGGACGGCGGTGGGCATGGGCGCCCTGGTGTTCGCCGTCGCCGGCGGGGTCGGGGTGGTGCTGCTGGCGGTGCCCGGCATCGACCTGGCGCTGAAGGCGGTCGGCTCGGCCTACCTGCTGTACCTGGCGGCCAGGATCGCCACCAGCCACGGGACCGGCGGGACGGTGGTGGCGCGGCCGCTGGGGCTGCTGGGCGCCGTGGCCTTCCAGTTCGTCAACCCCAAGGGGTGGCTGTTCGCCCTGGCCGCGGCGGGCACGTTCCTGCCGCCGGGCCTCACGCCGGTGGCCGGGGGCGTGGTGGTCGCGGGGACGTGCGCGACCGTGATCCTGGGGACGGCGGCGCTGTGGGCCGCCGGCGGGGCCGCCCTGCACCGCCTCACCGACGGCGGGCGCACCCGGCGGGCCGTCAACCTCGCCCTCGCCATCGTCCTGGCCGCGTCGGTGGCCTTCATCTGGGTCTAGCCGGGGCGCTCGCGCGGGCCGCCGGGCCGCGGAGGTGGGCGGCGGGGGAGTCGGCGGCTGCCGGGACCGACCGGCCCGGGACTACTGGCCCTGCTGGGTGACCGAGCGGGCCAGGCGGGCCTTGTGGTTGGCGGCGTTGTTCCGGTGGATGACGCCCTTGCTGGCGGCGCGGTCGTAGGCCCGGTTGGCGCGGCGGAGGGCGGCCTCGGCGGCCTCCTGGTCGCCGGCGGCGACGCTCTCGCGGACGCGGCGGGCGTAGGTCTTGAGGGCGGAACGGACCGACTTGTTGCGGACGCGGGCCTGCTCGTTCTGCCGGTTGCGCTTGATCTGCGACTTGATGTTCGCCAAGAAAGGGCACTCCTGCACTGAAATTCACGAATTCACGGGGAACCGGGCGAGGCTAGCACAGCGGGTTGCCCCCGCTCAACGGCGGCTAGGATGGGCTGGCCATGCCAACCGACCTCTCGCGCCTGCGCAACTTCTGCATCATCGCCCACATCGACCACGGGAAGTCCACCCTGGCCGACCGCCTGCTCGACCTCACCCACGCGGTGAGCGAGCGCAACATGCGCGCCCAGTACCTCGACAAGATGGACCTGGAGCGCGAGCGCGGCATCACCATCAAGGCCCAGGCGGTCCGCCTGGCCTACGCGGCCGCCGACGGGCGCGAGTACGTCCTCAACCTGATCGACACCCCCGGCCACGTCGACTTCACCTACGAGGTGTCGCGGGCCCTGGCCGCCTGCGAGGGCGCGGTGCTGCTGGTCGACGCCGCCCAGGGGATCGAGGCCCAGACCCTGGCCAACCTCTACCTGGCCGTCGAGGCCGACCTGGCCATCGTCCCGGTGATCAACAAGATCGACCTCCCGGCCGCCCAGCCCGACCGGGTCGCCCGCGAGATCGAGCAGGTCCTCGGCGCCCCGGCCTCCGAGATGCTGCGGGTCTCGGCCAAGACCGGCGAGGGCGTCCCCGACCTGCTGGAGGCCCTCGTCCGGCGGGTGCCGCCGCCGGGGGGCGACCCCGACGCCCCGGCCCGGGCGCTGGTGTTCGACTCGCTGTACGACTCCTACCGGGGCGTGATCGCCTATGTGCGGATGGTCGACGGCCGCCTGGCCAGGAACGACCGGGTGCGGATGATGGCCGCCAGGCACGTCTCGGAGGCCGAGGAGGTCGGGGTGTTCGCCCCCGAGGCCGCCCCCACCGCCGAGCTCGCCGCCGGCGAGGTCGGCTACCTCATCCCCGGGGTCAAGGACGTCCGCCAGGTCCGGGTGGGGGACACCGTCACCACCGCCGGCCGGCCCGCGGCCGAGCCCCTGCCCGGCTACCGGGAGCCGCGGCCGATGGTCTTCTCCGGCCTGTACCCGATCGAGGGCGCCGACTTCCCCGACCTGCGCGACGCCCTGGACCGGCTGCGGCTCAACGACGCCGCCCTGGTCTACGAGCCCGAGTCCTCGACCGCGCTCGGGTTCGGGTTCCGCTGCGGCTTCCTGGGCCTGCTGCACATGGATATCGTCCGGGAGCGGCTGGAGCGCGAGTTCGACCTGGCCCTCATCACCACCGCCCCCAACGTCGCCTACCGGGTCACCCTGGAGACGGGGGAGACGATCATGGTCTCCAACCCCAGCGAGCTGCCCCCGGCCGGGTCGATCCAGCGGATCGAGGAGCCGTACGTGGCCGCCATGGTCCTCTGCCCGGCCGACTACATCGGCCCGGTGATGGAGCTGTGCCAGGGCCGCCGGGGCGAGCTCGACACCATGGAGTACCTGTCGGAGGAGCGGGTCGAGCTGCGCTACCAGCTCCCCCTGGCCGAGATCATCTTCGACTTCTTCGACCAGCTGAAGTCGCGCACCCGCGGCTATGCCTCGCTGGACTACGAGCCCAGCGGGTACCGGGAGGCCGACCTGGTCAAGGTCGACGTGCTGCTCCAGGGCGAGCCGGTGGACGCCTTCTCGGCCATCGTCCACCGGGACAAGGCCTACGCCTACGGCCGGGCCATGACGGCCAAGCTCAAGCGGCTGATCCCCCGGCAGCTCTACGAGGTGCCGATCCAGGCCACCATCGGGGCCAAGGTGATCGCCCGCGAGACCGTCACCGCCCGGCGCAAGGACGTGCTGGCCAAGTGCTACGGCGGCGACGTGACCCGCAAGCGCAAGCTGCTGGAGCGCCAGAAGGAGGGCAAGCGGCGGATGAAGCAGATCGGCCGGGTCGAGGTCCCCCAGGAGGCATTCGTGGCCGCCCTGCGGACGGACGAGGGCTGAGGGCGATGACGGCCGTCCTGCCGACCCCGACCCCCGCCCCGGCGCCGGCGGCGCCGCTGGTCGACCCGGGGTCGTTCGGGGTGTACGTGCACGTGCCGTTCTGCCTGGCCCGCTGCCATTACTGCGACTTCGTCACCTATACCGGGATGGAGGGGCTGCGGCGGCCGTACGCGGCCGCGCTGCTGGAGGAGGCGGCGCTGGCGGTGGCCGCCCTGGGCCCGGAGGCGCCGGTGGTGACCAGCGTGTTCGTGGGCGGCGGGACCCCGACCCTGCTGCCACCGGGCGACCTGGCCCGGCTCCTCGACCGGCTGCGGGAGCTGCTGGCGTTCGCGCCCGGGGCCGAGGTGACCGTGGAGGCCAACCCGGAGACGGTGGATGCGGCCGTGGCCGCCGGGCTGGCCGGGGCCGGGGTGACCAGGGTCTCGATGGGCGCCCAGAGCTTCGACGGCCGGGTCCTGGCCGCCCTGGGCCGCGTCCACGACGTCGCCAGGGTCGAGGCGGCGGTGGCCACCCTGCGGGCCGCCGGGGTGCCGGCGCTCAACCTCGACCTCATCTACGGCGGGCCGGGCGAGGACGACCGCTCCTGGTCGGCCACCCTGGAGGCGGCCGTCGCCCTCGGCCCCGAGCACCTGTCCGCCTACGCCCTCACCATCGAGCCGGCGACCAGGTTCGGCCGCCTGGTCGCCGCCGGCCGCATGGCCGAGCCCGCCGAGGACGACCTGGCCGACCGCTACGACACCGCCTGCGCGGCCCTGGCCGGCGCCGGCTACGCCCACTACGAGGTCTCCAACTGGGCCCGACCCACCCACGCCAGCCGGCACAACCTGACCTACTGGCGGCGGGGCCGGTACCTGGGGCTGGGCGCGGGGGCGCACGAGTTCGACGGGACGACCCGGCGCTGGAACGTGGCCGGGGTGCCGGCCTACCTGGAGGCGGTCAACGGCCACCGGCGGCCGACCGAGGGCCAGGAGCGGCTCGACCCCGACCAGGCCCGCTTCGAGGCGCTGGCCCTGCGGCTGCGGACGGTCGACGGGCTCGGACCGGACGAGGCCCGGGCGCTCGGGGTCGACCCCGCCGGCGAGGAGGCCGACCACCTGCGGACCGCCGGGCTGCTGGCCCCCGGACCGGGGCTGGCCCTGACCGAGAAGGGCATGTACCTGCACGGCGAGGTGGTCGCCCGGCTCGCTTAGCAGTCGCCTACCTTGACTGCTACGCTGCCGAACATGGATCGTCTTGGGCAGGGAGGGGCGGCCATGGACCTCGACGAGCGCAAGGCGCGACTGCTTCGTGCGGTGGTGCACGAGTTCATCTACACCGAGAAGCCGGTCGGGTCCAAGAGCCTGACCGAGCGCTACTCGCTCGAGGTCTCGCCGGCCACCATCCGCAACGAGCTGGCCGTGCTCGAGGAGCAGGGCTACCTGTCGCACCCCCACACCAGCGCCGGCCGGATCCCCACCGACCAGGGCTACCGGTTCTACGTCGACGCCCTCTCCGGGGTGGGGGAGCTGGCCCGGGCCCAGGAGGAGACCATCGCCCGCTTCTTCGAGGGCGCCGCCGACCTGGAGGAGACCCTCCAGCGGACCTCGCTGCTGCTGTCCAGCCTCACCCACTACACCGCCATGGTGGCCCCGCCGGCCCTGGACCGGTCGCGGCTGCGCCACATCGAGGTGGTCGGCCTCGGCCGCCACGTGATCATGCTGGTCCTGATCGTCGACTCCGGGCGGGTCGAGAAGCGCCTGGTCGAGACGGTCGAGGAAGTCTCCATGGAGGACCTGGAGGGGCTGCGCCGCCAGCTCAACGAGCGGCTGGCCTCCGAGCGCCTGTCGCGGGCCGAGCTGATCCTGGACGCGATGGCCGACGAGGTGCCGCCCCAGCGCCGGGCCCTGTTCCAGACACTGTCCGCCGCCATCGGCCAGTTCGTCGGCGACCAGACCAGCGAGCGGGTCTGGCTGGGCGGCCAGGCCAACATCGCCGGCCCCGGAGCCTTCGACGGCATCGAGACCGTCCGGCGGGTCTACGAGGCCCTCGAGCAGCAGGTGCTGGTCCTGCGCATGCTCCAGGCCGCCCTGGGCCGCGACGAACGGGTCTCGGTGGTGATCGGCTCGGAGAACACGGTCGAGGGGATGGAGGCCTGCTCGCTGGTCACCTCCGCCTACCTGGCCGGCGACGCCAGCGGCTCCATCGGCGTCCTCGGCCCGACCCGGATGGACTACCTGCGGGCCATGGCCGCCGTCCAGGCGGTGGCCCGCTACCTGGGCGACGCCTTTGAGGGGAACGGATAACTGGTGAGCGACTACTACCAGCTGCTGGAGGTCGACCGGGGCGCCGGGCCCGAGGACATCAAGCGCGCCTACCGGCGGCTCGCCCGCCAGTACCACCCCGACGTGAACGGCAACGACCCGGCGTCGGCCGAGCGCTTCAAGGAGATCAACAAGGCCTACAGCGTCCTGTCCGACCCCGACAAGCGCCAGCGCTACGACGCCTACGGCGAGGCCGGGGTCGAGGGCATGGCCGGCCAGGGGGCCGACCCGTTCTCGACCTTCGGGGCGTCCTTCGACGACCTGCTCGGCCAGTTCTTCGGCGGCGGCGGCGACCCGTTCGGCGGGGGCCGCACCCGGGCCCGCTCGCGGGCCCGGCGGGGCGAGACCATCGGCATGCGGCTGCGCCTTCCGTTCACCGAGGCCGTCTTCGGCACCTCCAAGGACGTCCGGGTCCGGGCCGCGACCACCTGCGGGCGCTGCGCCGGGTCGGGGGCCAAGCCGGGCACCGAGCCGACCGTCTGCTCGCGCTGCAACGGCTCCGGCCAGCAGCGCACCGTCCGCCAGTCGCTGCTCGGCCAGCTGGTCACGGCCACCACCTGCCCGGTCTGCTCCGGCACCGGCCAGGAGGTCCGCTCGCCCTGCCCGGAGTGCCACGGCCAGGGGCTGATGATGGAGGACTCCACCCTCACCATCGACATCCCCCCGGGCCTTGAGGACGGCAGCCAGATCCGCTACCAGGGCCGCGGCCACGCCGGCCAGTACGGCGGGCCCCCGGGGGACCTGATCGTCGAGCTGGCCGTCGACGCCCACCCGGTCTTCGACCGGCGCGGCGACGACCTGGTCTGCAGCGTCGAGATCCCCATGACGGTGGCCGCCCTCGGCGGCAGCGTCCCCCTGGAGACCCTGGACGGCAAGGAGACGGTCGAGGTCGAGCCGGGCACCCAGTCGGGTGAGGTCAAGCGCTTCCGCAAGCGCGGCGTGCCCCACCCCGACGGCCGGGGCCGTGGCGACCTGCTGGTCCAGGTGGCCGTGGTCACCCCGACCCACCTCGGCGAGCAGCAGCGGGCCCTGATCCGCCAGCTGGCCCAGCTGCGCGGCGAGGAGGTCGAGCCCCAGGGCGGCGGCCTGTTCGCGCGGCTCAAGGGCAGCGGCCGCTGACCGCCGCGGCCGACCACGGCGGGCTGGCCTACCGCAGCCCCGTCGGCCGCTGGGTGCTGCTGGCCACGGTGCTCGGGTCGGGCATCGCGTTCCTCGACGCCACTGTTGTCAACGTGGCCCTGCCCACCATCGGCGAGGACCTGGACGCCGGGATCTCCAGCCTCCAGTGGGTGGTCAACGCCTACACCCTCACCCTGTCGGGGTTCCTGCTGCTCGGCGGGTCGCTCGGCGACCATTACGGCCGCCGGCGGGTGTTCGTCATCGGGGTGATCTGGTTCGCGGTGGCGTCGCTGCTGTGCGGGCTCGCCCCGACCGACGAGGCCCTGATCGCGGCCCGCGCCCTCCAGGGCGTCGGCGGGGCCCTGCTCACCCCGGGCAGCCTGGCCATCATCGAGGCCAGCTTCCGGCGTGAGGACCGCGGCCCGGCCATCGGCGCCTGGTCGGGGCTGGGCGGGGTCACGGCCGCGCTCGGCCCGTTCCTGGGCGGCTGGCTGGTCCAGGCCGCGACCTGGCGGCTGATCTTCCTGATCAACCTGCCCCTGGCCGCGGTGGTGGTCTGGGTGTCGGTGCGCCACGTGCCCGAGACCCGCGACCCGGGGGCCACCGGGCGGCTCGACTGGGGCGGGGCCGCGCTGGCCGCGGGCGGCCTGGCCGGGGTGGTCTACGCCCTCACCGACGGCCCGGCCCAGGGCTGGACGTCGCCGGTGATCCTGGCCACCGGCCTTGGCGGGGTGGCCGCACTGGCCGCCTTCGTGCTCTGGGAACGGCGCGTCCCGGCCCCCATGCTGCCCCTCGACATCTTCGCCTCGCGCCAGTTCACCGCGGCCAACCTGGTCACCTTCGTGGTCTACGGAGCGCTCGGCGGGTCGCTGTTCCTCCTGCCCATCCAGCTCCAGCGGGTGGTCGGCTACACGCCGCTCGCCTCCGGGGTCGCCCTGGTCCCGGTCACGCTGATCATGCTGCTGCTGTCGGCGAGGTCGGGCCGCCTGGCCTCCCGGATCGGGCCGCGGCTGCCCATGACCGTCGGGCCGCTGCTCGTCGCCGCCGGGTTCGCCCTGTTCACCCGCATCGGCCCCGGGGCCAGCTACCTGGTCGACATCCTGCCGGCGTCACTGGTCTACGGGTTCGGGCTGGTCCTGACGGTGGCCCCGCTGACCTCGACCGTGCTCGCCGCCGCCCCGGCCGAGCACGCCGGGATCGCCTCGGCGGTCAACAACGACGTCGCCCGGACGGCCGGGCTGCTGGCC
>Ga0307289_10001282_pt1 | contig 10711 bp, 10 predicted proteins | sample ER_DNA_143_FD_194483 | JGI IMG/M metagenome (GOLD analysis project Ga0307289, IMG submission 194483) | Bulk soil microbial communities from the East River watershed near Crested Butte, Colorado, United States - ER_DNA_143 | ecosystem: Environmental > Terrestrial > Soil > Floodplain | place...
CAGCGCCGGCGCATCGACGAGCTCCTCGACCTCGTGGGACTTCGCGGACGCGAGGGCGAGCGGGTCGAGGGCTACTCGCGGGGTATGCGGCAGCGCCTCCACATCGCCCGGGGCCTGGTGCACGACCCGGCCGTGCTGTTCCTGGACGAGCCGACCATCGGCATCGACCCCGTCGGCGCCCGTGAGCTCCGCGGCCTGATCGGCGACCTCAAGGCGGCCGGCAAGACCGTCCTGCTCACGACGCACTACATGTTCGAGGCCGACGAGCTCTGCGACCAGATCGCCGTGATCCGGTCGGGCGCGATCGTCGCGCACGGGACGCCGAGCGAGCTGAAGGCCGCCGTGTCGACTGGTCACGTGCTCGAGGTCGAGGCGCACGGCGTGGCCCCAGACGTCGTCACGGCCGTCCGGAGCCTCCCGGGCGTACGGTCCGTCTCGATCGAGGAGCAGGGTCGGTCTCAGCTCCTGCTGGTCCAAGTCGACCACGGCGTCGAGGTCGCCCCGGGCGTCCTCGCTCTCCTCGCCGGGACGAGCGTAGGACGGGTGATCACCCGGCAGCCGACCCTCGAGGACGCCTACGTCGAGCTGGTGGGGCAGACCGAGTCGGCGGAGTCCGGCGCGTGACCCGGACGCTGCGGATGCTCGCCGTCACATGGTGGCTGCAGCTGAAGCTGCTGACCGTGTCGGCTTTCACCGGCGTCCTCGAGATCGTCTACCCGCTCTTCTTCGCGACGACCGCATTCCTGGTCTACCGGCAGAACGGCGACCCCGCCGCCCTGGTGTATGCCGGGCTGGGCTCCGCGGTCATGGGCACGTGGTCGGCGATCGCGACGACCGCGAGCAGCGCCTTGCAGTTCGCCAGGTGGCAAGGAATCCTCGAGCTGCTCGTCGCCGCGCCGACGCCGTTTGCACTCGTTCTCGTGCCCATCACGACCGCGATGGCGACCACCGGCCTCTACAGCCTCGTCGCCACGCTCGTCTGGGGTCGCGTGCTGTTCGGGATCGAGGTGCCGGTGGCCGACCCGCTCCTCTTCGCCGCCGGCTTGCTGATGACCGTTCTCGCCATCGCGATGTTCGGCTTTCTCCTGTCGGTGGCAGTGGCCCGCTACCGGACGGCGTGGGCCATCGGCAACATGCTCGAGTACCCCGGCTGGTTGCTCTGCGGGTTCCTCGTGCCGCTCGCGCTGTTCCCGACATGGGTGCAGTGGGTGTCGTGGGCCCTGCCGCCGACCTGGGGCATGGACGCGATGCGGGCGGCCTCGGCGGGGGAGTCGCCGTGGTTCGACCTGGCCGTGTGCGTCGCACTGGCGACGGTGTATGCGTCAGTGGCGGCCCTGCTGTCCGGCGTCGTCCTGCGGTCGGCGCGCCGACACGCCACCCTGTCCCTCACGTGAGCGCGCGATGACGACACTGCGCATCTTCTTCGTCGGTGGGCTGATCAGCTTCCGGGCCTTGTTCGGTTGGCTGAGCCCGTGGATCTACATCCCGACCATGTTCGTCGCTCCCGTCTTCCAAGTGCTGCTCTTCGCCTACCTGGGCCGCAGCGCAGGCGTTGGATCGGACGCGTTCTACCTCGTCGGCAATGCCGTCCAGTACTGCGCCGTTCCCTGCGTCTTCGCCATGGCCAACACCGTGGCCGGGGAGCGGCAGACTCAGACGCTGGGCATCGTCCTCGCCACGCCGGCGCCACGTCTGGCCCTCTTCGTCGGCCGGTCTCTCCCGGTCATCGTCAACGGCTGGCTGGTCTCCATGGTGTGCCTTATCGTCGGCAGCCTGATCCTCGGTGTGGCCATCCCCGTCGCGGCTTGGGAGCCCCTCGTCCTGACGATGGCCATCGGCGCGGCCTCGTGCACCGGCCTGGGTCTGGTCGCCGCCGCGATCGGGCTACGGGTCCGAGAGACCGCGGTGCTGTCCAACATCGTCTTCGGGCTGCTGCTCGTCTTCAGCGGGGCCAACGTGGCGACCAGCGCGATGCCTGACTGGATGGCGGCCGTGTCTACTTGGCTGCCGCTCAGCCACACGATCACCGCCGCCCGCGACATCGTGGCCGGCGCCGACTTCGGCAACGTGAGCGGCCTGGTCCTGCGTGAAGCTGGCGTCGGGCTTCTGTACGCGGCGGTTGGGCTCGCCGCGCTCCGCCTCCTCGAGACGTCCAGCCGCCGCACCGCCAGCCTGGAGCGGATGTAGCCGGAAACCCCGGCCAAGGCGGTCGTGGCGCCATGAGAAGGTGGGTAGCTGTCCGCCCAGCGCCCGACGCATACCCGACGCAATGCCCGTCGGTTTGCCGGTAGGCCGCTCAGCGCCGAGAGCGCGGACGCCCGTCCCCACGCCTGAACCCAGGGAGCCTCCGTTGTCCTCGTCGTCGACCCTCGGCCCGGTCGCGTCCACCGCGACGCTGCGCGCGGGGCTGCGCGTCATCGGGCAGGGGATCCGTGAGGAGAAGGGGTGGATCGCGGTGGCGGCCGTCGGGTCCACGGTCTACGGGATCATGACCGGCGGCACCGCGTGGGTGATCGGCCGTGTGGTCCACGACACGGTCGCCCCAGCGATCGCCGCTGGGTCCATCCCCAAAGGTGACCTGGTGCGGGCTGCGCTCGTCCTCGCGGCCGTCGTCCTCGCCAACGTCGCCGGCGTGATCGTCCGCCGGATCGCCGCCGGCATCGCCGTCTACAACCTCTCCGCGACGTACCGCCGCCGGATCACGCGGCAGTACCTCCGGCTTCCCCTTTCCTGGCACCACCGTCACCCGTCGGGCCAGCTGCTCTCGAACGCCAACTCCGACGTCGAGTCGATGTGGAACGTCTTCTACCCGCTTCCCATGGCCTTCGGCGTCCTCGTCATGCTCGTCTTCGGCGCGGTCCAGATGGTGCTCGTGGACCCGTTTCTCGCCGCTATTGGGCTGACCGTCTTCCCGATGCTCTTCGGCGTGAACCTGCTCTTCCAGCGGGCGATGTCGCCCAAGGTCACGCGGGTCCAGCAGATGCGGGCGGAAGTCTCCGAGGTGGCGCACGAGAGCTTCGAGGCGGCACTCATCGTCAAGAGCCTCGGGCGCGAGGACCAGGAGACGGATCGGTTCACGCACGTCACCCGCGAGCTGCGCGACGCCAACATCGCGGTCGGCCGCACGCGCGGCGTCTTCGACCCGGCCATCGAGGCGATCCCCACGCTCGGAACGCTCCTCGTCGTCGCCGTGGGCGTCTGGCGGATCGGCAAAGGCCACCTCACGGCCGCCGAGGTCGTGCAGATCGCGTACCTGTTCTCGATCCTCGCCTTTCCCGTTCGGGCCCTCGGCTGGGTGCTCGCGGAGATGCCCCGGTCGGTCGTCGGCTGGGACCGCGTCCATGCGGTGCTCGACGCCAAGGGGTCGATGTCCTACGGCCCGGCCGCCATCCCGGCCCGCAGCGCCGGCACCCTTCGGGCCGAGGACGCCTCGTACGCCTACGAGGTCGACCTCGAGCACGGCGGCACCGGGCGCAACCCCGCCCTGCGCCACGTCACCCTCGACGTCCCCGCCGGCGGCACGACCGCCCTCGTCGGGCCGACCGGGTCGGGGAAGTCCACCCTGACCAACCTCGTGGTGCGCCTCGTGGACCCCGACTCCGGCCGCGTCCGCCTCGACGGCGTCGACCTGCGGGAGGTCCGCCGCGGCGGCGTCCCCGAGGCGGCGTCCCTCGTGGCCCAGCAGACCTTCCTCTTCGACGACACCGTGCGGGGCAACATCACGCTCGGGGCCGACATCCCCGACGACGAGGCGTGGGCAGCGCTCCGGGTCGCCCAGGGGGACGGCTTCGTCCGCCGGCTCCCCACGGGTCTCGACACGCGGGTCGGCGAGCGCGGCACCAGCCTCTCCGGCGGCCAGCGCCAGCGCATCGCCCTGGCGCGCGCGGTGATCCGGCGGCCGCAGCTCCTCGTGCTCGACGACGCCACGTCGGCCGTCGACCCGGCCGTCGAGCAGGAGATCCTCGCCGCCCTCCGCGACGCGAGCAGCGCCACGACGGTCCTCGTCGTCGCCTACCGGATGGCGACGATCACCCTGGCCGACGAGGTCGTCTACCTCGACGAGGGGCGCGTCGTCGACCACGGCACCCACGACGAGCTGCTCGGCCGATGCGCGGGGTACCAGCGGCTGGTCACGGCGTACGCGCGCGAGGCCGCCGAGCGCGCGGCGGTCGCCGCCGACGAAGTCCGAGCGGACCGGGGTCCCCGTGCGGAGCACGGGGATGAGCGGGTGACGGTGGGAGCCGACCGATGAGTATGCGTTCCGCTCCGCTCGTCGACCACGGCGGCATCGAGTCGGGCCAGGACCTGACGACGTGGGGGACGCTCCAGCGCGGGGTCCAGCTGTCTCCCGAGCTGCGCCGCGGCATCGGGGTGACGGTCGTCCTCGCGGTCCTGTCCACGGTCGGCAAGGTGCTCGTCCCGTTCGTCATCCAGCGGACCACCGACGACGGCATCCTCGCGGCCGGTGGCCCCGATGTCGGCATCGTCCTGCGCTACGTGCTCCTCGCGGTCGCCGGGGTCGCGGTCACGGCGACGTGCACCTACTTCGTCAACGTGCGGCTGTTCACCGCGTCCGAGAACGGCCTGTCGACGCTACGGATCAAGGCGTTCCGGCACATCCACGACCTCTCGGTCCTCACCCAGAACACGGAGCGGCGCGGCTCGCTGGTCTCCCGCGTGACCTCCGACGTGGACACGATCTCGCAGTTCGTCCAGTTCGGCGGACTCATGCTCATGGTCAACGTCGCGCAGCTGCTGCTGGCGACGCTGCTCATGGTGATCTACAGCCCGCCGCTCGCGGCGGTCGTCTGGGGCTGTTACATCCCACTCTTCTTCATCATCCGGCAGTTCCAAGGCATCGTGGGACGGGCGTACACGACCGTGCGCGAGCGGGTCGGCGACATGCTGGCCGGCATCTCGGAGGCGGTCGTCGGGGCGGCGACCATTCGCGCGTACGGCGTCGAGGACCGGACGGCGGAGCGGATCGACGTCGCCGTCGAGGAGCACCGCCGGGCCGCGGTGCGCGCTCAGACCCGTGCCGTCATGGCCTTCACCACCGGCCAGCTGGTGTCGGGGCTGACCACCGCGGTGGTCATCGTCGCCGGCACCCTTCTCGCGGTCAACGGCTCTCTGACGCTGGGCGAGCTGCTCGCCTTCCTGTTCCTGGTCAACCTCTTCACGACCCCGGTCCAGCAGGCGACAGAGATCCTCAACGAGTTGCAGAACGCCGTCGCCGGGTGGCGCCGGGTCATCGGGATCATCGACACCACGGCCGACGTGGCCGACCCTGGCGGGTCCGGCGTCGAGCTGCCGCGCGGGCCGATCACGGTCGGGTTCGAGGACGTGTCCTTCGCGTACCCGGGCGGCGACACCGTGCTCCACGACGTCTCCCTGCGGATCGCACCGCGATCCCGGGTGGCGATCGTGGGGGAGACCGGTTCGGGCAAGTCGACGCTGGCCAAGCTGCTGACCCGGCTCATGGACCCGACCAGCGGCGAGGTGACGGTCGACGGCGTCGACCTGCGGCGGGTCCGGTTCGGGTCGCTGCGCAACCGGGTCGTGCTCGTGCCGCAGGAGGGGTTCCTCTTCGACGCGTCGCTGCTGGAGAACATCCGGTTCGGTGCTCCGGAGGCCACCGCGGACGACGTACGCCTCACCCTCACCGAGCTCGGCCTCGACTCCTGGCTGGGCACCCTGCCCCAAGGCCTGGCGACCGACGTCGGGCAGCGCGGCGAGTCGCTGTCGGCGGGGGAGCGGCAGCTCGTCGCCCTGGCCCGCGCCTACCTCGCCGACCCCGACCTCCTCGTCCTCGACGAAGCGACATCGGCGGTCGACCCGAGCACCGAGGTCCGCATCCAACGCGCGCTCGACAGCCTCACACGGGGCCGGACCTCGATCGCCATCGCGCACCGGCTGTCGACCGCGCAGGCCGCCGACGAGGTGATCGTCGTGGACGGCGGGCGGATCGTCGAGCGCGGGCCGCACACCGAGCTCGTCGACGCCGGCGGTGTCTATTCACACCTGCACGCTTCGTGGGTCGCGCAGCAATCGGGCGCCTGAGCCGATCTCCCGTGTCATTCCTGCGGACCGGCCAGACGAACGGCACAATCGCCGCGTGACCTCAGACGTGAAGCCGATCGCCGCCGCGTACTGGCAGGCCTACAACGCCGCCGACTGGGAGGCGGTGCGCGAGATGGTCGCCGACGACTACGTCCACCACAGCGGCGACGCGGAGTCGCACGACCTCGAGTTCTTCGTGTCCGGCGCCAGAGGTCTGCGGGCGGCTTTCCCGGACGTGCGCGTGGAGGTCCGCGACATGGTGGCCGAGGACGACCGGGTGGCGGTTCGCTGGGTGGCGCGGGCGACGCATACCGGGTCGCTGTTCGGCGAGGAGGCCACCGGCCGTCCCGTCGCCGTCGATGGCGCGACCATCCACCGGGTGGTGGACGGCCGCATCGCCGAGGACTGGGAGGTCATGAATGAGGGCGCCCTGCGCGACCAGCTCGCTGCGGAGACGACGGCCGCGCTCTAAGGGGGACCCTCCTCCACGACCGGCGACATTGTGGTCGCGGTGGTGGTGACGTTGTGGTCCGCTGCAACCTCATGGTCACGTCGCAAGCCTGACCACAAGGCGTCCGCACTGCTGCGGGACAATGCACGATGTGACCCAAAACGCCACGTCGGCTCAGCTCGACCCCTCGGTTGCCGCCCTGCTCAAGCGGGACGCCGCCGGCCTGGTCGCCGCGGTCGTCCAGCAGCACGACTCCGGCGAGGTACTCATGGTCGGCTGGATGAACGACGAGGCGCTGGCGCGGACCCTGAGCACAGGCCGGGTGACGTTCTGGTCGCGCAGCCGGCAGGACCTCTGGCGCAAGGGCGACACGTCCGGACACGTCCAACATGTCAAAGCGGTCGCGCTCGACTGTGACGGCGACGCCCTTCTCGTCAAGGTCGACCAGGTCGGGCCGGCCTGCCACACCGGGGCGCGCTCCTGCTTCGACACCCATCCGCTGGACGCCGTTTTGAGCGGCAACGGTGGCTGAGAACGGCAGGGCCGACGACCTGGCGGCCGATCTCACCTGGGGTCAAACCTGGCCGCGGTTGGACCTCTTCGTCGAGCTGGCCCGGGACCGGCGGGTCATCCCCGTCGTCCGGCGACTGCTTGCGGACGCCGAGACGCCGCTCAGCCTCTACCGGAAGCTGGCCCGCGATGAGCCCGGGACGTTCCTCCTGGAGTCGGCCGAGCACGGTGGCGTCTGGTCCCGGTACTCGATCGTGGGCGCCCGCAGCCACGCGACCCTGACCGAGAGGAACGGCGACGCCTACTGGATCGGCGAGCCACCGGTCGGCGTACCGACCAGCGGCGATCCCACGCAGGCCCTCGACGCCACGCTCCGAACGCTCGCCACCCCACGGATCGACGGCCTGCCGCCGCTCACCGGCGGGATGGTCGGGGCCATCACCTACGACGCGGTCCGCCGCTGGGAGGGTGTGCCCGACGCCGGCCGTGACGAGCTGGGCCTGCCCGAGATCGGCATGCTCTTCGCCACGGATCTCGCCGTTCTCGACCACACCGACGGGTCCCTTCTCCTGGTCGCGAACGCGGTCAACTACGACGCCACCGACGAGCGGGTCGAGTGGGCGTGGGCCGACGCGGTCGACCGCCTCGACCGGATGACCGCCCAGCTCGCCGAACCCGCAGACAGCACCGTCGCGGTCATCGAGCCGACCCCCGCAGACGTGCGGAGCTCGCACACCCAGGGGCAGTTCCACGACATGGTCGAGCGGGCCAAGGAGGACATCCGCTCCGGCGAGGCGTTCCAGATCGTCGTCTCGCAACGGTTCTCGCTCCCGTGCCCGGCGCCGGCCCTCGACGTCTACCGCGCGCTTCGGGCCACCAACCCCAGCCCGTACATGTACTTCTTCCGCCTGCCGCACCCGGACGGGTCGGCCTACGACATCGTGGGGTCCAGCCCTGAGGCGCTGGTCAAGGTCACCGGCCGCCGCGTCATCACGCACCCGATCGCCGGTTCTCGGCCGCGCGGCAAGACCCCCGAGGACGACGTCCGGCTGGCCGAGGAGCTGCTCGCCGACCAGAAGGAGCGCGCCGAGCACCTCATGCTCGTCGACTTGTCCCGCAACGACCTACAGCGGGTGTGCCACGCCGGAACCGTGGACACCATCGAGTTCATGACCACCCGCCGGTACAGCCACATCATGCATCTGGAGTCCACCGTGGTCGGCGACCTGAGGCCGGAGCGCACCGCGTACGACGCCCTCGTCGCGACCTTCCCTGCCGGAACCCTCAGCGGAGCTCCGAAGCCCCGGGCCATGGCCCTCATCGACGAGTACGAGGGTCTGCGCCGGGGCGTCTACGGCGGGGTCGTCGGCTACCTCGACTTCGCCGGCGACCTCGACACCGCGATCGCCATCCGGACGGCGGTGATCACGGACGGCGTCGCCCACGTCCAGGCCGGCGCGGGGATCGTTGCCGACTCGGTGCCCCAGATGGAGTACGAAGAGACGCAGCACAAGGCCGCCGCGGTCATCCGGGCGGTCCAGGCGGCACGGGGTATGCGGGCACCCGCCACGGGCGTTCCCGCGACCGATGTCCCCGCGTGGGTGTCGTGACGGCGAGGCTCACCCGGAAGCGGGTCGTCTCCGCGGCCGTCGCGGTGCCAGCGGTCGTCCTCCTGCTGGCCACGACGCGCACCTGGCTCACCGGCCGGTCCGCCGAACCGCTGCTCGGGGGCGGCGCGGTGTCGGCCACCGGCTCGCAGGTCGCTCCGGGCGTCGTCGCGCTCGCGCTCGTGTGCCTCGTGGCCCTCGTCACGACGCTCACCGGCGGCCCTGCGGTCCGGCGCGTCTCGACCGTCGCTCTGGTGCTCGCCGCCGCGGGCGCGGTGGCGCTGACGGCAGTGCCGCTCACCCGGCCCGAGGAGGCCCTCGGCCGGGTGGCCGCCGCGGCACTGGGCCGGACCGGCGTCGTCGCCACCTCGGCGAACGTGTCGGCCTGGGCGTGGACCGCCCTGGCGGCAGGCCTCGTGCTCGTGCTCGCGGCGGTTCTCGCGGCCGTGGCGGCCCGGCGCTGGTCGGGGCTCTCGAACCGGTTCGACGCGCCAGGAGACGGGAGCGAGGCGACGACGGGTACCGGCGACGTCACCACCGCCGGCACGGGTCAGGGCACTCACCGCACGGCATGGGACGAGCTCACCGAGGGGCGTGACCCGACAGCCGACCCGGCGCCCGACGCCATCATCGAGCCGGATGACCCGGGTACTCCCTCCTCGGACCAGCACTCGACCGGACACCGGCCACTGCAGGATTGACGCCCGACCTGACACAATGACCGCACTCGCCTCGCGCGGGCGCCAGGCCGCAAGGGAAAGAAGGAGCCGCCGACCATGACGCAGCCCAGCTCCGGAGTCGAGCACGGGGACTCCGCCAATCAGGAGCACGAGGAGCACGGGAGCCACGGCCACAGCACCGCCGCCTGGGCGGGAGTGGTAATCATCCTCGTCGGCTCGGTGATCATGGCGCTCGCAGTGGTCTTCGCGTGGGTGGCGTGGTTCGTCGTCGGCGCGGTCGTCGTCGTCGTGGGGGTGATCGCCGGGAAGGTGCTGTCGATGGCGGGGTACGGCGACAAGGCGAGCACCTCTCAGGCGGCGCATCGAAACGGGGGTCGCGGCGCCGACCTGCCCGGACGAAGCCAGGACGACTCCGGCACGCAGTAGCGGCGCCTTCCGCCACGGCAGGCTCGTCCGCCACTATCGTTCCCTGCGTCGCGTCCGCGGGGGCGCTCAATGCTTCAGAGAGAGGACCGAGCATGTCGTACGGCAGCACGCCGCCTCCGGGTGACGACCGACCTGACCCCACCAGCAATCCCGAGGAGCGTCCGTCCGAGGGCTACGGCTCCCCGCCGCCGCCCCCGCCGCAGTACGGCTCGACGGAGCCGTCGTCGCCGCCTGCCGCCGCTCCGTCGGGGCCGCCCGCCGATGGCGGCTACGCGCCGCCCCCACCGCCGCCAGCACCCGGGGGCTACGGCGCCCCGCCCCCCGCGGACAGCGGGTACGGCGCTGCGCCTCCGGCTGAGGGCGGCTACGGCGCTCCGCCCCCGCCGCCCCCCTACGGACAGCAGGGCTACGGAGCCGCGCCGGCCTACACCGGACCATACGAGCAGGGCGGCGCGGTCGGGACGCTCGCCCAGTGGCCGCAGCGGGCGCTCGGATGGGTGATCGACTTCATCGCTCTCGCCATCCCGGGCTGGATCCTGTATGCCATCGGCGCGCCGCGCGTCACGACCGTCGGCAACACCGTCGTGAGCACCGGCCCGAACGTCTTCTACTACCTCGGCGGCCTCTACATCCTGGCGCTCTGGATCTACAACCGTTGGTACCGCGGCGGGACGACCGGCTACACCATCGGCCGCGGTCTGGCCGGCGTCAAGCTGGTCAAGGAGTCGACAGGCCAGCCAGTCGGCATGGGGATGGCGTTCGTCCGCGACATCGCCCACATCGTCGACAGCATCATCTGCTACGTCGGCTGGCTGTTCCCGCTGTGGGACGCCAAGCGGCAGACGATCGCCGACAAGATCATGAGCACCGTCGTCCTCCTCGAGCCGCAGCCGAAGAAGAGCTGACCACGAGCACCTCGACGACGCTCGCCGCGCCTGGACCCCGCGCTCGGGGCCGGGCGCGGCGCGGTCGTGCCG
>Ga0307289_10001286_pt1 | contig 10688 bp, 11 predicted proteins | sample ER_DNA_143_FD_194483 | JGI IMG/M metagenome (GOLD analysis project Ga0307289, IMG submission 194483) | Bulk soil microbial communities from the East River watershed near Crested Butte, Colorado, United States - ER_DNA_143 | ecosystem: Environmental > Terrestrial > Soil > Floodplain | place...
AGGGAACCGTGGGTTACCATGCGGAGCTGGTTGAGCAGGCCAACGCGAAGTATCGCGAGTACGTCGAGGACCAGACCAATCAGCTGGTGGCCATGACCGCAAAATTTGTGGCTGCGTACAAGGCGGGCAATGACGACAAGGCGCGTGCCCTTTACCCCGTCGCCCGGACGCGCTGGGAGCGCATCGAGACCGTGGCGGAGTCATTTGGCGATCTTGATCCCAAACTCGATTTGCGCGAGGCCGACCTCGAGCCTGGCCAGAAGTGGACCGGCTGGCATCGGCTGGAGAAAGATCTCTGGCCGGCGCGCGCCAAGAACTATCAGCAACTGAGCACGGCCCAGCGCGCCTCGTACGCCGACAATCTGATGAAGAACACCAAGGTCCTCCAGGACCGGGTCGCTGATCTGGAGTTCGGTGCCGATGAAATCGCCAACGGGTCCCGCGGCCTACTGGATGAGGTCGCGACGGGAAAGATCACCGGCGAAGAGGAGTACTGGTCGCGTACCGACCTATGGGACTTCCAGGCCAACATCGACGGTGCATTGGTGGGCTTCGAGGGACTTCGCCCACTGCTCAAGCAACGGAATCCGGAACTCGAGAGCTTGATCGCGGCAAAGTTCGCGGCGGTCCAGGTGCTGCTCGACGCTCAACGGGTGGGCGATGGGTTCAAGACCTATGACAAGCTCACCAAGGCGGAGGTCAAGGAGCTATCTGACGCAGTCAATGCGCTGTCCGAGCCATTGTCCAAGCTCGCCGCTGCGGTGGTCTGAGTCAGGAAACCTGACCCATGACATCAACGTCCGACCTTCGCGATCAGCCAACTGAAACCGAAACGCGCACGGCAGGGATCGAGACGCAACAGCAACCGCCGCCCGTCTCCAGGCGTGGCTTGTTCGGCGCAGCCGGAGCCGGTCTGGTCGGACTGGCCGCCGGCGCCGCAGGTGGATTCGCGCTGGGGAGCCAGGAAGCAGATTCGACACCGCCGCAGCCGGCGGGAACGCGTACCTACCCCTTCTACGGCGAGCATCAAGCGGGCATCCTCACCCCGGTGCAAGATCGACTGCACTTCGCCGCCTTCGACGTGACAACGGATTCCCGTACGGAGTTAGTGCAGCTGCTCCAAGACTGGACCACTGCCGCAGCCCGGATGACCCAAGGCCTCGGTGCCGGGGAGCTCGGACCGACAGCCGGTCCGTACGGGGCACCACCGGACGACACTGGCGAGGCAATCGGCCTGCCCCCTGCGGGGCTGACCATTACCTTCGGCTTCGGCCCGACGCTGTTCCGCAAGACGGGCAAGGATCGTTTTGGGCTCGGCGACCTGCGGCCGGCCGCGTTGCAGCGCCTCCCGCACTTTCCCGCCGACAAGCTCGACTCGCAGCGATCCGATGGCGATCTGTGCGTCCAGGCATGTGCCGATGACCCCCAGGTGGCCGTCCACGCCGTACGCAATCTCGCCCGGATCGCCTTCGGCCGGGCCGCCATCCGCTGGTCGCAGCTGGGCTTTGGCCGTACGTCATCGACGTCGGCCAGTCAGACGACGGCGAGAAATCTCATGGGGTTCAAAGACGGCACGATGAACCTCAAGGCCGAAGAACCAGCTGCCATCGATGAGCATGTCTGGGTGCCCGGTGGCGCTGACGCCAAGAGGCAATGGCTGGCCGGCGGCTCGTACCTGGTGGTGCGTCGCATCAACATGACCATCGAGATCTGGGACCGGCAACCGTTGGGCGAGCAGGAGCGTGTTATCGGCCGGACGAAGGCCGAGGGCGCTCCGATGTCTGGCGGCAGCGAGTTCAGCCAGCCGGACTTCGCCGTCACCGGCAGCGACAGTGAGCCTCTGGTCGCGACGGATGCGCACGTACGGATGGTGCACCCGAGCCACAACGGCGGCGCAAAGATGCTGCGCCGCGGCTACAACTTCGTGGACGGGAGTGACGGTCTGGGCCGTCTAGACGCCGGGCTTTTCTTCCTCGCCTACGTTCGCGACCCACGAACGCACTTCATACCTATCCAGATGAAGCTCGGACTCGGGGACGGGCTGAGCGAGTACATCCAGCACACCGGCTCAGGGCTCTTCGCTATCCCGCCCGGCATCGCCCAAGGTGAGTATGTGGGCGAGGCACTCTTCGCCTAACGGTCCGGCGGCCCTTTGGGCACCACAGTCGGGATCGGACGTTTTCGCTGCACCCCTGACCCCTGCCGAATGCCACGGATGCCCTTGCCCAGCCAAGGCGCCACATAGTTCCTGGCCCAATCAAAGTCCCCCCGCATCTTCTCGCGCCCCTTTGGCCAGGCCGAGTCGCCCTCTGGCAGCTCAGCCCACCCCTCGTCGAAGCCGTCGACGCTCAACCGCCAGGCGAGGGCGGCTGCGACAGTCCGGTGACCGAGCTCGTTGCCGTGCAGATGATCCTCAAACCACAGTCGCGGGTCGGTGGCCACCGGATACCGCTCGAAATCCATCACCACGACTCCGTGCCGCTCGGCCTCGGTTCGGATGATGGTGTTCAGCTTGGCGGCCCGATCCCGCCAATACCTGCCGAGCGGGTTGATGGCTGCCGGATCCGGCATGGTAAAGGTCAGCACCGTGGCGCCCTGACTCCGCGCCTGCCCGAAAATGATCACGTAATCGGCGCGAATAGAGTCAAAGTCGCACGGGCCCCCGATGAGGTCGTTGACCCCCCCGAAAACCGTCAGCAGATCCGGCCGCATGCCGAGCGCGTCATCGAGCTGGCTCGTTCGGATCTCCTTCATCCGTAAGCCCCGAATGGCGAGGTTTGCGTACTCCAACGGCTCGTCTTGAGCATCGGCAATGTGCTGAGCCAACCGGTCAGCCCAGCCCCGGTAGCCACCGTTGCCGTCAGGGTCTTCGAGACCTTCTGTACTGGAGTCGCCGATCGCCACATAGCGACGAATGGTTGTCACAAACCGATTCTTACGCCGCCATTCAAGATCATCCGGCCACCGGTGCAACGATTCGGCCCCTCGGCTTCGAATTACCATCAAGAAGATGCGCTGCAAGTAGAAACGGCTGCGAGTGTCGGTAAATCGCGCACCGCCGTGCTGAGGAGGAGTGAGCTGAGGCGTTTTTCCTCTGCGAACGACGACGAAGTAGGCGGATTCCACGCGCGATTGCACGAGCAGCCCTCAATAAAAAGGGTGAGGCATGTCGGCGATCCGCGATGATGAGTACGCCGCCGTGGTCGAGCGGGAACGGCCGCTCATCCAGGCGACGGCCTACCTCCTCACGGGTGATCCAGTCCAGGCCGAGCGGGTTGTTCAACTGGTCTTTGCGCAGCTCTACCGACGCTGGCCGAGGGTTGTCAATCCGCGCCTCGAGGCACTCCGGGCCGTGGTGAGCGCCGCTCGCGCACCCGTCGACTTGCCGTGGGAGTACCGGGAGCGCATCGAGCTGATCGACGGCCCTCCCCCGACGGCTGCTGGCGAACCGATCATTGCCGACTTGCTGAAGCTTCGGTACAGCCAACGCGTCGCCGTTGTCCTCAAGCGCTATGTCGGACTGTCCACCGCACAGATTGCCGAGGTTCTCGAGTGGCCGATCGACCAGGTGCGTCCCCTCATTCCGGAGGCCCGCGTCGCCCTGGCCGCCGGACATCCGGCGCGTACCAGCGATGCCGCGCTCAGCCAAGAACTCAGCGACGCCATTCCCTCTGACACACGCCAGTCGCGCAGCAGCGCCGATGACCTGGCCCACGGTCGCCGGCTCATCCGCCGCCGCTGGATCCAGCGGGCGTCGGCAGCACTGGTCGCGGCCGTGTTGATCCTCGTAGCGGGGGTGTTGCTGGCCCCGACCCGGCCACCCGTTCCGCCGCTGGCACCGTCAATGCCGGTGGCAACGCCATCCGGCCAGAACTGTGATCCGTCTGAAGTGACCTGCCGGGCGAAGATTCTGTTTGGCTGGCGGTCCGAGATGGCAGCGGTCGCAGCGTCGTACCTGGATCCCCCGGGCAGGTACTTCAGCGGGTTCGGCTACGCCTACGACAAGCGCTACGACATGCCCAGCTACTGGGATGGCCAGGGTGGCGCGCTCGCCTTCGAGATGTTCCGGCTCGACAAGGGGGCCACAGAGGTTTATCTCCAGGTCGCGACCAGCCGCAAGTTCGCCGTACGCTGCGGCGCGACAACCCGCCAGCAATGCCAGCAGGTGCGCTTCTTGGATGGCAACTCCTTCCTGCTGACCGAGACGACCTCGGTCCGTCAGGGCATGGAGGTTCAGTACTCACCCGCCGGTGAGGAGGTGATCACCGTGATTGCCCACAACACTCAGCGTGGGCAGATTCTTGATATCGATCGCGGAGACTTGATCAAGCTCGTACAGGATGCACGGCTGCACTTGCCCAAGCGCTAGTTGCCCAGGCGCTGGCTTGCTGAGCGGTGGCAGTCTCCGCTCTCAGGCCGCTAGACCTGTGGAGCCCTTGTGATCTCGATCATCGGGCTTGAGAGGAGTCGGCGGCGGCAGCTCGGATTCGTCCTTGTCGCGACCCTCGGGGTATTCCAGAAGGGCGGGAATAATCGCCAGCAGCCCGATCATGACGATGCCAGCAACCACGATGCCGGTGATCAAAAGCTGGACGAACGTCATAGGGCAATCCTGCCTCGCCAGTCTGTGAAACGGCTGGTATCCACTTCTGTGTTGCCTAAACATCTGAATCTGTGGTGGCCTCAATGCCGCGTATTCGCGACAATGCTTGAGGAGTGGGCTCGAGAGGTGCTGGGAGGGGCTTGAGGAGTTCGAGGAGGGGGCGATGAACGCTTGGGTGGTGCATCAGCCGGGGCCAGTTGACAGCGGGCCGTTGCAGATGGTCGAACGCGATGTGCCGGCTCCTCGGGGCACACAGGTGCGGGTGCGCATCAGCTGCTGTGGTGTGTGCCGAACTGATCTGCACCTGGCTGAAGGCGATTTGCTTCCCAAGCGTCCGGACGTCACGCCGGGCCATGAGGTGGTCGGCGTCGTCGACGCGGTTGGCGAGGGCGCGAGCCGGTTTGCACTCGGTGACCGGGTCGGTGTGGCGTGGCTCGGCGGTACCGACGGCAGCTGCCGGTTCTGTCGCCGCGGGGCGGAGAACCTATGCACGGCTCCCACCTTCACGGGCTGGGACACGGACGGCGGTTACGCCGACTTCTGCCTCGTAGACGAGGGGTTCGGGTACGCCCTTCCAGCCGGCATCGATGACGAGCACCTCGCCCCGCTGCTCTGTGCCGGCATCATCGGCTATCGCGCGCTGGTCTGCGCCGCGGTGCCGCCCGGCGGCTCGCTCGGCATCTACGGTTTCGGCGGCAGCGCCCACCTCACGGCACAGGTTGCCCTGGCACAAGGTTTACGTGTTCATGTCCTCACTCGCGGCGAGGCCAATCGGAAGCTGGCCACCGAGCTCGGGGCCGATTCGGTGGGCGACGCGCAGGATGCCCCGCCCGAGCCGCTTGACGGTGCGATCTTGTTCGCTCCTGCGGGCGAGCTGGTGCCGCCCGCGCTGGGGGCGTTGGACCGCGGCGGAACGCTAGCCGTCGCCGGCATCTGGCTGTCCGATATTCCTTCGCTCGACTATGGCGACGCTCTCTTCCAGGAGCGCAAGCTGCGATCGGTGACGGCGAATACGCGCGCTGATGGGGAGACGTTCCTGCGGTTGGCCGAGCGGCTCGGCGTACGCGCGACAACTGTCGGATATCCGATGAGCGAGGCGCCACGGGCCCTGGCAGACCTGAGGCACGGGCGATTCAGCGGGGCTGCCGTGCTACACAACTGAGGCCCTGGTCATCGAAGGAAGATCACGAATCGCGCTGATCTCCGGCGGCCCGACGCGGCAGCAGCCACCAACCAGGCAGGCCCCGGCACCGACCCAACTCTTGACGTCGTTGGGGTTGAAGGTTGCTGCGCCGAGCCAGGCCCGAGCTGCGGCATCCCAGCGCTCTCCACTGTTGGGGTAGACGACGACCGGCTTGCCGGCAGACTCACTCGCAGAGCTGACCAGCGGGTACGCGTCGGCCGGATCGATGCAGTTCACGCCAACGGCGATGATCTCCTCGACATCGCGGGCGAGGGTAAAGGCCTCGGCCGCCGGCTCTCCGGCGCGAGTCCGATCTCCGGCGCAAGTGATCGACAGCCAGCATGGTTGGCCGCTTCGGTCGATCTCGGCCAGCAGTGCTTCAACCTCGGCCAGACACGGAATTGTTTCGAGGGCGAGGATGTCGACACCCTCCTCGACTAACAGCTGGATTCTTGGCCGATGCCAGCTCCGTAACTCCGCTATCGACAGGTCGTAGTCGCCGCGGTACTCCGATCCGTCCGCTAGGGCGGCGCCGTACGGTCCGACGGAGCCAGCAATCCAACGATCACGATCGTCGTCCTGACTGGCTCGGGCCTGCTGGGCGAGGCGTACGCTGCGCTTGATCATTCGCTCAGCAGCCGCTTTCTCGATGCCGGCGCGGACGAATCCGTCGAGCGAGGCCTGATACGACGCGGTCGTCGCGACCTGAGCACCGGCGGCGAAGAACGCCTGATGTGCCGAAATGATCGCATCCGGATCGTCATGGAGCAGGCGCGCAGACCAGAGCTCGGTCCCGAGGTTGTGACCCTGCGCCTCCAGCTGGGTGGCCAGGCCGCCATCGAGTACGACCGGGCCGAGCGCCAGAGCATCGGCGAGCGTCATGACCGCCTATATCCCCGACTTGTCAGAATCTGCTTGGGCTATAGGCCCGTCACCTGCTGACAAGTCTGCGTTCTGCTCATCGCGGAAGTTGAGCCAGTCGCGGACCAATCCAAGATCAAAGCCGGACGTACCGTCCGTACCGATCGTGATCAACCGCTCGCCGATGGCCACGAGCTGGTCACCCAACTTGTCCGGTCCATCGTGGGCGGATGTCGATCGTTCGATCTGGCCCGGATCGCGTCCGACCTCAGCGCACCACTCGTCGAGAATGCGGTTCTTGCGGGCAAGGGCGTCCACGCTTCCGAACCCGTGCCAGATGTCCGCGTGCTCGGCCACGAGCCGAAGCGTCTTGCGCTCCCCACCACCGCCAACCAAGATCGGGATCGGTCTAGTCGACGGCGGATTCAGCCGGCTCCATCGCGAGCGGATGCGCGGCAAAGACTCGGCGAGAGCAGCAATCCGGGTGCCGGGGGTTCCGAACTCGTACCCATATTCCAGATAGTCCTTCTCGAACCACCCAGCACCGATGCCAAGGATGAGCCGGCCACCGCTAATGTGATCAACAGTGCGTGCCATATCGGCGAGCAGCTCAGGGTTGCGGTAGGAGTTGCAGGTCACCAAAGCGCTGAGCTCGACCCGCTCGGTCTGTTCCGCCCAGGCGGCCAGCATTGTCCAACACTCGAAGTGCCTGCCTCTTGGATCGCCATTCAACGGAAAGAAGTGATCCCAGGTAAGGATGACGTCGACCCCGGCCTCCTCGGCGGCGGTCACCGCCCGACGCAAATCGGCGTAATCGGCATGCTGCGGCTGCAGCTGAACTCCGACTCTGACTGGACGGGCGGCGTACGACAGCTCGGACAACACGACTCCTTGTGCTCTGGGATTGGCGCGTCACAGCGCCCAATCCGCTCGGTCCAGGTGTTTCGAATTAGTGTCGGCCATTGTGGCGCACCCGACATCGGGCGAGAATGTCGGCGTTGGTGTATCAGACGATTGAAGGGGCACTCATCCCCAGCATGCATAGCCGCCTGGCGGAGGAGGTGCCATGAAGCATCGCAGTCCCCTGGTCACCCTGGCCGCAGTGGCAGTGGCATTCATCATCATGTTCACCGTCGACATCTTGGTCGGCCCGCCGGGCAGCAGCTCCACCGAACCCGCAGGCCCATCGGCCGCACCAGCGAGCAGCTCCTCACCTCAGCTGACCCAGAGTGCCGCAGCGACCCCCACCGCAAGCGCGAGCGAAACCACCGAGAACAGCAAATTCCCGGACAAGGTGGTTTATGCGGGTCATACCGACGACAAATCCGGCGCAATTGCCGTCGCCATACTCGGTGATCAGGCCGCTGCGTACTTCTGCGACGGCCGCAGCATCGAGTCCTGGTTGCGTGGCGCTGTTACAGGAGCCGATATCTCGCTCAAGGGCAAGGACGGCGCGACGTTGCAGGCCAGTCTCGACGGCGATCATCTCAAGGGCACACTGAAGATCAAGAACGACAAGCTGAAGTTCGAGATCAACGAAGCGAAGAAACCGGCTGGCCTCTATCGGGCGCGCGGCTCCAAGACGACGATCGGATGGATCGTGCTGGAAGACGGATCCCAGGTGGGCATCCAGACAGCAGGCGCCGAATCGACGGCTGCTCCGGAACTCAATCCCGAGAGTCCACAGGTCAGCGCTAACGGCGAAAGCCTCGACGCCAAGCCGGTCAATGGCGACGAAGATCTGTGAGTAGAGGAGATTTCGATGACGAGCGTCCCAGTTCCCGCCACGGAGGCCGCGCCGACCGAACCGAGCGGAACCAAGATCGGCCCGGTCGTGATCGCCTTTGTCCTCGGCAGCGCGGCTTCCATCGGGCTGGGGGTGTACGGGCGGCTGCACACACCAACGGGCCACGCGGTCGACATCGCCGGGTTCTCCAGCGGACCAGCCGCCAAAGCGTTCCTAGCCACGATTGTGATCGCATTGGCGATCGTGCAAACGGTGACGGCAATGGGTATCTACGGACGGATTCCGTTGACGGGTGGCTGGGTTAGTCCGCTGCATCGCTGGTCTGGCCGACTGGCGGTTCTGATCTCGGTTCCGGTCGCGGTGCACTGCTTGTTCGCGCTGGGCTTCCAGACCTACGACGCTCGGGTGATCACGCATTCGATCTTCGGCTGCTTCTTCTACGGCGCGTTCGTCTTCAAGATGTTGATCTTGACTCGCGATGATTCACCGAAGTGGGCGCTGCCACTGGCCGGAGGACTGGTGCTCAGCGGGCTTGCCGCTCTGTGGATCACTGCCGTGCTGTACTTCCTCGTTGCATGATCACCACCAGATTTCCCAACCAGACGGAGCAATCATGCACGCTTACGGCCGTCCGACCGACTCATTGCCGATCTCCCGGCGTACGGTGATCATGAATACCGGGCTGGCAGCCGCCGCCATCGCAGGCCTCAGCTCCTGCACCAACTACGGATCCGGGCCGGTCGCTGAGCCGTCAGCTGCAGCCTCAGGTGAAGCATCAGGCGCAAGCAGTGGTGGAAGCCAAGGACTGACCGTCAAGGCCGCGGACATCCCGGTCGGCAGCGGCAAGGTCTTCCCCGATGCCCAGACAGTGATCACGCAGCCAAAAGCCAAGCAATTCAAGGCGTTCAGCTCGATCTGCACCCATCAGGGTTGTCAGGTAGACGCCGTCACCGACACGATCAACTGCCCCTGCCATGGCAGCAAATACTCGATCACCGACGGCTCGGTGGTAAACCCTCCTGCGCCCAAACCGCTGCCTGCCAAGACGATCAAGGTCGAGGGAGACGATCTCGTCGTCAGCTAAGAGGTTGCCGACTGGACGTATCAAGCTCCGAAGGTGATCACTTCGTTGAGGGTCGCGAGCCCGCGGCTCACCAGCGCCTGAGCACTTACGGCCCACAGCCGCCTGGCAAGCCTGGCATCCGTGGCAAGCCCCGTGAGCTCTCGAGGGTGTCGGTCCAGGTAGTAGCCGCCGGAGGCTCCGGCAACCTCGGCTGAAGTCGCAAGATAGACCGGTGTCGCAGCCGCGTGCTCGGGACTGGCCTGCATCGGCCGAGTAACGGTCAGGAGTATCCGCCGTCTGCCGGTGGCGTAGCGGCCGAGGTTGGTGCGTACGAAACCTGGGTCAGCGGCGTTGGCCGTGATCGCCGTGCCCTGAAGACGCCGGGCGAGTTCCTTGATGAACAACAGATTCAACAGCTTGCTGGTTTCATAGCTGTCCGGCGTCAACGGGGCGCCGGTGACGACACTGGTGAGATCAACCATCTTGACTCGTGAATGGACCGACGACGAGACCGCAATGACGCGGGCTGGTGCGCCGGACCTGAGCACTGGCAGCAGTAGATGAGTCAGCAGGAAGCCGGCGAGGTGATTGGTGGCGAAATTGGTCTCGATGCCCTCATCGGTGAGGGCCAGATCGCTGCGCGCCTCCGCCGCGTTGAGGATCAAGCAATCGAGCCGTGGCGTGCTGTCGATGATCGAGTACGCGAGGGACCGTACTTCTCGCATCAGGGAAAGGTCACCAGCCACGACCTCGAGCTCCGGGTTCCGAACGCGGCTTCTGATCCGGTCCACGGCCGCTTCGCCCCGCTTCGGCGTACGCGCTCCCACCAGCACCCGTGCTCCGCGTTCGCTGAGCTGAGTCGCAATCGCCTCACCGATGCCTCCGGTGGCGCCGGTCACAAGGATCGTGGGCCGCTGCCCACCGCTCGGAGGCTCGTTGGCCGGATCGGTGGGCTGGGTCATGGTCAGTCTCTCGCGGAAGAGCCCGATCTCAGGCTCCCACATCACCCGATGTCGACCCCTCAGGCGCTGGACGCCGCGAAGAATCTGAGCGCGGCTGGCGTCACATGCGGTCTGAGCCTGTCGAAGACCGCTGGTGGTACGGGCCGGGATGGCGTCACATGCGGTCCGGGCCTGTCGAAGACCGCGCTCCGCCGCTCAGGCGCGAGACGTGGGACGATTCGCCCATGCCGCGAGACGCGCGTACGGTCGCCAAGTACGTCGTTGCAGCG
>Ga0307289_10001300_pt1 | contig 10597 bp, 11 predicted proteins | sample ER_DNA_143_FD_194483 | JGI IMG/M metagenome (GOLD analysis project Ga0307289, IMG submission 194483) | Bulk soil microbial communities from the East River watershed near Crested Butte, Colorado, United States - ER_DNA_143 | ecosystem: Environmental > Terrestrial > Soil > Floodplain | place...
AGACGCCGGTCACCGCGGCGGCTTCGAGTACGAGCGTCACGGCTGCCACCCCATCCGGCAGCGACCCGTCCAGGTTGCGCCCGGCGACCCCGGTCGTCTGGACCACGTGCGCGTGGTAGAGGCCGAGCTTGTCGGCGACGAGGAGGAGCGAGGCGCCGAGGCTCTCGACCTGCAGCCCGCGCGTCGCCTGCGAGCGGAAGCTCTCGACGACGCCGTGTAGGTCGTAGGCGGCGAACGGAACGACCACGGCGAGCGCGACGACGAAGAACACCGCCAGCGCGGCAGCGACCCGGCGAGGCCCCGCCCGCCGCCAGACGAACACGCCCGCCAGCGGCAGGAGCACGAGCGGGTAGACCTTCGCGGAGACGGCCAGCCCCAGCACGCCCGCGCCGCCGAGGTCCCAGCCGCGCAGGAAGAGCAGCAGCGCGAGCACGGTCAGCAGCGCCGGCCAGGCGTCGTACGTGTTCAGCGAGATCGGTCCGAGCGCGGCGGGGGCCACGGCGAGCAGCCCGACGCACGCGAGCAGCCGCGCGCGCGTCACGCCGAGCTCGGCGAGCGCGAGCGCCGCGACCAGGATCGTCGCGAGGCCGCAGAGCGCCATCTCCGCCTTGAAGGCCGCGTTGTAGTGCTGCGCGCCGAACGCGGTCGGCGGCATAAACACGGCGAACGCGCCGGGCGGGTACTCGACGAACACGTCGCGGTAGGGCAGCGCGCCGTGCAGGAAGCGCTCGGCGTAGCCCTGGTAGATGTGCAGGTCGCGAAAGCGCGCCGCGCGGAAGAGGCCGCCGTCCGGGATCGCGCAGGCGGCGAGGAAGATCGGCGCAGCGGCGAGCGCGACCAGGAGTGCATCTCGCCTCCCCGCGGGCACGCGGAGCGCCGGCTTCACCTCGTTACGGGACCGGCGGCGGGGAGGGCGGCGGCTCGGGCGGAGGAGGCGGGGGCGGGATCGGAGGCGGCGGTGGGGGCTCGACCGGCGGCGGAGGAGGCTCGACCGGAGGCGGAGGCGGCGGCGCCTTGCCCGTCGTCGTCTGGGTCGAGGTCGATGTCGGCGGGTTGTAGTAGGTGGGTGGCGGCGGCGCGTAGGTCGACCCGTACTGGCCCTTGGTCCACGGCTGCCACACGACCGGGTTGAGCGGCTGCGGCCAGTCGAGCGCCGCCTTGCTCGCTACCGCGGCCTCCATGAACAGGTGCCAGATCGTCGCCGGGAAGCTGCCGCCCTGAACGGAGATACCGTGGACGTTGGTCATCGGGATCTCGCCCTGCGGGTAGCCGACCCAAACCGTTGCCTGGAGCTGCGGCACGTAGCCGGAGAACCACGCGTCGGCGTGGTTGTCGGTCGTGCCGGTCTTGCCGGCGGCGGGCCGGCCGAAGTACGCGCCCACCCCTGTGCCGCCGAGGACGTTCTGCTGGAGGATGCGCGTCACCTCCCAGGCGACTCCGTCCGAGATCACGCGCTTGCGGTGCGGCTTGCCCCAGCCCGCGTCCGTGTCGACCTTGCCGTTCGCGAGCTTGACCTCCTTGATCGCCGTCGGCCTCGAGTAGACGCCGCCCGCGTCAAGGGTCGCGTAGGCGGAAGCCTCCTCGAGCGGCGAGATTGCGTCCGCCCCGAGCCCCATCGCGGGGACGACGTCTAGCTTCGAGCGAATCCCGAGCCGGTGCGCCATCTGCGCCACCTTGTCGGGCCCCACGTCCAGCGTCAGCTGCGCGTAGACCGTGTTGTCGGAGCGCAGCGTCCCCTGGGTCACGGAGATCGAGCCGGCGTAGGAGTGGTCGTACGTCTGCACGTCCCAGGCGGGGGTGTACGGGTCCGGCTGGTAGTGGAACGGCGCCGACGTGTAATAGGTCGTGTCCGGGTTCATCCCCTCGTTGATCGCCGCGGTGAGGACGAAGACCTTGAAGGTCGACCCCGGCTGGCGGCGCGCCTGGGCGACGAGGTTGAACTGGTTCCCCGTCCGTCCCGGCGTGACGGCCGTCATCGCACGGATGTAGCCGTTGGCCGGGTTGATCGAGACGACCGCGGCCGCGGGATCGTCGCGCAGGTAGAGCGTGTCCTTGATCGCCCTTTGCGCAGCGCGCTGCAGCCGCGGGTTGATCGTGGTGTAGACGCGGAGCCCGCCCGACCGGACCGTGCTCGACCCGTACTCGGCGATCAGCTGGTCGCGGACATAGCTGAAGAAGTACGGCTCCTTGATCCGCGTGTAGAGCTTGCCGGGCCGCAGCCGGAGCTTCCGCTGGGCGACCGCGACGCGGTACTGCTTCGGCGTGATGTAGCCGTTCACGAGCATCGCACGCAAGACCTCGTCCCGCCTCGCGATCGCCGTCGCAGGCCGGTGCAGCGGGTCGTACGTCGTGGGCGCCTGCGGCAGGCCGGCGAGGAGCGCCGCCTGGCCGAGCCCGAGCTGGTAGGCGTGCTCCGAGTAGTACGTCTGGGCCGCGGCCTCGATCCCGTAGGCGTGGTTTCCGTAGTAGACCTGGTTCAGGTACTCGTTGAGGATTCGGTCCTTCGACCAGCGCCGGCTGAGCTTGATCGCGAGGCAGACCTCCTTCAGCTTCCGCTTGAAGGTCCGCTCCTTCGAGATGTAGAGGTTGCGAACGAGCTGCTGCGTGATCGTGGAGCCGCCCTGCACGACGTGGCCGGCCTGCAGGTCCTGCCAGGCCGCGCGCGCGATCCCGTAGTAGTCGACCCCACCGTGGTTGTAGAACCGGTGGTCCTCGATGGCGACCGTGGCCTTCCGCTCCCAGAGGCTGACCTTGCGCAGCGTGACGGGCGTTCGGTTCCTCTCGGCGGGAATCGAGCCGAGCGTGGAGCCGTCGGCGGCGTAGACGAACGAGTTCTCGCCGATCTGGACCTGGCGCAGCTGGCTGAGGTCGCAGCTCGACTGGAACTTCGCGACCGCGCCGACGCCCGTCACGAGCAGCACGAGCATGAGAACGATGAGCGCGCCGAAGAAGATCTTCGCGCGCTGCTTGCGATTCCCGCGGCCGCGCTCGCGTCGTCGCTTCGTCAGGCGGAGGATGTCGTCGAGGTCCCGGTCGCGCCTGCGCGTTCCTCGCGGAGGAGGCGGCGTCACGAGAAGACTCCGGCCTCGCGCAGCCGCTCGTGTGCGCGCAGGCGGAGCTCACTCTCGATTCGGGAGGCCGACGCCTCGTCCTCGGCCCAGACGGATAGCTCCAGGCTGGCCTTGTCCTCGAGAGCGGTCACGGTGACTTCCGCCTGCTCGTCGGCAGCCGCTTCGCGGAGCAGCTCCGAGACGCCTGCGAGATCACGATCGAGAGGGATCTGAACGGTCACCTGTGCGCGCTTCCTTCGCCCGCGGAGGGACGAGTTGAGGATGGTATCCGAGGCGATTCGGTCATTCGGGATCACGAGATGATCGTTGTCGGCTACCCGGATGAATGTGTAGGTAAGCCCGATCTCCTCGACGACGCCGGCGGTACCGTCGATCTCGACGGAGTCGCCGATGCGAAGTGGTTGCGCGAAGGCGATCAGCAGCCCGGCGATGAAGTTTCCGATCGTCCGTTGGGCCGCGAAGCCGACGACGATCCCTACGATCGCGGACGAGGCGAGAATCCCGGTCGCGACTGCCCGCACCTCGGGGATCACGAGCAGCGCTGAGAGGACCCCGATGAAGATGATCAGGGCGACGATGCTGCGGCGCAGCACCCGGTACCGCGTCACCGCGCTCGCCGGCAGGTCGCTGCGCGAGAGCCGCCGGTCGGCGAAGCGCGCAGCGGCGAGCGTGATCGCGAGAACCACGCCCAGCACGATCAGGCGGTGCCACCAGGGCATCGTTCCGCCTGGTTAGTCGAACGGGAGAGGTTTCCTGCCGGCGAACCCTTCTTCGAGGCCGTGCCAGAAGGCGACCTCGTCCTCGCCGACCTGCCAGCAGAGCAGGACTTCCTCGCCGTCGCGCAGCGCGGGGAAGTCGAGGAGACCGCGGTCCAGGTCCTTCACCTGGACGCCGAGCTTCTCGAGCTCCTGGACGCAGCGGGCGACCGCCTGGCCCTCGCGCTCGAACTGCTCCTCGAGCGCCCGCGGCTCCTGAGGATCGAAGTCGCCGCCGTTTCCCGCAATGCGCTGCACGAACAGGGCACGCTCCCGTGCAGCATCCGCCATCGCGCGGCGGTGCTCGACGAGGGCCTCGGCTGCCGGACGGACGCGCTCGAGCTGGGCGTTCGCCTCGTCCGGCGTGAAATAGCGCGCGGCCATCCGAGTATCATCGCGCGCCGTGTCCGCCGGTCAACGCGTACGTGAGCCGCGGACGGCTCGCCGCGAGCTGCGGCTGCCCCCCGCAGCCAATCCCGCTCCGGAGATCTTCCTCTGGTCGCGGGCCGCAATCTGGGCTGCGGCGCTGTTCGCGCTCTTCGTCTTCGTGCCCAACCGGCATCCGCGGGCCGCGCGGTGGGATGACCCCTCGCTGACGCACGATCTCGGTGCCGTCACGGACGTCTGGTCGCGCTGGGACAGCGTCTGGTTCCTGCGGATCGCGGAGCACGGCTACAGCGCGGCGAGCGGCGCGGCCTCCGCGTTCTACCCGCTCTATCCCGGCGCCGTTGCCCTGCTCGGGCGCGCGCTCTTCGGTCATTACGTGCTGGCCGGGATCCTGATCTCGCTCGCGGCCGCGCTCGGCTCGTTCCTGCTCCTTCACCGCATCGCCGAGGAGCGCCTCGGGGCAGACGGCGCGCGGCGGGCGGTGCTCTACCTCGCGTTTTTCCCGTTCGCGCTCTTCCTGCAGGCGGTCTACAGCGAGTCGCTCTACCTGCTGCTGACGCTCGCGGCCTTCATGCTCGCCGAGCGCCGCCGCTTCCTCGCCGCGGGCGCGGTGACCGGGCTCGCCCTTCTGGCCCGGCCGACGGGCGTTGCGCTCCTCCCGGCTCTGGCGCTGATCGCCTGGCAGGAGCGTGACCGCCTGCGCGCAGTCGCCTCGCTCGCCGTCGCCCCGGTGCTGTTCGCCGCGTACCCGCTCTACCTCTGGCAGGCGGAGGGCGACCCCTGGGCGTTCCTGCACGCGCAGCGAATCTGGAGCCGGCACCTCTCGCCCGCCGGTCCGTTCGGCGGGATCTGGGACGGCCTGCGCGCGGGCTGGGCAGGCGTCGAGCAGCTCGCGTCCGGCTCGCACACGCACGTCTATTGGACGGCGGTGCAGGACACCGATCCAATTCGGGCCGCGACGATCAACCTCGAGAACCTCGCCTTCCTCGTCCTCTTCGTGGCGCTCACGGTCATCGCCTGGCGGCGGTTCGGCGCGCCCTACGGCCTCTTCGCCGCAGTGAGCCTCGCCATCCCGCTCAGCGTCCCGAGCGAGCGCTGGCCCTTGCTCTCGATCCCGCGCTTCGGGCTGACGATCTTCCCGTTCTTCCTCGCGCTGGCGGTAATCGGCCGCCGCCCGCGGGCACACACGGCGATCCTCTGCGTCAGCTCGCTGCTACTCGGCGTGGCCGTCGTGCAATGGGCGCTATGGCAGTGGGTGGCATGAGGATCGCGCTCGCCATCTGCGCGCTCGCGCTCCTTGCCGCCGGGACGGCGTGCGGCGAGCGGACCGAGCCGACCGGCGCCAGCGTCCCGATCTACCCGGTGACCGTTCAGGGCGCGGCCGAGGGGCCGACCGCACTGGCCGAGACACCGCAGCGGATCGTCCCGCTCGGGCGCGGCCCGCACCAGATCCTGCGGGCACTCGGCCTCGAGCGCAGGACCGTGACCGTGGACGACTCACTGGTCGGGCTGCCGCTGGTGGCGCAGATTAAGAAGGCGCGCCCCGACCTGATCGTCGCGTCGACCGACGTCGACCCGCTGGATCTGGCACGCGCCCGGTCGGCGACGAACGCGGCTGTCTACGTCACGCCCGACAGCTCGATGGGCGACGTCGAGCGAGCGATCGGCGACGTCGGCCTCCTCGCCGGCCGGCCCGTGGCCGCGCGCCGGGTGACGGCGGGGATCCAGCGTGACCGCCGACAGGTCACGGCTCGGCTGAGCGGCGCGCCCGTGGTCACGACCTTCATCGACGTCGGCCACTTCAGCACGATCGGCTCCCGCAGCCTGCTCGGGAGCATCGTCGAGGCGGCGAAGGGCAAGGACGTCGCCGGGCCCAGCCCCGAGCAGGGACCGTTCCCGCTCAAGCGCCTGGCCTCGATCGACCCGGAGGCCTACGTCGCCCTCTCGGACAGCGGCACGACGCTGGCCCAGCTGCGCGCGAACCGGGTGGCGAAGAAGATCGCGGCGGTGCGCTCCGGTCGCTTCGGGATCGTGGCCAGCCGCCTCGCGCAGCCGGGCCCGGGCGTCGGGAAGGCGCTCGTAGCCGTCGCGCGGATCCTCCACCCGGACGCGTTCCGCTGAGCCTCGCCGCCCCAGTCAGAGCCAGCGCGTCGAATCGGAAGCTGGCCGGATGGCTCGCCCTGACCGGAGTGCTCGCGCTCTTCGCGTACATCGGCCGCGCGAGCGGAGGCAAGCCACCTCGCGACGCGCTCTACCAGTACGGCTTCGCGGTCAGTGGCCTGGTCGAAGAGCTCCTGATCCTGGGCATCGCGCTCTGGATCGCCCGCGGGATTCCGTGGGGTGAGCTCGGAGTTCGACAGCCCCGCTCCTGGGGTCGGGCGCTCGGTCTCGCCCTCGTCCTCTTCATCGGGATCCTGATCGCCGAGAACGCGCTCGAGTCGGTGCTCCACGCGACCCGCGAGCAGGGGCTCGAGCCCGCGCACTGGCAGCCGGACAAGGCGCTCGCGTATGCGGCCAACGCCGCGGTCATCGCGCTCGTCGCGCCGGTCGCGGAGGAGTTCGTCTACCGCGGGCTGGGCATCGCTCTGCTCCGCCGCTTCGGCGCGGTCGCGGCGGTGATCGGGTCCTCGGTCGCCTTCGCCGCCGCGCACGGTCTCATCCAGGGATTCCCGGCGCTGTTCATCTTCGGCGCCGCGCTTGCCGTCCTCCGTCTGCGCACCGAGAGCGTGTTCCCCGGAATGCTCTTCCACGCGTGTTTCAACGGGATCGCGTTGGCAGTGGCATTCGTCCGGTAGTGCGATCTATTCTCCCGGCCATGCGACGCGCGGCGATCCTCGGTACGGCCCTGACGTTCCTGTTCGTTCCGGCTGCGCACGCCGCGCCTCCGGCCGTCACCGCGCAGGCCAGTCCCGCGACCGGCGCGGCTCCGCTCACGGTGACGCTGACCGCGAGCGGCGACGTGGCGGCTTACCACTGGGACCTCGGCGACGGCACGAGCGCCGACGGGCCGGTCGTCCAGCACGTCTACGCGGCAGGCAAGTTCGTCGCGCATGTGACCGCGACATCGCCGGTCGGCGAGACCTCGCAGGCGTCCGTGACGATCACGTCATACGGACTCTCGCTCTCCGGGCCACGCACCGCCGGCTACAGGCAGCGCGCGCGCTTCCACGGGCGGCTGGTGCCGGGCGTGAAGGGCGCGCGGATCCTGCTCTACCGCGGTACGACGCGGGTCGGCAGCGCCAAGACCCGGCGCGGCGGGCGCTTCTCGGTGCGCGGGCGAGTCGGAACGCCCGACGCGCAGTACACCGCGCGTTACGGCCCGGCGGTCTCGAGCCCGGCAACGGTCGGCGTCCGCCCGGCGCTGACGGCAGCCTTCAGCGGGTCGGGCCAGGTCGGGCGGCCGCTGTTGCTGGTCGCGCGCGAGCGGCCGGCCGGCGCGGGCACGCTCACCGTGCGCGTCTGGCGCGGGAACCATCTCTTCGCCAAGCGCACGGGAACCGGCCGCCTGCGGATCAGGCTGACCACGCGGCGGGCGGCCGTCTACCGGATCCGGCTCACCGTCGCCCCCGCGCAGGGCTACGTCGGCGGCGGGAGGACGGTCAGCCGCGCGGTGTTCGTGCCGTACCTGCGCGTCGGCTCGCGCGGGCCGAGCGTCTACGCGCTCGAGCAGCGCCTGCACGAGCTGCATTACGACCTCGGGGCGGCGGACGGCTACTACGGTGTCGACACAGCGGACGCTGTCGTCGCCTTCCAGAAGCTCCACGGGCTCGCGCGCACCGGCGCAACCGACGCCCGCTTCTGGCGGGCGCTCGAGGTGGCGCACGTCCCGGTCCCCCGCCACGGCGGCGCCGGCTTGCACGTCGAGGTGAGCAAGGAGCTCCAGGTGCTCTTCCTCGTCCGAGACGGGCAGGTCACGCTCGTCCTCACGGTCTCGACGGGCGCGACCGGGAACACTCCCGTCGGCCTCTGGCACGTCTACAGCAAGGTGCCGGGTTACAACGCGAAGGAGATGTACTACTCGTCGTTCTTCGTCGGCGGCTTCGCGATCCACGGCTATCACAGCGTGCCCACGTTCGCCGCGAGCCACGGTTGCGTCCGGATCCCGATCTGGGCCGCGCCGCACATCTACTCGCTTCTCGGCTACGGCACGGCGGTCTACATCTATTAGCGTCGCCGCGGTCGCGCTCGTTGCGGCCGGTTGGCTCGTCTACACGCAGGTGTGGGGCGCCGGCGGATCGCATGCGGTTGCGTGGCGCGACGTGACCCGGAAGATGGGCACGGTCGAGTTCACCCGCCGAGCTCTCGGCGTCTACCACTCGCGCGGCTCGTTCACGCGCCTGCTCGACGCGACGATGCCGGGCCGGGCGCCGAGGCCGCCGAGGCTCAACTGGGACCGCGACCAGGTCGTCGTGATCTCGCTCGGGCCGCGCTCGAGCACCGGCTACAAGCTCGTGGTCGACCGCGTGGTTGAGCAGCGCCGCGGGATCTACGTCTACGCCCACGAGCAGACGCCCGCGCTCGGCGAACCGGTCGAGGCGCGCGTGACGTACGTCTACCGCGTGCTCACGATGCACGGGCGCGCGAAGCCCGTCTACGTCAAGCTTCGAGGAAGATGAGCGAGCCAGACCCGCTGATCCGGCAGCTGCGAGAGCAGATCTCCGACAACGACCGCGCGATCGTCGAGGCGATCAACGCGCGTCTGAAGCTCGTCGCGCGCCTGAAGAGCTACAAGGAGTCGCGCGGGATGTCGTTCGTCGACCCCGAGCGCGAGGAATGGATGCTGCAGTACCTGAGCCGCGCCAATCGCGGGCCCCTTTCGTCCGAAGGCCTGCGAGAGGTTCTCGAGGAGATTCTCGACCTCACCAAGCGTGAGGTCGACCGCCAGGGTTAGTCGTCTTCGCCGCTCGCCTCGGCGAACTCGTCCGGGGTGACGTGCTCGAGGAACTGCTTGAACTCGGAGACGATCTCCTGGACCTCTTCCTCGTTCACTTCCTCGCCCTCGCCCTCGAACTCGATCGCCGACTCCTCGATGACCTCTTCGGCCGCGAAGATCGGTGCGTCGGCGCGAACCGCCAGGGCGATCGCGTCTGACGGCCGCGAGTCGATCTCGATCTCGGAGCCGTTCTGCTGAACCGTGATGCTCGCGTAGAAGGTGTTCTCCTTCAGCTCGGTCACGGTGATGCGGACAACCTGCGCGTCGAGCTCGCCGAGCATGGCCGTGACGAGGTCGTGGGTCATCGGCCTGGGCGTGCTCGCGCCCTGGAGCTTCATCAGGATCGCGGCCGCTTCGGGGTGACCAATCCAGATCGGGAGGAACTTGTTCCCGTCGGCTGTCTTGAGGAGAACGATCGGCTGCTTGCCGACGAGGTCGAAACTCACGCCGTAGATGACCATCTCGTACATCAGGCGTCCCGAGCCTCGATCATAGCCAGAGGGTAGCGCGTCAAACTCAGCTCGCTTCTCGGCGGTCGTTCGGCGGGCAGGGCTCCAGCTCGGTGATGGGCGCCGTCGTCTGCTCGCCCGTCTGGGCGTCCTCGAGCATGGCGCGCCGGTTGGGCACGCTCATCGGGTCGAGCCCGCGCAGAAAGTAGCGCCGGCCCTGATGGAGGACGGGGTCACCAATCTTCATCGCCGCAGTACTGAGACGTCTTTTCGGCCGCTCTTGTCGGCGGCAACATCCCTGATGCGGGTGCGGCTACCATGGGCCGCCTGCGGGCGATTAGCTCAGTTGGTTAGAGCGCCGCTCTGATAAGGCGGAGGTCCGTGGTTCGAATCCACGATCGCCCACCTCGCTACGTCGTGTGGAACTCCGCCCACAGCGGCCTGTGGTCGGACATGTGGTACCGGACGTAGCTCAGGAACGGCGAGCCCGGGCGTTGCTGCCACAGGTCCTGGAAGAGGGCGCCGTCGAAGTCGAAGACGTTGCTCGCGCCCGTGAAGCGGTCCTTCGTCGCGCCGGGGAAGAACGCGATCTGGTCGTAGTACGAGTCCGACGCGATCGCCGAGCCGATCTGCGACGTGTGCTGCGGCACGTGGAGGCCGCGCGCACAGAGGGCGTCGAAGATCGGGTCGCCGGTCTCCTGCTTCGGAAGGTTGAAGTCGCCGAGCGGGACGACGTCGGGCACGTAGGAACGCGCGTCACGGTGCTTGCGGTCTGCCCACCACGCGACCGCGAACGTCTCCAGCACGCGCCGGTCGATGTCGGGCGGATCCGGTGAGCCGTAGTAGAGGTGGACGTTCAACAAGGAGAAGCGGAAGGACCCGCAGGCGAAGCTCGCGAGGTAGGGCCCGCGGTCGAACCCGGGGAACGTTGTCGTCGTGCCCGGCAGCCTGATCGCCGAGAGCTGGCTCGGCGGGATCGAGAGCCGCCCGACCTCCTTCAGT
>Ga0307289_10001301_pt1 | contig 10596 bp, 8 predicted proteins | sample ER_DNA_143_FD_194483 | JGI IMG/M metagenome (GOLD analysis project Ga0307289, IMG submission 194483) | Bulk soil microbial communities from the East River watershed near Crested Butte, Colorado, United States - ER_DNA_143 | ecosystem: Environmental > Terrestrial > Soil > Floodplain | place: USA...
CGGAGGTCGAGGAGATCGCCTCGGGAAGATTCGAGATGAACACCGCCGCCAGATACGCGGCCCCCACCGCCCCACCCTGGAAGATGGTCAGGCCGATCACCATCGACTCGGGGATCCCGTCCAACACGGTCCCGAGCACGATGGCCAGCGCCGAGCCGCTCTGCTGGTCGCCGGTGGCGTCCTTGCGGTCACCCCCGCCGAGACGGTCGATCAGCCAGTCGCCACCAAAGAAGACCAGACAGCCGGCAAAGAGACCTGCGATGGCCCATCCGTGACCAGAAGACTTCTCGGCCGCCTCCTGGACCAGGTCGAAGGCGACCGCGCTGATCAGCACCCCGGCGCCGAAGGCCATGATCAGCCCAATGGCGCGCAAGCTGATGCGGAACCACAGCGCGACCAGGGCACCGATCACCAGCGAGGAAGCCGCCAGGGTTCCCCAACCAAAGGCTGCTGCCATCCCTGCCTCCCTCAACACTCCTATTGGTCGCCGATGCAGTTCTGGCCGGGCTTGCTGTTGGGTCGCGGGGCTACCTAAATGTGCGGGTTCCGATCAGCGCGCGGGATGGCACGGCGCTCAGGCATCCGCCCGCTGAATCTCGCCGACCCGCCAGCTCTTGTCGAAGAACCCCTGCAGCGGGCTGTAGAGGCGCAGGATCGCAAAGAATCCCCGCTCCGGGTCGGTCTGGATCCAGTTCCCCTCCGGGACGCCGTCCGGCTTCGTGGCTGCGAAGTGCACGGTCGTTGACCCGTCCGGGTTCGTCTCGGCCGCGGGCGTCGGGAAGCTCTGACTCCCCGCCCGCGGGAACCGTTGCGGCGTCTGCAGCATCGATCGCGTTTGGTTGTCGTACAGCGTCAGGGACCAGAACCGCCCCTCCGGGATGTCGGGGGGGAGGTTGACGGTGTACTGCGCGTCGCCTTGGAGGTAGGCGCCGTTCGCATCCTTGAACGCGACCAGGTACTGGGACCCGACGCCGGTCAGGCGCATGCACATCGCCGGCGTGATCCCCGTGTACCCGTAGAAGAACGTCGTGCGCGCGTGCAGCTTCCGCGAACCGGTCGGTGGGAAGGGGATGATCCCCTCGGGGGTCACCATCGGCGGCGGCGTCTCGAAGTTGTATCCGCCCACGAAGAGCATCGCGGTCCACGCCGACCCCGGGTAGAATTCCATCCCCTTGCTGTCGAACATCACGGTCCGCGACATCGCCGTCCCGATCACGGCCGCCTCCTCGAGGATTGCGCGCATCCGGTCGTCGGGCTCGAACTTCTGTCCCTTGACGATCCCGATCGCCTCGAACTGGCCCATAATCTCGGGGTCGAGGAACCCCAGCGGCTGCTCCTGGACGAGCTCGTTCACCTGGTCGAAGAACCGCGCGTCGGTGAACGGGATCGTGGTGAACGCCTTACCGGTTGCCTCCACGAAGGCGGTCTCAGGGACCTGCGCGGCCTGGCCAGGCTGGACCTTCCCCTCCAGCAGGGTCGCGATGCTGGTCCCGTACCCCCCGGGCGTGTACGGATAGAGCTTCAGCGTCCGCTTGATCAGGTCGGCCGTTGGCTTGGGGTCGCTGTCCTGCATGAACGAGCGTCCGAGGAGCAGCGCCCGGTTGGTCCGGGACCGGCCGAAGTGGAAGCCGCTGTCGGGGAGGTCGCCCTCGTATCCGGGCGGGAGGAGGAGGAACCTGCCGCCCTCGCCCCGATCGGGACCGGGCAACCCGAAGTCCACCATCCAGTTGAACGCCATGTCGTCGAAGATCGCGAGCGCTTGCGGCGGGGTCTCGACCACCATCGGTCCCGAACTCAGATCGATGAACCCGAGGAAGTAGACCGTGTCGGCGTTCGCGGTCAGGAACAGCGACTCAGATCCCATTAGCTCCGAAAAGATCAGGATCGTGTTGTCGGGGACCCCGACGCTCAAGAAGCCCTGCCGGATGGCATAGGTCGAGGCCAGCTGGTAGCCGTTCATGAACGCGTTCACGGCATGCAGGAGGTCCAGCTGGTTGTAGGTGTTGGTGACCGTCTCCGGGGTCGGGGCCCCGTCGAGGAACTCCATCGTTCCGAGCCGGGTTTGGAGGCGGTCGGCGACCCCCAGATCTTTTCGCCAGGTCCTGGCTTCGTTCGCCGGGTCTGAGGCCATGACTTCCTCCTCCTCTCAGTTGCCTTCTGCCGCCTTCAACTGCTTGGCCAGCTCGTCGGCGTCCGCGTCGATCGCTTCCGAGACATACCGGTTCTCCGCCTTGATGTTGGCGGCGATCTGATCGGCCATGTTCGTCGCGTACAACACGATCAGTCCGGCCTGGCCCTTGTCCAGGACGGCGCCGAGCTGCTTGAGATCGTCGTTGCTCATGCCGCCCTTGATGTGCCCGGTGACGGCTCCGATCCCCGCACCCACCGCGGCGCCCACACCCAGGCCGATCCCCGGCAGGATCGCAGTCAGTGCCCCGATCGCCAGACCCTTCCATGCACCGTGACGTGTCGACTGCTCGTGCTTGTCGGCGACCTTGACCTTGCCGTCGGCTCCGCGCACGAGGACGGCCGCGTCGAAATCGTGGCCAACACCGGCGTCCTGATACAGCGCCTTTACTGCCTCGTAATCGGCCTCCGCGTCAGCTACGTTGTCGTATGCGGCGCCGAGGACGACCAACGTGTCCTTATCGCTCATCGCTCATCTCCTGTTGTCTCGAGCCCTATCGTCCTTCCACTAACGTGAAATGCAATTTGCCATTCGTGTCGCTTTGCCTTCCCTTTCGTCTGCTCAGGCCCTATGGTGCGTTCTTTTCGTACTGCTCGGCGGCGGTGTCGATGGTCAACCCGGAGCCGAAGTGGGGTCCGCCGCCGACGTTGTAGACCCCGGCGATCCGCTGGGGGTAGGAGCCGGCGGCGATGATCGCCTCCGACCAGGCATCCAGGTGCTCCAGCAGCTCCTCAAGGTCTTCCCCAAGGGCGTCCAGCACGGGGCGTTCCAGCTCGTCGGTGCGGACCTCGACCTCCTCCCGGAATGCCCGGCCGGCGTCAGTCAGCTGTTCGTCGGCGGTCATCAGCCCACGACGGGTGAGCCGGTCGAACCCGGCGTCCATGTCGGCGTCGCCCCAACCCCGCGATGGGGTGTAGACGCGGGCCGGGACCCCCCACCACTGCTCGGTCAACAACAAGATCTCGACCGCGTCGGCCCCGCCGACCGCCCAGGAGATGACGTGGCTGTCCCCGCGGTGCTCCCGAAGCAGGTCCGCGGCCCGCCACATGGCCCCCAGCGGGTGGTCGGGGAAGCCAAGCGAGCGCAGCCCCCCATAGATCGGGCGGCCTGCCCACGGTGCGGCGTCGGCGCCGCGGCGGAGCAGGTCGGTGACCCGACCCAGGCCCTCGGGCTGCTCGCCCAGGACCCGGGCCAGCATCGCGGTCGCGGCCTGTTCCCGGGCCTGGAGGATGACCGCTCGGCTGGTGATCTGCCACCCGGCCGCGACACCCGGCACGACAAACTTGGGGTTGAAGACGCCGAACGCGGCCGCCACGACCTCCCCCGGGACCTGACCCATGCAGGCGCCACGGCTGGTGAAGTACGACTTCAGCTCCGGGCGGGCGATGCCGTCCTTACTGGCTAGGGGGCTGCCCTCGAAGCCGAGCGCTTCGTACGCCGCGTGGGCCTCGGGGGCGAAGTACACCCCGGCTGCCACCGGTTCTACCGCGTTTCGGAGGCGGCGGGCTTTTTCCCGGAACTCGGTCGTCATTAGAAGCTCCTTCTCGTGCCTCCCGTGAGCGGTGCGGTGGTCGACCCACTCAGTCGAGCACGTGCGTCGCGTACGTGATCGCGAATCCGAGCGTCGTCACCACGCCGACGAGGTTCCCGCCGTGCTCGTACGCCTCGGGCATCAGTCAATGTTTGAGCTGCGGTTGCCGCGCGCTAATGGTCCTCCGCCGTCCCCTTCGCCACCTCATGGGTTTGGGGAGTTCCGCCCAGCTTCTTGAGCTGCTGTGCACCGCCTTGGTCTCGAATCTCACTGCCAATGTGCCGCTGAGCGTAGGTAGGACCATCGTTCCTGTCGCCCCCTCTGGCGTGATATCCCCTAGGGGAGACCACGCCATGGGCGATGACTCGATCGGCGGGCAGGTTGATGCTTCACCGATGGACTCTGGATTCGCCAAACGCTTAGGTCGGGTCCCCGTCACCTACCGGATCGTGGTTCGAGGCGAGGTCACCGAGCGCTTCGCCGAGCCGCTGGAGGGCGTCGTCGTCGAGTCGGCCGGCGACAAGTCGGTCCTGAGAGTCGAGATCGTCGACCAGGCCGAGCTGCAAGGCACCCTCAGTTGGCTCTACGACCACGGCATCGACCTCGTCAGCGTGAACCTTGCCGAGGAAGCCAACCCCGATGACGTTGGCCCCGACGCCTAGGTGATGAGACCGAGCTCACGTGCCCGGGCGACGGCCTGATCGCGTGAGGAGCAGCCGAGCTTGACGTAGATCGACTTGGCGTGCGAGTGGATCGTGCTGTGCGACACGAACAGCGTCGCCGCGGCCTCGCGCTCGGTTGACCCGGCCGCGAGCACCCTGAGCACATCCAACTCACGCTCGGTGAGTCTCGTGTCCTGATCGGCCCGGCGGTATGCCGGTACCAGCGCGCGGGCGGCTTGCTGGAGGCGCTCCCTGAGGATGCCGGGGTCGTGGCAGGCGTCGATCAAGCTTCGAGCCTCGTCGATCATCGGGCGCGCCTCTCCTGGCGCCCCGAGGGCGTGGCGAACCGACGCGAGAGAGAGGAGCGCCTGCGCGACATGCAGGGGCTCCCACGAGCCGCGCATCTGCTGGAGACCGACGCTGATCAGGCGGTTTGCTTCCTCGTGATCGCCCCTGCGGGCGTGGATCGTGCCGGCCATCAGGTGGTAGAAGCCGACCTGGGGGAGGTCCGCGAAACCGTACCTGGTGGCCAGCCCAAGGGCGTCGCGGATCCACGCTTCGGCTGGCCCGAGCTCGCCTGCCGCGACTGAGACCTCGGCGAGAAGCGCCCGTGCATCGCCGGCGGCCACCCACTGCTCGCTGCGAGACGCCAGCGTGACGGCCTCCATGAGCGGCTCGCGTGCCTGCTCTGACTCACCCGCCAGGACAAGCGCCCAGCCGAGGTCGAGCGCGGTCAGCGCTTGCCACGTCGACTCCCGCTCGCGCTCACGTGTGTGAGCCGAACGTGCGGCGGACAGCATCGCACCCACGTCTGACCAGGCAAACGTGGCTCGGATCAGCGTCGCGCTCTCCTCGACTGTGCCGGAACCGTCGGGAAGCTCCCCCTCGTAGCCCACCCGCCGTGCCGCCGACACCGCGCGCAGCCCTCCCTCGGCATCACCTTGGAGACCCGAGATCCACGCCTCGACGAGAAGGAGACGAGCATCGGCCTCGACGATCGGCCGGGGGAACGTCTCAAACCAGCCGCACATGGTCGCCAGCCGTCCGAGGTTGACAGCAGCGATCCAATGGGTGGCCACCAGCGTGGCGGCCGTGTCGAGATCGCCGCCAGCGAATGCGTGACGGATCGCCTGGTCGACGTCGCCCCTCGCTTCGAACCATGCGCCGGCCCGCCGGTGAAGCACGGGACGCCGTTCGCTGTACCGGCGGCCGAGCTCCTCGTTCAGGGCTTGGGCGAACAGGTGGTGATAGCGGAACCATTCACGCCGGTCGTCGAGCGCGAGGAGGAAGAGGTTCTCGTGCTCGAGCTGGGCGAGGACACTCGCCGAGTCGGCCCGTCCGGTGACGGCATCACAGAGCGACCCGCACAATCCCTCCAGGACCGACGTCTCCATGAGGAAGTTGCGAAGCTCGTCGCTCTGCTGCTCCAACACCACTTCCATCAGGTAGTCGATCACCAGGCGGGTTGCCCCTCCGAAGTCGGCGACGAACGCGGCGGGGTCGCTCGCGCCCCGGAGCGAGAGGGAGGCCAGGTAGAGCCCGGCGGGCCAGCCCTCCGTGCGTTCGTGGAGGACCGCGATCGACTCGGCGGTGAGATCCAGTCCCCAGGCTCGGTTGAGCGCCTCCGCCGCTTCGGTGTCAGTGAAGCCGAGGTCCGTCGCTCGCAGCTCGGTCAGCCGCCCGTTGGCCCGCCATCGCGCCAGTGGTAGCGGTGGGTCCGAGCGTGTCGAGATGATCAGCTGCATCGTGGAGGGTTGCCGCTCCATCAACACCGCCACAGTGTCGTGGCACTCCCGGCTCGTGATCCGGTGGTAGTCGTCGAGGACGACGACGATCTGCTGGTCCAAGGCGTCGAGCTCGTTGAGGATCTGCGCCACCACCGCATCCAGAGCCAGCCCACCAACCGAGCTGAGGGCAGGAACCACGGTGCTTGCGAAGTCCGGAACGACGCGAGCGATCGACGCGACCAGGCATGACCAGAATGCGATCGGATCGTTGTCACTGTCGTCGAGCGACAACCAAGCGAACGGACGCTCCTCAGACGCTTGCCATTGCACGAGCAACGTCGTCTTGCCGAACCCCGGCGGCGCGACCACGACACCCATCGGCGCGTCAGAGGTGGCGAGCACTCCCACCAGCCGCGGGCGCGACACGATCGCCCGGCGAAGGCTGGGGGAACGAAGCTTGGTTTCGATGAGGACGGTATCCATAAGGACGCGTCTCCGCTCGCTACAGCAGCGGCGCGAAACCGAGATCTTCCCTCGGGGAGATTCGATTGTTGGGCCGCGGTTGCCGCGGGCTCCTGTTCCTGCGCTGTCCCCTTCGCCACCTCACGGGTCTGGGGGGTTCCGCCCAGGTCCTAGAGCTTTCTGCCACCGCCTCGGTCTCGAGGTCCTAGCTGAGCACTGCTACTGCTGCATGACCCGCGTCGAGTTCACCTCCCATGGCTTCCGGTGATGAGGTCCTGGTAGCCGCTGGAGTCCACGGTCCTCATACACCACGACATGGACTCGACCGGAATCCGCTGCTCTGCTCGTACTCCTTCACCATGGCCCTTGCCTCCGCCCGGTCGATCCTGGTCGCTCCCAGTCCACCAGAACACCTGGTCGTCACCGGTCGTGGGGTGCCTCGCGGCGGCTGGTCCCAGGCGGCCTGCGGCGCTGCCCCGCTCCTCCTCCTGGTGGGCCATCGGTGCCTAACTGCGCTTCTCGTTGCGCCAACCATGGCTCCGATGCGGGGAGCCGACATCACCCTGAACGGGTGATGTCGATCTGGAGTGCGTCGCTTTCATGACGTTCCGGCAGCCTGCGGAGACGGCTGGTGGTGGACTCCCCGAGAGCACCCGGAGGCCGCGGGCGTCGACCCTTCGAGGCATCGCGGAGTCGCGGGCGGGTGGTGCCCCGACTATGAGGACCGACAAGGAAGCCGCACAGCACCATCCAGCAGGCCGCGTCTGCCAGGGTGGTGATGACTGACCCGTTGCGCTCCAGGATGAAGCGTCGACGCGGCGCAGTGAGCAGTTCAAGCCAGGAGCGGCCGTGGCAACGCGCTGCGGCTTGGCATGGGGAGGGTAGGTTGAGGCGGCCGACGAGCGAGAGGTCTGCACGCGATGGGGAGCCTAACCGTGGTCCGGATCCTAGTGGCCCTGGTCATGCTCCTGCATGAAACCTGACCGTTGGGTCGGCGCCGGCCTGCTTGGACACGTAGGTGTGCCGCCCCCTCCGGAACTCACCCGATATGGGTGATGCGTCCGCATCCAAGATGGCCGAGGGTTCAAGTTGGATCAGCCGAGGTATTCCGCCGACTCAGCCGCCATCGCCGGGATCGAAGGAACCAAACGAAGATCACCACCCGCAAAGGCTCACCCAAATGCGCCAACGCATCGCCGCACTGCGAACTCGGGTGGAACGACTACTCCTTTGGCGGGTGTGGGAACGCATGCTCGAGATCGAGTTCATCGATCGCAGCGTCGCGCTCGCCGGGAAGGCATTCGTCTCGTTCTTCCCACTCGTGATCGTCGTCGCCGCCTTCGCACCCGAGCGCATCCGCTTGTCGATCATCACCAGCCTCACCGCCCGACTCGGACTTCGGGGCGACGCGCTCACCCTTGCCAGAGAAGCCTTCGCGTCCTCGGAAGACGTTCGAAAGGCGACCGGTGTGCTCGGTCTGGTGCTCACGATCTTCTTCGCGACCTCGTTCACGACTGCGCTGCAGCGCATGTACCTCCGCACCTGGCGGCGACCGCCCCGCACCGCCGGCGTCGGCGCGTACTGGCGGGGGGCGGCCTGGCTGCTGGTGGTACTGGTTGGGATGGCGCTACTGGGCGGTCTGCGCGGCGCCCTCGACGGAGGGCTCGGATTCGGCCTTTTCGCCATCGTGTCCCTGGTAGCGACCTCAGGGCTGTGGTGGTTCACCGCGTGGTTCCTCCTGCAAGGCGAGGTGCGCGCGCGGGTGCTCGTGCCGACTGGGGTGATCACCAGCATCGCCACGGCCGCCTACGCGGCATCGGCCACGGTCTGGATGCCCGGGGTGGTGACGAACAACCAAGCCCAGTTCGGCTTCTTCGGTGTCGCCCTCGCATTGGTGACCTGGTTCTCCGGCGCCGCGATCTGCATCTTGATCGGCGCGTGCGCCGGACCGGTCCTGGCAGAGGACACCGGGCGAGTCGGCACCCTCATCCGCGGCGGCGAGTCGGGGACACTGACCGCCGGCGCGGACCCGCCGCTCCCACCACCCGCACGCGAGCTCAGCCTTCGCGACGCATTCCGCAGCACCGAAGACTCGTGACGGGCAGAACTCAGGAGTATCCGGTGAACTCCTGGCCAGGCTTGATGTTGGCGTAGCGGGCCGCGCTCTACACCAGCGCCCCGAGGCGCTTGGCGACCGGCCCCGAGCACCATGCGCAGCTCGACATCCAGATCATCCGGTTGTTCCGACTGCCGCGATCGCAAGTCGTCTGGACGAACGCTCAAGTCCGGGCACGAACTCTGACCATACGGTCGACGCCAGCGTGCTTCGAGAGGTAGGTGTGCCGTCCGTCCTCGCGGAATCACCCGTTCTGGGTGATGCGATCGCACCCTGGATTGCCGAGGGTTCAGGTGGCAGGCAGTCCGAGGATCTCCCAGGAAGCCAACGTCGCATGGCCCGGAGAACGGATCATGGCTGACCAGACCGACACAGGCGCTCACCACGACCCAAATGCCGGGCGCGACCCGAGGCCGAGTGACGGCCCGGCGCTGCTGGGCTGGGTTCCCAAGCTTGGCGTCGGGGCCTGGAGCTTCGTGGGGTTCGTGGTGGCCATGATCATCGTGGTCGCCGCGCTGGGCGCGGTCAGCGAGATCGTGCTGCCGCTGACCTTCGCGGCCGTGCTCGCCATTGTCTTCAAACCGCTGGTCGGAATCCTCCAACGCCACCGGTTCCGACCCACCCTCGCCGCCGGCGTGGTCGTCCTCGGTCTGCTCGCCCTGATGACCCTCGTCGTGGTCGCGACCGTCCGGGGCGTGGCCGAGCAGACCGACCAGATCGGGGCCGCGGTCGACGCCGCACTCGACAAGGCGGCCGAGCAGACCGACGCGGTTGGTGTCGACCAGGCCGCACTCGACCAGGCGCGGGCGGCAACCGAGGAGACGGCCCCGACGGTCACCGGCGGCGTCCTCACCAAGGTGGTTTCCGGCATCGGCACCCTGGTCGGCCTGGCCAGCGGCCTGATCCTGGGCGCGCTCATCATGTACTACCTGCTCAAGGACGGCACCCGCCTGCGGCGCTCGCTCGTCGCACAGGTCGACCCCAGGCTCCAGCACGAGGTCAACGACTTCATCGGCGATGCCATCCGAATCCTCCGCGACTACGGACGGGGCCGCACCGTCATGTCGGCCATCGTGTCGGTGGTCATCGGCCTCGCCGCCCTCCTGCTCGGCCTACCGCTGGTGTTCACGATCATGGTGGTGAACTTCATCGGCGGTTACATCCCCTACATCGGCGCCTTTCTCGGTGGGGGGCTGGCCGTGATCATCGCCCTGGGCGACGGCGGGCTCGGGACGGCCGCGGCCATGCTGCTGGTGGTGCTGGCCGCCAACCTGTTGCTGGAGAACTTCGTAGAGCCCAAGGTCATGGGCCGAACCCTCGACATCCACCCGCTGGTGGTACTGGTCGTCACCGCGTTGGGCGGCCTCCTCGGCGGCATCGTCGGCCTCATCCTGGCCGTGCCCGCAACCGTGATCGCCAGCAACGCCATCGCCCGCCTGCGATCCAGAGGCACCTTTGCGCGGGTGGCCGAACGCGCAGAACCCACCGTGCGACGCATCCTCGACTGACTGATGTAGACCCGTCGATCACCCGCGCCCACTCCGCCACTGCAGGGCAGGGCCCCAACCCGACGGCAAGGTGCGGCCCGCCCTCGGTACATACTGCCTCGTGGGCAAGCCGCGAAGGCACTACGGCGGACCTCGGCCACACCACCCCAACGAATACCGCCAGACCCGGGCTGTTGGTGGTCCCGCGGCGGACGAGCTGCGGGCTCGGCTCAGTTGCTGTCGGGTTCGGTGGGAGAGCGGCCGCGGCCTTGGCCGGGTTGCCAGGTGCTGACCACCCTGGCTACCGCCGTCACTAGGAACAGCTGCCCGATCAGCATCTCCAGGACGGCGAGGGTCTGACCCGGGTTGGCGTCCGGGACCAGGTTGCCGTACCCGGTCGTGGTCAGGGTGGTGAACGAGAAA
>Ga0307289_10001310_pt1 | contig 10542 bp, 8 predicted proteins | sample ER_DNA_143_FD_194483 | JGI IMG/M metagenome (GOLD analysis project Ga0307289, IMG submission 194483) | Bulk soil microbial communities from the East River watershed near Crested Butte, Colorado, United States - ER_DNA_143 | ecosystem: Environmental > Terrestrial > Soil > Floodplain | place: USA...
TTGCCCACCGCGACCGCCCCCCTCATACGCACACGCTAGCCATCAGTGCTTCGGCAACTACTTCATCAAGCATCAAGCCGGTTCATCAAGCATCAAGCCTGCGACATGGCACTGGAGCTGAGGTCGCGTACGGTCACCAGCGCGTGTGTCATTGACAACTGACGATCAGCTTCACACGACGTTCCTTCAGTGAAGCATTTGAGGCCTTCGTCGAGCCGGCGGGCAGGCTTGGGATTCACCGCTTTCAAGTCTTGAAGCAGTGAGTTCCTGCCCGTGCCAGACTCGACAGCATGGCGATCCCGCAGGTCGTATCCGCCGGCGAATGGAGGCAAGCTCGCGAGGAGTTGCTGATCGCGGAAAAGGAGGCAACGCGCACCCAGGACGCACTCGCAGCGCGACGGCGGCGCTTGCCGATGGTCGCGTTCGGCGCGTACACCTTCACCGCGACATCTGGCGGGGTGACCCTGCGTGACCTGTTCGGCGACAACGACCAGCTGATGGTGTACCAGTTCATGGACCTCGGCCCGGACGCACTGTGCCCCGGCTGCACGCACTTCACCAACAATGTCACCGCACTGGACGTGCTCGCCGACCGCGGCATCGCCTGGGCAACGCTGTCGAACATGCCGATCGAGCAGATCGACCGAGTGAAGGCCCAGCATGGCTGGACCGTGCCGTTCTACTCCTCGCTCGGCACGTCGTTCTCCGACGACTGCGGTGTGGGCGGCGGGTTCTTGCTCAACGCCTTCATGCGCGACGGCGACGAGGTCTACCGGACCTACACGACCGGGAGTCGTGGCGTCGACCGGTTGATGTTCGTCAACAACATCCAAGACCTCAGCGTGTATGGACGGCAGGAGGACTGGGAGGACTCACCCGAGGGGTGGCCACAGTAGCGACCCACAGCTGACGGTGTCGGCGAGGTCGTTCACGTGGCTGTCAGAGGCCGGTGGCCCAGCCCCGCGTACTCAACTCGCCAGTGACGCTAGCCCTGGCGACGGCGCAGGTAACGCTCGAACTCGGCGGCAATCGCGTCACCGCTAGCCTCGGGCAGTTCGGTGGCATCCTGCATTTGTTCCAACGAAGCGACGTACTCGGCGACTTCGGAGTCCTCTGAAGCCAGCTCATCCACCCCGCGCTCCCAGGCTCGGGCCAGCTCGGTCAGCTCACCAAGATCAAGAGAGGTGTCCAGCACCCGCTCGAGCTGGGAGAGCAGCGCCAAGGTGGCCTTGGGGCACGGCGGATGCGAGACGTAATGCGGGATGGCCGACCAAAGCGTCAGGACCTCAACTCCGCCGCGGCTCAAGGTGTCGCCGAGCACGCCGATGATGCCGGTCGGACCTTCGTACGTCGATGGCGCGAGGCCGAGCTTCTTCATCAACTCCCGGTTCGGAGTCGACACCGACACCGGGATTGGACGTGTGTGTGGGGTGTCGGCAAGCAGGGCACCGAGCAGATGCACTCGGCTCACGTGTGCTGAGCTGAGCGCGGAGGTGATCAAGGTGCTGAACTGTCGCCACCGCAGATTGGGCTCCAGGCCTTGGACCAAGATCAAATCGCGGCCGTCGGGGAGTTCGGCGATCTTGAGTTCGGTTGTAGGCCAGGTGATCTCGCGATCATCGTCCTCGCTGAGCTCCACGCGGGGACGGTTGACTTGAAAGTCATAGAACTCGTCTGGGTCCAGTGCGTAGACCGATTCGGCCTGGTACGACTCGGCAAGATGTTCGACGGCCCCTGTCGCGGCGTTTCCCGCGTCATTCCAGCCCCCGAAGGCCATCACCACCACCGGGTCGACCAGATCGCGTAGGTCTCGGCCGGCCGAGCTGGGGGAGTCGGGCATGTGCTTCACTGTAGCCGTCACGTCGCCGGTCAACGCCCGCTCCACATCGTGGTAGTTCTGCGCATAGCCTGCCCGCGACGACTATCCTCGCGAGATGCCCGATGGCTTGCGCGCGGCCCACTCAGCGGCCGATGTGGGCGCACCAGTGCCAGCAGATCTTCGTACCACGTTGTCCCAGCGTGTGGTGATCGCGGACGGGGCCATGGGCACGATGCTGCAGAGCTACGACCTGACTCTGCAGGACTTTCAGCAGCTCGAGGGCTGCAACGAAATCTTGAACGTCACCCGGCCGGATATCGTCCGCGCGATCCACGACGCGTATTTCGACATCGGTGTGGATGCGGTCGAAACCAACTCCTTTGGTGCCAACTTGTCTGCTCTGGGCGAGTACGGCATTGCCGATCGAATCAACGAGCTGGCAGCGGCGGCCGCCACCATCGCCCGCGAGTCGGCCGACGCGTACAGCACCCCGGACCGGCCACGCTGGGTGCTCGGAAGCGTCGGCCCGGGCACGAAACTGCCAACCCTCGGCCACGTCTCGTACGCCCAGCTGCGCGATGCCTATCAGCAGCAGGTGGAAGGCCTCCTCGCCGGCGGCGTCGATGCAGTGCTGATCGAGACGTCACAAGATCTGCTGCAGACCAAGGCCGCCACGCTGGGTGCCAAACGGGCACTGGCGTACGCCGGACGCGATCTTCCGGTGATTGTGCATGTGACCGTCGAGACCACCGGCACGATGCTCCTCGGCTCCGAGATCGGTGCCGCGCTCACCTCACTCGAGCCGCTCGGCATCGACATGATCGGGCTGAACTGCGCGACCGGCCCCTCGGAGATGAGCGAGCATCTGCGGCACCTATCCCGGTACGCGACGATCGGCATCAGCTGCATGCCGAATGCCGGCCTGCCGCAGCTCACGGCCCAGGGCGCGCTCTACCCGCTCCAGCCGGTCGAGCTGGCTGACGCCCTGGAACAGTTCGTCGACGAGTTCGGGCTTGGCCTGGTGGGCGGTTGCTGTGGCACCGGCCCGGAGCATCTTCGCGAGGTGGTCGAGCGCCTGGAAGGTCATCAGGCGAGTGACCGCTCAGTACGGCACATCGGAGCCGCAGCCTCGTTGTACGCCGAGGTGCCGTTCCGACAGGACACCAGCTACCTCTCGATCGGAGAGCGGACCAACGCCAACGGCTCCAAAGCCTTCCGCGAGGCCCTGCTCGCCGAGCGCTGGGACGATTGCGTCGACATCGCGCGATCCCAGATCCGCGACGGTGCCCACCTGCTCGATCTCAACGTCGATTACGTCGGCCGGGACGGCGCGGCTGACATGCGCGAGCTGGCATTTCGGCTGGCGACGGCTTCGACCTTGCCCATCGTGCTGGACTCCACCGAACCGGCCGTGTTGCAAGCAGGTCTGGAACGGCTCGGTGGCCGTGCGGTGATCAACTCGGCCAACTACGAGGACGGCGACGGGCCCGACTCTCGATTCAGCACGGTGATGAATCTCGTCGCCGAGCATGGTGCAGCCGTGATCGTGCTGACCATCGATGAGGATGGCCAGGCGCGTACGGCGGAGTGGAAGGTGCGCGTCGCTCAGCGTGCGGTCACCGACATCACCCAGAAGTTCGGGCTGCGCCAGAGCGACATTCTCATCGACTGTCTGACCTTCCCGATCGCTACCGGACAGGAGGAAACCCGGCGGGACGGCATCGAGACCATCGAGGCCATTCGCGAGGTCAAGCGGCTCTTTCCGGACGTGCAGACCACACTCGGGCTGTCCAACGTCTCCTTCGGTCTCAACCCGGCCGCCCGGGTGGTGCTCAATTCGGTGTTCCTCAACGAATGCATCGAGGCCGGCCTGGACTCCGCCATCGTGCACGCCGCCAAGATCATTCCGATGGCCCGGATCCCCGACGAGCAACGGGAAGTGGCGCTCGACATGGTTTACGACCGGCGGCGGCCGGGCACCGAAGCCGAGCCTGCTTACGACCCGCTGCAACGCTTCCTGGAGCTGTTCGAAGGCGTCACGACAGCCGACGCCAAAGCCGAGCGTGCCGCGGAGCTGCTCAAGCTGCCCGTAGGGGAACGCTTGCAGCGCCGAATTATCGACGGCGAAGGCAAGGGCCTCTCAGATGATCTTGATGCCGCGCTGGCGGCAGGTACGCCGGCGCTCGAGATCATCAACACCGACCTGCTGGCGGGGATGCGGGTGGTCGGCGAGCTCTTCGGGTCGGGCCAGATGCAGCTGCCCTTCGTCCTGCAGTCTGCCGAGGTGATGAAGACCGCTGTCGCCTACCTGGAGCCGCATCTGGAGAAGACCGACGCTCGCGGCAAGGGCACCATCGTGCTCGCGACGGTCAAGGGTGATGTGCACGACATCGGCAAGAACCTGGTCGACATCATCCTGACCAACAACGGCTACACCGTGGTGAATCTGGGCATCAAGCAGCCGATCGGGGCGATCATCGACGCCGCACAGGAGCACCATGCAGATGTCATCGGCATGTCGGGGCTGCTGGTGAAGTCAACCGTCGTCATGAAGGAAAACCTAGAAGAGCTCAACCGGCGTGGCATGGCGACCGCGTATCCCGTGTTCTTGGGCGGTGCAGCGCTCACCCGTGCGTACGTCGAGCAAGATCTTCGCGAGGTGTTTGCCGGCGAAGTCCGCTACGCCCGCGATGCCTTCGAGGGGTTACGACTCATGGACGCCCTGATGGCTGTCAAGCGCGGCGAGGAGGGGGCTGCGCTGCCGGCGCCACGTGAACGCCGGGTTAAGGCTCGCGGGTCAACCCTCGTCGAGGATCGGGTGGATACCGAGGTGGCCAGGCGTTCGGATGTGGCGGTTGACATCGATGTGCCGACTCCGCCGTTCTGGGGCGACCGGATCGTCAAGGGGATCTCGCTGGCCGATGTCACGACTTATCTGGATGAACGGGCGACGTTCATGGGCCAGTGGGGTCTCAAGGGTTCGCGTGGCGGTGTGTCCTATGAGGACCTGGTCGAGACCGAGGGCCGGCCGCGGCTGCGCGCCTGGCTGGATCGCATCCAGACCGATGGGATAGCGGAGTTCGCAGTGATCTACGGGTACTGGCCGTGTTACAGCGACGGCGAGGATCTCGTCGTGCTCCGGCCTGGCGCCGACGTCTCAGATCCGGCCGCGGAGCTGCACCGCTACACGTTCCCGCGCCAGACCCGGGGTCGTTATCTCTGCCTGGCTGACTTCTTCCGAGATCGACAGCTGGCCGAACGTAAGGGTCCGGACGTAGTGGCGTTCCATCTGGTCACCATGGGAGCTCAGGTCTCCAAGGTCACCGCTAGCCTCTTCGAGCACAACGCCTACCGGGATTATCTGGAGCTGCACGGGCTCAGCGTGCAACTGACCGAGGCCCTGGCCGAAATGTGGCATGCCAGGATCCGGGCCGATTTCGGTTTCGCACGCGACGACGGGGCGATGGAGGAAATGATCCGGGACCAGGCCTACCGCGGCTCCCGGTACTCCTTCGGCTATCCCGCATGCCCCGAGCTGGATGATCGGCGCAAGCTGGTGGCGCTGCTCCGTCCGGAGCGAATCGGCGTTGAGCTGTCCGAGGAGCTGCAGCTGCATCCGGAGCAGTCCACAGATGCCATGATCGTGCACCATCCCGAGGCGAAGTACTTCAACGCACGATAGTGCGACCACCGCGCTGGGACGGGCGGCCTGTCAGAGTGCAATTCAAATCCGCAAATTTGCGCGTCTGGCTCCGACTGGAAGAATGGCCGCGCCATGAGCGACACGACAACCTCCACGCTGGCGGCCGCGCTGTGGGATTTCGACGGCACACTGGCCGACACCGAGCCGCTCTGGATTGCCGCAGAGTACGACCTGATCGACAAGCTCGGCGGCACCTGGTCGCAGCAGGATGCTGAGCAGCTGGTGGGCAACTCACTGCTCGACTCAGGGTCCTACATCCTCAACGCCATTGGCCGAGCCGACCTCAGCCCGTCATGGGTGGTGGACGAGCTGCTGACGGCGGTTGTTGATCACATCCGGCATCACCCGATTGTGTGGCGGCCCGGAGCGATCGAGCTACTCGAATCTTTTGCGGCGGCTGGCATCCCGTGCGCCTTGGTGTCGGCGTCGTACCGGGTGCTGTTGGACGCGGCGCTCGTCCAGCTTCCCGCTGGGACTTTCGGAGTCTCGGTCGCGGGTGATGAAGTGAGCCGAGGCAAGCCCCACCCAGAGCCGTACGAGAAGGCGTGTACGGCGCTCGGCGTCTCAGCTCGGCATTGCGTGGTCTTGGAGGACTCCGAAACGGGCTGCCGATCGGGGAATGCCGCCGGTGCGCTCGTAGTAGCGATACCTCATCGGGTGCCGATCCCGACGGCTCCGCGACGGCTCCACGTCAATTCGCTTGCCGAACTGGACGCCGCCGCGGTCGCACGACTGCTGGAGCAGTTCGATGCCGACTGACACCTCTGCGGGCCTGCCGCGCCGCCTCTTGGTCGGAGTCGTCCTGCTGTTGTTGTTCTTGAGTGCGTGCCGAACCCCAGGTGAGCGGCCGGCGCCCACCCCGACTGCCAGCTCAACCCCCCGACCGTTCACGGTGATGTCGACCGATCAGATCCGGGTCACCGATCCGGCCGCGATCACTGACGCGGCCTCTACCGTGCTCTCGCTCAACGTCTTCCAGCGGCTGATGACCGCAGATCCGGGTGGCTCGGTTCTCAAGCCCGACGCAGCTCGGGACTGCCTCTTCACCGCAGCGAACGTCTACACCTGCACGCTCAACGACGACCTGGCGTTCCACAATGGACATCCACTGACCGCCAGTGACGTGAAGTTCAGCATCGAGCGGGCTGCTCGGCTCAAGGTTCCGGGGTCTTCAGCGCCCGCACTGTCATCGTTTCGGAGAATTCAGACCCCAGACGCGAAGACCGTCAGGTTTGTGCTGAGCAGGCCCGATACCCAGTTCGGTTGGGCCCTGGCTTCCCCAGCGGCATCGATCGTCGACGAGGAGGTCTACGACGCCGACCGGGTGCAGGATCCGAACGAATTGATCGTCGGCTCCGGCCCCTTCCGGGTGACGAAGTACACCGGCAACCAGCTGCAGCTCAGCAAATACGACGCCTACGTTGGGCGCAACCCTCCACGTCTTTCCGCTCTGGTGTACCGCAGCGTCGCCGACTCCCCGACGATCGAGGACGCCATGAGCCGGGGCATGGTCGACGTCGTCTGGAGGGGGCTCGACACAGCAGCCGTTACCCGGTTCAACCAGCAAGTGCGACAGAACCCCAATCACGAGACCCTCAACGGCTTCACCGAAGCCGTGCTGGGCGGCCCGCGGCCTGCAGCTCGAATGGTCGCCGAGCTCGCCGATGCGGTCGAGCAAGGCCCTGCGCCAAGCCATTGCGGTGGCTCTGCAAGGAGATCGCACATCCGATTCCCTCGTTCCGACCGGTGTGGAGGGCCATACGGCGGCCTTCCCGCTCGGCGGTAAGGCGAAGCCCAAGGTGACGTGGAAAAGCCGGATCAACCTCACGCTGGGCTATGACGCCACCATGCCGAATGGCCCGGACCTCGCCGCGCAGATCCGCTCGCGGCTGGAGAACACCGGCGGGCTGAGCGTCCAAATCCGACCTGGTGACCTGAATGCGGACTTGAATCTGGTTGACCGGAAGGCGTGGACCGCTACGGCGATCGCCTGGCTACAGCCCTACCTGGACACGCCGCTGCCGGCCGCCAAGTTGACGGTCAGCACCATCGAGACCGAATTTCGCGCGACTACTGACAGTGCCAGCGCAGATCGGCTGCTGGCTGCGCTGCAGAAGCAGGCGGCGGTCGACCTGATCATGCTGCCGATCACCCAGTCGGACGAGCATCTCTACGTACGCGGCGGCGTGGAACTGCCTGGCGGCTCCTTCGGCCCGGGCTGGCAGCTGGGATTCTTCGGTATCAGCAATGCCTGACCAGGTAGAGCTCTCCGGGGTTCGACGCGGCTCGTTCGAGGCGGGGGAGCGCATCACCTTGACCGATCCGAAAGGACGACGACATTCGGTCGTGCTGGCGGTGGGCGGGCTGTTTCACACGACGAAAGGCTCGGTCAGCCACGACCACCTCATTGCTCAGCCCGAAGGCGTGGTGGTCAATACGACCGGCGGCATGCCATTTCTGGCCATGAGGCCGCTGTTGCAGGACTTCACCGTCACCATGCCGCGCGGCGCCGCCGTGGTCTATCCCAAGGACGCAGCCCAGATTTTGATGAGTGCGGACATCTTTCCCGGCGCTCGGGTTCTCGAGGCAGGGGCCGGGTCGGGCGCCCTGAGCTGCAGCCTGCTCCGAAGCATCGGTCCGAGTGGACGTTTGATCTCCTACGAGCGGCGCGAGGACTTTGCCAACTTTGCTCGCCGGAACGTGGGAAACTTCTTCGGTGCGCTCCCTGCCAACTGGGAGCTGCGGGTCGGCGATCTGCTCGCCTCGCTTACCGATGAGCCCGTTGACCGGGTGGTGCTGGACATGCTCGCCCCGTGGGAATGCGTGACTGCCTCGGCCCAGGTGCTGATCCCCGGTGGGGTGTTCTGCGCCTACGTCACGACGACCACGCAGCTTGCGCAGACGGTGGAGACCTTGCGGGTGCACGCCGGTTTCACCGAGCCGGAGGCGACCGAATCGCTGATCCGGGCCTGGCATGTGGAGGGACTTGCGGTGCGGCCGCGGCATAACATGGTCGGCCACACTGGATTCGTGATCACTGCGCGGCGCATGGCACCAGGGTTCACAGCACCGTTACGCAAACGTCGCCCAGCACCCGGCGCGTACGGCGATGATTACAAAGGACCGCACAACCTGCCCAGGTAGGGTCTCTTGACAGGAGGTGTGCCATGGCCGGATCTCTTCACGATCGCGGTGCGTATGAGGACCGCGAATCTTTGATAACCCAGATTGGTGCGCTCAGAGACGAGCTCGACAGGCTCCGGGATCGCACGACGTCCCATCCCCACGACCTCGCCATGCTGGAGCGCCGGCTGGCTGATGCTCGTTCGGATGCCCGGACCGCCGCCGCCAACAATGAGCGCCTCGCCGCCACACTGCGTGAAGCGCGGGATCAGATCGTGTCGTTGAAGAGCGAGGTTGACCGGCTTGCACAGCCGCCGGCCGCCTTCGCCGTCTTTCTCGCCGGGCAGGAGGATCACACCGCGGATATCTATACCTCCGGCCGCAAGATGCGGGTCAGTGTGAGTCCCGATGTTGATCTGGAAGGGCTGTCACCCGGCAAGGAGGTGATGGTCAATGAGGCGATGAACGTCGTCAAGGTCCTGGAGTTCGACGAGGTCGGCGAAGTCGTGCTGCTCAAGGAGATGCTCGAGGGCGGCGATCGCGCGCTGGTGATCGGACACGGCGACGAGGAAAGCGTCGTTCGGCTCGCGTACCGGCTGCGTGATCAACATCTGCGGTCCGGGGACTCGTTGTTGATCGATCGTCGGGTGCATTTCGCGTACGAGCGGATTCCCAAGCTGGATGTCGAAGAGCTGGTGCTGGAGGAGGTGCCCGACATCGACTACTCGGTGATCGGCGGCCTGGGCAACCAGATCGAGGCGATCCGGGATGCGGTCGAGCTGCCGTTCCTGCACAAGGAACTCTTTGCTGAGCATGAGCTCAAGGCCCCCAAAGGCATCCTGCTCTATGGACCTCCCGGCTGCGGCAAGACCTTGATCGCCAAGGCCGTCGCCAACTCACTGGCGAAGAAGGTCAGCGAGCGAACCGGCGAGGAAGGCCGGAGCTTTTTCCTCAATATCAAGGGTCCTGAGCTGCTGAACAAGTACGTCGGGGAAACCGAGCGACACATCCGGCTGGTCTTCCAACGGGCCCGCGACAAGGCCACCGATGGCATGCCGGTGATCGTCTTCTTCGACGAAATGGACTCGCTGTTCCGGACTCGTGGCTCCGGTGTCTCCTCTGATGTGGAGAACACCATCGTGCCGCAGCTGCTGAGTGAGATCGACGGCGTCGAGGGCTTGGACAATGTGATCATCATCGGAGCGTCGAACCGTGAGGACATGATCGATCCGGCAATCCTGCGACCGGGACGCCTCGACGTGAAGATCAAAATTGAGCGGCCTGATGCGGAGGCGGCGCGGGAGATCTTCAGCAAGTACCTCACTCCGACCCTGCCGCTGCATCCGGAAGATCTCGCCGAATTCGATCATGATCCGCAGAGCTGCGTGCAGGCCATGATCGACCGCACCGTTAGCCGGATGTATGTGGAGTCGGAGGAGAACCAGTTCCTGGAGGTCACTTACGCCGGCGGCGACAAGGAGGTCCTCTACTTCAAGGACTTCAACTCAGGGGCAATGATCCAAAACATCGTGGATCGGGCGAAGAAGATGGCGATCAAGGACTTCCTCGACACCGGCGTACGAGGTTTGCGGATCGGGCACCTGCTCCAGGCCTGCCTGGATGAGTTCGCCGAAAACGAGGATCTGCCCAACACCACCAACCCGGATGACTGGGCGAAGATCTCCGGCAAGAAGGGCGAGCGAATCGTCTTCATCCGAACGCTGATCTCGTCCAAGCAGGGGACTCAACCGGGCAGGTCCATCGACACCGTCTCGAATACCGGTCAGTACCTGTAGGGCGTTCCCAGCCTCGGACGTCTAGACGTTGAGTCGGCGGATGTCTTGGCCCGGGCGTGCTGAATCAGCCGGAGCCCGGCTCGCCAGCCGATCAGGAGGAC
>Ga0307289_10001311_pt1 | contig 10542 bp, 13 predicted proteins | sample ER_DNA_143_FD_194483 | JGI IMG/M metagenome (GOLD analysis project Ga0307289, IMG submission 194483) | Bulk soil microbial communities from the East River watershed near Crested Butte, Colorado, United States - ER_DNA_143 | ecosystem: Environmental > Terrestrial > Soil > Floodplain | place...
TGGTGGTCGAGCGAGCGGGTGGTTGCGGCGGCGAAGGAGATCGACCCGGAGCCGAGTCACGCCAACTGGTTCGAGAACTTCCCCTGGACACGGCTCGCCGGCGTCGACCTGCCGCAGGAGCGCAAGCCGCCGCTCGACGAAACGGCCTACCGCGTCGCCTCGCCGGAAAAGGTGCGCGAGCTGCTTGGCGACGGGGTCTTCGCCGGCACCTACGAGCTTCCGGACGAACAGGTCGAGGCGGTCTGGCGCACGGGCGTCGACGAGGTCCGCGAGCTGCTCGAGAGCGCATGGCGGTAGACCCGCTCGCGATCTTCCACGAATGGTTCGAAGAAGCGCGGGCGGCGGGCGTCGAGGCGCCCGAGGTGATGACGCTCGCGACCTCGGACGCCGAAGGCCGGCCGTCGGCCCGGATGCTGCTGCTGAAGGGCGCCGATGAGCGCGGCTTCACCTTCTTCAGCGGCTATGAGAGCCGCAAGGGCCGCGAGCTCGCCGAGAACCAGCGTGCCGCGCTCGTCTTCTACTGGCGCCCGCTCGGCCGGCAGGTCCGGGTCGAGGGGAGCGTGCGGCGGCTCTCGGCCGAAGAGTCCGACGCGTACTGGGCGACGCGGCCGCCGCGCTCCCGTGCAGCCGCCGCCGCGTCGAGGCAGGGCGAGCCGATCGCGAGCCGCGAGGCGCTCGAGGCCGAGTTCGAGGCACAACTCGCGCTCGACGAGGTGGCGAGGCCCGAGCGCTGGGGTGGCTACGTGCTCGAGCCGGACGCAATCGAGCTGTGGCAGCACCGCGACGACCGCCTGCACGAGCGCGTCAGTTTCACGCGCGCGCGCGAGGGCTGGCGCTCCGAGCTGCTCGCGCCCTAGCCGCCGTTGAGCTTCTGCAGCACCGCGTCGATGCGCTCGAAGCCGGCCTTCGCGCCTTCCTCGACGCCGTACTGCATCGTCGTGTCCCGCTGCTCGGCCGACTCGAAGCGCATCGTCTGCGTCAGCTTCGTCTGCTCGCCGAGATCCTCGAACTCCAGCGTCTGCAGGTGGTTCTGGAACGTCTGCACGAGGCGCTCGGGCGGCTCGACCTCGCGGAACTCGCCTTCGACAGGGCCGTAGGCGGTTCGGAACCGGTACGTGCCGCCGGGGCGGACGTCCATCTCCTCGACGACCGTGCCTTCCCCCCACCATTCGGGGATCAGCTCCGGATCCGTCCAGACGGAGAAGACGTGCGCGCGCGGCGCGTCGAAGACCCGCTCGACCCGGATCTCGAGCTCGTTCGGCGTGGTGACGCTGGTCTCGTTCATCGTCAGCTCACCGCCTGCTTGAGGAGCTTCGCGATCTTGGCCTCGTCGGCCTTGGTCAGCTTCGTCAACGCGAAGGCGACCGGCCACATCGAGCCGTCGTCGAGTTTCGCGGCTTCGTTGAAGCCGAGCATCGCGTAGCGCTCCTTGAACTTCTCCGCGTTGCGGAAGAAGAGGACGACCTTGCCGTCCTTGTTGGCGTACGCGGGCATCCCGTACCAGGTCTTCGGGGTGAGGTCGGGCGCGGTCTTCTTGACGATCGCGTGGATCCGCTTGCCGAGTGCGCGATCGTCAGGCGACATCCCTGCGAGCGCGGAGAGCACCGCCTCTTCCCCTTCCTCGGCCGCCTTGAGCTCCTTGGCGCGCGCTCTCATCGCAGCCTTCTCCTCGGCCGAGAATCCGTCCTTCTTCTTCGTCGAGCTCATCGTGCTCCTTTCGTCCGTTCGACGACCTGTGCGAAGCGGTCGAGCCGCTGCAGCCACGTGCTGATGCCCTCGAAGGCATACGGCACGAGCGTGCACCTGCGGGCACGACCGACTTTCTGCGTGACGACGAGGTTCGCTTCCTCGAGCAGCCGGATGTGCTTCTTCATCCCGGTGAGCGACATGCCGAAGGGCTCGGCGAGCTCGCTGATTGTCGCGCTACCTGGGCCCAGCCGTTCGAGCACGGCGCGCCTGGTCGGGTCGGCGAGGGCAGCGAACGCGAGGTCGACGGTCGGTGGAAACTGAACCATTAGGTTCAGTATTGCACACCTGCGCCTAGGTCGCTACTTGACCAGGCTCAGCAGCTTGAACATCGGCAGGTACATCGAGATGATGATCACGCCGACCATCGCGCCCACGCCGATCATCATCAGCGGCTCGATGATCGCGGTCAGCGAGGCGATTGCCGAGTCGACCTCGTCCTCGTAGAAGTCGGCGATCTTCCCCAGCATCTTCTCGAGCTCTCCCGTCTCCTCGCCGATCTTCACCATCTGGCTGACCATCGGCGGGAACACCGGGTTCTCGATCAGCGGCTGGGCGATCGGGACGCCCTGGTGCACCTTCTGGCGCACGTCCGCGAGTGCTTCCTCGACGACCCAGTTGCCCGCCGTCTGCCCGGTGATCTCGAGCGCCTTGATTATGTCCACGCCGGCGGCCACGAGGGTCGACAATGTCCGCGAGAAGCGCGCCATCGTCACCTTCAGGACGACGTCGCCGATCTTCATCGGGATCTTCAGCTTGATCCGGTCCCAGAGCTGGCGGCCGGGCTCGGTCTTCTTGAACTTGCGGATGCCCCAGATCGTCCCGCCGAAGGCCGGGAAGATGATGAACCAGTGGTGGCGCAGCTGGTCGGAGGCCTTGACCACCCACTGCGTGAGGGTCGGCAGCTGGCCGTTCAGCTGGGCGAAGATGTTCACGAAGACCGGCACGAGGAACATCAGCAGGCCGATCAGGACGAGGGTGGCGAAGATCATCACCATCGTCGGGTACATCATCGCTCCCTTGACGCGGCGCTTGATCTGGGTCTCCTTCTCGATCTGCAAGGCGACGCGGTCGAGCACGGTGTCCAGGATTCCCGCGGCCTCGCCGGCCTCGACCATCGCGACGTAGAGGCGCGTGAAGATCTTCGGGTGTCGGCTGAGCGCCTGCGAGAGCAGCAGCCCGCCTTCGACGTCGGCGCGGATCTCGCGGATCACGAGCGCGAAGTACGGGTCGTCGGTCTGCTCCTCGAGGATCACCAGCGAGCTGACGACGTTCAGACCCGCCTCGATCATGGTCGCGAACTGGCGCGAGAAGATCTGCAGCGTCTTCGGCTTGATCTTCTTGAAGACGGTGCGAGCACCCTCCTCGCCGCTTGCCGGCAGCTCTTTGATGAACTCGGCGAGCAAGCCGCGGATGCGCAACTGCTCGCGAGCGGCGTCGAGATCGGGGGCATGGACCTCGCCCGCCATCTGCAGACCCTCAGCGTTGATCGCGCTGTAGGTGTACGCCGCCATACGAACTCCGTATCGGCAGGGGGATGGCACCGCTTGAGGGACGGCGCAAGCCTGCCGATAGGAGTCACGTGCGCGCGCGGCTCCGTGCAGAGCAGGGCTTCGGCCTGATCGAGCTCCTGATTGCGATGGTGATGCTCAACGTCGGCATCCTCGCAATCGTGGGCGCGTTCAACAGCGGCATTTTCGCGCTGAACCGCGCCAGCAGGATCACGACCGCCTCGGCCCTCGCCGACCAGCAGATGGAGCTCTACCGCGCACTCACCTATCCGGCGATCGCGCTCGACTCCAGCACCCTGGCCAGCGCCGACAACACCTACAAGTGCGACACGGCGCTCGGTGTCTCATGCCCGAACTCGACCTCCGGCGAGGTCACGACCACCTGCAGCGGGTCGCCGCTGCCGAACGAGTGCCTGCCGAGCCGGACGACCACCGGCGCAGACCGTAAGAACTACCGGGTCGACACCTACATCACGAGCTTGACGCCGACGGGCGGCCGGGCGCTCAAGCTGGTGACCGTGGTCATCCGCGACGGGAGCAAGCTCTCGGCGCGGCCGCTCGCCCGCGTCGCCTCGACGTTCGACCAGTCCACGGGCTAGCGCCGGTGGGCAGAACGGCGCGACGGCTACGGAGTCGGCGGGCCGTGACGTCCCGTGGCCTTCGGACCGGAAATCCGGGCCGGCGGGAGGGGTCGGCCAGCGTGCGGACCCGCGGACGCCCTCGCCGACGCGTAGCTCACACGCCTGGGCGAGCGTCCTGTCACCCGAGCCCGGTCGTCGGCTTCCCGTTGCCTTCTGTGGCGGTTCGGGTTAGCCTCCTCTCCTGCGGCTAGGTAGGACGGCTCACCCGTCAAGAAGGAGGCGCCACCATGCCGCTCGATCTTTGCACTCCGGGAAACCGCGACATCCTCGAGCGCAACATCTGCCTGTCCGCGCTCTCGAAGAACCTCAAGGGGGAGCTCAAGCCGCTCCACCACGCCCTTGAGCGCTGCGCGAAGCTCAAGTGCCGGACGCTCAAGACTATTCACTTCCTCGAGTTGCACCTCGCTGCGAACGCGCCCTGCGACTCGGCTCCCGGCAAGCTGCTCGACGGGAACTTCATCGTCCGCAACCTGATCACCGCCTTCGAGAACGGCGACGGGACGCGCCGCGGCATCCACGAGGGCGACTTCCTATGGAAGGGCAAGGGAGCCGTCGCGGTCGGGACGATTTCGGGGATCACCAACGCGGGGACGCACCGCGAGCCGATCTTCAAGCCGTGCCAGACCTGCGACGCGAAGGGCTGGATGGAGGGCCGCTTCTGCGGGACGATCCGCCAGTCTCAGCGACCGGCTCTCCGCGGCTGTCAGGTGATCGGGGCGTACCGCTTCCACTTCGACCCGAACAAGACGGATGGAGGCCGCGGGGGTATCAACGGCACGCTCGAGGGCGAGATCGTCTGCGCCTGCCCGGGCTAGCCACCGCCGTTGTCCCCTGCACCAGCGGGCCGACTTTCGGTCCTAGCTCCGTGCGCGCCTCCTATCGATGGCACCAACGAGGGGGTTGCTCCCCTGGGCCAGCTTGCTCTCGCCTGAGCAACCCCGCCCGCCAGACCGTGGTTCGGGGGTGATCCAGACCGCCTTGCCGGCCACGCGTCGTTCCCGCAAGAGCTTCCTCCGCTAGGAGGCCGAAACCAGCCGGAGCACGAAGCGCGTGCCGTCGGCGGTGTTCATCAGGGTCAGCGCCCTGTTCTTGGTCAACGTGACCGTCGGCAGGCCGGTCTCGAGCGAGCCCCCGGCGATCGAGATCTTGGCCCCGTGCTTCGTCAGCGAGACGAGCCTGAAGTAGGGATTTGCCGTCGGGAAAGTGCCGCCCACCTTCACGGACTCGGGAGAGCCGTTCACGGAGATCATCGCGGCCGTCCGAGCAGCCGCCGGCGTCGTCGAGTTAGAGACCGGCTGGGGGGACGACTTCGGCGTGATCGGGCTTGCCGTTGCCAGGCCGGCGGCCCCGGTGGGGCCGGAAGAAACCGGCGCGATGCCGGCCGAGCCGGTGGCGCCGTTCTGCGTGAGCTGCTGGGCGAACGGATCCTTCGACCGGAACAGCCCGAACGCGAGCAGCTGGCCCGATTCGGGCGCAGGAACCGCATCGGGGTCGCTGATGCCGTCGCCTCCCGGCGCTGACGCGGCCGTCGACGCGGCGGCGTTGCCGCCGGCGAGCGAAGGCGCGCTGATGGGCGCAGGCGTGGCACTGGTCGTCGTCGCGGGCGCCGGGCTCGAGGAGGTCTCTGTCGCCGGGTGCAGCATCTTCAACGTGCGCGGGACCTGGAAGCCGAGCACACCGAGCAGGATCACTCCGCCGACGGCGGCGATGATCTTCTGCCGCTTGGCCTTGGCCTTGGGATCGATCTTCTTCGCCATGCCTAGGTCCCCGCCGGGGCGGCCGACGCGCTCGCAGCAGGAGCCGCGGGAGGCGGGGTCGCCGGGGTCGAGGGCGTCGCGCCGCCGGCGCCGGTCGTGCCGGTTGCGCCGGTGGTTCCGACCGGAGGCGCGACCGTCGGCGCGGTGCCCGTGCCGTAGACGAAGGCGTCGATCACGAGATGCGCCCGGATCTGCGGGAAGCCCGGAGGCGGAGGCGCCTCGGCGAAGTCGACTTCGTCGATCGCGAACAGGCGGCCGGTCGCATCGAGCGTGCCGTGACGCACGTCGACGAGGTTCCGGAGCCGGTAGAGGAAGTCCGAGAGGTCGTAGAAGTTGCCGGTGAACTCGACGGTGATCGGGATCGCGAGGTACCCGGAGATCGGAGTCGCGGTCGACGAGGGGTTGATCAGCTCGAAGGTGATGCCGCTGTCGTCGGCGACCTGGTTCAGCTGGAGCAGGATCCCTGCCATGTCGACCTGGTCCGGCATTGCCTTGGTCAGCCGGTACAGATCGGCGACGCGGATCTGGGCGCCCTTCTTCGCCTCGAGCGTGAGCGCCCGGGCGGCGTCGATCGCGCTGTTCGTGTCCGCGATCTGCTGGTCGAGATCGGCAGCCTTCGCATGCTGCGGGCGGATGAGCGTGAACCAGCCGCCGCCGCCGAGTACGAGGAAGCCGACCACGATCAGCGCGATCACGACGGGCTGCGAGAGTCGGCTCTTCACTGCCCGCCTCCCGGCTGCCGCACGTCGGCGACGATCACGAAGTGCACGGCCTGGGCGTTGCCGACCTTGGTCAGCATGCTCTGCTGGAGCTGCACGTTGACGAGGTCTGGCACGACGGCCAGCCGGCTCAGCAGCCGGGCGACCGCCGGATGCGAATAGGTGTAGCCGTCGAGCGTGAACCCGGTCGCTGCGATCGTGGTTCCCGTGGCGGCGGGCACCGGAGCGGCCGCCGTCGACGAGGGCACGGGCGCCTTGGCCGAGATCGTCGCCAGCCAGACGTCGTCCGGCAGGACGAGCGAAAGCTCACGGAAGACTCGGTCCCAGGCCACGCGACGCGAGAGCGCCCCGGTAAGCGCGGTCACGCGCGCCTGCTTGTCGGCGGCGAGCGCGGACTGCGTCTTGACGCGGCTCGCGTCCGGAGTCGGGATCGCGTGCAGCTCGTCCTGGAGCGTCGTCAGCTCCGCCTGCTTGTCCTTCGCCGTGCCGCTGGCCGAGAGGAACATCGCGGAGAGGACCGCCGCCATCAGGACGGCGACCACGACCGGGACGAGCACGATCAACTGGTTCTTCTGGGGGCGGCCGCGCCGCGCGTCGTCTCGTGGCAGGAGGTTGATCGCGCGCACGTCAGTCCTCGATCCCGAGGCCGATGGCGACCGCGAGCGAGCCCAGCTGCTCGTCGGTCTCGCGCAGCTTCTTGCCGAGCTTCACCCGCAGCAGCGGGTCGCCCACCTCGACGCGCACGCCCATCAGGCGCTGAAGCTCGTCGGCGACCCCACCGAGGTGCGCGGTGCCGCCCGTGATCATGATCTCGCCGATGCCAAGAGATCCAGGCTGGTTCTGGTAGAACTGAAGCGAGGAGACGAGCTCCCGCGCGAACGTCTGGAGTTGGCGCCGAACCGCTTCGCGAGCGCGATCCGCCTGGTCTTGCGTGAGGCCCTCGGGCACGTTGGCAGTGGCCAGCGAGAGCTCGCGCTTGACGGGCTCTGCCTCGGAGGGAGCGCAGTCGAGCTCGCGTGCGATCGCGACGTCGAGCGTCGAGCCGCCCCAGTCGAGCACGCGCGTGAACTCGCAGACGCGCCCGTCGGAGACTGCAAAGGTCGAGCGGTCGTGGCCGACCGAGACGACGACGAGCGCCGCGTCGGATGGCGGCGCGCCCTGTGGGAGCGGGTCGCCCAGCGCTCGCAGCAGCGCGAACGCCTCGAGGTCGATCCCCGCCAGCCGCAGGCCGGCCTTCTTGCAGGCCGCGACGTAACGGTCGATCAGCTCGCGGTAGGCGACCACGAGCAGGATCCGCCGGACGGGCTGGCCCTCGTCGTCGGTCCGCTCGTCGAGGAGGTGGTAGTCGAGCACGGCCTCCTCGATCGGGATCGGCAGCGCCTCCTGGGCGCGGTAGCGGATCGCGTTCTCGAGCTGCTTGGCATCGGAGATGCCCGCGATCTCGAAGATGCGGACACCGATCCGGTTGTTGGCGATGCCGAGCCGCACGCCCTGGCGCGGAAGCTTGTGCTTGCGGAAGAACACCCGCAGCGCCTCTGCGAGCAACTCGGGCTCGCGCAGCTCGCCGCCGACCACGATCCCGCGCTCGAGACGGTCGCGCGCGACCTGGACGAGCTCCGGTGAGCCGTTGTTCACGATCCGCGCGGCCGCGAGCTGCGACCCGCCGATCTTGAGCCCGACGAGCTTCTTCGAGCGCTTCGACGAGGACGACTTCTCACGCTTGGCGCGCAGCGTTCGCGGCGCCTTGGCCTGAGGCTCGCTCGAGGCCTCGACCGGCACCTTCTCGGCCTTCTTGCGGCCGAACGGGAGCGAGATCTCCTTCTTCAGGCCGGCGCCCTTCTGCTTGGGCTCTTTCGGCGCCTTCTCCTGCTTCGCCTTGGGCTCGCTCGCGGCTTTCGGCTCCTTCGGCGCCTTCGGCTTGCGCCGGAACGAGAGCTCCTTCTTCAGCAGCGAGGCTTTCTCCGGCTCCGGCTCGACCGCGTCAGGCTCGGGCTCAGGCTCGAAGACGGGCTGCGTCTCCTCGGTCTCCTCGACCGGCTGCTCGGGCTGCACCTCGTTCTCCTCGTTCCATTCCATCGCTAGGCCTCCGCCACGCGCAGGGTCGGGGTGTCTCCGGAAGCGGCGGCTGTGGCGGGGACGGCGAAGCCGGCGCGCTCGAGCAATCCGAGCAGCTGCTCGGGCCGGCTGGAGCGAGAGAGCGCCGAATCCAGGGTGATGACGCCTCGCAGGGCCAGATCGGCGAGCGACTGCTCCATCGTCAGCATGCCCTTCGCGGTGCCGGTCTGCATGACCGAGTAGACCTGCTCGACCTTCGCCTGGCGGATCAGGTTCCGCACGGCGTCGTCGGGAAAGAGAATCTCGAGGGCGGCCACACGGCCATTGCCGTCGGCGGTCGGGAGCAGCGCCTGGGTGACGACGCCCTCGAGCGTGGCGGCAAGCTGGATGCGAATCTGGTCCTGCTGGGCCGCCGGGAAAGCGTCGATCACGCGATCGATGGTTCCGGGCGCGCTCTGGGTGTGCAGGGTGGCGAAGACGAGGTGGCCGGTCTCGGCCGCGGTCAGCGCGGTCGAGATCGTCTCGAGGTCGCGCATCTCGCCGAGGAGGATCACGTCGGGGTCCTGGCGGAGCGCCGCGCGCAGTGCCTCGGCGAAGCTCGTCGCGTCCACGCCGATCTCGCGCTGGTTGACGACGCAGCGCTTGTGCCGGTGCACGAACTCGATCGGGTCCTCGATCGTGAGGATGTGCTCGGCGCGCTTGCGGTTGATCTCATCGATCAGCGCCGCGAGGGTGGTCGACTTACCGGAGCCGGTCGGCCCGGTGACGAGCACGAGCCCGCGCGGCCGGTCGGTCAGGACGTGCAGGGCCGACGGGATCCCGAGCTCCTCGAGCGTCTTGATCTCCGTCGGGATCAGGCGGAACGCGGCGCCGAGCGCCTCGCGCTGCCAGTAGACATTCACGCGGAAGCGCGCGAGGCCCGGAATCGAGTGCGCGAGGTCGATCTGGCGGTTCAGCTCGAGGTGCTTCTGCTGCTCGGTCGAGAGCACCCGGTAGAGGAGCTGCTGCGTGACCTCGGGGGTCAGCGGCGGGATCTCCTGCAGGGGCTCGAGCTTGCCGCGCACGCGCACCACCGGGTGCGCGCCGACAGTCACGTGCAGATCCGACGCATTTCGCGCCACCATCTGCTCGAGCAGATCGTCAATCGAATACAGGGTGTCCGCCATTGCCGCTGGGCTCGCTATCGGCAGTGCCTGTCCCTGACTTGAGGCTCTGGCGCGCCGGTTCGCCGGCGCAGCCCGACTTCACCTTTTCGGGGGGTGCGTGTCATGGGACCCGCACGCCGATAGAGGGGCAGGCCATCTGGCGTCCCCCTCAAGGAGAGGAACTAAGAATGCGCGTAAGGCTTCAGCACCGGCTCGGCCAGGTGCGACGCGACGAGGGCTTCACCCTCATCGAGCTTCTCGTCGTGATCATCATCCTCGGGATCCTGCTTGCGATCGCGATCCCGTCCTACCTCAGCTTCCGCACGCGGGCGAACAAGTCCGCGGCGCAGGCCAACGTCCGCGCTGCCGTGCCGGGCATGGAGGCGTTCAACGCCGACCACGCCACGGGCTACACGGGCGCGACGCTGACCAAGCTGCAGGGCTCGTACGACGCCGGGATCAAGAACATCAAGATCTCGGTCGCGAACTCGACGACGTACTGCATCGTCAACACGGTGCCCGGCACGGTCTTCTACCACAAGTCCGGCCCCGGAGCCGACATCAAGGCGGGTCACTGCTAAGACCCATCTGATCGGATCGAAAGGGCGCGGGAGACCGCGCCTTTTCTTTGCCCGAAGGCGGTTTGAACCAGGTTCGACGGCCTCCCCCGTTCGGGGGTCTACCCGCCGTGATCGCAGGCCGATCTATTGCGGCCACCGCAGTTCCACTAGTCGAAGGAGCAAACGAATGAAGAATTTGCGGCAGCGTCTGTCGAGCAACGAGCAGGGCTTCACCCTGATCGAGCTCCTCGTCGTGATCATCATCCTCGGGATCCTGCTTGCGATCGCGATCCCGTCCTACCTCAGCTTCCGCACGCGGGCGAACAAGTCCGCTGCGCAGGCCAACGTCCGCGCGGCAGTCCCGGGCATGGAGGCGTACAACGCCGACCACGCCACGGGCTACACGGG
>Ga0307289_10001313_pt1 | contig 10533 bp, 8 predicted proteins | sample ER_DNA_143_FD_194483 | JGI IMG/M metagenome (GOLD analysis project Ga0307289, IMG submission 194483) | Bulk soil microbial communities from the East River watershed near Crested Butte, Colorado, United States - ER_DNA_143 | ecosystem: Environmental > Terrestrial > Soil > Floodplain | place: USA...
GAGGAGGCCACAGGGCTTTCCGCCACAACCAGTATCCGTTCGGCGATACGCGCGCTCGCACATCTCGGGGTTCGCAAGGTCGCGGTGGTGACTCCCTATCCACGGGAACTGCACGAGTCGGCCGTGTCCTTTCTCGCCGCGAGCGGTTTCCACGTGGTGGTCGATCACACCATGGACGTGGTCTTCAAGCGGCTCCAGGACATCACCCCGGCGCAGATCGCGACCACCACCCGGGAGGTGCTGGCCTCGGCGCCGTCGGCGGACGGCGTCTACATCCCGTGCAATCAGTGGTCGGCGGCGGACGCTGCACCGCTGATCGAGAGCGCGCTCGGAATTCCGGTGGTGACCGGCGCCCATGCCGACTACTGGGAGGCGTTTCGTTCGGTCGGTATCCACGATCGGATCGAGGGTCACGGAAGACTGATGCTCAGTCTCAGCGAACAGGCGGCGCCAGCGATGGCGGCGCGCGCGTGAACGCGTTTTCCGGCTCGGAGACACAGCCATGCGAGCCAATCCGATACGTTCGCTGACGCTGCTTGCCGCCGTGACGATCGCAGCACTCGCGTCGATGCCGGGTGCCACGCAGGATTTTCCAACCCGCCCGGTCCGCTTCATCGTTCCTTACGCCGCTGGCGGCAGCGGCGACCTGCTGGCTCGCCTGCTCGGCAACAAGCTTGCCGTCATCTGGGGACAGCAGGTCGTGGTGGACAACCGCGCAGGCGGAGGCGGACTGATCGGAACCGAGTTTGCGGCGCGCTCGGACCCGGACGGCTATACGCTTTACCTCGCAACCGACGGTCCGCTGACGGTCGCCGCGAGCCTCTACAAGAGGGTATCCTACGACTGGAAGCGCGACTTTGCTCCGGTCTCGATGCTGGCGATGGGCTATCAGGTCCTGATCGTGCGGGCATCGCTGCCCGCCCGCAATCTTCAGGAACTGATCGCGCTGGCGCGGCAGAAGCCGGGCGAGCTCAATTACGCCTCCATCGGCATCGGCAGCGCCCCGCATCTCGGCGCCGAGCTGTTCAAGTCCGTCGCCAAGGTCGACGTCACCCATGTCCCCTATCGCGGCTCTTCGGCGCAGGCGATCAGCGCGCTGCTCGCCGGCGACGTCGCGATGTTCCTGGTCGGAACATCGACCGCGGTCTCGCACATCCAGAGCGGCGCACTGCGCGGGCTTGCCGTCACCGCAGGTAAGCGCGTGGACGGGCTGCCGGACGTGCCGACCTTCGCGGAAGCCGGACTCCCGGGTGTAGACGTCAGCCTCTGGTTCGCCGTGCTTGTCCCCAACGGGACGCCCGCGCCCATCATCAAGAAGCTCAATGCCGACATCGCCCAGATCGTCGCCGATCCGGATTTCAAGCAGGCACTCGCCGTGCGAGGATTCGACGCCGTATCAAGCAGTCCCGAGGAACTGGCACAGTTCCTGGATAAGGACTATGTCAAATTCCGCGATTTGATTCAGAAGCTCGGCCTGCAGGTCGAATGACCATGATATCCAGCGGCGCGTAACGGCTAGCAAGCGAGACAAGGCAGTTTCAGCATGACGGGCATCCCAAATTTTGCTGACGTTGCATTCGCGAGCATATTGCCTGTGGCGCCGGCGGGCGCCGCCGCTCCCTGGGTCACGCCGGAAGGCATCGCGGTGAAGCCGGTGTTCGGACCGGACGACGTGAAAGGTCTCGACTTCCTCGACACCTATCCCGGCATCGCGCCTTACCTGCGCGGTCCCTACCCCGCCATGTACGTCACGCAGCCCTGGACCATCCGGCAATATGCCGGCTTCTCCACCGCCGAGGATTCCAACGCCTTCTACCGCCGGAACCTGGCCGCCGGCCAGAAGGGCCTTTCCGTCGCGTTCGATCTCGCGACCCACCGCGGATACGACAGCGATCATCCGCGCGTGCCCGGCGACGTCGGCATGGCCGGCGTGGCGATCGATTCCATCTACGACATGCGCACACTGTTCGCCGGCATCCCGCTCGATCAGATGTCGGTCTCGATGACCATGAACGGGGCCGTGCTGCCGGTGCTCGCGCTCTATATCGTCGCCGCCGAGGAGCAGGGCGTGAAGCCGGAAAAGCTTTCCGGCACGATCCAGAATGACATCCTCAAAGAATTCATGGTGCGCAACACCTACATCTACCCGCCTGGACCGTCGCTGCGCATCATCTCCGATATCTTCGCCTTCACCGCGGCGCATATGCCGAAGTTCAACTCGATCTCGATCTCCGGCTACCACATGCAGGAGGCGGGCGCGACGCAGGACCTTGAGCTCGCCTATACGCTTGCCGACGGCGTCGAGTACGTGCGCGCGGGGCTGAAAGCCGGACTCGCCATCGACCAGTTCGCGCCGCGCGTCTCGTTCTTCTGGGCGATCGGCATGAACTTCTTCATGGAGGTGGCCAAGCTGCGCGCGGCACGGCTGCTGTGGGCGAAGCTGATGAAACCGTTCGAGCCGAAGGACGCGCGCTCGCTCTCGTTGCGCACCCATTGCCAGACCTCGGGCTGGTCGCTCGCCGCGCAGGACGTGTTCAACAACGTCGCCCGGACGATGATCGAGGCGCTCGCCGCGACCCAGGGCCACACCCAGTCGCTCCACACCAACGCCCTCGACGAAGCGCTCGCGCTGCCGACCGACTTCTCCGCGCGCATCGCCCGCAACACCCAGATCCTGCTGCAGCAGGAGAGCGGCACCACGCGGATGGTGGACCCATGGGGCGGCTCGTTCTATGTCGAGCGCCTCACCTATGAGCTCGCCAAGTCCGCCTGGACGCACATCCAAGAGGTCGAGGAGATGGGCGGCATGGCCAAGGCGATCGAGGCCGGGCTGCCCAAGCTTCGCATCGAGGAAGCCTCGGCAAAGACCCAGGCGCGCATCGATGCCGGCCAGCAGGCCGTCATCGGCGTCAACAAATATCGTCTCGAACGGGAAACCCCGGTCAATCTGCTCAAGGTGGACAACGCCGCGGTGCGGCAATTGCAGATCGACAAGCTCTCACGCCTCCGGCGCGAGCGCGATCCCAAGGCGGTCGCCGACGCCCTCGCTGCGCTCAGCCGCAACGCCACCGGCGGCAACGGCAACCTGCTCGCGCTCGCCATCGACGCGGCCCGCGCCAAGGCCACGGTCGGCGAAATCTCGGCGGCACTCGAGCAGGTGTTCGGGCGCCATCGGGCGGAGATCAAGGCAATTACCGGCGTCTACAAGCGGGAGGTCGGCGCCATGTCGGAAGCCGTCGCGCGGGTGCAGAAGCTCGTCACCGAGTTCGAAGCGAATGAAGGACGTCGACCGCGCATCCTGGTGGCCAAGATCGGCCAGGACGGCCATGATCGCGGGCAAAAGGTGATCGCGACCGCGTTCGCCGATCTCGGCTTCGACGTGGACATCGGCCCCCTGTTCGCGACTCCCGAGGAGGCGGCACGCCAGGCGGTCGAGAACGACGTCCACGTGCTGGGCGTCTCCTCGCTCGCGGCGGCGCATCTCACCCTGGTGCCGCAGCTCAAAGTCGCGCTCGTGAAGGAGGGCCGCGACGACATCATGATCGTTGTCGGCGGCGTGGTGCCGCCACAGGACTACGAAGAGCTCGAGCGCGCCGGCGCCGCAGCGATCTTCCCCCCGGGCACCGTGATCGCAGAGGCGGCGGCGGCGCTGCTCGACAAGCTCAACCAGCGGCTGGGGCACGGGCGCGAAGCGGCGGAGTGACCGGACGCGTTGCCGCGCCGCTCGCCGAGGTTACTGCGCCCTGCTCTCCAGCACGTCGTGCTGCGCATCCTGCCGGTCCACGATGGTCCTGACGTGCCGCACCACGTGGTCGGCAACGATGGCATGCGCCTCGGCGGTCGGATGGATCGCCCCGCTGTAAAGCCCCGCATAGGCCGGCTGCAGGATATCGAGCAGCGGCGTGCCCTCCCGATGGGTATTAGCTGCGAGGAAGGCGTCGTTCGGGGTGCGGAACAGGCGCCAGCGATGGGCATAGGGCAACGTGGCCGCCGGCGAATAGGGCTTGAACGCATCGCCGTTCGCCGGCTTGCGCGGCATGCGCATGGCGATGCCGTCGGCGAGCGCGCGCTTGGGATCGCGTGCGCACAGGCCGCGCCTGGCGAATTCGGGGATATGGTCGGTCACCAGCGCGAAGCCGGTGCCGGCGCCGGTCGCGAGATCGGCGGGACAGCCCGCGCGGTTCTTGCCGGCAATGCATTCGAGCCGTCGTAGAAGATCCCGCATGAAATCCGCGGTCTGCTGCAGGCGCTCGCGGCTGACCTTCAGGCTCGGATGCACGTCCATGCCCAAGGTCGGCTGCCCGCCGCACAGCGCGCCGGTCTCGTCGAAGTGGATCGGCTCGTACGACGACTGCACGACCTGCGCGGGCGCGACGCCGAAGCCGTCGCGCAACGCCTCTTTGACCGCTTTCATGCGTTCGTCCAGGACGTCGAGATACACGCGCGACACCTGCGGCCCAAACCGGCTCGCAGATCCCGTCAGGCCGGCGACCGGAGCAAGATCGGCCATGTTCTCGGTCAGTGAATAGGCGGCGAGCGCGCTGAAACCCACGTCGTTGCCGCCGATCGACATCAGCACCACGTCGATCGACCGCTTGCGCTGATGTGGCGGGCACCACGCCTTGGTGACGTTCTGCGTCGAAACCTGCGTGCTGCCGTGCTCATAGACGGGCAGCGCGTAAGTCGCGCTCTGGGAGCGGGCGCCGCGACAGAGGAGGTCGCTGAGCTGGTCGAGTTGCGCACGAACCTTGCCGCCCGGGACCTCGCTTGCGCCCTCGCGCGGGTCCATGTCGAGAAACAGCCCGTGGGTCACCTCGGAGCCCGAGCAGGTGAAGCTGGCCAACGTCACGGCGCGATGGCGGTTCTCGAGCGCCAGCTCGATCGCCACGCGGAACGGGTAGCCATACTGCGAGCGATGGCAGTCGCGGCTCAGCCAACGGGCCGATGCCTTATCGAAGGCGGCGGCGAATTCGGGCGAAGAGAGCTTGTGGAAGCGCTCGGCAAGCTCGTCGTCCATTCGCCGCCGAGGCAGCACCTTCGGATTGTATTGGTCGTCGCCCGAGGCAAGTCCGTAGCCCGGCGCCGGGTCTTTGGTGGGCGTCCTCGACGCCACATCCTCACGCAGCAGGGATGGATCGTAGACCATCTCGCGCTGGGCGCTGAATTGCACCGGACGGTCCGGGTTGCTCTTGCCGGAGGCAAATGAATCTCCGAGCGCCACGATCAAGAGATCCTCGACCACGACCTCTTGCTCGCTTAGCTCGCGACCGTCGGGCAGCTTGACCGTGACGGAGACGCCGGACCTGGCGCGATCGAGCGCATAGGGCACGCGCGCAATGGTGAGCTTGTCCGTGCAGGCGGTGCGCTTGGTCTCGGTCTTGCCCCCGGCTTGGCGCGGCTGCCAGGACCAGACGCAGTCTCCGCTTGCGCTCGCGAGCTGCCCGGGCGCAATCCGGATCGCAACCGTATGCGCCTCCGGCAGCACATAATCTTCTTTCGCCGTGCCCCAGGAATATTTGCGCGCGCACACCACCGCGTAGCGACGGGGACGGCCATCACTCTCGTAACAGGTCTCGCCTAAGGTCTGCGCGGCCCAGCCGAGGCGGCTTTGCTGATAGCGCTTGCCGGCAGTTGCCGCGCAGCGGTCGGGCGTCGAGGCGTCCTTGCAGTCCGGATCATTGAGCGCGCGTTCGGTGCGCCAGACGATGTCTGCCGGCAGCGCCCCGGATGGATCGCCACGCACCGCGTTGAACGCGGTCTCATGCAATGCGAAGGATCGGCTGGCCTTGAAAAAGCGAAATGGACTTTCGACTTCCCAGATCAGATCGCCGGCTTGGCTCGAAGTGGCGGCAAGACAGGCGAACAGAGATATGGCCCAAGCGGTCGAGCGCGCTCGTCGACGCATACAGCCCTCCCAGACCCCATCCGCCGCTATACTAGCTGGCCGTCACGCCCGCGGGCGAGCAAAGTTCCACGCCCGGCAGCAGGAAAGGATTTCCCGCTTGGCATCTGCTTATCCAATTGAAAAGCCTAGTGATTACAGCCGTTCCCGGCAGCCGCCGCAGCCTCCCCATGGCGCCGCCGGCGTGCGGGTCTAGGGCGAATTTATGTCTTCACGCACCGCTCCGGTTCCCGATATCGCCAGCTTGGCGCGCGGAATCCGCGCCGGCGAACGTGGCGTGATCGCACGCGCCATCACGCTGGTGGAAAGCCGGCGAGCGGATCACCAGAAGGCGGCGCGGGCGCTGGTCCAGGAGTTGCTGCCATCGACCGGCAAAGCGGTTCGTGTCGGCATCACCGGGGCGCCGGGCGTCGGGAAGTCGACGACCATCGACGCGTTGGGCACCTTTCTAACGGCACGCGGAGACAAGGTGGCTGTTCTCGCGGTCGATCCGTCCTCGGCGCGGACCGGGGGCTCGATCCTTGCGGACAAGACGCGGATGGCGCGCCTGGGCAGCGATCCCAAAGCCTTCGTGCGCCCCTCCCCGGCCTCCGGGACGCTGGGCGGCGTCGCTGCCAAAACACGCGAATCGATGTTGATCTGCGAGGCCGCGGGCTACGACGTGGTGCTGGTCGAGACCATCGGCACCGGCCAGTCGGAGACCATGGTGGCCGACATGACCGATTTTTTCCTGGTCCTGATGTTGCCCGGCGCCGGCGACGAGCTGCAGGGTCTCAAGAAGGGCGTGGTCGAGATCGCCGACATGATCGCCATCAACAAGGCCGACGGTGACAATCTCAGGCGAGCCAAGGCCGCCGCCGCCGACTATCGCGCCGCGCTGCACATTCTCAACCCGCGATCGCCGCACTGGTCCCCGCCGGTCGTGACCTATTCCGCCCTGACCGGAGATGGCGTCACCGACCTGTGGGGTGCCATCCTCGACCACCGCGAGCGCATGACCAAGGCCGGTGAGTTCGCCGCGCGTCGGCGCGAGCAGCAGGTCAAATGGATGTGGGCGATGCTTGAAGACCGCGTCTTCGCGCGCCTGCGATCCGATCCCTCGCTCAAGTCCAAGCTCCCTCGCCTCGAGGCCGCCGTCGCCGAGGGGCGCATGTCGCCAGCGGTCGCAGTCGACGAGATTGCCGCCGCATTGGGCATCTAGACGCCTGATCGACCGTTACGCGTCGCCACGCGGTGAACCGTTTCGCGGTTGCCTTTGCGACCGCGTACCCGGATGATTTGGCACCGATGACCGCCACGATCCTCATCACCGGCTTTGGCCCGTTTCCCGGCGCACCCTATAACCCGACCGGGCCGCTGGTCAGCGAGCTGGCGCGCCGGCGCCACCCGGCCTTCGCCAATGTCCGGCGCGTCGCGCACGTTTTCCCCGTGAGCTATGAGGCCGTGGACCGCGAACTGCCGGCGCTGCTCAAACGCGAAAGACCCGACGCGTTGATCATGTTCGGGCTTGCAGTGCGCGCCAGGCAGATGCGGATCGAAATGCGCGCACGCAATGCGGTCACGCGCATGCTCCCCGATGTGAGCGGACGAATCCCGCTCGCCGCCACCATCCTGCCCGGGGCCCCCCCGACCGTTCCATTGCGCGGCCCCGCGCAGCGGTTCTTGTCTGCAGCACGGGCGACCGGCGTGCCGGTCGCACTTTCGCGCGACGCCGGCCGCTACCTCTGCAACTATTTGTGCTGGCGAGCGGCCGAGGCCGCCGGCATTGGGGCGCCAAGCCTTGTCGCATTCGTCCACGTGCCGGCGGTGCGGCGCGCGTCGAGCCAGTCACCGCGGGACCTGTTGACGCTCGATGAACTCATCGAGGCGGGTGAGGCGATCGTGCGTGCGGCCGTGGCGGCGGCGCGCTGATCCGCCCCCTTGGGGGAATCAGCCAGACGGCCTCCCATCCCGCAAGCCGCTAGGGGACCTCGCCTTCGTCAATATTGCATGCTTTTAATGTGCCGCTGTGACGCAGCGCCACTGTGCACAGCCGGCCGCACAGGCCATATTTCAGTCTGGAACCCGCGTCTCATTCAACTCCATGCACCCCATTCGCAAAGTGCTCCTCGCCATCCTCGCCCTCTTCCTTTTTCCCCTCGGTGTTCATGCGGCGCTCTATGCCAGCAAGGAACGCCCGGCAAGCTTCCGCGACGCCGACTGGTCGAGCGTGGGCATGCTTCCTGAGGCCGGGGCAGACCGCGAGGCCAGGTTCCTCGTCTTCACCGGGCGCACCGGCCGCTGGAAGGGCATATTCGCGGTCCATAGCTGGGTGGTGTTCAAGCCGGAAAACGCCACCACCTGGAGCCGCTACGACGTGGTCGGGTGGGGCCAGCCCGTACGCAATAACGGTTGGGCGCCGGACGGGCGCTGGTTCGGCGATGTCCCGCGCGTGCTGGTCGATGTGCGCGGGCCCGAAGCGGCCGCGCTCATTCCAAGAGTCAAAGCGACGATCGCTGACTACAGCTACAACAATTTCGGCGACTATCGCATCTGGCCCGGCCCGAACAGCAACACCTTCACCGCGACGGTCCTGCGCGCGGTGCCCCAACTCGAGACCACGCTTCCTTCGAACGCGGTAGGCAAAGACTTCCGCCCCTATCCCTATCTCGGGCTGACCGACAGCGGCACCGGCATCGAAGCTTCGCTGTGGGGCCTGCTCGGCGTAAAGGTCGGTTGGGTCGAGGGCATCGAAGTCAACTTTATGGGCCTGGTCGCCGGGCTCGACCTGCGCCACCCCGCCATCAAGCTGCCGGGCTTCGGCCGCGTCGGCATCGATGATGGAACGGCGGTCGCAGCGCCTGCGCCGGCGAAGTGATTGCGCGGGAGTATCGCGCCCGCTGTGCGATCGGTAGCGCGGAAATTTCCCGCAGGCCAGGCCCGCCGAGGTGACGGCCGCGGAGGACTGTGCGACGCTGCGTTTCGCACCCCGATCAGTGGGCGAGCCCGATGCGCGACACCTGGCCACTGCTCGAGCAGATCGCCTTTCCCCCGATCCGACGGGGACGGCTCGACACGCTGCAGGTCAATCTTGGCTATCGCTGCAACCAATCTTGCGTGCATTGCCACGTCAATGCCGGTCCGAACCGCACCGAGGAAATGTCGAGCGAGGTAGTCGACGTGGTACTCGCTTTCCTCGCTCGCAAGCGCGTAGCGACGCTCGACATCACCGGCGGCGCGCCGGAACTCAACCAGCACTTTCGCGAGCTGGTGCGCGCGGCGCGCAAGGTGGACGTGCAGGTGATGGATCGCTGCAATCTGACGGTCCTTGAAGTGCCCGGCCAGGAGGACCTCGCCCAATTCCTCGCTGGCGAGGAGGTCGAGATCACCGCATCCATGCCGTGCTATCTCGAAGACAACGTAGATCGCCAACGTGGCAAGGGGGTGTTCGAAGGTTCGCTGCGCGGTCTGCAACGCCTCAACAAGCTGGGCTATGGCCGAGCCGAAACCGGGCTCGTACTCAACCTTGTCTATAATCCGCAGGGGCCGTCGCTGCCGCCGTCGCAGGAAACGCTGGAAGCCGATTACAAGCGCGTGCTCGGCGAGCGTTACGGCATCGAGTTCAATCGACTCTATACGCTTGCAAACATGCCCATTCAGCGGTTCGGCGCGATCCTTGTCTCCCAGGGCGAGTTCGATCGCTACATCGATCTGCTGCGCCACGCTCATCTCGACGCCAATCTCGAGCACGTGATGTGCCGAAATCTCATCTCCGTCGATTGGCGGGGCTATGTCTACGATTGCGATTTCAACCAGATGCTGGGCCTGCCACTCGAACACGATGGGCGCGCGCGGACACACCTCTCGGACCTGCTCGACGCCGAGATCGCGGGCACGCCAATCCGGGTTGCCGGCCATTGCTACGGATGCACCGCCGGCCAGGGGTCGAGTTGCGGCGGCGCGCTCCGAGAGGCGGCGGAGTGAAAGCGCGGTTCGCCGTGTATCGGAACGGCCACGCCCGGTAGCGGGCCGACATGGTTGCCCGACGTCAGGCGCCAATTCATCATGTCGCCGCCTGTGCACCCAATCCGGCCGAGACCATCATCATGTCGAAGCTCTCGATCATCATGCCGGTCCTCAACGAGGGCGAGGGCATCGCCGCAGCCCTCGATGCACTCTCGATCCTGCGCTCGCTGGGCGCTGAGGTGATGGTGGTCGACGGCGGCAGCCGCGATGCGACCATCCAGCGTGCACGGCTGCGCGCTGACCGAGTCATTGTCGCGTCGCCTGGGCGTGGGCCGCAAATGAACGCGGGCGCTGAAAAGGCGTCCGGCGACGTGCTGCTCTTTCTCCACGTCGACACTCGGCTGCCGGCCGATGCCGATCACGTGGTGCTCAACGGCCTGCAACGCTCCGGCCGTGTCTGGGGGCGCTTCGATGTCGAGATCGAGGGCCGCTCCCCGCTACTGGTGGTCATCGCCTGGATGATGAACCTTCGCTCCCGCCTCACCGGCATTGCGACCGGCGATCAGGCGATGTTCGTGCGGCGCGACGCGTTCCGGACGGCGGGCGGTTTTGCGGCGATTCCGCTGATGGAAGACATCGACCTCTGCAAACGCCTCAAACGCGCGAGCCGGCCGCTGTGCCTGCGC
>Ga0307289_10001315_pt1 | contig 10517 bp, 12 predicted proteins | sample ER_DNA_143_FD_194483 | JGI IMG/M metagenome (GOLD analysis project Ga0307289, IMG submission 194483) | Bulk soil microbial communities from the East River watershed near Crested Butte, Colorado, United States - ER_DNA_143 | ecosystem: Environmental > Terrestrial > Soil > Floodplain | place...
GATCTCGGTCGTCGTCAAGCCGCCGACCGCGCGCAGCGTCAATGCGACCTGGGCCTCCGGAGCGAGCGCCGGATGGCAGCAGGTGAAGATCAGGCTCAGTCGCTCGTCGGGCACCGGCTCGTCGCTGTCGTCTTCGGTCTCGAGCTCCGCGAGTCGCTGGAGCAGCTCCGTCTTGCGCGCAAGCGTGCGCTCCCGGCGGATGCGGTCGATTGCGCGGTTCCGCGCGGTCGCGACCAGCCAGGCGCCCGGATTCTCAGGCGTTCCGTCGCGCGGCCAGCGCTCGAGTGCGGTCGCGATCGCATCCTGAAGGGCGTCCTCTGCGAGCTCGAAGTCGCCGAGGACGCCGATCAGGGTTGCGAGAACGCGGCTCCACTCCTCGCGGAAGACGGTTTCGACGGAAATCAGTGCTCGACCACCGGCCTGACCTCGATCGTCCCGCCGGTCCGCGCGGCCGGAATCTTGGCGGCGACCTCGATCGCCTCGTCCAGGTTGTCGGCGTCGATCAGGTAGAAGCCGCCCAGGTACTCCTTCGTCTCGGCAAAGGGGCCGTCGGTCGTCAGCGTCTTGCCGTTGTCGACCTGGACGGTGGTCGCCTGTGAGAGATCGCCGAGGTCGGCGCCGCCCTTCGTCTTTGGGTCACGGCTGATCGCCATGTACTGCTCGGTCATGGCCTGCTGCTCTTCCTCGCTGAACTGCTCCCAGCGTCCCTCTGCTCCGTAGATCAAGAGTGCGTACTGCATTTCGCCTCCTTCTGTCGATGTCGAGAGTACGACGAACTGGCTACCGCGATTTCGACATCCGCTCGAGCAGCGCGAGCGCGCCGGCTTTGTCGAGCGGCTCGTTCAGGTTGCCGCATTTGGGGCTCTGGACACAGGACGGACAGCCGAGCAGGCAGGGGCAGCCCTGCAGCATGCGCGCCGTGTCCTCGACCCAGCCTTCGAAGGCCTCGAACCCGCGCTCCGTGATGCCGACGCCGCCCGCATGGCCGTCGTAGACGAAGATCGTCGGCGCGCCGGTCTGGAAGTGGACGTTGGTCGAGAGCCCGCCGATGTCCCAGCGGTCGCACATCGCCCAAAGGGGGAGCAGGGCGATCAGCGAGTGCTCGGCGGCGTGGAGCGAGCCGAGCAGCCGTCGCTGCGAGTCGAGGTCTTCGGTCATCCAGGGCTCGGGTACGAACCAGATTGCCTCGGTCTCGAACTCGGTCTGCGGTAGGTCGAGCTGGACGATGTCGAGCGCCGCCTGGTCGTGGATCGACTTCTTCTGGTACGCGACCACCTGCTCGCTGACGACGACAGTGCCGAAGGAGAGCTCCAGGCCGAGTCGGCGCTCCGCGCGCTGGGATTGGTCGATCGCGGTCATCGTCTCCTTCTTCGCCTGCGTGTAGTAGTCGCCCGAGAACGGCTCGACCAGCGCAGCTCGGGCCTCGAGGTCGAGCGCGACGACCCGGAACTGCCCGCCCAGGTGGAGGTAGATCGCGCCCTCGTGGACGGTCGAGTAGGCGCGCTCGTGCTCGACCAGACCGAGGACGGAGCCGGTCGAACGGTCGACGACGGTGAAGGCGTCCATGCCGGTCGAGCGGAGCGGGACACGCGCGGCCGGGTAGTCGCGGCCGGCCCAGACGTAGCCGGCGTCGGTGTGCTTCAGCTCCGGCAGCTTGGCGGCGCGCTCGAGCGCGGTGTCGCCGAGGATCTCCCGGTCTTGGTCGTCCAGCGGTGCCTCGAAAGCCGCCGACCGGACGTGACCGTCCAGGACGCGGTGGTTCTCGTGGTCGAGGATCGCGGCCTCGACCCGCCGGCCGAGCAGCGCCTGCGGTTCGCGCATGAAGTACTGGTCGAGCGCGTCCTCGCTGGCGACGAGGGCGGCGAGCCCGTGGCCACGGCGGCCGGCGCGGCCCCATTGCTGACGCAGGCTGGAGACAGTGCCGGGGAAGCCGACCGAGACGACCGCGTCGAGCAGGCCGACGTCGATCCCGAGCTCGAGCGCGTTCGTCGCCGAGACGCCGAGCAGCTCGCCCCCGGAGAGCCGCTGCTCGATCTCGCGGCGCTGGGCCGGCGTGTATCCGGCGCGGTAGGGCGAGAGCCGTGAGGCGTCGCCTAGCCGGTCGGCCGTGAAGCGGTGGATCAGCTCAGCCGCCTTGCGGCTCTTGGCGAAGAGCAGCGTCCGCAGGTCGCGCGAGACGAGCTCGCCAAGCACGCGCGAGCCCTCGCCGAGCGGCGACGCCCGCAGGCCGAGCGCCTCGTCGGTGAGGGGCGGGTTCCAGAGGACGACGGTTCGCTCCGCGCGCGGGGCGCCGTCGTCTCCGATCACAGTCGCCGGGACGCCGAGCAAGCGCTCGACGAGCTCGCCGGGGTTCGCGATTGTCGCCGAGGCGAGCAGGAACTGGGGCTCGGCGCCGTAGATCTTCGCGAGCCGACGGAGCCGGCGCAGCACGTTGGCGACGTGCGAGCCGAAGACGCCGCGGTAGACGTGGGCCTCGTCGACGATCACGTAGCGAAGGTTCGAGAGCACGTCGCCCCAGCGGTCGTGATGCGGGAGCACGCCGACGTGGAGCATGTCCGGGTTCGTCAGGACAAGGTTCGCCCACTTGCGGATCTGCCAGCGGCGCTCCGTCTCGGTATCGCCGTCGTAGATCGCCGCGCGGAGCTTGGGCAGGCGGAACGTGGAGAGCGAGCGGAGCTGGTCCTGCGCGAGCGCCTTGGTCGGGTAGAGGTAGAGCGCGCGCTGCTTCGGCTCACGTGCGATCGCGTCGAGGACGGGCAGATTGAAGGCGAGCGTTTTGCCGCTGGCCGTGCCCGTGGTGACGACGATGTGCTCGCCGCGGGCTGCTGCGTCCCACGCTGCTCGCTGGTGGGTGTAGAGCTCGGTGATTCCCTGGGCCGCAAGCGCGTCGCCCACGCGCGGGTGGAGCTCGTCCGGAAGCGGCGCGAGCCGGGCTTCGCGCGCCGGCTCGGTGTTGGTGTAAGCGATCTCCTCGCCCTGGAGGAGATCGTCCCAGGGGCTGGTGGCGACGCTCATCGTCGCGCTCTCAGTGCAACCACGTGCGGATAGTCCTGGTCACCGAGCTCTTCCAATCGCTCGATTCGGAACCCCGCCTCCAGGAATGCGTTCAGGAACACATCGAGCGGAAGATGCGCGCTGTCGACACGCGCACGGAGCCCGTCGGGATTGGCGACGCCGGGAGCGGAACTGTCATAGCGCCTCGAAGGACGGTAGCCGCGTTGCAGCTCGGGAACGCCTTCGGCGCCGACGAACAGCGAGTGTGGCCCGACGAAGCACGGATGGGCGCCGATGTAGACCACGGGAGCTTCGGGCCGGAGCACCCGCGCCGTCTCCCTGATCACCGCGGAGAAGTCTTCAACGTCCGTGTGCGTCCACACGGATACGGCGCCGTCGAAGGTCTCGTCCTCGAAGGGGAGCTCATCCGCTGATCCTTGGACGACCTCGAGTCCACGGCCGCGGGCAACCTCGAGCATGTCCTCGGAGAGGTCGACGCCCACCGCCGACCAGCCGAGCTCAGCCACCGCCGCGGTCGACAGGCCGGTCCCGCAACCGACGTCGAGACAACGCCCATCGCCCGCGCCGAGCAGCCGCTGGAGGGCGTCGAGCTCGTCCGGCTTCAGCGCCGGGCGGAAACCTTCGTACCACTCGGCGACGCCGTCGTAACGCGAAAGGGTCATGCGACCGATGCTAGCCACGCGTTCCGGCGCAAAGGCAGTGCGCTAGCCTTTTCGTACCGGGGTGCCCGCCAGGGCTGAGATCACACCCGCGAACCTGATCCGGGTAATGCCGGCGAAGGGAGAGTTTTGACGCCACGTTGTTTGACGATCGCCACCTCCGACTCGGGCGGAGGCGCCGGGATCCAGGCCGACCTAAAGGCTTTCGCCGCGGCCGGCTGCCACGGGATGTCCGCCCTCGTCGCCCTGACCGCGCAGAACACGGCCGGCGTGACGGCGATCCATGAGCTCCCGCCGGAGTTCGTGACCGCGCAGCTCGAGGCGGTGTTCGACGACATCGGCGTCGACGCGGCGAAGACGGGGATGCTGTTCTCGGCGCGTCTGATCGAGACCGTCGCCGACTTCCTCGAGGATCGGCCGGTGCCGCTGGTCGTCGACCCGGTGATGGTCGCGAGCTCTGGCGCGCAGCTGCTCGAGGACGACGCGGTCGAGACGCTGGTCGAGCGGCTCTTCCCGCTCGCCACCGTGGTGACGCCGAACCTCGCGGAGGCGCAGGTCCTCGCAGGCATCGAGCAACAGACTGTTACGAAGTTCGAGCTGGCGGAGCGGATCCACGCTCTCGGCGCGGCGGCCGTCATCGTCACCGGCGGGCACGGTGAGCCGGTCGACCACCTCTTTGACGGCCGGGAGCACGTCGAGATCCCGATCGAGCGGCTCGACGCCGGCGCCACGCACGGGGCTGGATGCACGCACTCGGCCACGCTCTGCGCCGGTCTGGCCCGCGGCCTGCCCCTCCGAGAGGCGGCGGAGAATGCGGCGCGCGTCGCGGGAGACGCCGTCGCGCATGGGCTCGGCGACCTGGGCATCGGCGACGGCCCGGTTGACGTCTTCAACTTGGAGGAGGCTCGTGAGCACGACCGAGACCACGCTCTCGACCGGCGCTGACCTCGCCGCGATCCGCGAGCGGAAGCCGCTCGTGCACCAGATCACGAACTACGTGGTGATGAACGAGACGGCGAACGCCACGCTCGCGCTCGGAGCGCTGCCCGTCATGGCGCATGCACGCGAGGAGGTCGAGGAGATGGCCGCGATCGCCGCCGCGCTCGTCCTCAACATCGGCACGCTCTCGCCACCCTGGGTCGAGGCGATGCTCGCGGCGGGCCGCGCTGCGAACTCCGCCGGCGTCCCCGTCGTGCTCGACCCGGTGGGCGCCGGCGCGACGACCTACCGGACCGAGACCGCGCGCCGCCTGCTCGAAGAGGTCGACGTCGCGGTCGTGCGCGGCAACGCAGCCGAGATCGCGACGCTCGCCGGCCGCGAGGCCGAGATCCGAGGCGTCGAATCGATCGGCGCGAGCGACTCCGCCGCAGAGCTCGCGCGGGCCGCGGCGCAGGAGCTCGGCACGGTCGCCGCGGTCACCGGCGCGGTCGACCAGGTCTCCGACGGCGAAGAGACCATTGGGATCGCAAACGGTGATCCGCTCCTCGCTAGGATCACTGGTTCGGGATGTGTTGCGAGCGCGATCACAGGCGCTTTCCTCGCTGTCCGCTCGGACGCGCCGCTCGCCGCGGCCGCCGAGGCCCTCGTTGCGTTGGGTGTCGCAGGTGAGGACGCGGCTCGTGAGGCCAAAGGCCCAGGCTCGTTTCATGCCGCCCTCTACGACGCGCTCGACGGCCTCGATCCACAGACGCTCGACGAACGGGCGAGGCTGACGTGATCCTGCACGCGATCGTCGATGACCTCAGGGTCGCGCGCGCCGCGATCGACGGGGGTGCTACTCACGTCCAGCTGCGGCTGAAAAATCTCCCGACCGCCGAGCTGATCGACGAAGGACGACCGTTCAGGGACCTGTGTGCTCGCTCCGGGGTGACGTTCATCGTCAACGACGACGTCGACGCGGCGATCGCCCTGGAAGCCGACGGCGCTCATCTGGGCCGCGAGGACGAGGGCATCGAGCGCGCCCGTGAGGCCAACCTGCTGCTGGGCCTCTCCGCCCAGACCCTGGAAGAAGCCTTGGCGGCGGACAACGAGCGTCCGGACTATCTCGGCGCTGGTCCCGTCTGGGCAACGCCGATCAAGCCGGGCGTACCTGCGCTGGGTCTCGACGGCCTGGCGGAGATCTGCGAAAGCGTCGCGGCGCCCGTGGTGGCGATCGGCGGCGTCGACGCGACGAACGCGGCGTTGTGCCTGGAAGCGGGTGCAATCGGGGTCGCTGTCGTCCGGGCGTCAACCGACGCCGCGGCAGTCCGCACCGCGCTCGAGCGTGCGGCTGTCTGAGCTGGGCGAGCTCGGACTGCTCGCCGAGCTGGAACAGCGAGGACTGGCCGAACAGATCGAGGACGACGCCGCCGAGCTCGAGCCCGGTCTCGTCGTCACGCAGGACTCGCTCGTCGAAGGAGTCCACTTCCGGCTCGACTGGCTCTCCTGGCAGGAGCTCGGTTTCCGCGCCGCCGCCGTCAACATCAGCGACCTGGCGGCCTCGGGCGCGCGGCCCGAGGCGCTGCTCGTCAGCCTCGGCCTGCCCGGGGAGACCGAGCTCGACGAGGTGGTCTCGCTCTATGCCGGGATCGTCGAGGCCGGCGTTCCGGTCCGCGGCGGCGACACCACCGAGGCGGCCTCGGTGTTCGTGTCGGTGACGGCGGTCGGGCGAGCCGAGCGCGTTCCGGGCCGGTCGGGCGCCAAGCCGGGGGACCTGCTCGTCGTCACCGGCCCGCTCGGCGCTGCCGGTGCGGCCTTTCGCGAGCAACGCTTTGTCCGCCCGCCCCTACGGGTCGACGAGGGGGTCGAGCTCGCCCGCGACGCGCACGCGATGCTCGACCTCTCGGACGGCCTCGCGCGGGACGCGGGCCACATCGCCGGACGCTCGGGCTGCCGGCTGCTGATCGAGCTCGAACAGGTTCCGCTCGCCCCCGGCGCGACATACGAGGACCTGGCCTTCGGCGAGGACTACGAGCTGCTCGCCGCCACGTCCGATCCCCGCGGGTTCACGGTCATCGGCCGCTGCGAGCCGGGTAGTGGGGTGGAAATCCGGATGAAGGGCCGCCCCGTAGCCCTATCCGGGTGGGAGCATTTTCGCTTGCGCGAAAGGCGCTGAGCCGCGAAGGTAGCCGCCAATGATCGGCTTCATCGTCAGGCGGCTCGTTTGGGCGTTCCTGCTGGCGGCGGTGATCACGCTCTTCACCTTCATCATCTTCTTCATCATCCCCACGGACACCCGCTCGACGCTGTCCGGAAGTGGGGACACGGACCCGACGCTGGCGGGCCAATTCCACCTCAGGGACAAGCCGGTGACGACGCAGTACGCCAGCTTCGTCGACCACCTGGTCGAGCACGGCGATCTCGGCCGCTCGATCCGCTCGGGCATCCCTGTCCGGGACTCGATCGTTCGCGCGGTGCCGGTGACCGCCTCGCTGGTGATCGGCGGTGTGATCATCTGGTTTCTGATCGCGATTCCGATCGGGGTCATCTCGGCCTTACGGCCGCGCTCGCTCGCCGACAAAGGCCTGATGATGCTGGTGCTGATCGGAGCCTCGGCCCACCCGATCTGGCTTGGCCTGGTGCTCTCGTACCTGCTCGGCTACAAGCTGCACATCTTCCCGATCACCGGCTACTGCAACTTCTTCGGGAAGGCGACGTTCTGCGGCGGACCGACGCAATGGACGTACCACATGCTCTTGCCCTGGTTCACGTTCGCGGCGCTGTTCGCCGCTCTCTATGCGCGGATGATCAGGGCGAGCATGCTCGAGGCGATGGATTCGGATTACGTCCGGACGGCGAAGGCCAAGGGCGCGGGGACTGTGCAGGTCGTGCGCCACCACGTGTTCCGCAACGCGATGCTCTCGGTCGTCTCGATGCTCGGTATGGACATCGGGCTCGCGTTCGGGGGAGCGCTGTTCATCGAGGTCGTCTTCGGCCTGCCGGGGATGGGGAAGCTGCTCGTCCGGGGCCTCGCCGGCGGCGACTTGCCCGTGATCATGGGGGTCGTGCTCGTCGTCAGCTTCACGGTCGCGATCGCGAACCTGCTCGTGGACATCCTCTACACCTGGATCGATCCCCGGGTACGAGCGGTGGGCATGGACGAGGGGTCCGGCGCGGTCGCAGCCCCCAAGCGTGGGCGGCTGGCCGCTCCGAGGCAGGTCAAGGAGTCGACGACTTAGCGCCAAGCCAGCGGGCCCAGGCCCGCTCGTAGTGCGCGCGCGGCCGGGCGCCGATCACGGTTTCCTGCGGACGGCCGTCCTCGAAGAGGATCGTCGTCGGGATCGAGAGGACGCTGAACCGTGAAGCCGTCTCGATGTTCTCGTCGATGTTCAGCTTTGCGAAGCCGACCTTGCCCTCGTGCTCCCGCTCGAGCTCGGCGAGGACGGGCTCAACCGCGTGGCAGGGGCCGCACCAGGGTGCCCAGAAGTCGACGACGACGGGCTCGCTCGCCTCGAGCACATCGCGCTGGAAGCTCTCGTCGGTGACCTCGCGCACGGCTACAGCTTGCCTGTTAGCGCGGCGATACGAAGAGCGGGCACCTTCCAGATCGCCTCCAGCACGATCGCGCCGCTCATCTTGGAGCTGCCGACCTCGCGGTCGGCGAATCGGATCGGAACCTCGACGACCCGGAAGCCGGCCTGCAGCGCTCGGTACGTCGTCTCGATCTGGAACGCGTAGCCCTTCGAGTCGATCGCGTCGAGGTCGATCGTCTCGAGCACTTCGCGGCGGTAGCACTTGAAGCCGCCGGTGAGATCTCTGATCTGCGACGAGAGGAGCACACGCGCGTAGAAGGAACCGCCAGCGGATATCGCGCGACGCGTCGGGCCCCAGTCCGCGACCTGCCCGCCCTTGACGTAGCGGGAGCCGAGCGCCAGGTCCGCATCGTCGGTGGCGGCGATCAGCCGCGGCACGTCCTTCGGGTCGTGCGAGAAGTCGCAGTCCATTTCCAGGATGAGCTCGGCGCCATCGGCCAGCGCCTGCCGGAAGCCCGCGATGTAGGCGGGGCCGAGCCCCTCTTTACGAGACCGATGGAGGACGTCCACATAAGCGAGCTCCTGCGCCAGGCGGTCGGCCAGCCGTCCGGTCCCGTCCGGCGAGTTGTCGTCGACCACGAGGACGCGTACGCCGGCGTCACCGAGCGCGCGCAACATCGGCTCGAGGTTCTCACGCTCGTTGTATGTGGGCAGGCAGACGGTTGCGCGCCGGTCCGGCACGGCGTCAGGGGTTTGCAAGCGGAATCGTCATCGTCCCGGCCACCAGCAGCGCCGCTGAGACTACGAGAACCGGCAGACGAACGACCCGACGGCGCGCCAACGCGGCTGCTCCCCAGTAGACAGGGAGCGCAAGGAGGCCGAAGCGTGCATCGGATAGGAAGGTCCCGCTGGTGAGTGGGAGCAGGAGGAGCGCGGCGCTCGCAACCAGCCACGGCCAGGAGATCCCAACCCGGCGCGCCGACACGAGCAGCCCGAGGTAGATGAGGCAGAACCCCACGTCGCGCCAAAGCCACGGGGTGGATCCAGGCTCGTGAAGCTGCTGAAACGCGTGGAAGATCCCGCCGAGTGAGAACGCTCGTCCCCACGCCTGCTGGGCGTGGCTCCAGGCAGAAACGTTGTCAAGAGCCCAGCCGAGGTAGAGCGGGAAAGTCGCGACCGAGGCAACCGGAGCGAAGGCCGCGCCGATGGCCCGACCGCCCGCCACCCGGCCCGATGCCCGGGCGCGGCCGATCGCAATCGCGGCGAGCGGGAGGGCGAAGAAGATGGCCTCGGGCCTTCCCAACGCGGCCGCGGCGCCGGCGACAGCGCTGAGTGTCCAGCGGCCGTCGAGGGCGAACACCAGGGCTAGGGCGAGAGCGGCGAGCACGAGGCTCTCCGGATACGTCATCGAGAAGACGAAGCTCATCGGGAAGAGCGACGCGAGCAAGGCGCTCGTCCTCGCCACGTCGAGGGGCAACAGCCGCCGGCTGACCTCGTAGAAGGCGACGATCCCGACCACGAACGCGGCGTTCGCAACCAGGAGCCCGCTCGTCAGGAAGGAGAGGCCGAGCCCGTTCAGCCCGCGCAGGACGATCGGGAACAGCGGGAAGAAGGCGGGGTCACTCTGGCGTCCCGGGATCAGCAGATAGCCGTGATCGGCGACGGTGCGGTACCAGGCGCCGTCCCAGTAGCTGAGGATGCTCAGCGTGTGCGAGGTCGAGGCGCCGTGAGGTGGCGGCGGTCCTTTCGGCGAGTGCAACCAGTGGTCGGCGGCCGCTGCGGCGAGCACCAGCACCCGCGAGCCGATCGCCACCGCCAGAATCGCGCGCCGCTCTCGCAGCCACGCCGTCATGCCTCCTCCTTGACGACCAGACGAAGCTGAGGAGAAAGGCGTAGCTCGGGTCCGTCGAGGTCATGTCGCTTCGCGCGGGCCAGGTACGACCAGCCGGTACTGAGGCGGGGAATCCTGACCGCGACCGGCACGAACGTACGAGGGTTGACGATCACCATGAGCCTGCTGTGGCCCCGTCTGAAGCCCAGGCGGAGCATCGTTTCGCCGTGCAGGAAGACGCGGTCGGCGTGGACCGGCGCTCGGTCGTCGAGAAAGCGGCCGATCCGCCGGCCCAGCGCTCGCGGGCAGCCGGCGAGGACAGCTTGGACCGTCGGGAGCGGGCCGTCCTCTTCTCGCACGGTCGATTCGAGCCGAAAGGACGCAAACCGGGTCTCGACGAGACGGCGTTTGCCGGTAACCAAGAGCGAGGCATGGAGGCGTCTGGGATATGCGTGCAGTGGGCCGATCGTGGCGTTGACGCAGATGCTCGAAACCCGCTCTCCGCGGACGAACGCCGTGCTCTTGATTGCGTGCTGCGCGGTCAGCCAGTGAAGCGTCTTC